>Ga0272448_1003433_pt1 | contig 18907 bp, 12 predicted proteins | sample YNPCB0191_FD_202220 | JGI IMG/M metagenome (GOLD analysis project Ga0272448, IMG submission 202220) | Hot spring sediment microbial communities from Yellowstone National Park, WY, United States - YNP-CB-019-1 | ecosystem: Environmental > Aquatic > Thermal springs > Hot (42-90C) > Sediment... | reverse complement strand
GCGTCGGTGATCGGGGCGCCGTCGATCTGCAAGGATTGCAGGCCGATCAGCTCCCGGAGCGACGAGAGATCGTCGCCGCCTTTCCAGCCGGAACCAATCTGCACCAGATGCACCACCTGGCCGTTATGATGGACCGTAGCGCCGAGTTGCTGGAGTCGGCCGATCAGACGCTGATAGACCCAGCTTTTGTGCCAGGCCAGGGCGTTCTGCGCCCGCCAGACTGCGGAGGGATTAGAAGAGTCGGCCAGCAGTTTTAAGGCGGCCACCGCTTCGGACTCCAATTTCGTGTCTTCGGAAAATGCGAATTGCATGAGCAGACTGATGGCCCGACTGGTGACTTCTAGATTGCCTTTGCGGGCTGCATCCACTAAAAGCGGAATGGCCGCCGACTTGGCCTCCCATAACCCCCGCATCGCCCTCTGTCGGACTTCAAACTGATCGCTGTTTAACTGGGCAATCCATTCGGCCAATGGCGGATTAGGCTGGGCCGATGGCTCGGCACGTGCTTGCCCATCCATCCGTTCCATGAGGACCCCCACGGCCAACAAGATGGCCAAACCTATTTTCCACGCCACTTTCATACCCTTTCCCCTGACATATTCGCTCTGTTGGTCTTGGACCTTGGGAAGTTCCTACCTTTTCCATTGTCTTCCCGGCTCTCCTGGTTGGCAAGGAATTTCAAAGGCTTTCTCCCGCCCTGCCCCCCACCCCCACCATGGATTGGATTCCCTGGGTCATAGGAGGAGAAAAACTCCGGTCCCCATCCCACGCCCCCCTTGTATGGAGCACCCTTTGTCAGGCGGCGCCGGTCGGCCGGTGATCAAGCCGGTCTAAAGACATCGGTTACTCGACAGAATCCTCCTCCCACAGGACGACCTGTGGGAGAACTCTTGTAAGAAAGGAAAATCCATTTTAAACTATTTTTTGAGAGCTTTCTTCAGGCAGAACCATCGCCCAGAAAACAATTTTGGAAAATTGGGTTATCTTGTAACATTTTAGCCGAATGAAGCAACTCCTCTCTCCCCTAGCGGGAGAGGCCGGCTCCAGCGAAGCGAAGCCGGGTGTGGGGTGTCACTGCCGCGAAAGCGGCAGTCCAGAAAGTATCTCAGAGTTCCCGCTTGCCCAGCAGGAACACAGGAGCAGGCACAAAGCAGCCTGGATTCCTGCTTGCGCAGGAATGACACATAGCCCCCCTGCATTCGGCTAAATTTTAGTGAATTTTTCCCATAGAATAGGATGCACCATGAGAACCCGACCACGCACGAAGTTTGTCAAAAAACTTAAGGAGCGACGATGCCCCAAATGCGGGGCGAAACTTCACCCGGCACGGAAACGCTGCAAACGTTGCGCTGCGCTTACCCCCCGACCCAAAAAAAGCATCAAAAAACACCTATAACCCTAGAGATGTCGTTTCCCTGGGGAACTTGGCATCGGCTCCCGAAGGGATCCGGACAGGAAGGTCCCTTACTCCCAGAGGTTTTTCCGGGTGGTCATCAAGATAACCGATGGGGTGCCCACCTCGTTATCGCCCCTGGGAGGTAGGTTTTTGCCTTGACGGGGAAAAGCGGACAGGCAGGGGTTTGCTGCTGAGACGGCGAGGCAAAGGGGAAAAACATGTCGATCACTGTTGAATGCCCGTTATGTGGGGGGTGTTTTAAGGCTGCGGATACGTATGCGGGCAAACGCGTCAAATGCCCCCAATGCAAGGGAGTGATTCAAATTCCCCTGCCCGAACCGTCGCCGCAGGCCGCCGCTCCGATCGCACCGAAGAAAACTTCCTCCCAGGAAAAATCTTTGGCCGTAGAAATGGTTGGGCAGGAGGAATCCTTCTCGGACTCCGAGCAGGAAAATTCCCCGGAACTGAAAGGTGCTGGAGCTTCTGTGGTGAGGCCTGCGCCGGTTTTTGCGGGCGAAAGTCCGAGTTTTCCGCCGCCGTCTTTTTCTCCCCCTAGCCGGCAGGAAAGCCCATCCGGGGTTCGGGGCATGGGCATACCGCCTGTGTGGACCTGGATTGTGCTGGCGTCTGTGGTGAGCGGGTTGGTGGTGGGCCTGGTCGTGTATGCGGCATTGAAATTCTCGGGTTCCGACCAGTCTAAAGGTCCGACGGCTCAGACGGAAGGGTCCAAGTCTTCCGGCAAGCCCTCTGGGGCTGACAAAAAGAAGTCCACCTCCTCTTCGGATCAACCGTCCCTTGAGGGCGGCGCCCAGACCGGTTCGTCCAAGCAGACTGGGCCATCCAAACCGTCCAAAAGCATCCGGGAAGTCTTAGAAGCCGTGGTGAAGATCGAAATGCCACAGGGTGAAGGAAAAATGGGCATTGGGGCGGGATTTCTGATTGATCCCCGCGGTTGGGTAGCCACAAACTACCACGTCATTCAGCAAGCGACCTCAGCCACTCGTGTTCGGCTTTTTGACGGCGCCCAGTGCAAAGTAGCGGGCATATTGGCCCAAGAACCGAGTATGGACTTGGCGATCCTGAAACTGGCCGATCCTCCGCCTCGACTGAGTGTTCTGGACATCAGTTTTTCTGGAGAGCCGGAATTGGGGGAGGAAATCCGAGTTTGCGGCCATCCGCACAATTTGAGTTTTACCTTTGTGGAGGGCACAGTAGGCCGGGTGGTTACCACGATGGAGCTGTTGAAAGAACGGCCCAATCCGTTGCTGGTGCAAATGAAATCGCCGCTGGATATGGTCTGGATTCAGCATAGCGCCCGGATCGCCCAGGGCAATAGCGGCGGGCCGGTGGTCAATAAACAGGGTCAGGTCCTGGGGATCAATTCCTTTGTCAATGAGTTGTCTTTTGGCTATGCGGTGCCCGTGCGGTATCTGAGGGCGTTGGTGGCTTTGTGCAATGAGAATCAAGTTACCCCGTTGTCCGAGCGAGTGCCCTCGGAGCCGCCGTCGAATCCGCAAGAATCGCCGGGGCCATCCCCGTCGCCGCCCTCGCCGCCGTCTCCGTCGCCCAAGACGCCTGAATCTCCGCCGCCGCCGCCCCCCAAAGACAAACCTTCCCCGCCTGCCCCGCAGCCGGGCGCCATCTCCCTATCGCCCGAACAACTCCAAAAGCTTTACGACGCTTGCAGCGAGTTCTACTGGAAGCCGGAAACCGCGGAACAATATAGCCATCTGGAAGCTTTTGCCCGTGCGATGGCGATCGTCCAGCATATTCGCGCCCATCCGGAGGCTTCTCCTGGGGCGTCGAAAGAGGCTGTAGCCGCCTGCGCCCAAAAAGCCGATCAATTGTTCGCTGAACTTCGGAAGTCCCCCTGGACTAAAGACCATTGGTCTGCCATCCACAAACTGGCCGCCGACCAACTTCAGCCTAATCAAGGCGTGATTTTGCAAGGAAGCATCCTCATGAACGCCGAGCAGTTTCGCCAAAGCGCCCAGCCGGTCCTCCTTTTCGCTCCCGAAGGGCTGGATCGAAAGATGCTTCTGCTCGTCAGCGCCGACTATGCGAAGATGTCTGTTTCGTGCAAGGTGTGGATCATTGGCAGAATCGTCGGCACAGCCCAGATTTCGGACGGCCAAGGCCGCTCAGAAGATTGCCTTTTAGTCCAGGCGGCATATCTGGCCAAAGAAGACTAATCGGCCTGCTGCCGCCGCTTTGCGGTCCGGCGCCGATGGAGACAAGAATACCTCAGCGGCAAGCGCCTTGTGCCTTTGCCCCTTAGCGTATCCGGAGGAGTTCTTCCCCCCCATGTTGGCCGAACGGGAGGACAAGCAGATGTTCTTCCCAGGGAAGCTACTTTTTCCGGGAGCGGCGGGAAGAGGAAGTTTCGGCTTTTTCGATTCGTACTTGGCAGGCTGGTAAGGACTGCAAAAACATCTTTCCGTAGGTTTTTGTACGGATGCGGGGATCAAGGATGACCACCATGCCGCGGTCCTGTTGGGTGCGGATGAGACGGCCGAATCCTTGTTTGAGTCGGAGGATTGCTTCCGGCAGTTGATAATCTCGGAAGGGATTGCCGCCCCGAGCTCGAAGGGCTTCCAGACGAGCTTCCAGCAGGGGGCGATCTGGCACGCTAAACGGAAGCCGGGTGATGATCACATTTTGCAGCGCTTCGCCCGGCACATCGATTCCTTGCCAGAAGCTTTCGGCCCCAAACAGGACCGCCCGCTCCGTGTGCTGGAACCGTCGGAGCAATTGCATTCGGGGGGCGCCATCGGCTTGGCTGAACAGCATGAAGCGGTTTCGGGTCAGCCAGGATTGCAATCGGCTGGCTACGTTTTGAAGCATCTGGTGGCTGGTGAAAAGGACCAAGGCTCGGCCTTCGGTCCGCTGGACATAACGGCGGATCATGGCGGCGACATATTCTTCATACGCCTCGGGCTGATCCGCCGGATCGGGGCCCCCTTCCACCAGAATCAATTCCACCTGTTTTGGGTAATCGAACGGACTGCCCACCCACAAAGTTTCGCAATCTGTCAGCCCCACACGAGATTGGAAAAAATGGAACGAACCGGCTGTGGAAAGCGTGGCGCTGGTCATAATGACGGTAGGGACTTGTTGGAACAAATATTCTCTTAGCAGAGGTCCCACTTCCACGGGAGCGGCGCAGAGGGTCAGACGTCGGCGATGTCGCCCCCCGCCAACAGCCATCTCCACCCAATAGACGGCGTCCGGCAATTTCTGGCAGACCCAATCGGCGGCTGTATGCCCTAGGGCCTCCAATCGGTCCGCCGCCGCCGTCCACTCGATCCGCTTCTCCAACGACTCGATCTTTTCGCCTTGTTGGCGGACTTTACTGGCCAGATGAACCAGGCCTTCACTCAGGGCATTGGGCACGCTATTGGGCCGACGGACTCGGCCATTGCTGTTTTCATGCTCATCTAGCCATCGTTCCACTTGGTGGAAAAACTCCTGCGCCCGACTACGGCAATCCATGACCAACGGACGAAGCGGGGTGCCGGCCGGTTCGGCCAGTAGTCCTTTGCCGGTCCGTTCCTGATAAAGCCGACTCAATAGGTATTCTACCTGCGTGTTCGCTAGTTGAATGCCCAAATGTTCTCCTGCGACCGCTTCGAGATTATGGGCTTCGTCGAAGATGACGATGTGGTAGTCCGGCAAAAGGGCCGCTCCCTGCATCCGCAAAGCGAGATCGCTGAAAAACAGAGCATGATTGACGACCAGCATTTGAGCGTGTTGCATCCGACGCCGAGAGCGATGGTAGAAACATTCCGCATAATAGGGGCAGGCTTTGCCCAGACAATTGCCATGCTCACTGGCCACCTCTTCCCATACCTGCGGCATAGGCCGAAAGGGCATATCCGATAAGGACCCGTCTTCGGTTTCCGCCGCCCATTGGGCGATCTGCCGCAATTGATCAAACTCTTCTTGCGTAGAAAAGAGAAACCCCTGCCGATCCAGAGCGGCCCGCAACCGCCGAAGACTCAGATAGTTCGATCGCCCCTTGACCAGCACGGCCGTCCACTCCAACGGGATGACCGCCTTCAAAAAAGGGATGTCCTTATGGAGAAGCTGCTCTTGAAGGGGTATCGTATGCGTGGAAACCACTACCCGGGGTTGGGACGTTTTATCGTCGGCTGCCTGTTGGCCGACCGCCAATATCGCTGGCGTCAAATACGCAAAACTTTTTCCTACCCCGGTGCCTGCTTCGACGATAAGATGGCGACCGTCTGCGATGGCCTGAGCCGCCGCTTCCGCCATGGCCAACTGCTGAGGCCGATGCTCATACTGCGGCAAACGTTGAGCGATCCGGCCTTTCGGCCCTAAGATTTCCGACGGCATCATCGGCAGGCGGCCTCCGCCCAGTAAAATCCACGCCCCCCGGGGATATTTTACGTCTGCATGGGCGTCAGACAACTGTACCATCTTAGCCAAATGGAGCGACACGCTGCTCGGCGCCCGCAAAAGCGGCAATCCCAGGCAGATACCTTCAAGGATGGAGGGGCACGTTTATCGCGCCCATTGGACCTGACAAGCAGGTCCCCCCAAGGGCATGTTCATTCGGCTCAAATGTTGCTCGACCGGAAGGAGCATCCCCAATCCTTGGCCGACCCGCCAGACCAGGAAGACGGCCTCCATACACTCCTCCCGCCCCAGCGGCCAACCGTCCCTAGACCTACAGGATTCCAAGAGAGCAAAAACTCTAATCCCGAGGAATAGTAAAATGAAATTCACGACTCTCCGGCGAGACGCGCACCGGATTGGGCCAAATCTGTTTCCCCCGATATTCCTTCGGGCGAAACGCCCCAGGATCCGCTTCATCGCCTACCCGAATCAGTTCCACCTCATGCTCCCCCTCGATCACCCCATCCCCATGTTCCCAAGTGGTCGCTTCCGAAAACTCGCCGTTCCGCGTGTCCACACGGGCAACCGCCGCGGGAGGATAATGTTTCTCCCGGACCAAATGCTCCGGCGTCAGAAACCGCAATTCCATCCGATTGGCCGGCGCCAGATCGCCGTTCTCATACGTAACCTTCCCGCACACCGGAATCATGGGCGGACGGGACTCTCGACATCCACCGAGTAACAATATCCCCATCCCCACCCAACTCCAGCCCACCGCCCACATCCACGTCAAACCACCCATCCGGCGCATCGTTTTCTCAGCCCCCTCCGCAAAGGATCCCATTCGCGGTTGCTCTGGGGTCGGCCCTCTGTCGGCTTTTCCGACAGGGGAATGGGTCCGGCCCTCCGGGAGCCGAACCCCACCCCCACTCCATGTCCCTTTCCACGCCGCCGTAGAATAGGGGACAGTTTCAGGGGAGGTCATCATGCCGAGGAAATAGAAGAACACCCGCACCTGGCCTGCTCACATCCCGCTGGGCAGACGGCGCTATACGTCGAATCGTCCGACCGGCCTGTCGGCCTTTCCCACACGAAGAAAGATAAGGCCGATCCCAAACTCCGCCTCGTTAAAGGAAACCTACTTCGGAACCGCCGCTTCCCTTTTATTCGTTTTTCTCTTTTTCTAATTTCAGGGGAACTGTATAGAGATAGATATAATGTTTCACTCCGTCTTCGTTGGAGGTCATGGTATAACTCTTTTCAGGAATTGCACCGGGGATGGAGTAATCATGGCAGACGATCCGGGATCCCGGTTTCATTTTCTGAAATTGCGGGATGAGCTTTTTATTCATCTCCGGCAAAAGATAGGAAGTAATCACCTGGGCCGGGGAGAGATCCACCGTGTAAATATCCTGCTGTTTGATCTCCACCAGATGGCCGATCTTCGCCTTTTTGATATTTTCCAACGACTCGGCCACGCGATCATCGTCGATTTCGAATCCGATGGCTTTACACCCGTACTTTTGGGCGGCCTGGATGACAATCCGTCCGTCTCCGGATCCAAGATCATACAGCAGATCGCCTTTTTTGACCCCCACCATCTCGAGCATCTTATCGACCACGTCGTGGGGGGTAGGCACATACACCACATCGGCGGTCATTTTGGGAGGTTTTTTCGCCGGGTCTTCGCCCAAGGCCCCGCAAGCTAACCCAGTACAAACCGCCATTCCCAAAATCGCCATCCAACACCAACTCTGCTTTTGCATCTTCATCGACTCCTCTGCAAAAATAGGAAAAGCTACCATGAAAAAACTTTTTTATGGATATTGAGATCGATCCTGAAACACCCCATGATCCCCAATCTCCGTCTTTTAAGCCTCCCATAGCTCGGTCCACTTTCCTAAGTTATCCCAACGTCCCATCCATCAATGGAAAAAGACGGCTAAACCGGGGATTTTCTTCTTCAAGCTCTTCGCACCTTTATCGCTGACTTCGGTGTCCCGCACATAAAGCATCCGCAGTTCCTTAAGGCCGCTCAGATGGTCCAGGGATTCATCGGTAATCTTACAGCCGATCACATTCAGCACCCGAAGCCGTTCTAAGGACTTCAGATGCGCCAATCCATCGCCCGTCACGCGGGTGTGTCGTAAGGTGATCGTGTCCAGATGGCTCAAGGCTTCCAGATGGGCCAGCGCTTCGTCGTCGATCGGGTTCTCCGCCAAGTTCAACACGTCCAGGTTTTTCAGATTCTTCAAATGGGCCAATCCCTTGCCGGTGATCCCGGTCTTTTCCAACGAAAGGCACACCAGGTTGGTCAGCCCGGCCAGATGTTCCAAAGCCTCATCCGTCAGAGACACCTCACACAGATACAACCGTTGCAGGTTGCTCAGGTTTTTCAGATGGGCCAGCCCCTTGGAGGTAACTTTACCCCCGCGAACGTCCAATTTTTCCAAGGCGGGCAGTCGGGCCACCCACGCAAGATCGGCGTCAGACAATTGCCCCTCAGACGCCTCCACGGATTTCACCTCTCCTTGATCATTCCGCTGAATTTGCACTCCCAAAGCCAAAAGGGCTTCAACGGCTTTCGGGTCCTCCCGGGAAGCCGCAGGCGACTTACCAGCTTTTTCTTGACTTCCTGAAGGTTTCTTCGCCGAGGCTGATTTTTCGGCAGCGGATTCCTTGCCAGAACTCCCAGACGCCGATTCCCCAGCAATCTCCTCCTCCGCAGAGGTGAGCTTGATCTTCTCGTTGGCTCCCTCCTTCGGTTTCTCCTTGGGTTCCGGGGAGGGAGGAGCGGCTGGCGATTCCGGAGCGTCCTTTTTCTCAGTAGGCTTTTCTTGAGAGACTTTTTCCCCGGTCATCTTTTCTTGAGCGGCCGGCTTCTCGGCTTGCTCTGCAGGAGCGAGAGGTTTTTCCGACGCTATGGGTTTTTCTTGCGGCGCCATGTCGGATTTTGACCCACCGGTCGGTTGCTCCTTGGATGCCGGAGGTTTCTCTTCCGAAGGGGCAGGAGCCTTCGGCGGATTAATTTCCGGAGGAACAAACGGCGTCTCAATTTTGATCTCAGGCGGCTTTTCTTCCGAGAGCTTAGGCAGAGAACTCCCCGACCCGGAAGGTTGAGGACCAGGTTTACCGGACGGTTTCTGCTCCTGCCCGCAAGAGACAAGCATCAGCCCAATCCCAACGACCATCAGCAGTTGCGCATACCGTTTCATCACACGCTCCTTTTCAGCGAAAACGGGGACCCAGCGGCCATAGACCCTACACAGCATGAACTACTAAACTACCACCTTATCGAGAGAGCGTAAAGAGGCCCCCTAATAGTTTGACTGGATCTACCGGAAGTAATTACCACAGTCTGTTGGGTTGGAGCCGATTCTTACCCCCTACAAGTTGTGGGGGCTTGGCCGGGTAGATACAGTCAAAATAGAAAAAAAGCGATTGGAACGGCCGTCCCTGCATGAGGAATCTTCCGTCTCCACTCACCAGCGCCGCATCCCCAGCCCCACACATCCAGACGTCCTACCCAATCTCCGCCAAACAAAAAACGGCCTCTTCCCCAGGACGCTCAGATGCCGCTATGGTCTTGCTCAACCGTCTGATTGCAATTCCTTGGGTTCAATACTTGCTGGCGTCCAGGGCTTGGCCGTCGCGACGGTGGGCTAGATAAACAAATGTTTGGGGATCGATGGAATAACTGATCACCCGCACCGAACCGTCGCAAAACACAAAGTGCAACCCGGCCGCATGGGCGCTGCCAAACCGATAGGAATCCGTAATTCCAGGCCGGTCCTGCATGGGCAGTTTATTGTTGCCCGGACTGGCCGGGTCATAATAGGCCACCCGGGCCGTGTCGTTGTCGTTACCCGAATAGAGGCTTTCATTGTCCCCACCGTCGCCGCCAGTATTGTAATGATCGGCGTTGATATATTTTTCCCCGGCCAGGAAGGTATTACTGGAGCCGTCCTTCACGTCGGCCATGGTGATCTCGCTGCACTGGTGGGCAATGCCGTTGGCATCCTTGGTGGGCCAATTGGCGCCGCCGGCAAGATCGGACGGACCTTTGCTATGGTCCACCCAGGTGGCCACGCCCGCATTGACGGCATAATCGCTGCGGGCGATTTGCAGCGACGCCACACTATCCACATTGACCCAGTTGAGATCGTAATAGGACTGGACCGGCCAGGCCGCCGCCCGCCGACGTGATGGACATGTCATCACCGTAAGCGGCGTAGACACCATCGTGCGGTTAAGTACCCTCTTTTCGGCGAAGGTTTTACCCCGGCCGATGTTGTACAGCGCCTCTTGTTCCAGGTAAGGGAGGATATGGTAAATCCAGCCGCCCGGTTGTCGTCGGCCCACCCCCTGATCTGGATCGCCCACCCAGCCCCAACCCCACCCGTTGCTGGGGAAAATGCCGTGGGCGTTTTCGTGGTTCAAGCAGGCCAGGCCGATTTGTTTCAAGTTGTTTTGGCATTGGGTGCGCCGAGCCGCCTCCCGGGCCGATTGCACCGCCGGTAACAATAGCGCAATCAAAATCCCAATGATGGTAATGACCACCAAAAGCTCCACCAGTGTAAAACCCCTCCGACGGGTGGAATACATATCCTACCTCCTTTTCAACTAGGGTCCTCGGTAACGGAGCACCTTCCCGAATGGGTCCGTCGGGCACTTATCCTTTCTCATTTTAGTCCACGCCTTTTTTCTCTTCAACAGAAAGGCGCCCGCCTACCAAGGATTTTCCGACGAACCGGCTTCCTAAGCCCCCTGGTTAGCCGATCCGCCTGCTGGTTCCTGGCACTGCGAACGCCACATCCGGGAACCACCTTCTCCTTGCTCCCTTTTCACTCTGGCCTGAAGGAATACCGTTTTTTGACGAATCCGGCTCAGTCCGCTGCCCGCAGCGGGCCGGCCTACAGTTCTACTTCCCACGCTCCTGGGGTACCACGCTCCTGTAATCCCTCCCGGGATACCCGCTCATGGGCTTGCCCGCTCATGGACTTGCCGATCATGGACTCAGCGATTACCTATCGGCCGGCTTACGTCCACAGGGTGCGGTCGAGCATCCGGTATTGGATGGCCTCGCTGAGATGGTAGGGTTCGATGCTGGGGCTGCCTTCCAGATCGGCGATGGTACGGGCCACCCGAAGCACCCGATCATGCGCACGGGCCGACAGGCCCAGCTCCTGCATGGCGGCCCGGAGCAGGTTCCGCCCCTCTTCCGACAGTCGGCAGTATTGCCGGATGTGCCGGGGGGTCATATCGGCGTTGTACCGGATGTTGGTTCCGGCGAACCGTTGGGCCTGTATCTGTCGGGCGGCAACCACCTGACGACGCATCTCGGCGCTGGAGACGCCCGGCGGCCCGTCGGCCAGGTCCCGATACAGCACGGCCGGCACCTCAATATGGATGTCGATCCGATCCACCAGCGGCCCGCTAATCTTCGACATATACCGCTCAATCTGCGGAATCGTGCAGTGGCAAGGCCGACGGGGATCGTTCCGATACCCACATGGACATGGATTCATCGCCGCGATCAGCATGAAGTTGGCCGGGAAGGTGGTGCTATTCAGCGCCCGGGCGATGGTGACGGTGCCGTCTTCCAGCGGCTGGCGCAGAAGTTCCAGCGTATGGCGGTTAAACTCCGGCAATTCGTCCAGGAAGAGCACGCCGTTATGGGCCAGGGAGATTTCGCCCGGTGCCGGCGGGGAGCCGCCGCCCACAAGCCCCGGATCGCTAATCGTATGATGCGGCGCCCGGAAAGGCCGGACCGCCAGCAGCGGCTGGCCCGGTTTGAGCCGCCCCAGGGCACTGTAAATCCGTGTGGTTTCGATCGACTCAGCCGGGGTCAGTTCCGGCAGGATCGTGGGCACCCGTTTGGCCAGCATGGTTTTGCCCGATCCGGGCGGACCGATCATCAGCAGGTTGTGTCCGCCGGCAGCGGCCACGGTAATGGCCCGTTTGGCCATCTCCTGGCCCCGCACCTCCGAAAAATCCACATCATACCCGGCCAATTGCCCAAACCATTCTTCCAGTCGGGAGGCGGTCGGTTCGATCTCCAACTGGCTTGTAAAAAAGCCCACCGCCTGAGCCAGGCTGGACACGGCAATGACTTCGATCTGTTCGACGACGGCGGCTTCTGCGGCGCTGGCCTCCGGAACGACCAGCCCCCGAAGCCGTCGGCCCGAAGCGTCGGTCTGCTGGGCGGCGGCCATGGCCATGGACAAAGCCCCCTTCGTGGGCCGGGTCGCCCCGTCCAAGGCCAACTCGCCCACCACCGCATACTCGTGGAGTTTGTCCGAAGCAATCTGGCCGCTGCCCAAAAGAATGCCCAGGGCAATCGGTAAATCGAACGAGGCGGCGTCTTTCGGCAAATCCGCCGGCGCCAAATTGATCACCACTCGATTGTGCGGCCGCTCGAAGCCGCTATTGACCAAGGCCCGTTCCACCCGATGCTGGCTTTCGCGCACCGCCGCCTCCGGCAAACCGACCAGGACCGTCTTCGGCACCCCCGCCGGAGAGACATCCACTTCCACCTCCACCGGCACCGCTTCAATGCCCAGCAGGGAAAATGTCTTCAGCTTGGCTAACATACCTCCGACCCCAACGATTCCCGGATCCGTAACAGTTTAGCCGAATGAACTAACCCGCCTCTCCCCTGGCGGGCTCAAGCCAGTGTGTCATTCCCACGAAAGCGGCAGTCCCGAAAAAGGAGAGTGCATGTTGCCTTAACCTCGCTTGCCACAGAAGAGCACCGTAGCAGGCACAAAGCAGCCTGGACTGCTGCTTACGCAGCAGTGACACATTGCCACCTCCATTCGGCTAAATTGTTACGAAACTCAAAAGTTGCCGAACGGACTTGTCCTAATTTTCCTTTCCGGCTGGCCGTCCGTCGAGAGGGTACCCTTGCACCGCCAGCGGATGTTTCTCCAAAGGGGTTCTTCGTGAGGAATATTTTAGTCGAATGCAGGCGGGAAGGTGTCATTCCTGCGAAAGCAGGAATCCAGAACACGCCTCTGCCCGCTGCGGGAGAGACCGGCCAACCTACGGTTGGCCGGGTGAGAGGGCCCCCTCGGGCACGACGGGCGTGTCTCTCCGAGGCGGAGGGACCTGTGGCAATTGACAAGGGCCTGGGCAAGTCGTTACCGTATGATCGAAAGATCAAGATCGACCGTACGCGGCCGGTGGTGAATAAACGAAAACCCTAGACTTGACAGACAGGAGAATAGCCCATGGATCCTTGGAGAACGTCTGGTTGGGTAGCGGCCATGCTGGTCATCCTGGCCTGGGGTTTCGGAACGGTAGGCCAGGATCAGCAAACCCCAGAGAGGAAAGCCCAGGAGGACGAGGTTCGGATGTGGGATGAGCTGGAGGCGCTGTCGATTAAGGTGAAGGAAGCGCTTGACAAATCGGAGGAAGCATTAGCTCATATCGAGCGTCTTCGAGCAAGAGGGAAGCTCCCACCGGAAGTCGCAGTCCCCGCGGCGCAGGCGGCTTTTTTGCTCGGCTACCCCTCGGAAGCCCTTGCGATCGTGGAAAGGGTGGTCCGAGAGTATCCCAACGAAAAATACCATAGTGCCTATCCTCTTCGGATTATGGGCAACTTCTTGATCGGCCGCCTTGCCCGATATGCCGGCGATCCCACACGGGCCGAAGCTGCCTATCGGGAGGTCCTTTCCCAATTAAAAAAGGAGCCGGATATCGATCCGGAGAATGCCTTGGTCGAACTTTGTTATCTCTATCTGGCAGAAATTGAGGGGCATGTTCGGAATCGCTCTGAGAAGGCCGTGGCACTCCTGGAGGAAGTGCAACGTCTCCCGCCCCCCAAAGATGATCCCCGGATGGGTCCTGTGGGTAAAGAATGGGCCCAGCATATGAAACGCACGTTTTCTCCTTCCACAACTCCCCCTGGCACACCCACCTACTTCGTCTTGAATCAGCCCGAGGATATTATGGCGCCCATGCTATACATAATAACCATTGGGTTCGGTCTTTTCGGCGACTTGGGTCTAGAGTGGAGACCTGACCCTCTTGTGTTCGTTTTGGAAAAGATCATCCGTAGCAAAGTATCGCCGATCGACATGAGCCTTGCCCAAGGGACTTTGGCCTTTGCCTACATGAAAGATAAGGATTATGCCAAAGCCCGCAGATATGCCGAGGACCTTTTTAAAGGGGATAGCTTTTGGGCGCCCGTAGGGGGAATTATTTGGGCATGTTCCTTAAAGGAGATGGGGAAACCCCAAGAGGCGGAGGCCGTTCTTCAGGAAGTGATTCGTCGATTTCCCGCAAACAAAGAGATCGTTCTTCGTTTGCAGAAAGAGTGGGCCGCCGAATCCAAACAGAAACAGAAGCAGTGATCTTTGGCCCAACTCACGAAGCGATCTTCGGAAAGGCGGAAAACCAGAGAACCCCTTTGGTTTGACTGTATCTCCCCCGGCCGGCATCTACCAGTTGTAGGGGTGAAGAATCGGATCGAACACCACAAATTGTGCTTCTTGTTTCCGGGGGATAGAGTCAAGTTAGGCGTTTGGTGAAAAAGCCCGAACCGCGTCCTGCTGGGTAAGCAGGAACGGAGGGGGGTTTTGTTGGGACTGTATCCCTCTGGTGAAAACGGCAGTTCGGGTTTTTTGGGAGGAAGAAGTTTCTCCCTTTCCCGCTTGTGCGGGAACACAGGGGGACTCTCGTTTCCGTAGGAAAACACCGAAGACACCGTGGATTGGGAGGCGAGGCGGGCGTCTAGGCGTATTTATGCGCCGGGGAGGTCCGATTTTGCCAATGCACTGAAAAGGTCCACAGATTTTGTCTGGTTTTGCGAGTTCGTTTTCTTTTTAGAGGGAGGGTTCCGTTTCTGTAAGATTTTAGCCGAATGGAGGGTGCAGCCTCGGAGGGCGGACGTCTGGTGCGCCTTTTTATGCGGGCCGAAGGGGGCGCATTCCCGGCGGCCCCCTCACCCGGAGGTGCCGAAGGCGCCGTCGGCCTCTCCCGCCAGGGGAGAGGCGGAGAGTCTGGACTGCCGCTTGCCCGGGAATGACACCAGGGAGGCCCGCCAAGGGGAGAGGCGAGTTGTTGCGTTCGGCTAAGAGCTTATCCCAAAATGCCGTCCCCCTGTCCGATCCCTCTATGCAAGTAGGTTTCCGGGGGCAGGATAAATCGAACCCACCTTGCGCCAAGCCCGATTTTGGGATAGGCTCTAAATTGTTCCCCTCTTTTCAGGGGGCGATTCTGCATTTACTGGCTGGGCAGTTCTTGGATGAAGATGTTCTTGAACTCGATGGGGTCGCCGTGGCGTTGGAGGGCGATTTCGCCTTCCGGAGGTACGCCGGGCAACTGGGCGTCCTTAATAACCACTTCGCCGTTCAGTTCCACGGTGAGCCGATCGCCTCGCATGGTGATCTTGAAGGTGTTCCACTGGCCCACTGGTCGGTCGGCCCGTTTGAGCGGCGTGCAGGCCTTTTGGACTTCCTCGGGCATCTTTTTGTCGGTTCGATAGCCCCAGACTTCGCCGGAACCCAGGGGGCTGCACCAGATGTTCACCTGGCTTTTGGGTTGCCCCCGCAAATAGATGCCGCTGTCGCCCGGCCGGGGCAATCGCCAATCCACCATGAGGATGAAATTCTTGTATTTTTTGCTGGTCCAAAGGTCGGGGCCTTTGCCGTCGAACTTAATGATGCCGTCTTCCACTTTCCAATGTTCCAGCCATTTGGCCCGCTCCTCGGGCGTTTCGGTCCTGCCGCGGGCTGCTTGCCAACCGGTCAAATCCTTGCCGTTAAATAGGGCGCTAAAACCTTCCGGCGGCACATTATCCGCCCCCCAACCGAAAGCCGCCATCCCGAAACCAATTCCCATCACGCCACCCACCCACAGCACCAATCGTCCCATACGCATCGGAGCGCCTCCTCTAAAAAAGGCCTAGAAAGGAAAACCTCAACAACAATTCGAACCGGTTCCGTTCTTTCTCTTTTGGAAGAAAATTCGTAACATTTTAGCCGAATGGCGGGGTCTATGTGTCATTCCTGCGCAAGCAGGAATCCAGAGAACATGGCTTCCTACTTTCTGGACTGCCGCTCTGGCAGCAGGGATACCCCTCACCCGGCTTCGGCTTCGCCTCAGCCGGCCTCTCGACGGCCAGGGGAGAGGCGAGTTGCTTCATTCGGCTAAAATGTTACGAAAATTCCAGCATTCTTTCGCTGCGGGTTCAACCGCCTTAGTGGTCTTCCAGCAGGGGTTTCCATAGCTCCCGAAGTTGCATGAGTTCTGCCTCCTGCTGGTCGCTATAATGGCCGATCCGATGGGCGTAGGTGTCCATCCAGGTTTGCAGGCGTTCCACGGCGTCCGGGTCGGAGCGGCATGGCGAGTTGTTTTCCAAAATCCGGCGGAGCAATTTGCTCTGTCGGGCAGGCATCTGGCCGACCACGGATCGCTCCCGTTCAAACGCCAGCTTATGCAAGTCCCGGTCTGCATAGTTCAGCAGGTTTTCGTAGGATTTTGCGGCTGTCAGATCGAATTGGGCCGCGTTCGGCTCCGGGCTATCTGGCCGATGGCACCGGACGCAATGTTTGTCCAGCACGGGCTGTACTAGCCGATCGTACCGGAGCGGCCAAGAGCCTTCCGGTCCGGGGCGCAATCGGCTTGGGGCCCGGCGGGCCGCCATCGGCAGCGCAGCTGCTGGCGGCGTGGTATCCCGATGCTCATGGCACCCGATGCAACTGAGCGTCGTTCCCGGTTGGACATAAGTTAGCGTGCGCATCGTCTGCACGGCATACCCCTGGCCGTCCAACGCCTGGAAAAATACCGGCACACCGGCCGGCACCTGAAAATAGGCCGATCCGTCCGCTTCCACCGGCACGGTGCCCAGAACGAATTTTCCAGGGTCCTGGTGGGTGATGCCCAAATTGGGCTGGTTCATGTGGGGTTGCAGCTTGGGCACCACGGCCACCACGCGCAACCGCCGGATCGTCCCCCGCTCTATTGGCTCCAGGCCCCGATACACATCCTGCAACAGGAAATAGCCCACTTCGGGGCTTTCCGTCTGAGGCGGTTTGGCGGCGGTTTGATCGGGGATGATCGGCGGCCTGGGACGGGCCTGCACCGGAATCGGGTCCCAACTGCCGATCTCCGGATCACGGTACAAAAGTTCCATATTCCCGAACACGTCCAACAGATAAATCCCCGTCGGCGCCGCCGGATTCCGATCATCCACCACATACGTATGCGGCGGCAATCCTTTATCGCTCCAAGCAACCAGGTAAAAGTCTTCGCTCAGCGGCCAGGGATCGGTGTAATAATGCTTCGGCCAACCCTCCGTTTCCGGGAAAACCACCTCAGGCGTAATCCGGCGGATCGGGCCGTCGCCTTCGGTGCCCAACAAGCGATCCAAAAGCACCAAGGAGCCGCCCACATTAGAGTGATGCGCCGAGGCCGTAAAAATCAGCTTCGTCGAACCCGGAATCGCCCGGGCCTGAAACACGCACTGCGGCCGATGCGTAAAATTGCCATAAACCAACTGCGGATTCGTCCCGTCCGGATTGGTGCTCCAGAGGCTCAGGAAATCGCCGTTGGGCCGGTCGATGTAGTCCCACCGGGCATATAGAATCCGGCCATCCCAGCCGATCGAAGGATACCATTCGAAGTTTTCAAACGCCGAAATCGGTCGGAGGTTGCCGCCGTCCGGGTCCATGACGTGCAGCGTATAAACCGGCACTGGCCGGGTGTTGTCCCCGCCGCAGCGGACGTAACTGTCCGGCCGGGCGGAATCGTCGGTGAGCGGTTCCCGTTTGCTGGCCGGCGCTTGCACCGCCTGCCCTTTGCGGGTGGAAAGCAGTACGATCCGGCCGTCCGGCAAATACCGACCGTCAAAGTGATCGTATTTTCCCCTGCTCAGCCGACGCACCCCGCTTCCGTCCAGCCGCATCTCGTACAGATGATAAAACGCATCCTCCGGCAAATTATCTTTGTTGACCTTGTCCGGAATGGCATGAACATGAGGATAATACTTCGCATAGGCAAAGAGCAGTTTGGTTCCGTCATAGGAAAGGTCGGGCCGAATAAAGGTGCCCACCGGCCAGCCTTCGGTCAGACACCGGAGCCGAGGTCCTGGCGCCGGGGTTTGCCCGGCCCCGCCTTGCTGAGCCTGTCCTGCACCGGTAGGACCGGGAGCGGAAGCGGGGCTGGTTTCCGTGGTGCGTGTCGGCTCCTGGCGAAATCCCTCCAAAATGTAAATCCCGCCGCCGCCCCGGCTCCACCAGCCGTAGTATTGGTCCGACATGTGGGGAAACGAGGGCGGAATCCGTTTGATCAACAGGATCTGGTCGAAGGTCAACAGCGGATTGGCCAAGGCCATACGTCGGACCGCCCAGCGGGCTTGGAAATAGACCCGGCGGCGGACTTCCTCCGGCGCATCATTTCCGAGCCGGCTCCATTCTTCAGCCGCTCGCTCCAGCTCCTGCCGGTGCGGTTGGATCGGTGCGCCCATTTGGGCCAACCGGTCGGCCAAAAGCCGGCCCCGCTCCACCACCAACTCCATAGGATACGGGACCCCCGGTTGCCCGTTGGTTGCCGCATGGATGGTGGACCATTGGCTGGTGCTGGATTGGGTGGCCGGTTTGCCCAGGGCGATATTTTTCTCTGATCCCTCGGCAAAGACTTCCACCTCGTCCAGATGCAGGTAATTTTCGCCTTCCAGATGCACCCGGACGTATCGGGCCTGGATGCCCTGGAGGGGCACTGCCAACGGTTTGCCGTCCGTTTGGCCGTAGAAGACGAGGCCGTTGTGTTGATATATTTTTGTCCATTCTTTTCCGTCCTGGCTTACCGAGACGAGAATCCGGCTATTGCGTGCCGAGCAGGCGTCGCAGCGGTTCCAGAGGAGGACTTTGCCCAGCCGAACAGGCTCTCCCAGATCGACCTGCCACCAGGGGTCTTTTTGGTAGGCGGTATGGAAGCCCCACTTGCCGGTTTTTTGGCCGTCCACGCCCCCGGCCGCATCCTGTTCTGGCCGAACCACCCAACCGGGGGAGAATTGCTGCGGGCCTTTCGGATCGGCCTTGACCATCCGGAGTTCATCCTGGCGTCGCCAATCGGCCTCGATCTGCTCGGCCGTCAGAGCGGGGAGGGCCTCTTTTGGGGCTTTCGAGGAGTTTGGCTTTTCCGGTT
>Ga0272448_1003432_pt1 | contig 18909 bp, 20 predicted proteins | sample YNPCB0191_FD_202220 | JGI IMG/M metagenome (GOLD analysis project Ga0272448, IMG submission 202220) | Hot spring sediment microbial communities from Yellowstone National Park, WY, United States - YNP-CB-019-1 | ecosystem: Environmental > Aquatic > Thermal springs > Hot (42-90C) > Sediment... | reverse complement strand
TCGCCTCGTCGTAGTCGAGGACGCCAGCCATTCCGTCATGCTCGAACAACCGGACGCCGTCAACCGGGCGTTGGTCGAATTTATGAGAACACTCTAATCTATTTTTTACCGAATTCCGGTTGACAGATGACGCAGAGAATGATATACTTTGTTACGCTAAATATCTGTCAAGCGAAGGATTTGACTTGGGCGGTCCCGCAGACGGCACTGCATCGCCCAAGTCTCTTTTTGCCCGCGTATGTCGATCAAATCCAAAGACCTTCTGAACGAATATCAGATCATCGAGCGCGCGTTTCAACGTGTGATGTGGACCGAGCAGAAAAAGTTTTCGCAGCGGCTCGCCGCGCTCGACCTCACGCTGCCGCAGTTCCTCGTACTCGCGGCGATCCGCCAGCGCGGCACCGGCTGCCCCATCGGCATGCTCGCCGATGAGATGTTTCAATCGTATCCCACCATGACCGGCATCGTCGATCGGTTGGAATCGGCGAAACTGGTCGTGCGCGAGCGCGGTGACACACACGACCGGCGCAAGGTCGTCGTCAGTCTCACCGCGGCGGGTCGCGACGTGCTCGAGCGCGCGCAAACCGCGCGCCGGGAACGCATGCTGCGCGCGCTCGGCGCATTTTCTGTGCAAGAGCGGCACGAACTCGTCCGCTTGTTGACCATTTACCTCGACACATTGGAAAAGGAACCGTGATGAACCTCAGCAAACGTACGTACCTATTGATCGCCGGCGGCGCGCTCGTGCTGCTCGTCCTGATCGTCGCCTTCCTCGTCCCGCGCCTGACCACCGGCGATGCGAGTGCGAACGCGCTGGAGACTGCGCCGGTGCGGCGCGGCACGTTGCTTGCGACCGTCAGTGCGACCGGCGCGATCAGCCCACTGCGCGAAGCACAAATGGCATTCAGCGCGACGGGACCCTTGACCCAACTCAACGTCAAATCGGGCGATGAGGTGCGCGCCGGTCAAGTGCTCGCACAGCTCGACACGCGCGCACTGGAGTATCAACTCGCACAAGCGGAGGCGAGCCTCGCCGCCGCGCAAGCGAAACTCGATCAACTGAAGAATCCATCGCCCGCCGATGTCGCGGCGGCGCAAGCCAGTGTCGCCTCCGCGGAAGCCGCACTCGCGCAACTACAAAAACCAACACCGAACGATGTGATGATTGCCAAAGCCGATCTCGACCGCGCCCAAGCCGCGCTCGATCAAGCGCAAGCCGCGTACGATCGCATCGGCGGATCGACCAATCCGTACATCGCCATGTCGCCGCAGGCGCTGACGCTTCAGCAAGCCACGTCCGATTATCGACGCGCGCTCGCCGTTTTCAATTCCAAAGTCAATCCGAGCGACAGCCAACTCAAACAGGCGCAGGCGACGCTGGAGCAAGCGCGCTCGCAACTCCTTCGCCTCACGAATCCAACACCGAACGATTTGCAAGCCGCGCAGTCCAGCGTCGATCAGGCGCGCGCGGCGCGCGACCTCGCCAAGGCGCAAGTGGACAACGCGATCCTCCGCGCGCCATTCGACGGTCTCATCACGCACGTCGATTTCGACCTCGGATCGTTCATTCCCGCCGGGCGCACGCTGCTCGGCGTCGCCGATACGTCGCAACTGCTCGTCAAACTGAACATCGACGAAACCGACATCTCGCGCGTGCAGGTCGGTCAGGAGGTCAACATCGGCTTGGACGCGTATCCGGACGCGACGATCAACGCGAAAGTGACCGATCTCGCCGCAGCCGCGACGACAATCCAGGGCGTGGTCAATTACGTCGCAACCGTATCGCTGAATCCGACCCAGGTGCCGGTGAAAATCGGAATGACCGCGAACGCGAACATCGTCGTCGCCAACAAACCCAACGTGCTGCTGGTGCCCAACCTCGCGATCCGCGCGGCGAACAACACGCATTACGTCACGGTGCAAACCGCGCCCGGCAAAACTGAATCAGTCGAGGTGAAGCTGGGTTTGGCGAATGACCAGGAAACCGAAGTGCTCAGCGGTTTGAGTGAAGGACAGCAAGTCGTCACTTCGATCATTCCGCAAAACCCGCTTTCCGGCGGCGGCTTGGGTCCGCCGAGGCAATAGGTCAGCGATGAATCTTCTCGAAAGCATACGCGTTTCGTTCCACAGTCTCAGCGCGAACAAGTTGCGCTCGATCCTGACGATGCTCGGCATCATCATCGGCGTCGGCGCGGTGATCGCGCTCTTGTCCGTTGGACAGGGCGCGGGCGCGGCGATCACGCAGCAAGTCCAGGGCATCGGCTCGAACCTGGTGTTCGTCATTCCCGGGCAGGCATCGTCCTCCGGCATTCGCTCGGCAACTGGCTCGGCGGCGACGCTTACGCTGGCAGACGCGTACGCGCTCAACGATCCGATCTGCTGCCGCGCGATCGCCAGCGTCGCGCCGGTATTTCAGCGCAACGTGCAGGTGACCGGCGGCGGCAACAACACCAACACCAGCGTCACCGGCACCACGCCCAGTTACCAGATCGTGCGAAATTGGCGCGTCGCGCGCGGTCGATTTTTCGACGAGCGCGATGTGGATGCCGTCGCGCGCGTCGCGGTGATCGGCACGGCAACCTCCAAGACGCTGTTTGGAAAAGGCGACCCGGTCGGTCAGACGATCAAGATCAATCGCATTCCCTTCAAGATCATCGGCATGATGGAAGAAAAGGGCGGCGGCGGGATGTTTGGCGGGAGCCAGGACGACGTGATCTTTGTGCCGATCACGACCGCGCAACAGCGGCTGTTCGGCACATCGGCGCAGACCGCGCAAGGCGCGCCGCGCGTGACGACGATCTTTGTCTCCGCGGTGAACGACCAACTGATGGACACCGCGATGGCGGAGATTACGCAGGTGCTGCGCCAGCGTCACAAGATTGTGTACCAGCAGGACGATTTTACGGTGCTGAGCCAGAAAGACATTCTCGGCGCGCTGAATCAGATCACGGATATTCTGACGATCTTCCTCGCGTCGATCGCGGCGATCTCGCTGCTGGTCGGCGGCATTGGAATTATGAACATCATGCTCGTCTCGGTGACCGAGCGCACGCGCGAGATCGGCATCCGCAAGGCGATTGGCGCGCGGCGCAAAGACATTCTGCTGCAATTCTTGATTGAGGCGGTGACGCTCAGCGTGACCGGCGGCGTGATCGGGATTTTGTTCGGCAGCGCGATGGGCGCGCTCGTGAACGCGACCGGCGTCATTCAAACAGCCGTCGCACCGTCATCCGTCGCGCTCGCGGTTGGGTTTTCGATTGCGGTGGGATTGTTCTTTGGGTTGTATCCCGCCGCCCGCGCGGCGTCGCTGCATCCAATTGACGCGTTACGGTACGAATGATCATAGAACGCGGACTGCGGCGGATGAAAACAAAAATATCCGCGTCGGTCCGCGTTCATCTGCGTCCAATTCAGAAATGAACGTTCACACGATATTCACCGGCATAGCCAACACGCACCTCGTTGCAAGCGAGCGCGGCATCGTGGTGATCGATGCCGGGATGCCACGGCAGGCACGGCGCATCGTGAACGAGATCCGCGCGCGGGGACACTCGCCGTCCGACGTGCGATTGATTCTGCTCACGCACGGGCACATCGATCACGCCGGCAGCGCGGTCGCGCTCAAACGGCTGACCGGCGCGCCGATCGCGCTGCACCGCGCGGATGCGCGCCTGACCGCGACGCGCGACTTGAAAATTCCGCCGGGGCGCAACGGCGCGATTGACGTGGCAGGAGGTGTGCTGCGCGCGTTCGGCTGGATGATGCCGCTGGAGACCTTCACGCCGGACCTCTGGCTCGAGGATGGAATGTCGCTGCGCGATTTCGGAATTGACGCGCGCGTGGTCCACACGCCGGGACACACCGCCGGCTCGGTCACTCTCGCGTTCGACGACGGCACGCTCTTTGTCGGCGACGCGCTGTTGAACGTGCTGCACGTCTCGTTTCCATTGTGGTGGGAAAACCCGGCAAGCGCGCGGGAGAGCGCGTGCCGGATCAAAGCGCTGCGACCGCGCGTGTGTTACACCGGGCACGGACGCCCGTTCGATTTGAACGCGTTGGAAGAGTTCGTTGGAGATCATTGCGGATAGAGGTCGACATGGCGAAATTGCAAAACGAGGTTGTCGTCATCACCGGCAGTTCGCGCGGCTTTGGCAAAGCGATGGCAATCGAATTTCAGCGCGCCGGCGCGCGCGTCGTCGTCTCGTCGCGCGATGCGGATGCGGTGCAGCGCGCCGTGAGCGCGCTGCCCGATCCCGCGAACGCGCTCGGTACGGTGTGCGATGTGCGCGACCTGGAGCAGGTGCGCGCGCTCGCCGACGCGGCGGTGAACCAGTTCGGAGAGATCGATGTATGGATCAACAACGCGGGCATTTCGCCCGGCTGGGGCAAGCTGACACAGATCGATCCCGCGCGCTGGCGCACGGCGTTCGAGACGAATTTCTTTGGTACGTATCACGGCTGCCGCGTCGCGCTCGAAAAGATGCTGCCGCGCCGGCGCGGGCAAATCGTCAACGTGTTGGGCATGGGCGCAGACCGTGCCGCGCCGAATCAATCGGCGTACGGCATCTCGAAAACCGCCATCGCGCGCCTGACCGAGACGCTGGCGAAAGAGTACGCCGATAGCGGCATCATCATCGACGCGGTGATGCCGGGAATGATCTGGACCGAGATGCTGACCGGCGCGGAAGGCGTCGATGATCCGCGCCTGCGCGCGCGATTCGAGTGGGCGATGCGCGTGTTCGGCAATCCGGCGGAGGTGCCGGCGCGCTATGTCGTTCAGATGGCGGAACGCGGCGGCGCAAATGGCAAGGTATTCCAGGTACTCTCGCCGCGCACGTTCGTGCCGCGTCTGATCGGCGAGATGTTCGGCGCGGGCAAGCGCAACCCGCGACCGTGGGAGTGTCCTCCTTCCCTCCCCCGCCAGTGAACGGGGAGGGGGACAAGTTCGGAAATCTCTCCGCAGCACGTTCACAATTGATTCACAATCGGATGCGATAATCCTGTTCAGAGTAAACCTTTGAAAGGAGAAGGAGAAATGAACGGGAGAGTTGTGCTCGGGGTTTTGGTGGCGATCGTTCTCATCGTCGGCTTGGCAGGCGTGGGCGTTTACGCGTACAACATCGGCGTTGCCCAGGGAATGATCGATAGTGGAAAGGCACCGGTGCCGGTCGCGCCGGCACCGTACGCGTATCCATTCTATGGACCGTTTTCCTTCCATCCGTTCGGCTGGGGATTCGGATTCCTGGGTTGCCTGTTCCCGCTGTTGTTCTTTTTGCTGTTCTTCAGTCTGATTCGCCTCATCGTCTGGGGCCCACGATGGCGCTGGCATCATTATCGGCGCTGGGATCGCGACGAACGCGACGTCCCGCCGATGGTTGAGGAATGGCATCGCAAGATGCACGAGCAACCGACGCAACAGAAATGACAGATTGCCATAGGGGCGCGCGGCGGTGCGCCCCTACGTAAACACCATGAAAACCATTCTCGTGGTCGATGATGAACCCAAGATCGTGACGCTCGCGCGCGACTATCTCGAACGGGCGGGATTCGCGGTCACCAGCGCGGGCGACGGCAAGACGGCGCTCGCCGCCGCGCGCGCGGACAAGCCCGACCTGATCGTGCTCGATCTGGGTCTGCCGCAGCTGGACGGGCTGGACGTGGCGCGCACGCTGCGCAAAGACTCGAACGTGCCGATCATCATGCTGACGGCGCGCGGCGAAGAGACCGACAAACTGGTTGGACTGGAACTCGGCGCGGACGATTACATCACCAAGCCGTTCAGCCCGAAGGAGCTGGTCGCGCGCGTGCGCGCGGTGCTGCGGCGCGTGGAGAGCGCGAGTGCCGGCGCGGAGATCATTCGCGTCGCGGACGTGACGCTCGACGTGCCGCGCATGCGCGTGACCGTGGATGAGCGCGTCGTCGAAGTCACGCCGACCGAGTTTCAACTGCTGGCGGCGCTGGCGCGCGAGCCGGGGCGTATCTTTACGCGCGCCCAATTGCTCGACGCCGTGCGCGGCGCCGCGTTCGAATCGTACGAGCGCGCGATCGACGCGCACATCAAGAACCTCCGGCGCAAGATCGAGCCGGACCCGCGCGCGCCGCGCTACATCCTGGCGGTTTACGGGGTCGGCTACAAGTTCGCGGACGAGCCGCGCGGGAAAGCCGGATGAGCCGCAGGCGTTTTTCACGTCGCCCGCCGCGCTGGTGGCCCAAAGACGAGCCGTGGCCGCCGGTCGATTCAGAGCACATGCGGGCGTGGCGCGAAATGCGCACCCACTTTTTCTGGCGTGTCGGCGGATTGCTTGCGTTCTTCTTCGCGTTCGTCGCCATTCTGATGGCTCTGTCGATCTGGCTCGCCGCGAGTTTCCTGGGTGTTCTCGGCGCGCCGCGCGCCGAGGGGGGCATCGTCGCGCCGCTCGTGATTATTCTGGCTGGCTTGTTTCTCCTCGCGCGCGCGTTGCAGCGCGTCGCGTCGCCCATCGGCGATTTGATGCAAGCCGCCGGGCGCGTCGAGGAGGGCGACTATGCGGCGCGCGTTGAGGAGCGCGGACCCCGCGAGGTGCGCGCGCTGGCGCGCGCATTCAACGCGATGGCGGCGCGGCTGCAAGCGAGCGACGAGCAGCGCCGCAATCTGCTCGCCGATGTGACGCATGAACTGCGGACGCCGCTCACCGTGATCCAGGGCAATCTCGAAGGATTGCTCGACGGGGTGTACCCGCGCGACGATGCGCACCTAGCACCGATCCTGGAAGAGACGCGCGTGCTCTCGCGCCTGATCGACGATCTGCGAACGATGGCGCTCGCGGCAAGTGGCGCGCTGAAATTGCAGAAAGAGCCGACTGACCTCGCGACCCTGACGAGCGAAACGGTCGCGTCGTTCCGCGCGCAGGCGGATGCGGCGGGAATCGAGTTGAGCGCAGAAGTTGGCGCAGACATCCCGGCGCTCGAACTCGACGCGGCGCGGATTCGCCAAGTCCTGGAAAATCTTATCGCGAATGCGCTGCGATACACGCCGCGCGGCGGCAGGATCCGTGTTCAGTGCGCGATGGTCAATGGTCAGCCCAAGTCCGTACAAGTCTGCGTGAGCGATACGGGCGCGGGGATTCCAGCGGACGAGCTGCCGCATCTCTTCGAGCGCTTTCATAAATCACGCGACGCGCGCGGCACAGGCTTGGGCTTGGCAATTGCCAAGAACCTGGTTACGGCGCACGGCGGAGAAATCTCGGCGCAGAGCGAGCCGGGCAAGGGAACGACCATTCGTTTCAGTTTGCCGGCGGAGAGGAAAGCCGATTAGGAGCAAATCCAATGCAGAACGAGCATAACGAAGCAACAACACACGAACGTCGTTTTCACGGAGCGATCGATCGCTTGCGCTCGCCACACCGGTTGGCGCGGTTGCAAGTCCCCGGCGTGGTCGATTCGTGCATCGAGGGGATCGCGGTCGCAAATGTTTTGGACGTGGGCACGGGGAGCGGTGTCTTCGCCGAGGCGTTCGCCGCGCGCGGCGTACAGGTCACCGGGATCGATGCGAACGCCGAGATGCTTCACGCCGCGCGGCAATTTGTCACCGCAGCGCAGTTTCGGCAAGCGCCCGCCGAAGCCATCCCGTTCCCGGACGCTTCGTTCGACCTGGTCTTTCTGGGTCACGTTCTACACGAGACCGACGACGCGGTGAAAGCGCTCCAGGAAGCGCGGCGAGTGGCTCGGGCGCGGGTGGCGGTCCTGGAATGGCCCTACCGGGACGAAGAGGAAGGTCCGCCGTTAGCGCATCGCCTCACGCCCGAGCAGGTCGCCGCGCTAGCCCGGCAGGCGGGCTGGTCGGACATCGAGACGATCCCCCTCGCCCACATGGTACTGTACCGTCTGCCCATTTCAGCCAGGACGCGAGAAACGGCAGACGAGTTCGACTTGGGGAACGGACAGGAGAAGTGAATGGAAACAGTCATCGAGGTAAAGGATTTGAAGAAAACCTACAAGGACGGCACGGAGGCAGTCAAAGGAATCTCGTTCAGCGTCCAGCGCGGCGAATTCTTTGGCTTTCTCGGTCCGAACGGTGCGGGCAAAACGACGACGATCAAGATGATTACAACACTCTTGCCGCTCACCAGCGGATCGATCAACGTGCTCGGCTACGACGTGATGACGCAGCCGAACGATGTGCGCGTGCGCATCGGTTACACCGCGCAAGAAATTGGTATTGACGATGAACTGACCGGGCGCGAGAACCTGATGCTGCAAGGACGGCTCTATCACATCGAGAATGGAACGTTGAAGAAACGCATCGACGAATTGCTCGACATCGTCGATCTGACGGACGACGCCGACCGACCCGCCGGCAGTTACTCGGGCGGCATGCGCAAGCGGCTCGATCTCGCGACCGGCTTGGTGCATCATCCGCAGATTCTGTTTCTCGACGAGCCGACGACCGGTCTGGATCCGCAGACGCGCGCGAACCTGTGGGTCTATCTCGAAAAACTGAACAAGCAGGAAAGGCTAACGATCTTTTTGACGACGCACTATATGGAGGAAGCAGACCGGCTCTGCCCACGGCTTGCCATCATCGACCACGGCAAAATCGTCGCGACTGGCTCGCCAGACGAGCTCAAGACGCAACTCGGCGGCGAAGTGATCACGCTCACCTTCAAACAGAATGGCGAGCCGCACGACCAGATGTGTGCGCGGGCGACGGATCTTCTGAATTCGGTCGAGTTCGTCAACGGGGCGGATTGCTTCGACGAAGGAATCAACGTGTACGCCAGGAACGGTCCCTCGGCGGTGCCCCAGGTGATCCGCATCTTGGAAGAGCACAACCTGCCGATCGACAAACTGACGCTCACGCGCCCAACGCTTGACGATGTGTTCTTGAAATTCACCGGGCGCAAGATCCGCGACGATGCGCCGGTACAGAACTGGCGCGCCGCGCGCGGGATGTTGCCCGGCATGCGCGGCATGATGGGCGGCGGCGCGCGTCGGCGCGGCTAAGCCCATGCGTTTCAAGTGGTTTCAAGTTGTTTCCACGGTCTGTGGTCGCTGACATACAATTTCGTCAGGTGCTACACCGCCGATTTGTTCAACGATTCGAAACACCTTGAAGCCATTTGAAACGATCTGAAACAAAAGTATGAGGAGATGAAATGGCAGTTGAAGCACAGACTCTGAATTTCGCGCCCACAGCAGTGGCGCATTCCGACCTGATCAGCGAAACGTGGGAACTTTACAAGCGCGCGCTCTTGAAACTGGTGCGCCGTCCGATCGTGCTCTACTTTTCGCTGCTCCAGCCGGCGATCTGGCTCTTGCTCTTCGGTCAGATGTTCAACCGGATGGTCGATCTGCCGGGCGCGGCAGGAATGTTCGGCACGACCAACTACATGGCGTTCTTTGCGCCGGGCGTCATCATGATGACGATGCTCTTCGGCGCGGGACAGACCGGCTTGGGACTGATCCAAGACATGGATTCCGGCTTTCTCGATAAACTGCTCACCACGCCGATCAACCGCTTTTCGATCCTGCTCGGCAAGATGGGCGGCGATCTGACGCGCATGGTTCTGCAAGCCGGCTTGATCTTGACGATGGCGGTCCTCGCTGGCGTGCGCATCCGGACCGGTCTGTTCGGTGTGATCTTCATCTTGCTCATCAGCGGATTGTTCGGCGTGTCGCTCGCCGGCATCAACACGATCATCGCGCTTGCCACGCGCAACACGGAAGCGACCTTTCTGCTGGGCAACTTTGTGAACCTGCCGCTGATGTTCATGAGCACGGCGATGATGCCGAAAGCGTTCCTGCCGGATTGGATGCAGAACATCGTCCAGATCAACCCGATCACGTACGGGATCGAAGGGATGCGCGGTCTCATCACGACCGGCTTTGACCCCAACAAGGTTTTCCCGGCGATCATCATCCTAGGCACGATTGCCCTCGTCAGCATCACCGGCGCGACGCTGATGTTCCGCAGCCGGGTGGCGTAATCGTAGCCAGAGACGACCGGCAGGTCATTTCTACAAGAACAAATCATGGAGATTCCAATGAAGAAAACAACATTCTACATCGCACTCGCAGCGGCAGCCGTCGCGGTGCTCGCCGCCGCGTTCGGACTGAACCGCTCTGCCAGCGCGTCCGCGATGCCGGCAACCCGCTCGATCGCACCAGCCGAAAGCGCGGCTGCCGCGCCGCATACCGTCAAAGCCATCGGCAACCTGATGTCCGCCAACCAGGTGACGCTGGCGTTCCAAGCCGCCGGACGCATCCAGGAAATCGACGTGAAAGCCGGCGATCGGGTCCCGCGCGGCGCGCGGCTCGCCGCGCTCGACACGCGCCCATTCGAATTGCAAATCGCGCAGGCACAAGCTGCGCTCGACGCGGCGACGGCGACGTACACCAAAGTCAAAGCCGGTCCAACGCAGGATGACATCCTCATCGCCAAATCGAATCTCGACCGCGCCAAAGCCGCACTCGATCAAGCGCAGACCGCGTACGACCGCATCGGCGGGGACAGCAATCCGTTCAGCGGACTCGCGCCGCAAGCGCTGGCATTGCAGCAAGCGTACAGCGCGTACCAAGCCGCACAGGCATCGTACAACCTCGCGGTCAATCATCCCACCGCGACGGAACTTCAAGTTGCCCAGGCGCAGGTCGCCCAGGCGCAAGCCGCACTCGACCTCGCGAAGCAAAATCTGACGAACGCCCAAATCGTCGCGCCGTTTGATGGGACTGTGCTGTGGATCACGCCCAAGGTCGGCGAGACCGCTTCGCCCGGCGCGCCGGCGATCACGCTCGCGGACCTGACGCGTATGCAGGCGCAGGTGGGCATCGACGAGGACACGCTGCCGCTGATCCAGGTCGGGCAGACCGCGACGATCACCCTGGACGCGCTGCCGGGCAAGACGCTCACCGGCAAAGTGAGCCAGATCGGAATTCTGGCGACGAACACCGCCGGCATCGTCACGCTTCCGGTCACCATCGACATCGACCCGACCGACGCGCTCATCTATCCTGGCTTGAGCGCGACAGTGGAAATCAATGCAGCAAACTAAGTCTGTCATTGGGCGAGGAGCCGCGGCGCGGCTCCTCGCCCCGACAGCATCATGAACAGAGGGAACCATGCGAACTCAACGACGCGTCATTTTCATTTCTGGATTGATCATCTTCCTGGGAGCGATGATCGCGCTCGGCTACCGCTATTGGTATCAGCCCACGTACGATTTCTACAGCACCGATCAGGCAAGCGTGACTGGTTCGATCGTGCACGTCGCCGCACCGGTGTCGGGGCAGATCAACGATGTGTACTTTGATGTCGGCAGCGTGGTGAACCAGGGCGACGTGCTCGCGACGATCAAAGTCGTCTCGCCCGCGCCGGTTGCATCTGCGGGACCGTCCGTGCCGCGGGTCCTCGCACGCATCACCAGCCCGGTCAGCGGCACCGTGGCGGCGCGCAGCGTCAGCGTCGGCGATACGGTGGGCGCGGGGCAACCGATCGCGACGATTGTCGATCTGAATCACCTGTGGGTCGTCGTCAATGCCGATGAAGCGCGGGTCGCGGAAATTCATCCGGGGGATATCGCCGACGTGGCGCTCACCGCGACCAGCCAGGTCTTTCGCGGCAAGGTCACCGAAATCGGCTCTGCGACAACGGACGTGACTACGCCGGCATCGCTCGGCGGATTCGGCTCATCGGACTCGACCAAGCGCGTGCCGGTGACCATCGTGTTCGATTATGCCGGCACCCGGCTCGTGCCGGGCATGTCCGCGACGGTGACGATCTACACGCGCGCCGCGCCGTGACATTGGTTGACGCCGAGCCGTTCTACGGATACAATGAGTTTGTAGATAGAGGAGGCGATCCAGGGGCGAGTCGATGACTCGCCCCTACAAAATCACTATGGCAAATCGGGAAGAAGACGGGCCGGTTTTTGCTGCCCCTGTCGTTGGAGAAAGGCGCATCGCCGTCGCGCCCCGCATGAACGGCTGGGCGCTGCCCAAGACATTTTCGGCGCTGCGCCATCGCAATTATCGTTTGTTCTTTGCCGGTCAACTGACTTCGCTGATCGGCACATGGATGCAAAACGTCGCCCAAGCGTGGCTGGTCTTTCAGATCACCAACTCGCCGTTCTATCTGGGCGTGGTCAGTTTTGCCGGCGCCGTCCCGGTGCTCTTTCTATCGCTCTGGGCTGGCTTGATCGTTGATCGCGTCCCCAAGCGCACGCTCTTGATCGTGACGCAGACCAGCATGATGGGGCTGGCATTCATCCTCTCCGCCGATGTCTTTCTCGGCTGGGTGCAGCCGTGGCACATTGTCATCCTGGCGTTCCTGCTCGGCGTGGCAAACACGTTTGACGCGCCGGCGCGTCAAGCGTTCGTCGTCGACATGATCGACGCGCGCGAAGACCTGCAGAATGCCATCGCGCTGAATTCGGCGATCTTTCAAATGGCGCGCATCATCGGACCGACAATTGCCGGCATTACGCTCGCGCTGATTGGCTCGGCGTGGTGTTTTTTCCTGAACGGCGTGAGTTTTCTCGCCGTGATCGCCGGCTTGTCGATGATGAAGGTCAAGCCGACCAGCGGCGTTCACCACCACGCATCGCAATGGGCGCAGATCCGTCAAGGTCTGGCGTACATCCGGCACAACCAGGTCGTGCTGACGCTGCTCGCCATGGTTGCGGTCGCGAACGTTTTTGCATTTGGTTATTCGGCACTGATGCCCGCGTTCGCGGACGACGTTTTGCACAGCGGACCTGAAGGGCTGGGGCTGCTGAGCGCGGCCGTGGGTGTGGGCGCGTTGATCGGCGCGCTGACGGTCGCATCGTTGGGGAACTTTCAACGCAAAGGCCTGCTGCTGACGCTGGGCAATCTGTTCTTTCCGACGATGGTGTTGCTATTTTCCATATCGACCATCTTCCCGGTCTCGATGGCGCTCCTGGTCGGCGCGGGGCTGGGCTTTATGGTGCAGAATGCGATGACGAACACGCTGATCCAGCTCGCGGTGCCGGACGAATTGCGCGGGCGCGTGATGGGCGTGTACATGCTCGTCTTTCAAGGATTCTTTCCGATTGGTTCGTTAATGGCAGGAGCAATCGCGCAACAGTTTAGTGTTCCGATCGGCGCGGCGTTTGGCGGGGCGGTTGCGCTGGCAGCGGGACTGCTCTGGCTCTGGCGCGCCCCGTACATCCGGCAGTTGGCGTAAGCGATGGTGTGGCTGCGCATCGTCGGCGCGCTCGTGCTCCTCATCCTCGCGACCTATCTGGTTCGGTGGCTGGTGCCGCGCCGCGGCGCGCCAGTAAACCGGCACCAGTTTGTGCGTTGGGACCTCGCGCCCATCGTCGGATTCTTTGGCACGCTGCTGCTCGCGCTGTCGTTCGCGCTCGCGGTACAAAACGACGCCGTCGCCCCGTGGGGATGGGGATTCGCGTTTGGGTTCGTCGTCAGCGCGCTTGGATGGATGCTGGGGATTTATCGACCCAACGGACACCGGCGCAAAAGAGCTGGCGTGGGGCTAGGCGTCAAACGGCTAGTGCCGCCGGCGCTCGTCCTGCTGATAGGGTTGTACCTGGCGGTGCGCGTGTTGGGCGCGGCGCTGGAAGTTTTCGCTGCCGCGGCGTTCGGCGTGGGCGTGCTCGCACTCGCGGTCACGTTGTTTGTGGGAAGTAAACCGGAGATCACGGAGGGGAAATAATGGCGAGAAAATTGTCTCTGCTGGGCGCGTATGGACATCCGGACGACGAACAGGGCGTCAGCGGCTTGATGCACAAGTACGCGGACGCCGGCGTGGACGTGACGCTTGTGTGCGCGACGCGCGGCGAAGCCGGCGAGATCGCGCCGGGCGTGAACGCGACGTCGCAGAACCTGGGACAGGTGCGGGAAGAAGAATTGCGCTGCGCGGCAGAGAAGATCGGCGTCAACAATTTGTATTTTCTCGATTACCGCGATTCGGGAATGATGGGGACGCCGGAAAATAACGACCCGCGCTGTTTGTGGCAAGCGAACTTGATGGAGGTCACCGAGAAACTGGTGCGCCTCGTCCGGCGGCACCAGCCGCACGTGATGCTTACGTTCGATCCGAACGGCGGCTATGGGCATCCGGACCACATCAAGATTCATCAAGCCGCGATGATGGCGTACTTTGTCGCCGGTGACGCGCGCATTTTCCCGGAGCAAATCACGCAAGAAGGTCTGCCCCCCTGGACGCCACTCAAGCTGTACTGGGGCGCGTTCTCGCGCAGCACGTTTCAGCGGTATGCCGAAATGGCGGAAAAAGCCGGTGTGGAGCTTTCGGAGCCAATGAAACAGTTTCTCCAGCGCGGCACGCCGGACGAAGCGATCACCACGCGCGTCGACGTCGCGGATTTTGTCGACCTGAAACTCCATGCGCTGTACTGCCACGCGTCGCAGATGGACCCGAACAGCATGTGGTCGAAAATCCCGGAGCGCATCCGCAGAGAGGGCCTGAAAGTCGAGACGCTCATCCGCGCGGAATCGCGCGTCGCGCCGTTTCAGGGTATTGAGGACGACGTCTTCGCGGGAATCGAGTAACCACTCGACGGGAGACGGAGGGCGAAAGACGGAAACGTCCATCGTTCGTCCTTCGTCCTCCGTCCTCGCTCATCCGTCATGATTTATCAAATCGGCGATAAAAGCAGCATCTATTGCATCGAGGGTGCAGGGCAAGCGCGCGTCTATTATGTCGGCGCGCCGGATTTCACGCTGATCGACGCGGGAATGCCGGGCAAAGCAGACCAGATTATTTCCGCGCTCGCGCAAATCGGCGTCCAACCGTTGCAGGTCAAGCGGATCATTCTCACCCATCATCATTGGGATCACGTCGGCAGTTTGTGGGAGTTGAAAAAGCGCACGGGCGCGGAAATCATCGCGCATGCGCGCGACGCCGATTACATCACCGGCAGACGCCCGCGCCGCGCGCCGCGCCGCTTGCCCGGCCGCGTGATGTATTCGATCATGGGGCTGGTCGGCGCGCGCAATGTGTCAACCGTCGATGTGGATCGGCAAGTCAGCGACGGTGACACGATCGGCACGTTCACCGTGGTGCACACGCCGGGACATACGCCCGGGCACATCTGCCTGCTGCGCGGGGATTCGTTGTTCAGCGGCGACTTGCTGCTCGCGACTTCCCCCTCCTTCCGCGAGACACCGCACATGTTCACCGCCGATGTGCCGACATCGCGCGCGAGCATCCGCAAAGTGGCCGGGCTGGAATTCCAGGCGATCCTTTCGTCGCACAGTCCGCCGTACGTTTTTCGCGCGTCCGAGCGCGTGCGCGCGCTCGCGAGCAAATTGGGGACGCTGCCGGAATGATTCGCGCACGATTATCCGGCGCGCACCGACCAGTTGGTTTTGATCGCGCCGGCGACGTACCGGCTCGATATTCCGACCGCGCTGAACCTCGCCGCGCGAGAGCGATTTGCCGGCGGGGCTGAAAAAGATCGACGCGCGCACGCTGATCCTCTGGGGCGATCAAGACCTCGCAGTGCCGGTCAAGCACGGCGAGCATCACGAGCGCAATTTGCCCAATGCCGAGTTGGTCGTTCTGGAAGGCGCCGGGCACGTGCCACAGATCGAGTGCCCGGGCGCGGTGAATCGCCTGAGGCGGGAGTTTTTGGGATGATGGCAAAATCGATTTTCCCTTTTGCTTGAATTCTGGTATAATATGGGGTGAAAGAAGGAGAGGCGCACCAGACGTGCCTCGCCAGAAAGTTGGGTGGAGAACGAATGACTTCGAATCAATGGTTTCGCAACGGGTTCATATACCTGCTGATCTTGGTCGCGGTGGCGGCGTTGTTTTTCAACATCTTCCAACAGCCCAAGCAGCCGAACTCGATCCCGATCAGCAAGTTAGCCCAAAGTGTTGAAGCAGGTACCGTTAAAAAGATTTCTGCGAACGGCTCGACACTGACGATCACGTACAAAGATGGCGGCGCGACGGAGACCTCGACCAAGTCCGCCAACTCAACCGTCGAAGAGACGCTCAAAAACCTGGGGGTCTCGGCGGATAAGATCGCGGCGGTGGACATCGTCTACGAACAGCCGACGCAATGGGGCGACATCCTGACGATCCTCAGCGGATTTCTGCCGCTGATCTTCGTCGGCGCGCTCTTCTTCTTCCTGATGCGGCAGGCGCAGACCGGCAACAATCAGGCGATGTCGTTCGGCAAGTCGCGGGCGCGGATGTTCTCCGGCGACAAGCCGACCGTGACGTTCGCGGACGTCGCCGGGGTGGACGAGGCGAAACAGGAATTGCAGGAAGTGGTCGAGTTCCTGAAAGAGCCGGACAAGTTCACCGCGCTCGGGGCGCGCATTCCGAAGGGCGTCCTGCTCGTCGGACCGCCCGGCGTCGGCAAAACGATGATGGCGCGCGCCGTCGCGGGCGAGGCGAACGTGCCGTTCTTTTCGATCAGCGGCTCGGAATTTGTCGAGATGTTCGTCGGCGTGGGCGCGTCGCGCGTGCGCGATCTATTCGACACCGCCAAGCGCAACTCGCCATGCATCGTCTTCGTCGACGAGATTGACGCGGTGGGGCGCCACCGCGGCGCGGGCTTGGGTGGCTCGCACGACGAGCGCGAGCAGACGCTCAATCAAATCCTGGTCGAGATGGACGGCTTTGACACCGACACGAACGTGATCATCGTCGCGGCGACCAACCGCCCGGACATTCTCGATCCGGCATTGCTGCGCCCGGGTCGTTTCGACCGGCGCGTCGTCCTGGATCGCCCGGACATGAACGGACGCAAGCAGATTTTGCAGGTGCACGTCAAAGGCAAGCCGGTCGCCGAGAACGTGGACTTGGGCGCGATCGCCAAGCAGACCCCCGGCTTTTCCGGCGCGGACATCGAAAACCTGGTCAACGAAGCAGCCATTCTCGCGGCGCGGCGCAACAAGAAAACGATCGGCATGAGCGAACTGCAAGAGTCGATCGAAAAAGTGATTGCCGGTCCAGAGCGCAAGAGCCGGCTCATCAGCGAAGAAGAGAAACGCATCATCGCCTACCACGAAGCGGGGCACGCGGTGGTGATGCGAATGCTGCCGAACTGCGACCCGGTGTACAAGGTGTCGATCATCTCACGCGGCATGGCGCTCGGTTACACGATGCACCTGCCGGAAGACGACCGCTACTTGCAGCGCAAGTCGAAATTCATGGACGATCTCGCCGGCGTGCTGGGCGGGCGCGCGGCGGAGGAAATCGTCTTCCACGACATCACGACCGGCGCTTCGAACGATCTCGATCGGGCGACCGATCTGGCGCGTGCGATGGTGACGCGGTACGGGATGAGCGAGGTTCTGGGACCGCGCACCTTCGGCAACCGGGAAGAACTGGTCTTCCTCGGCCGCGAAATTTCCGAGCAGCGCAATTACAGTGAGGAGGTCGCGCAGCAGATCGACAATGAGGTCAAGCGCATCATCAGCAGCGCGTACGCCAAGGCAAAAGAAATTCTGACGACCTACCGCGACAAACTGGACGCGATCTCGAATCGCCTCATTCACGAAGAGACCATCGAAGGTCCGGACTTTGAGGCGATGTTCGCCGAGACGCCCAAGCTGCAGAGCGTTCCATCGCCGGCGCCGGCATAACCTCAATGCGCACCCACTCGATTTAATGATCTGTGCACAAAACGGCTGGGCGATTCACCTCGCCGAGCCGTTTTGCATTCGCAAGTCAAAGGAAGGTGAGGGAACATCATGAAAGAACTCACGCTGGGATTGGTCGGCGAATCGAATGCCATCGTCACCGAACAATTGACCGCCGCGTCGCATGGCAGCGGCTTGGTGCCCGCCTTCGCCACGCCGGCAATGATCGCGCTGATGGAAAACGCGAGCGTCGCCGCGATCCAAAAGCATTTGAACGCTGGACAGACGTCAGTCGGTGTCGAGGTGAACGTCAAGCATCTCGCCGCGACGCCGGTCGGAATGCGCGTGCGCGCGCGCTCGGAGGTGATCGCCGTGGATGGACGGCGTGTTTCGTTCAAAGTGGAAGCCTGGGACGACAAGGAGAAAATCGGCGAGGGCACACACGCGCGCGTGATTGTCGATGACGCGCGGTTCAAGGAAAGAATTTCGCAGAAGATAAAGAGATAGAGGCGTTCGAGCCGAACGTCTCGACGCGAGGGGCTCATGAAAGACATTACCGGGCGGGTGCTGAATCTCGCACAGATGCGCGGCGCGTCCTACGCGGACATCCGCGTGGTCGAACGCGTCACCCAGCGCATCGCAGTCAAGAATGGCAAGGTCGAAACGCTGGAGCAGGACGAGACGCTTGGCTTTGGCGTGCGCGTGATCGTCAATGGTGCGTGGGGGTTCGCGTCGAGTTCGCGCTTGGAGGGGCAAGAGCTCGAGCGCGTCGTTGCGCAGGCGATTGCGATCGCGAAAGCGAGCGCGCTGACAAAAACGCGGGACGTGAACCTCGGCGCGCCGGTGGTGAGCCGGGGCTATTACGAAACGCCGATCAAGATCAATCCGTTTACCGTTTCGCTGGACGAAAAGATCGGTCTCTTGATGAAAGCCGACGCGGAGATGCGGCGCATCAAGGGCGTCAAGATCGCGCGCGGCGAACTGGCTTTCGTGCGCGAGAATAAAGAATTCGCGTCGACCGAGGGCAGCGAGATCAAGCAGGAGATCGTCGAAAGCGGCTGCGGCATTTCCGCGATGGCCACCGACCTGGAATCCGGCGAAGTCCAAATCCGCTCGTATCCCAACTCCGTCGGTCGGCACCAGCAGACGCGCGGGTACGAATTCATTCTCGATCAAAAATTGCCGGAGCACGCCGCGCGGATCGGCGAAGAAGCGGTCGCGCTCTTGTCGGCAGATCAATGCCCCAGTTACGACGCGACGACCGTGATCCTCGATAGTTCGCAGGTCGCGCTGCAAGTGCACGAATCGTGCGGGCATCCCATCGAGCTGGACCGC
>Ga0272448_1003431_pt1 | contig 18911 bp, 14 predicted proteins | sample YNPCB0191_FD_202220 | JGI IMG/M metagenome (GOLD analysis project Ga0272448, IMG submission 202220) | Hot spring sediment microbial communities from Yellowstone National Park, WY, United States - YNP-CB-019-1 | ecosystem: Environmental > Aquatic > Thermal springs > Hot (42-90C) > Sediment... | reverse complement strand
ACATCCCCCTTAGTTCGACCTTCTCCTAAACCCCCAAAACAACAACCAACTCCTATGGGGGAGTTGGGTTGAGAAGGGAGAGGGGCACTCCCCTCACCCTTCTTGCGAAGGGCCGCGCTGGGGGCCCTTCGGGGGTAGGGTCTTATGGGAGGGGGATACCTCCCCCGCCCCAAATACCCCTCTGTAAATAGAGGGGGTTGGGTCTTATGGGAGGGGGATTCTTCCCCCGCCCATATGAGAGGCCAACGTCCTTGACCGGACTAGACTACAGGAGCCCAGCATATTTTTAGTATACAAAATCAATTTAAAGATTGTGAGTGAAGCTTTAAGCATGAGAGGAGCAGCACTTATGTTCATAATAGCAATTATTGCATTTTCGCTTATGGCAGGTTGCCTTGAACAGCCAGCAAAACCAAAACCCAGTAAACCAAACATAACCGAGAATATAACACAGAACATAACAACCGAAAATGCAACCAAGGAAATCACTGTCGGGCCCTGCAAGGGGGAGACACGTGCAGATGTTGATGCATGTCTTATGAACAACTCGCTCTGTGCCGATATTGAAAACGCACAACTGAAGGATTACTGCTACTTCAAAAATATGAACTGCAACAAAATCGTAAACGATGATCTGAGACATAATTGCCAGATCAGCGTGGGATTCTCGGCCTGCACAAATGAAGCCAACCAATCGCTGTGCAGAGCACTCGCCGTAAATGACCCTTACTACTGCGGTTCAAACACCGAATGCCTCCTTATGTATGCATACAAAACCAATACTAGTGATACCTGCAACCTTGTAGGTGGCACTGGCTATGAAAAAAGCGCGTGCAAGGCAATTATAGCATACGACCCATACAAATGCTATGTATATGAGCAGTATGAAGCAACACAGAAGGAATGCATAAAGCTATTTTCAAAGATAACCGGTGTGGATGGGAACATATGCTCACAGATAAAGGAGCAGCTGTATAGAGAGGACTGCTACAGCGGTGTTGCATATTCGAGCAGGGACTACTCAAACTGCCTGTACATAACAACGTACAAGACCAAAAAGGACTGCATACTTAATGTTGCAATTGAAACGGCAAATGCAAGCATATGCGAATACAGCAGTACGTTTACTGATGACATAGGATACTGTAAAGAACGTGTTGCAGAGTATAACCTCATGCCATCCATATGCCAGGAGATTAATGTGCCAGGCTATATCTGGCCCTGCTTTGCAAACTCCATACTGAATAATAAAACACTGAAATCGGAGTGCTACAAAATTACTAATCCGCTGTATAATGACTGGAAAGAAGAATGCCTCAGGAGAGCAAGAGAAGGCTGAGGGTGTCAGTGCTTTGCCTTAAGCTGTTTAAGCACAAAGAAACTTTCCCTCTCCATTTCCTCAAGCCGTAATGTAATCTGTTTAGCCTGGTCTTCAAGACGCGGGATAAGAATATACTCGAGTGCATTAACCCTTCTCTTGGTTTTCTCTATATCCTTGATTATGCGCTTGAGCGAGTTCTCAGTCTCAGCAAGCTCGAGTATCATTGAGAGAACCTTCTGGAACGCAATCACGGTTTCATCAATACTGTAGTCAGTTGCCATAACACTATACGCATACCCTGTATCCTTCTTCTCCTTGTGCACCTCAGGTATGCGCACACCCATTACATTCCGCTCTTTCACTTCAATCACATAAGGTTCCGGCATACCTTCAGCAACTGCGTTGAGCATAACGGGGCCATGCCTAATCTCCACTGTGGCCATCTTCATATAAGCACTGTACAACTCCTCATTCAACTTATCACGCAAATCGCTTGCACGATTATATATCTTGAAAAACTCCATTATGAGCGCATCACGCTTCTGCTTCAAGAGCTTATGCCCGCGCTCCGCAAGCTTCTTGCGGTCCTTAATCTTCATAAGTTCCATACGTGTAGGTATGAGCTGGCTTGATGACATGGCTCTATTTAATTCCATAATATTTAAAGCATTTCGCGGGGAAAGTATCTCGTGAAAGTCGGTCTTGAAATACACCAACGCCTAAATACAGGTAAACTGTTCTGCAGGTGCCCCTCAAACTCTTCTGGGATCGTAGCCGGCCAGATATCCAGGAGATTGCACGCGGTAAAGAGCGAGATGGGTGCCAAAGATGTTGCAGCAGTTACTGAGGAGATGAAACAGGCAAATTTTACTTATGTTCTTACGGACAACTCCTGCCTTGTTGAGGCTGATGAAGAGCCCCCCCATGACCCGGATATGACTGCACTCAAGATAGCGCTGGCAGTTGCACAGCACATGCACATGTCGCTGGTTGACCAGATCTTCTTCATGAGAAAGATCGTTATAGATGGCAGTAATACCTCAGGATTTCAAAGGACATCTATGGTGGGGCAAGGGGGATATATTGAATGTACGGGCGGGCGTATTGGTATAGAAGGCATATTCCTTGAGGAGGAGAGTGCTGGTATTATTGAAGAGAAGGGAAGCTCGCGGTTCTCATTTGACAGGCTCGGTATCCCGCTCATTGAGATTGCCACAGCACCGGATATAAAAGATGGGAAGCAGGCGCGGGAAGTTGCTGAAAAGATTGGGATGATGCTCAGGATGACTGGTATGGCCGCCCGCGGTATCGGCACAATACGCCAGGACCTCAACATATCAGCAGACGGCGGGACTAGGTGCGAGATTAAAGGAGTACAAGAGCTTGATGATATCCCACTCATAGTTGAGAAAGAGGTGCAAAGACAGGAGAGGCTTCTTGAGCTTATCAAGAGCATCAACCCAGAGGATAAACCGAACATTGAAAAACTCGAGTATGTGGATGTGACCGGAGAGTTCAGGAATGGAAAAGGATTCATAAAGAAGGCTATAGATGGCGGTGCAAAGGCTATAGGGATTTTACTCCCGGGTTTAAAGGGGCTCCTGGGTTATGAATTGTACGAGAATAGGAGGTATGGCACTGAACTTGCAGATTATGCGCGTGTGTTTGGGTTTGGCGGGATGATACACGGTGATGAGGATTTTGAAAAGTATGGTGTTGACAAGAGCGCAGTAGAAGCAAAGATGAAAGCAGGTCTTAGGTGTTCATATGCAATATTGATAGGAGATTTTGATGAGAAGATGCGGTTGGCATTCAAGAGTATAGTTGAGCGTGCATATATGAAGAAGATACCTGCGGAAACTCGGAAAGCGCTCAAAAATGGCGAGAGCCAGTACATGCGTCCCATGCCTACTGGTGCACGTATGTATCCTGAGACTGATGTTGAGCCCATCCTGATTACTCCTGGGCTGCTCAACGAAGCAAAGAAATTTACACCCCGCAACCCTGATGATGTTTTGAGAGAACTTGAGAAACAAACGAATAAGGAGCTGGCAGTACAGTTGTTGCACTCTACATACCTGGGTGCATATGAGAAAGCGGTGGGTATGGGAATCGATCCCAAGGTTGCTGCAGTGACCTTTGTGAGTACATTGAAGACGATTGCGCGTGAAGGCCTGCTCGCATATAACATTGATCCGGATAAAGTCATTGAAGTGCTCGAAAAGTATGCAGAAGGTAAAATAACGAAGAAAGCGGTTGAGGAAGTGTTGCGCGAGTTATCCAAGAACCAAAGTGCAGATAGTGAAAGTATAATTGAATCGAGAGGGCTGAAGAGGATTAGCGGGGATGCATTAAAAGAATTGGTTAGGCGTGAAGGTGCTAATGTACAGAATATACTTGCAAAGTACAGGCTGAATATAGAGGCGGAAGAACTTTTCAAGATGGTTGGAAAAAATGGATGAACTCCTCGAGTGCATAAAACATACTGATCAAAAGGTTCGCAGGGAGATTGAGAAAAGATGGAAAGAATTCAAGAGGATGCGTAATGCAGATGAGAGTGAATGGTTTTCCGAGTTGTGTTTCTGCATACTCACCGCGAATACCTCTGCTGAGATGGGGATCCACGTGCAGAATGCGCTCGGGTATGAGGGGTTTGCGCATACACCACCTGAGGAACTCCCGCGCAAACTCAAAGAAGCAGGGTCGCGATTTTACAATACGCGTGCAAAGTATATTATTGGGGCAAGAAAATTTGATGGGATGCTCAAGAAGAAAATACTGGAATACGAAGATCCTAGGGATGCGCGTGAATGGCTCGTAAAGAGCATAAAAGGTCTTGGGTATAAAGAGGCGAGCCATTTCCTGAGGAATGTGGGTGCAGGTGATAACCTGGCAATCGTAGACCTGCATATATTAAGAATGCTGAATAAGTATGGCATTGCAAATGTAAAAAAGCCGATCACGAAGAAAAAGTATGTAGAGATTGAGAAGGTTTTAAATCAACTCGCAGAAAAATGTAAAATGCCCATGGGTAAATTGGATTTATACCTGTGGTATCTCAGTTCAGGTAAGGTGTTGAAGTGATAAAGGAGATAAAGAGAGAGATTGCACAGAAGGTGTGCGATGCACTCGCCAAGGAGTATAGTATCGCACTTGAAGAAAGAGAGGTGTTAAACCTAGTGCAGGATGGAGGGATTGAAGGCGTGGATGTTGAGTGCAGGGTTGCATTCAGGGTTGCAAAGGATGTTAAGGCAAAGCCCACAGATATTGCAGAGAGGATAATACCGCACATTACAAGCAAGTATTACACTGTTCGCAATGCAAACGGCTATCTTAATTTCACACTTACGCATGCGTTCTATGAAGAGTTCCTGACTAAGTACAAGTATGAAGTGAAAAAGAATAATGTAAAGGTGATTGTTGAATATCCGAGTGTAAACCCGAATAAACCTTTGCACATCGGGCATCTGAGGAATGCAATAATTGGGGATTCCATAGCAAACCTCTTAGAGTACAGCGGGTTTGATATTGTAAGGATGGATTATATTGATGACCTTGGGTTGCAGGTTGCACAGAGTTTATGGATGTGCATGCGCGGGGCAAAACCCGAGGAAGGAAAGAAGTATGACCACTGGCTCGGCGAGAGATATGTTGAAGTTGCAAAGATGTATGAAGAAAATGAGCAAGTGAGAAAGGAAGTTGAGGAAATAATGAAGAAGCTTGAAGAGGGTGAGCCAACCCTATCGCGTCTCGGCAGGGAAATGGCAACCCAGTGTATAGAATCACAGAAAGAAACATTGTACAGCCTTAACATATACCAGGATGTACTCGTATGGGAAAGCGATATCGTGCACGCACAGATCATGAGGAAAGGGTTGGAGATTCTCGAGAGAGCTGGTGTGCTCAAGCAGGCGCCCGCAGATAGCAAGTATGCCGGGTGCAAGATCATAGAGTTGAGTTCACACCCCGAGTTCAAACATCTCACGGATGCGGATAAAGTGCTCATACGCGCTAACGGTGTGGCCACGTATACAGCAAAGGATATTGCATTCCAGATGTGGAAGTTCGGGATCATTAAGGATGAATTATTGTTTGATACATTTGCAATGCAGCAGAACGGTGAGCTGCTCTTCACGAGCGCACAAAAGGGGCAGCACTCGATGTTCAGCGGTGCTGAACGCGTGATAAACATTATAGGAATAGAACAGGTGTACCCGCAGAAAGTGATTAAGGTTGCACTCGAATTGGCAGGGTTCAAGAAAGAGGCAGAGAGATATGTGCATATTGGGTATGGGCATGTAAGGCTTAAAGAAGGGAGGTTCTCCGGGAGGAAAGGCACATGGATAGGGTATTCTGCCGATGAACTTATAGATGAGAGTATCAAGAGAGCGCGTGAACTCATAAGCAATAAGTTCAAGGAGTATGATGAGGAAGAGAAAGAGAAGATCAGCAAGGCAGTGGGTGTTGGTGCCATAAGATATTCGTTCATAAAGATTGGGCCTGAGAAAGAGCTCATATTTGAGTGGGAGAAAGCGCTAAACTTTGAAGGGGATAGCGGGCCCTATCTTCAGTATGCATATGCACGTGCATTGCACATTCTTGAGAAGGAAGCGATTGATAATGAATGGAATGGTAAGATTGTATTGAATGATAAGAGCGAGGTTGACCTTCTGAGAGAGATGGCAAAGTTTCCGGAGATAAATGAGAAGGCTGTAAATGCATATGCACCGAATGAGATTGCAGATTATGCGATCAAATTATGCACTGCATTTAATTCATTCTATGCCAAGTGCAGGGTTATAGGCGAGAGCAAGGATGTGAGCGAAAGCAGGAAAAGAATTGTTAAGAAATATGTGGAGATACTTGAGAGATGCCTGCTCATTTTAGGTATTCCTATAATTAGGAATATGTGAGATCTCCCAAAGATATTGCTCCTGCTTTCTTTAGAATCTCTACAATTTTTTCGTGTCTATACTTGGAAGCCGCGGACAGTGCAGTCACTCCTTCACTACTCATTGCATTCACATCTGCATTATGCGCAATAAGCATCTCTACGATTTCTTCGTGCCCATTTGCACTAGCATATATCAATGCAGTAATTCCATCCATATCCTTTGCATCTACATCTGCTCTCTTTTTAATGAGAATATCTGCGATTTCCTTATGCCCATACTTTGAGGCATACATGAGAGCAGTCATTCCAAAATCATTCTTTGCATTAACATCTGCACCTGCTGAAATAAGAATCTCTACGATCTCTTTATGTCCATAAATCGTCGCGTGCATCAGTGCTGTAAACCCATCCCTTTCCTTTGCATTCACATCTGCTTTTGCTGCAACAAGAAGATCTACTATTTCCGTATACCCTTTTGCACTAGCATACATGAGTGCTGTAAATCCATCAATATCCTTTGCATTCACATCTGCATTGTTTGCAATAAGAAGTTCTACACACTCTTTTTGCCTATTCTTAGAAGCATACATTAATGCTGTCATTCCATCAATGTCCTTTGCATTCACATCCGCTCCTGCTGAAATAAGAAGATCTGCGATTTCCTTATATCCACTTGCACAAGCATACATCAGTGCTGTTATTCCATACTCCTCCTTCGCATTTACACTCGCTCCCATCTTTAGCAGCCCTTCAACATCTTCTTTGTTTCCACCCTTTACCGCATCTATAAGTTTAAAATTCAGCATTTCAATCTCTCTCGGAGAAAGGTTCACTATATTTGCAATACCCTCAAACGGTTTTCTAGTGGATTCCTTTTTCACCTCATCTTGCTTTTCTTCCGTCTTATCTTTGTCAGGCATTTTTAGAGTCATATTATCACCTACACTATAATTAGTAGATAACTTGTATATAAACATTTCTCTCGCTGTAATACTAAAGGTCTACTCAAAAGTTTTCTCTACTCGCCAAGCAGGGCAACCATTATCGCATTTTGTGCGTGCAGCCTGTTCTCCGCCTGGTCAAAGATGACTGATTGAGGTGAGTCCGCAACTTCATCAACAACTTCATGGCCGCGATGGGCAGGTAGACAGTGCATAAAGATTGCATCGGGCTTTGCGTGCTTCATGAGCGCTGGGTTCACCTGGTATGGCGAAAGGTCTCTTATTCTCTTTTCTTCATCTTTCTGGCCCATAGAAACCCAAGTATCAGTCATAACCACATCTGCATCCTTTACTGCCTCTACCGGCTCTGCGGTTAGGACAATCTTTCCTTTTGCTTCTTTCAGTGCCCTCTCAAGCAGCTCTGGTTTCATTCTGTACTCCGGTTTATCGGGGCATCCTCCATAAACATCCGCCCCAAGTTTGCTGAAAGCAATTGCTGTAGAGTTAAACATGTTGAAACCGCAATCCCCGAGAAAGGCAATTTTCAATCCCGCTATTCTTTTCTTCTTCTCTTTTACAGTAAGAAGGTCTGCCATCACTTGGCACGGATGGAACATATCTGTGAGGCCGTTTATTACGGGCACTCTTGAATATTTCGCTATCTCTTCAAGGTCTTCCTGCGAGTTTAATCTTGCCATTATAAGGTCCGCATAACGCGCCATAACTCTTGCAGTGTCCGCAATCGTTTCACCCCTCCCCAACTGGGTTGTGCTCATATCAACAAAAACCGCATGGCCCCCCAGCCTGCTCATGCCTATTTCAAAGGAAAGCCGTGTTCTTGTTGATGGCTTTTGGAAGAGCATCACAAGCGATTTGTTTGTGAGTTTCTTCTCTACTTTTCCGCTCTTCATTTTTTCAGCCAGATCCAAAACCTCCAAATACTCCTCGGCGCTTAGGTCAAAATCGCTAAGGAGATGCCTGCCTTTTAGATTTTTTAAACCCATCACACCCACCATTTTTCTCAGTTTTTCTTAATATCTTCAGGTTTGATAAATATCATTGATTCAGTTAGGTCTTTTGTTGTAAGCGGAACACCGAGGAAATCTGCCACGTGCTGTACTCCTTTTCTTGTTATCTCATCTGTGAATATGAGAGGATCAATCGTTCTCAATTCCATTACCTTGGATGTTGTCATATCTGCTGGATCTACAGCACTGCTAAAATAAACGCTGTGTTCTTTTCCATCTTTAAGCTTGAAGATAAGTGTATAGGCATAGCTATCTGATGAGTCTCTCCGCCCTTTAAAGTACTCTCTTTCAAGTACTAATTCACTTACATCATCTATATTGAATTCACTAAATTCTGAACCTATAAGACGTATGGATGAAAATTTACACTTACCAAACTTATCCAGTGTTATAATAGCTATTCTTGCGCCAAGAATAAAGATTAGCCCAGCTAAAAAGAAAATACCTGTAAATACATAGAAGAATACCTGGATGAGAGGATTTGATACGTTTTTGGCCATAAAAGTAACCAGTAAAAGTATAGAGATAGTTATCAATCCTAGACCAATTAGGAGTGGGACAATGTTATAATCCTTTAAAATCATTTTTGAGCCTTCCCGCTGGATAAACATGGTTAAAACATCTTTGCAAATTATTAAAAAATCTGCTCCATAGCAAGAATTCCAAAAGGTATATAAACAAGAAACTAACCTATCATCTACACGTTATTTTGGGTGAGCATGTGCAAAAGATAAAGGAAAAGATCATTGCAGCTGGGATGGCGCTTGCAATTGCGTTATCACCACTCAAATCACATGCTCAGGAATTTACTAATGTAAAACCAAAAGTAGAAAGAATTTTTGATCATAGTAAAGATTGGCACCCGTTCTATAAGGATATACATTGTAAAGCCGTGGTAAACAAAGACAATAAAATACTCATACATGTGAAAGCGGTATGGGATGGTAAGAAATTTAATGGACCGATAAATGATAAAGTTGTTCTGGAGGGGTATACTGATCCCAAAGATGAATATTTCAGAAAAAATGAAACGATATTGGCCTCGGGGTGTAGTGATACTGCATTCTATGTAGTAACAAATGAGAAAGTCATATCAATGTCGTATACGAAGATACAATTGCTATATTACGCGATCACAAATGAAAAATCAGCAGTGGGAGAAGGATATTACAATTACTCAATGAGTATTGGAGAAGGGAAGCAAACAATCATTGATACAACAAATAATATTGTGTATGTTCTTGCAAAGACAAAAGAAGAGAAAAATAATAGAATCAATCTCTTTGAGATACCTGAAAAAAACATAAATGAAGGAAAGATTTTCGTATACTCCATAATTGGAAAAGATGCTGAGGAAGACGGCATCTCTGTTAAGCACATAGACAAAACATTTCATTTCACAGATATTGAGAAAATCAAGTTGTGCAAGGAGGGGGTATGTGCTTATGATAGCGAAGGGAGATATATTGGAAGCATAAGATATGTGTATGATCCGAATAAGAAAACTGTTATTAAAGTGGAAAAAAACCCTGTAAATCCTGTGGGAAGCAAAGAAAAACCGTAAAAAACCCCAGAGTAAAGTATTTATTTTGTGCTGTTGATTTAGTAGTGGGTGAAAAATATGGGAAATGGGGTTTATAGAAAAGAAGAAAAAATGGAAGAAATAAAGATCGGCGTGATATCTGAGAATACTCGTGATTTTCTGGAAAAATATTATACCGGAAGGAAACTTAAAATACTGGAGAGAGCACTCAACAGAAGAGATATAGATGCATTGAAAGAAATAAGAAACGACCCTACACTTATGCTTGTATATGGCCTATTAAGAACGATAAGAGATGAAGAGGGTAACTATGTAAAGAATGAAGATGGAAAGCTTGTGTATGCATTCACAAAGAGAGAAGTTGAGCTCTTCAAAAAAAGATTTGCTGAGTTAGAAAAGAAAAAGGTGCCTGTATTTATTGCTGAGTTTGAAGAAGAGAAGGCACAAAGAGGAGATTTGTATGGCCAACAATCTAAGAAGACTGGGAAGAAAGTAGTAAAAAGTGGTAAAGAACAAAGAGAAATTAATTTTGGACCTGATAATATAGCAATTGACAGACCAGAATTGGACGTTAATAAAATATTGACAGAAGCAACAAAGATAAAAGAAGAGCTTGATGAAGAAGAAGTTAAAAAACGCTTAGAATTATTTGCAAAAGCTATAGAACAAGTAACTAAGACTAAGAGTGGGAACGAAGAAGATAAGAAGAAAGTAAAAAAGGCATTTGAAGACTTTGCGAATTGGGCAATTGGAGAAATGAAAAAAGAAGAAGAAGAAAAAAAGGGAAAATCACAAAAGGGAAATATACGCCCAGAAGCTAAAGTTATCGACAACTTAAATAAAGCCCTTGAAGAGCTCAGGAAGAAGTATCCTATATTTGAACCTAAGAAAAATAATAATAAAAAACAAGAATAATCTCTATTCCAACTCTCTTTTTATTTCATTATTTAAGCTTTCTTGCTGATTTTATTGAGGTGATAGTATGGCATTCGTGAGATGGTTTAGCGAGTTAGGAAAAGAGGATGTTGGGATCGCAGGCGGAAAGGGTGCAAACCTTGGTGAGATGACACAGGCGGGCCTCCCGGTACCGCCGGGGTTTGTGCTCGGTGCAGATGCATACTTTGAGTTCATAAAGAGTGCTGGGCTGGAAGAGGAGATCAAGAAGATACTCAAGAGAACAAATGTGTACAACGCGGATGAATTACAACGCGCAAGTGGCGAGATAAAACAACTCATTCTGAATGCAAAGATGCCCAAAGAGATAGAGAAGGAATTGAGGAGTGCATACAAAACATTAAGGGGGAAAGAGAAGGATTTCCTCGTTGCAGTAAGGAGCTCTGCAACTGCAGAGGACCTACCCCAGGCAAGTTTTGCAGGACAGCAGGAGACATACCTTAACATTGATGATGAAGATGGTGTTGTAGAAGCCGTACAGAAATGCTGGGCCTCATTATACGGTGCACGTGCAATATTCTACAGGGAGGAGCAGGGGTTCTCTGATAAGAAGGTCGGGCTTGCTGCAGTGGTCCAACAGATGGTGCAATCCGAGAAATCTGGCGTGATGTTTACGATAGAACCACAGAGCAATAATGAGGATATAATCGTGATAGAAGCGGTCTACGGGCTGGGTGAAGCCATCGTATCGGGTGCAGTAACCCCTGATACATACAAAGTTGATAAGAAAACACTGAAGATCCTGGATAAGAGGATAGCCGAGCAGAAGTTCATGATTACGCGTGTGGGCACGGAAACACTCCACGTTAATGTGAAGGAGGATATACGCGGGAAACAGAAGATCCCGGATGAACAGATCATACAGCTTGCAGAGTTCGGAAAAAAGATTGAAGAGCATTACGGCAAACCACAGGATATTGAGTGGGCAATAAGCGGGAAAAGCATACATATGGTGCAGAGCAGGCCCGTAACAACGACAAAGAAAAGCACTGCTGCACAGCAGAAACTTACCGCAGTTGCAAATGCAAAGATCTTGCTGCGCGGGCTCGGTGCAACCACAGGTGCAAGTGGCGGTAAGGTAAAGATCATAAGCGGGCCTAAAGAGATCGGCAAGGTTGAGAGCGGGAATATCTTGGTTGCCAAGATGACTTCACCCGATTATGTCCCCGCAATGAGAAAGGCGAGTGCGATCATCACGGATGAAGGCGGGATAACATCGCACGCTGCAATCGTGAGCAGGGAGTTGGGTATCCCGTGCATTGTAGGTGCAGGTAATGCAACCGAGATACTCAAAGATGATATGGTTGTCACTGTAGATGCGGACCATGGGATTGTATATGAGGGTATGGTGGATGTGGGCCAGAAACATGCGGAGGAGAAGCCAGCTTTACTCTCATCTATTGAGGCAAAGATTCCTACAGGTGTAAAGGTATATGTAAACCTTGCAGAGCCGGCACTTGCTGAGAGTGTTGCTGCAAAGGATGTGGATGGTGTGGGATTACTCAGGGCAGAGTTTATGATCGCAGATATAGGCATGCACCCGCGCAAGATGTTTGAGGAGAACAGGCAGGAGGAATTCATAGAGAAACTTTCAGAGGGTGTAAGAAGGATCGCAGCGGCATTCTACCCGAGGCCTGTTGTATACAGGACAACCGATTTCAAGACCAATGAGTACAGGGCACTTGAAGGCGGTGAGAAGTATGAACCGCAGGAAAATAACCCTATGCTCGGGTATAGAGGGTGCTCGAGGTACATACACGAACCTGAAGTGTTCAAGATGGAACTGCAGGCCATCAAGAGGGTACGTGAGAAGTACGGGCTGAAAAATGTGTGGGTAATGGTGCCATTCGTTAGGCGAGTGGGTGAACTCGTCCACGTCAACGAACTTATGAAAGAGGTTGGCCTGCACAGGACCAAGGATTTCAAGTTGTGGGCCATGGTGGAGGTGCCGGCAGCAGTGTTCATGATTGATGAGATTGCAGAGCATGTGGACGGTGTCTCAATCGGGAGCAATGACCTCACACAGCTCATCATGGGTATTGATAGGGATAATGCACTGCTCGCGCGGGAGTTTGATGAGAGGAACACTGCTGTGCTCAGGGCGATAAGGTACACAATAAAGAGATGCAATAAGAAAGGGATTACAGTATCACTGTGCGGACAGGCGCCGAGTGTTTACCCGGAGTTTGCAGAGAAGCTTGTGGAGTACGGGATCACGAGCATATCCGTGAACCCAGATGTGATCGAGAGGGCAAGAAAACTCGTTGCAGCCGCAGAGAAAAAGCTCACATTGAGAATGCTAAGAGAGATCAGCGAGAACCTAAAAAAGAGAAAGGAATAGTGCCATTTTGTCAAATTGATTGAACAAAATGGCAGCCATTTTGTCAAATGGATTGAACGAAATAACTTTAAAAATATTGGGTGAGTATTGAAAAGTATGGAAGAACTGCTTGCATTTAATGAGAAAGCATTGATAGAAGGGAAAAAATATACAAAAAAGAGGTTTATTTATCAAAAAATACACCAACTTCTAAAAGAAAGGGTTTTTATAGGACTTATTGGGCCGCGTGGTGTAGGAAAAACCGTTCTCTTGAAGCAGCTTCTTAATGAAATTGAATCAGGATTCTACATAAATCTTGAAACTGTGGTACCAGAAAAATCTCTTTACTCAATAGCTGAAGAACTCGAAAAAAAAGGTGTCAAATATTTATTCATAGATGAAATTCATTTTTATCCAAACTTTGCAATGGATCTGAAGAAGATTTACGATTTTCTATCCATCATAGTAGTATTTACCGGGTCGGCGGCGCTTTCTCTTCATGAAGCCTCTTATGATTTATCAAGACGGGTTAGAATTATTCAAGTGCCACCGTTTTCATTTAGAGAGTTTATATTCTTTGAGAAAGATGAGCTAGTTGATGCTCTCTCACTTGAGCAAATATTTGATGAAAAATTTATACGAGAGCAGTATGGCAAATACATAAAATTTGAGCCATTATTCACAGAGTACCTTAAAGGAAGAAATTATCCGTTTACACTTGGAAAAACAGAGTACTTACCTTTATTTAATAATATTCTTCAGAGAATACTCACAAATGATATACTTAAAGCAGGGATGGTATCAAGCGAGGAAACCTATGAGATACGAAATGTGCTGAAATTTATCGGAAAATCTCCCGTTGAAGATATAAGCTATTCCTCACTCTCACATAATTTAGGTATCACAAAGTATAAAGCAGAAAAGTATGTATCAGTACTTGAAAAAACATTCATTCTGAACAAAGTTATTCCAAAAGGAACAAATGTTATGAAAGAACCAAAGATACTGTTTACAATCCCGTACCGGCTCTTATACAAAGATTTCAATGAATGTATAGGAGCATTGAAAGAAGATTTCTTTGTAGATACATTACACTTCTTAAACAAAGAAGTATACTACCTAAAAACGACCCAAGGTAAAAAAACTCCAGATTATCTAATAGATGATATGGTTATTGAAATTGGTGGAAAAGGAAAAGGCATTTCTCAATTCAAAGGCTTAGAAAAAAAGAAAACATCAATCTTAACATATCCCGGTCAATTGGATAATCTCCGTAGGCCCTTGTTTATGCTCGGGATGGTTGAAGTACCTTATCTCTCAACCGTAAATGTATAATCAACACTGCCGGTTGCCAAGTCGTGGTACGCAACAAAGAGTGAGGTGTTCTTAAGCGCCTCACCGCCTACGCTCTTTATGATCCAGATGAGAGAACTGCGTGCATTCTGCAAGTATTCGCTCTCTGTTGCGCGTGCACCAGGCACTAGCTGGGATGGGTCTATGCGCAGGGATTTTCTTATTATTGATAGAATAGGTTTGAGCTCTATATCCATATTAGATGCATAAGCCGTATCAACTGCACCGCAATTGCTATGGCCCAGCACAGCTATAAAATCAACCTTGCCCTGGGATAAATAATGCTTGATTGTATTAATCACACCCAAGGAGGGGACATTGCCTGCAATATTGAGAATGAGCGTGCGGTCATCACCGAATATTGCACTGTCAAGCACACGGCTATCAGAACAGCTCAGCACGATACCTCTCGGTTGTTCTTTTACTGGAGAGATGTTTGTCTCAACAACGATCGAATCTGAGGCGATGAGCCTGTGCACTCTCAGATAATCAAATATTCTCTCGCGTACATCTTCGGAGCCAATCAGATGGAATGTCTTGAGGTTTAATTTACTCACTGCATAATAGATGGATGCTGCAGCACCACCATCAAATTCATCGTACCAGCTCACTGCATACGAGCCACCCGGGAGGCCATTTCTATCTTTAAGGAAATTAACCTCTCTTGGAGAGCCTATCACGACTTTATTAGGTTTCTGCTGGGTTATTATGCCTTCAATCTTGCCCGTATACTTCCACTCTCTATATACACGCTGGTATTCTTTCCCTCTTTCTCTCAATTCACTCAATAGTATACCCATAATATCACACACATATTTTTGCAGGTTCATTTTTTAAACGTGTCGATATTAATAAGAGTGATGCGAATACTTCTGCAATTCCCTGAGGGGTTGAAACAGCACGCGCTCACATATGCGCAGGAATATGAGAGAAAAGGAGATGAGGTAATCATATCAGCAGAGCCCTCTTACGGTGCCTGTGATATACCTATTTATGAAGCGAAACTTCTGAAATGTGATAAGATCGTGCATTTCGGCCATACAAAATATATGGATATACGGGAGATACCTGTTGAGTATGTAATAATTAAGGCAGATGTGGATGTAAAAGGTGTTATGAAAGAGGTGCTAAAGAAAATAGCAGAGAAAGGATACAAAAAAGTTGGGGTAATTACCAATGCATCACATCTACACCAGGTAAGTGATATTAAGGAAATCTTGAGGGAAGGTGGGGTTGAACCGTTCACTGCAAAGGGCAGTATAAGGTGTGATAATGAGGCCCAGATATTGGGGTGTGATGTTAGTGCACTGAATAAGATTCGCGGGAAGGTGGAGTGTATACTCTATTTCGGTGCAGGGTATTTCCATGCACTCGCCCCGGGTGCAGTGGAGGATTACACACTCCCGCCAGTACTGTGGGTAGACCCATACTCAAAAGAGGTTAAATGGATAGATGAGGAGTTGAGGAGAATACAGAAAAAGAGAAAGATTGCACTTGCAAAGGCGTATGAAGCAAAAACATTCGGCATCCTCGTTAGCACAAAGATAGGGCAGTACGGGCTTGAGAGTGCACATGAGATAAAGCGGGCCATTGAAAAAGAAGGCAGAAAAGCAGTACTCATATGCGGGGGCACTTTTGATTTTACTTCCTTGAATAACTTCACTGATGTGCAATGCTTCATTAACACGGCCTGTCCTAGATTGATTGATGATCAAAATAAATTAAGAGTACCTATAATTAATGCCTCTGATTTCTGGAATTTGTTTGCTCGTTAAAACAACACGGATGTCATAGATTGATTGATGACCAGAATAAATTAAGAGCACCTATAATTAATGCCTCTGATTTTTGGAATTTGTTTGCTCATAAACTAACACGGATGTCATAGATTGATCGATGACCAGAACAAATTAAGAATTTAAGAGTAGCTATAAAGTAAACGACTGATTTCTAGAGTTGTTTTTTTCACTAACTAACAATAGTGCTCAAAACAAATAAAACACGAATAATGAGAGACTAATCAGAAAAACCGAGCACTTTTACAAAAAGAAATTAAAAAAAAGAAAAGGTTTTTTGGTGCTTATGCCTTCAGCTTTGCAATGAACTGGGATGCAGCGGTCATGGTGTCGTCTGCTGTGTAACCAGCAACAACGATCTTACCATTCTCGACCTCCTGCACAACCACGTCACCTGCCTTCTCAAGCTTCACACCTGTGCCGCTGAGAATTGCCTGAGTGACGGTGTTCACTGCATTACCTCCGACTGCGATCACTGTCTCGAGGCTGCCTGCATTGCTGTCAAGCACCACGAGGTCGGTCGGCACGTCCTGCCTCTCACCAAGGTTCTTCGCATTAGCAACATTGAGCTGGCACGAAACCTTGTCAAGGCCTGAGACGCTTGCACTGCCTACAGTGCATGTGCCGGTCTGCACATCGATGGACTTCACCTTAACCTTCACACCATCTGACAGAGTGATCACGTCACCCTCCTTCAGGTTGGAGTAGGTCTCGGTTGAAGAACCGCTTGTCTCTGTGCTGACGGACTGCCACATGAATGCAAGGCTCGCAACATCCTTTGCAAGCTTCACTGTATATGTGCCAGACCCTGTGTCTGAAGAGTCGATATAGGAACCTCTCTCAGTGTAGTAGAAGTCCTTCTCGATCTTCTTTGTTGCGTTGCCGATCACATTGTAGTCACCATCTTTCTCTGAGTCTGTGATCGTCTTTGCACCAAGACCGAATGGTGTATAGGAGTTGTAGATCACATAGTTCTCCTCAGAGCCGTCAGTCGTGGCGGAGAAGTCAAACTCAAAGTCCAGCGATGCATTTCCCGGAACAGTGTCTTTGTTATCCTTGGTCTTCTGGACTGCCCTGATGCCGAGCCAGTCAGCATTGCTGTTGCCTGCATCTTCACCAATGCTTATCCAAGCGGTGTAGTAACCGTCAACTGGTAGCGTACCATCTGCTGTTGAGAATGCATTGTCCTTGGTTCCATTGTAGTAGCCCAGCATGAACCACATTGGGTACTCTGCGCCTCCAAAGTTGTACTTCACTTTGAAGCCCTTATCGTATGGCACATACAGCTTGTTGGAGTATGCATCCTGCGCAAGCACATACTCACCACCGACCTCAACGAGCACTGCCTGGTTTGAGAGCCAGGTTTCATTGTCGGTTGCCGTAGAGATGTGCGAAACAGGTACCCAGGTGAACTCATTTGTGGTAACCTCGTTGTTGTCTTTATCCAAGAACTTGAAGATCTTGGAATCCGCGCTAACGTGCACAACCTTTGCGCTCGTTGTTCCGTTTGGGCCTGCATAGTAGTCAGGTGTCAAAGATTTGTAGTCCGAAAATGTTGCGGTGTGGTTGTAGGAATATCCACCAGCACCTTCAAGCGTGAAGGAAACTGGGACATAGTCCTTGTCCTGCAACTTGTTGCCGCTGAATGTGAACCTCCACTTTGCGGGGTTCTTCAGGACATCGATAGATTTACCCGGGTTCATGTTGGTGTACTGGCCCTGCCTTTGAAGATAGATCTGGATCTTGTGCAATGCATCACACTTGGGGCTTGTCTCATCCCTGTCTTTCCACAAGAGCCTAACCCTGTAGTCCTTGTTGTCGGTATCATCCACCCTCTTACCGTTCTCAAGGGTCAACTCGTTGGCAAACACAGCAACCTCTGCCCACTTCTCGGTAAGTGTATAACCCGGAGCAGCCTGGTAGACACGCACCCTGTAGGTGTTGCTGCCTGCGGTAATCTCTGTGGTCTCACCTGCTCGAACGACCTTGTTGGCTATCTCCTCTCCAGCAGCATTCCTTACGCTCAAGATTGCCTCATCTCTGTCCTGACTTCCAGATGCGGGCTTAAGGTCTCCAAGCACGAGCTTGTTGCCATCGCCGAGGTCAAGGGACTCTCCGATCTGCAGCTTGGGTGAGTATGCACTCTCCTTTGCAAGCTTTATCTTACCGCCTTGTTGATCACCAGAACCGGATGCTGGGAGGTCTTTCATTTCAGATACGATCCACTCATCACCAAGGTACTTAATCTTTACCCTGTGGTTCTCGGTTGCCTTATCGGTGTTATTATTTGGCAGACAGTACGCCCAGTCGCCGTTCTCTGAATCACCACAGACTGGCAGGCCATCGTTGCCGAACACAATCTCGTATGCAACCTGTGTGTTCTCTGACCTAAAGTCACCGTCAACATCATTGGAGAAGTACACCTTCTCAGACTTCACATAGAGGTACTGGTTCTCGTCATATGTGTTGCCACTGTGTGTATCTCGGACCACATAGTCTGCAAGGGGTGGATAGTTGCTCCCGGTAATCTTCAGTGCAGTCAATTGGTCGCCGGAGTTACCAGTCCATGGGTCACCTGTTACGTTATCCTTCGCCCTGTTCTTTGTTGCAGCGTCGATGTAGTCTGAGATATATGTCTCAAATCCATATGCGCCTGCAGGGAGAACACCTGCCGGTGTGGTAACCTCAAGGGTCACGGACTTGCTGAGAACATCGCAAGTGCCCGCACCACCAGCTGCACAGGTCAATCCGTCAAGACCAA
>Ga0272448_1003430_pt1 | contig 18911 bp, 7 predicted proteins | sample YNPCB0191_FD_202220 | JGI IMG/M metagenome (GOLD analysis project Ga0272448, IMG submission 202220) | Hot spring sediment microbial communities from Yellowstone National Park, WY, United States - YNP-CB-019-1 | ecosystem: Environmental > Aquatic > Thermal springs > Hot (42-90C) > Sediment... | reverse complement strand
GAGGCAACCACTCGGCTCCCTCCTGTCCTGGCTCGACGAGTTGGGCTGTTCCCCGAATATCACGAAGATTCTGCCCACGTACTTCCTGTTTGTATGGCGGCCGGAAGAGTTCATAGCCATCAAGCCGTCCGTTTTTGATCGGTTCCTTGAGCGCCTGGGCACCCACAAGCTTGGCTGGGGCAAACGGCTAACGCTCTCGGAATTCGAGCGTGCCATGAACGTGATGGCGCAGTTGAAGTCGGCGTTGGCCGATTGGAGTCCCCGCGACTACGCGGATATCCACACACTCTACTGGGTCGTCGAGAACTACACGGAGCCCGAACCGGAAATCGAGCCCGAACCAGAAACCGAGGTGGAGGTAAGTCCAGATCCGCAGTACACCGTTGATGATGCTCTGGCCAATCTGTTCATGAGCCGCAACGCCTTCGACGAGATGCTGCGTCTACTCCGTCACAAGAAGAACCTGATCCTTCAGGGAGCCCCGGGAACGGGCAAGACCTTTGTCGCGAAACGGCTTGCGTACGCCCTGATGGGGGTGAAGGCTCCGGATCGCGTAGCCACGGTCCAGTTCCATCAATCGTATTCCTACGAGGACTTCATCCAAGGCTACCGCCCCTGTGAGACTGGCGGGTTCCGCCTGAAGAACGGCATCTTCTACGATTTCTGCAAACGCGCAGCTGCCGATACGGCCCATCACTACGTCTTCATCATCGACGAGATCAACCGAGGCAACCTGAGCAAGATCCTCGGCGAGTTAATGATGTTGATCGAGCCCGACAAACGGGGGCCCGGGTGGGCGGTTCCCCTTACGTACGCCAGCGGTTCGACGGAGACGTTTTTCGTGCCGCCGAATTGTTTCTTGATCGGGACCATGAATACGGCGGATCGTTCTCTGGCGATGGTGGATTACGCACTGAGACGACGCTTCGTGTTTTATGACCTTGCCCCAGCATTCGGTTCCGCTGAGTTTGCGACGTACCTCAGGGAGCGTGGAGCGTCAGATAGCATGATCTCGCTCATCGTCGGGAAGATGGAGGCCCTGAACAAGAAGATCGAGGCGGATAGCTCGAACCTCGGGCCTGGCTATCGGATTGGCCACAGCTTCTTCTGCCCTCAGGACGGGGATGTGGCGATTGATTCGCGCTGGTATCGCCAGATCATCAGCACGGAGATCGGCCCGATTGTCCGCGAATACTGGTTTGACAACCCCCGAGAGGCGCAGGCGATCATCGATGAGTTGCTGCAAGGCGCATGATGACACGAACGATTCCCATTCAGAACGTCTACTACCTGCTCTTGTACGCGTGGATGCGCTTGGATGAAGGGCAGCTTGTGGATGTAAGCGGGATCGAGAGCACGAACCTGGCCGACCTGTTTACACGCGTGCTTTGTACGGGCACGCGCCACCTGTTGCGGCGCGGACTCGACCGAGGTTACCTGACCAAAGAAGAGGACACGTCCTGCCTTCGCGGTCGCATCGATGTAACGTCCTCCGTCAAACGTCTCCTTTTCCTGAAGGCGAGCGCGTGCTGTCGGTTTGACGAACTGAGCCACGACGTGCTTCACAACCAGATCCTCAGGTCTACGCTGCATCGATTGTCTCGGGTGGCCAGCCTGGATTCGGGCCTGCGAGCGGAATCCCTGGGCCTTATGCGAGAGCTTCATGAGATCGCGGAGATTCGACTCAATCGCCTGGCGTTCCGGCAGCTTCAGCTGCATCGCAACAACCGATTCTACGACTTCCTGATGAAGGTCTGCGACCTGGTGCAGCGAAACCTGCTCGTGGATGAACAGACGGGGGCATATCGCTTTCGTGAGTTCGTCCGTGACGAGCAGGAGATGGCAGCCCTCTTCGAGAGTTTCGTCTTCAACTTCCTGCGCCTGGAACAAACCGCGTTTCGCGTCAGCAGCGACCAGATCGCATGGGACGCCATGTCGGACGACGAGGAGGCGATGTCCTTTCTGCCCCAGATGCGGACGGACATCTCGCTGCGCTCGGCTGACCGAACCGTGGTCATCGATACGAAGTACTACGAGGAGACGCTCCAGACGCATTTCGGCAAGACGAGCGTACACTCGGGCCACCTCTACCAGATCTGCGCGTACCTCAGGAACCTGGAGAAGCGTGGTGGCGCGGACGCGCATGCGGACGGCATTCTGCTTTATCCTGCCGTATCGCAGCGGCTCGATCTTCGCTATCGTGTTCAGGGGCATGTGGTACGAGTCTGCACGTTGGATTTGGCGCAGGAGTGGAAGATGATTCGCCGCGACCTTCTGGATCTGGTCTCGGCGGCATGACCGGTACGGAATCGCCTATTGTCGCGAGGATACATGGGTGCATGGCGGTGGTCCCGCAGAGCCCTTCGGTTCGGTCAGGTTCGGGCGTTTCATGCGAAACCACGGGCGGCTGGACGTTCACGCCTAGATGAGAAAGGAAGTCGTTCGTTCGAATGAGCAACGAAGCACGATACGGCTGGGGCGACAAGTTCCCGATCTTCCGCGATACGCCTGTGCGGGTCATCCGAGGGAGCCTGCAAGCCTTCGTCCGAGACGCGGGCAATGAGCAGATCCGCGCCTGGGATGCTTCTATCCCCGCACTTCAGCATGAAGTCGATGAGGTCATGCGGGCGGACGACCAAGCGGTCGGCTACTCGGCGATTCTTGAGTACGAGCTACCGCTGGAATCAAGACGCACCGATGTGATCCTTCTGGCGAAGGGCACGGTCGTTGTTCTGGAACTGAAGGGCAAGGCCAGGCCGTCGCAGGCCGACATCGATCAGGCAGCCGCCTACGCCAGAGATCTTCGTTGTTACCACGCGGAGTGTGCAAATCGCCCCGTGATGGCCATCTGCGTGCCCATGCTCGCCAAGGGCTACATGGGGGAGCACTGCGGTGTCCACGTAGCGGGTCCAGATGCGTTGGATCAACTCGTGAACGATCTTCAGGTTGATCCGGATCGCCCGCCGCTGGAGCCAACGGCGTTCCTTGCGGAATCGGCGTACCGTCCGTTGCCGACGCTGGTGCAGGCAGCCCGAGAGTTGTTCCAGACGGGTCGTTTGCGCCCCATACACCGTGCCCGCGCGGCAACGGATCCTGCCGTTCAGGAGATCTGCGACATCATCCACGATGCTGCATCCACCCGCTCCAGACGACTGATTCTCCTCACGGGCGTTCCGGGAGCAGGTAAGACGCTCGTTGGTTTGCGGATCGCGCATGCCCACTTCCTGGACGACCTGGCGGTCGCGAGGGCAAACGGCAAGCCGAGCGTTCCCGCAGTCTTTCTGTCGGGGAACGGCCCGCTCGTCGAGGTACTGCAATACGAGTTGCGGGGCGCGGGTGGTGGCGGCAAGACCTTCGTGCGGGGCGTGAAGGACTACGTGAAGACCTACTCGTCGCGGCGCGGACTGATTCCGCCCGAACACGTGTTGATCTTCGACGAGGCTCAACGCGCCTTCGATGCGACCCAGGTGGCGGTCAAGCATGCGACCACGCCAGGTTTCAAGGGCGGGAAGTCAGAACCCGAACACTTCATCGAGTTTGCGGAGCGTATTCCTGAGTGGTGCGTCGTGGTCGGTCTGATCGGCGGCGGCCAGGAGATCCATGTGGGCGAGGAGGCCGGATTGGTGCAGTGGCTCCACGCCATCCAGGGTGCGGCAGACCCCTCCGCATGGACGATACACGGGCCTGTGCAGGTGGATGGCATCTTCCAGGGCAGCGGCGTGCCATACCGTTCCTCGCACCGACTGAGCCTGGATACGGAACTCCGTTTTCATCTGGCGTCGGATGTCCATCGCTTTGTTACGGGCCTGCTCGACGGCTCTCCACCTGAGGAGAACGCCGCGTTGGCAACATCGCTTGAGCAGCAGGGTTATCACCTTCGGATAACGACGGATCTCAACGTGGCCAAGCAGTACCTGAGTGAACGATACGCTGAGGCCCCCGAGGCACGGTACGGTCTCCTGGCGTCATCCAAGGATCGCGATCTGGTGGGGCTCGGGATTCCGAACGACTTTCAGTCCACGAAACGCATCCAGTTCGGCCCGTGGTACGGTGACGGGGAGAACGATCCTGGCGAGCGTTCGTGCCGCCATCTGCGTGATTGCGTGACCGAGTTCGGCGCTCAGGGTCTGGAACTGGATGCTGTTCTGCTGGCGTGGGGCACCGACTTGGTTCGTGAGAACGGCAAGTGGTCAAACGCTCGCGCGAGGGGCTACAAACGGGGCGCGCATGTGAAGAACCCCTTCCAGCTTCGCCTCAACGCGTATCGCGTTCTCCTCACGCGAGGACGGGATACGACGGTGGTCTTCGTTCCGCCGTTGCCGGAGTTGGACGAGACGCGGGAGTACTTGTCGGGCAGCGGCTTCCGCAAGCTGGAATGACTTGGCAGGAGTCACGTTCTCGTCCTGAACGATCAGGTCATGATCTCTTGTACCAACAGATCTCGCCAGAACCTCAATGGCTTGCCGCGTCTGACACTCTTCGCAAAACATCCCTCGCTGACTTTTCGCTGGAGCGTCGAGGGTGACAGGAACGATAGCTTGGCGGCTTGCGCCAGGCTCAATACGGGCGGGTACTGGTCGTTGTTTTCGCTGAATGCCCTTCGGATCTCAACCAGGGATATGTCAGCCATGCGAGGTCTCCTTCTTCTTGACGTTCTGGGGCGGCCATAATAGCCATCCCGAAACGAGCGTCCACTCTCGCCTGACGGAGGGATTCAGTCTTCAGGGCTGAGGCAGAAGGTGTGGCTGTGCCTTCCGTGGGCAACTGTTGCCTTACCGTGAATGCATCGTATCATGTTTGTGTGCCTCGGAAGCGCCCCACACAAGCCCGTGAGCGGTATTACCACCTGTCCCACGCAGACAATGCGACCTCGATCAAGGGGGGATGAAAAGGGACATCACTGATTATTGAACGACGGGCGAGATTCGCTCGGCGTCTGTGGTCGCGCCCCGTTCGCCTTCGCATGCCCCCGATCCGCATCCCGCGCCCTTTGCTCGCCTTGCGCACCGGCAAACGATCCATCGCCTTTGCACCCAAGGCTGCGCGGCGCGATACCTCGTCACGGCGCACGCGGATCGGCGGACCGGCGGATCGGCGTAGGGACCGGGAGGCGTTCGGCTTGATTCAAGTAAGGAGCTGCGAGGACGACGTTGAAGCGATAGAGCGGCAGCGCGCTCCGCGCAACGGCTTGAAAACGGCCGCAAAGAACGTTATACTCGCAACGACAATCGCGGTTTTTCGGCGCAAAAACGCGATTTGCCGCACAAAAGGGCGAATGGCGCGCAAGAGGTCGTGAGTTCGAATCTCATCGGCTCCATTCTGACGCCCGTCGTAGCGAAGAGTTACGGCGGGCTCTGCCATGGTTCTCCTGCTTGTCTTCGCCGGTGGCGCCGCAGCCGTCCCGCTGAGCGGTTTCGCAGCGCGCCCGCCGCCCTCATCCGCGGCAGATTATCGCCGGCGGACGGTTTGGCCCGTTGAAACAGCTTTGGAACACGGCAAAGTCGTTCAGGTCCACGTCCGTGTCGTTGTCGAAGTCGGCCGGAACTGCGCAGATGTCTGAGGGCGGCCGATTCGGGCCGTTGAAACACGCCTGAAGCTGCGCGAAGTCGTTGAGGTCCACGTCGCCGTCGTGGTCCAGGTCCGTCGCGGTGGCGCAAGGCGGCCTTATCACCAGCACGGCTTCATCGGAGGTGGCGGGGCCGCACCCGGCCGTCACGCGGCATCGGTAGCTCCCGGCATCCGTGCCGGAGACGCTGACAACGGTCAGCATCGGCGTCGTTACGCCGGAGTACTGCCCGCCCTCGGTCAGATCGACGCCGTCCTTTTGCCATTGATACAGGATTGTGCCGTCGCCGACGGCCGAAACCGTGAACGCAACGGCATTACCCTCGCAAGCGGTCCGCCCGACGGGTTGTTCCGTGATGGCCGTGGCCGCCGGCACGATCAGGGCCGCAGCGTCCGACAGGGCCGCCGGTTCGCACGTTCCCGTCACGAGGCAGTCGTAGATTCCGGCGTCCCCCGCCGTGACCGCCGCGATCGCGTAGGTGGGCAAGGTCGCGCCGGAGATATCCATTCCATCCTTGCGCCACTGGTAGCTCAGGTCAGTGCCCGCAGCCGTCACGCTGAACTGCGCGGAGAGGCCCTCGCATACATTCTGACCCGCCGGCTGCATCGTAATCGCGGGGGCAGAGTCGATTGCCACCACAACCTGCGAGCAGTTGGCGCTGCTCCAGCCGCCGGCCGTGTTCCTCGTTCGTGCGTAGTAGGTGGTCGGGGCCGTCGGGCAGACGCTCGGCGACGCACCGCCGGGCACGGGCGTCCCGCCGCAGGCGTCCGTGAACCAGTCGATCGTGTCGCCGCCGACGCCGGGCGAGGCACAGAGCATTGCGCACTGGCCCGGGCAGACGGATGGGGGCTCGGCGTGGGTGTTGGTCGGCGCCGCGATGTCGGGCGTCAGCGTGAACGGGCCGCTTCCCGTGACGCGCTTGACGAGGATGTAGGCGCGGCGTGTGAAAGCGGGCACGTAGTTGAGGGATTCAGCCACGTTGATGCCTGCGTTGGCGCTCGCCGTCAGAATGACGGGGTTTCCCTTGGCGCCAGGGACGCTGTCATAGAGATAGAGGTCGTAATCGCCGGCGGTCATGCCCGAAAGCGTGAGGCGGATCGGCACGCCGGATACGAGATCGACATATCGCCCGGCCGCGCGCCGGTCGCTCGCCGCCGAGCCGAGCGAATCGCTGAAGAAGCCGGTGAAGGGGAGGGTCAGTGCATCAACGGCCGCGTCCGGATTGATCAGGCCGAAGCCTTCGCGCGTGTCCTTGTTCATCCCCGTTCCGGCGTTGTTCGACGCGCGCTCCAGCGTGGGGTTGTTGGTGCCGCTTTCGCGGCTCTGGTTCGTTTCCGTGGCCGACGCACAGAGCAGCATCTTGACGAAGAGCGGGTCGGCGGCGGAGCTGAAGTTCCAGGCGTGGCCGGCGGCCTGCCAGGCGTCGATCAGCAGCGCCGCGCAGCCCGCTGCGAACGGCGACGCCATCGACGTGCCGGACATGTTCTGGTAGTCGTTCGCCACTTGGTCGGCAAGAGCGCCCTCGGCGTCGCCGTCGTTCGAGTCGGGCCCCATGATCTGGCTGTACTTGCCCGTCAGGGATCCTCCCGGGGCGAGCAGGTCCGGCTTGTAGTCCTCGGTAGAGCCGGGTACGTCCGTCCAGATCGACGTGTAGTCGGTAAGCTGGTTGCTGTCGTTGGCGGCCCCTACGGTGATGGCGTACGCGGCGCGGCCGGGGTCGGTGATCTCTCCGGTCGGGCCGTCGTTTCCCATCGACACGCAGACGACGATGCCGTTGGCGACGGCGGTGTTTGCTTTGGAGCGAAGCGCGGTGTCCGTGGACCCGGGCGTCGTGAGCCCGAGGCTCATGTTGATGACCTTGATGTTGTGTGCCACACGCTGCGTCACCATGTCATCCAGGGCGGCGCCGATGTACCCCGTGTTGCCGGAGCCGGCGTTGGTGAAGACCTTTCCGCCCGCCCAGCGGCACGCCGGCGCCACGCCGCGGAACAGGCTGTAGCTGTCGCCGGCGCCGAAGTTCGACACGATCGCCGAGAGTGTGTTGGCCGTGGAATACGCCCTACCCCCGGCCTGCGAGCTGCTCGAACTGTAGGACGAATACAGGCGCATGTAGCCGGGAAGCGGGTTGTTCACGCTTGAGAGGCTTGCCGTGATGGGGGATGCGGTGCTGACGACCGGCGAGGCCAGCAACGTGAACCCGTAGGTGCTGGCGTTCACCGTCACTTGGCCGAGTTGTGCCGATGCGTTGGCGCCGGTTGCCCAGACCATGTTCGCCGTCCAGGAGAATCGCGTGACGGCGGCCGGCACCTCGTGCACGGAGGGGTAGAAGGAGCCGTTTGTCGAGGGAAAGGTGCCCTGGTCCGTCCATCGGATCGTTGTCGGGTTGACGCCGGAGGCCGCGCCCGTGCCGAGGGCGATGCCGGCCACATGCGTTCCGTGCGACTGAATGCCCACCGGCGTCGGCGAGGCATCGGAGGTGTAGTCGTGCCAGTATTCCACGCGCCCCGCCAGGTCCGTATGGCTGTCGTCCACACCGGTGTCGATGATCGCGATGGTGATCGTCGGGTCGCCGTCGTAGCCGGCGTCCCACACGTACGGACGGACGCGCCCTGTTCGGGTCGCCTTGTCGAGGTGCAGCTTTACGGGAAGCGACTCGGCGACGCCCACGAGCGTCTCTCCGACTGATTGCACCGCCTCGCGGATTCGGCTGAGCGGGAGCGTGCCGTTCCAGCCGTAACTGACGCTCTGGTAGATGTGCGTGACCTCGCCGCCGGCGTTTACGAACCGGGCGAGCTGATCCTGCGTGATTTGCGCGGAGAAGACGAACTCGACGGCGACGCGCTCGTCCACCGCAAGCGGCCCGATGGTCGGATCGGCGCGGTCCTTCTCGTAGCGTGCGATCTTGGCCTCCAGGGTGTCGTCGATACGGTTCGCGTTGTCATCGACGCCGATCGTGCGTGGGATCAAAGGCCGTACGGCGGGTTCGGGCGGGGCGAGAATCCGATCAGCGGGCAACGGGGGGCTTGCCCGGCCCGGCGTCGCCGGGGCAAGCAGCGCGATCGCGAGAAGCCATACGGCGAGCTTGGCGACCGGGCAGGGTACGCTAACGGCGCCGGCGTTACAGGCTGTGCGCACGATTCAGCTCCTTGCCCTGCCTGCGCGAGATGTCGAGGTCCGCTGCCTCGTCTGCGGCATCCGTCGGGCGAACCCATCCGGGCCAACAAGCCCTTGCGCGCAACGATCGGCGGCACCCCGCACGCCTTTTTTCTGGAAGCGGGCGGAGGGCCTTTGCTTCCATCCATCATTCAGTGTAGGTGCATGGCACTTCCCCGTCAAGCCGGCGTCAGGCGGCAGGGGGCGGCAGGTTCGCAGCTTCTTACCACTTGTTTTTGGTCGCCCGAGGGCTTGCATGCGGACCTTGGGGGGCTCGGAGAGGCATCGGGCGGGTCGCCGCATCACGCCTGCCGCCGGCGCGTAGTCACGCGGTGACCGGCGCCGTGGCGGACGAGGCGGGGGGTTCGCAGGCGCCTGCTCATGGCGCCGTCAAGGCATCGATGTCGGCCTGCGTCAGGCGGTAGACGAAGATCGAGTACCCGATGCGGTCGTCGGGCGGGCGGCGCCGCAGTCCGTGCAACAGGCGGCTCCTCCGAAGGAGATCAAATGTGCGGGCCTCCTCTCCCTGCCACGACAGGCTCGCCGCAGCGCCGCCGAGGCCGCGCCGGGCCCACGAGCGATAAAGAGCACGATAGAGTGCCAGGTTCCCGGGGTCCTTCCAGAAGGATTCCCGCAGCACCGGGTCATAGAGCCCGAACAGGGTCGTCACACTGATGCAGTACGTCCCCGCCGTCAGGTCCGCCAGCGCTTCGGGCGGCACGATGTCGCTGACGATCAATTGCGGCGAGAATCCGTAGCACCTCGGGTCCGTGCTTCCGAAGTAGGCGAGCTTGATCGTTTCCTGCGGCCTGGCCCGCGCATACACGGAGAGCCGCTTGAGATCCTGGCCCCAGTCGAGGTTGCTGTCGACCAGATAGCGATGACCATTCCGCGGCCCGCCGACGAACTCGTTGAAGTAGCAGAGGTAGTGCGGGTGGATGCGCAGGTTGACGGCGGCCTGCCACAGCACGAGGCCCAGCAGCAGCCAGCGGCCCCAGCGACGGTCGTTCCAGCAGGCCGCCGCGCCCGCGAAAACGAAGAGCACGGGGTAGATGGGGATGATATGGCGGTGGCCGATGTTGATCCTGGCCGTGATCGCCGTGACGCCATAGACCACAAGGAATGTGACCAGCCCGACCGTCAGGACGAGATCGCGCGGAATCGCTCCACGGTCGTGACCGTCCGGGGTAGCGGGGTTTGCGGCGTTGCTGCCGCCGGCGTCGGCATGTTCTTGTGACAGCGGGCGGCTGAGCCGGACGCAACTCGATACGATGGCCGCGAGCCCGGCGATTATCAGGAGCATTTCGGGGATGGTGGTCTTGATCGCGAATGCGATGGGGAAATAGGAGCGCCAGCCGACCTCACGAATCTCACCCATGAGATACGCGGGCCGCCATTCGGTGGTCTTTCGCGTATAGGCGAGCCCGTAGAGATACGCTTCCGGCAGGAGGCGATACTTTCTCGCCGCCCGGATGATGTCGGCGCTGATATCGGTCATCGGGCGGTCGTCCTGCCAGTGTCGCAGGATCGTGTCCCACGCCTCCTCCATCGTGGTGGGCGGGGGCTTGCCGAGGCCGGGCACGACGACGAGCATCGCCTGATCCTGGTCCGCGCCGCGAAACGGGCTGTAGCGCAGGCCGAGACAGCACCAGATCGCCAGCCAGACGGTTGCGGCCAGGACCAGAGTGATCGGCGCCAGCATCCAGGGACGAAGCGGTCGGCCCGCCGGCGCCCGTTCGTCTTTTGTCCCGCGACTCGGGTCCTGCCGCAGGACGGCCGCCACGGCCATCGCCGCCAAGGCCGGCAGCACGAGCGGCCAGGAGTACTTTGTCAGGCTCAGGGCGGACAGGGCCAGGGCCGCGGCCGTCAATCGCAGGGCGCTCACGCGCTGCATGAGGCGGGCGAACGTCCATATCGTCAGCATGGCGAAGAGGGCGAGCGGCAGGTCCGTCGTGACCAGTCGCCCGTGCGCGAGCAACGTCGGGCTCAGCGCCGATATCGCCATTGCAAGCAGACTCGCTGCTCGTCCGAACAGGCCCCGGGCGATTCCGTAGATGGTCAGGCACATCGCCAGCAGGAGTGCGACCATCATGCATCGCGAGACCTTCAGCAGACGCTCCCCGTCGTTCAGGGTGCAGAACCAGGTGCGGCCCACGCGCCATACGTCCGATTCGCGCCAGCCGGGGGTCTCGGGACCGGGCCATTTCTGGTCCATGAACAGCAGGGGCAGGGCCGCCCAGATCTTCTCGAGGGGAGGATGATCGGGATCCAGCCGGAAATCGCCCGTTTTCAGATAGCTCACCCCGGAGGCGAGGTGGCACATCTCGTCGCACGTAAGGCTGTCGTTCCAGAACGAGGTGACCGCCAGGATCGCCGCTGCGACGAGCAGCGCCACGACGACGATTCGGGATCGCGAGTCGGAAGACATTTCTCGATGGCTGTCTGCGGCGGCCGCCGGATCGTCATGCCTGCTGCGCGTGCCGGCCGATCCACGCTGATTGTACCATACGTTCGTGACGTTCGGCATCTTCACGCGGCCCTCGCGCCGGCCGCCGCGGGCAGCTATTTCAGCCCCAGGAGCAGAAACTCGTCGTCCTCCGCCCGGTAGAGGATGCGGGCGTAGCCGGGGTCCGCGAGCATCGCATCCAGCGCGGGGGGATACGCGATGCCCCAATCGTATCGGCCCACCAGTACATGGGTGATGCCGCGCTCCGCCAGACACCGGCGAAGCTCCGCCTTGCTTGTCGCCCGTCGCAGCCAGTCGGCGACCTGCGACGCCTCGAAGAAGCTGTCGGCGACGTACTCACGGTTCAGGAAGAAGCCGAAGTTCCAGTTCAACGACAGCACCTTCGCGTCTTTCGGCAGCCGTTCGTTGATGAACCGGTACACCGGGTGAAACACCGTCTGCCGCAGCGACTCGCCATACTCCGCCAGCAGCCGGAGCCGTTCGGTGCCGGAGCGGAAGACATCCGCGTTCGTCAACCCGGCCGCCGTGCCGCACCCGAGCAGGCAGCACCACAGAGCGCCCTGGCGAACACGCGCCCAGCGGATGTGTTCGAGGAGGTCCGCGACCGTGACGGCGGCGGCGATGGCCAACAGCGGCAGTACGGGCAGCAGAAGCCGCATCTGCTGCGACGACATTGCCCAGATGACGAAATACGCGCCCGCCGCGCCCAGGCAGCGGCGAACGAACGGATTGCGCAGACCGAACAGCAGACTCAGCGGAAGCAGGCCGATCCAGAGAACGCTGATGCGCCCGTCAAAGTGTGCGTAGCCCTCGCCGCCGTAAAGGATCACGCGGACCGGCAGCAGAAGATAATCGAGCCAGGTGCGTCCCATGCCGATCGAGCGCTGCCAGGCCGAGAACTGCGCCGACAACGAAGCGTTCCAGTCCTGGCCGTCGAACCAGCCGTACAGGAAGGGGTACACGGGGTTTCCCGTGTACCACGCGGACTTGATAAGCCAGGGCACACACAGCAGCACAATGGGCAGGGCGAACCGAGCGAGGAACGCGCGGGCCTCGAACCTCCGTCGTTCGCGGCGGCGGCCTGCGCGGCTGATGATGTACAGCAACCCGACGACGCCCGCGCCTGCGATCCCGTTGATTTTCACACCGGCGAGCACCCCGCATGCGATGCCCGCCAGCAGAAGGGCGGTCGGGCGGTCCTGGCCGTCTTCAGCCGCCCGCAACATGAACAGAAAACCGGTGAGGAAGAAGAACGCGTATGCGAGATCGACATAGGCCCAGCCCATCTCGACGAGCACCACGGGGTTGGCCAGAAAGAGAACCATTGCCAGCCACGCGGTGTGCGGGCGATGAAACGTCGAGCAGCCGACATGGATTGCATACAGCGTCAGCACGCCGAAGCCGAAGTGGACGAGCGTGGCGAGCACGTAGTCCTTCAGCAGCATGGCCAGGGCGAAGAGCAACTCGACGTTCAGCGGCCAGTTGGAGTACACGCTGAAGGCCACGGGGCGGAAGCCGCCCTGCGCCAGGTACAGCTTCGGCAGCGTCAGGTGGTAGACGGCGGCATCGGCGGCGACGCCGTAGCCGGCGGCGATGACAAAACCGGGCAGCAGGAGCACGGCGGGCACGAGTGCATACGCAAGGCTGTGTCCGCGGAAAACCAACGCTGCGGCCGCACGCGAAATCCTGATTCGGGAGCGTATGCCCACGACGGCGGCGGCAGCGGCCGTCAGCCCGATCGCGCACCAGACCGGCAGTGGGCGCAATTGGTGTACGACGGCGAGGATGAACAGCAGCGCGACCCAGAACGTAAGCCCCAGACACCAGCGTGCAAGTCCGCGGAGTCGGCCTGACAGCGTGCCTCGAATGGCCGCCCCTTCCAGTGCGAAGCCCGGCAGCCAGCAGACCAGGCCGAGGAAGGCCAGGAGAACGGCGTACCTGACGAGGTGGACGAAACACATCATGCGGGCGCCCGGTACCGGATGCCTTTGCGTCCGTTGGAAGCGTTATCCGTCCGGATACTGCGGCCGGCGGCGGAAGTCAACGTCCGGTTGCAAGCGCCGCAGCGAGCCGACCGGACGACTGCCGATCACGGTTACGCATAGCTGTGGAGCCCGACGATGAAGTAATTGACGCCCACCCAGTTGAACATCATCACGGCGAAGCCGGCTACGGCAAGGACGGCCGTCCACAGGCCCTTGTCGCGGACGTTCAGCCGGATGTGAAGCAGCCCGACGAAGATGAGCCACGTGTTCAGCGCGAAGACTTCCTTGGGGTCCCAGCCCCACGGCCGGCCCCAGGAGACGTCGGCCCAGGCCGCTCCGAGGATGATGCCCACCCACAGCGTCACGAACGCCAGTTGAATCAGCAGCATCGTTGCCGCGTCGAGTACGGCGGCCAGCGGCGCTCGCGAGGTCTGCGGCGGCATTGCATCGCGGCCGAAGATGATCCGGGCGGTTCCGGACAGCAGCCAGAGGGCGAACGCCGGCCCGGCGAGCACAGTGGCGGCAAGCAGCAGGATGTAGAGCGCGCGTCCGATTGCCGCGCCGGCCGTGGCGGATGTAATGCCGCTTGCGGTCCGGACGATTTCGGGCCGGAGCAGAACGGCCAGCAGCACGCACCCCAGCATCGACAGGATGCCCCCGGCAACAGTGACTGCCGACCACCGCGGGGGTGCGGCCGCCGCGGCGGTCTCCGGCGAGCCGCCGACTACGAGGTCGTACAATGCAATCGTTTCGCCGGCGGTCGCCGACGACAGGGCTCTGCAGTTCCTCGCCTCGCCGCCGCCGGCGTTTGGCGCGGTCCGGGTCCGGGCCGGCTGCGGGGAACCGGAGAAACGCGCCGCGACCCGCAGGAGGAGGTACAGTGCGGCCGTCACGAAGCTCACGCCGATCAGCACGTAGCTGATCAGGATCAGCGTCACATGGATCTTGAGCCAGACCGTGTTGAGGATCGGCATCGGGTTGGAGATGTTCGCGCTCAGCAGCCCGGGCATGTAGTATCCGCACATCAGTGCGAGCGCCCCGCAGAATGACGCCCCGAGCGCGAACAGGTTCCGCACCGGCCTGCGCCGCAGCCACACCTCGAGAATCAATGCGATCGCCGCGCCGGACCATGCCGCCGCGGTTACGGCTTCGAACATGTTGGCGGTCGGGATTCGCCGGGCCACGTACCAGCGAACGCCGATTGAGACGGTCTGGAGGGCGAACGCGACGACGAAGGCGAGCATACCGATCCGTCCGGCCGCGCGGCTGGACAGCAAAAACGCCGGGAGCAGACTGAGAAACGCCGCGAAGTAAACGAACCACACGCCGTTGAGTGCGTGGTGGCGGAAGTACCAATGCTCCATCGCCAATCGCGACGGCGGCGGATACAGGCTCGGCTCCACCCGGGCCACTCCCGACGCGAGGGTATTCATCGCTTCGTTGGCCGCTCGGGCATCGTCCGCGGACCACGCCGTCTCAAGCTGGTTCCAGGCGGACGCAAGCCGGTTCCGGATCGCCGGGTCCATGCCGGCCGGCGCGTCGGATGCCCCGGTGATCGCCTCGATGCCGAGCCACGGCGAATGCGAGGTGCCGCCCGGCGGCGGTACGATCAGCAGAAACCCGCGGAGATTCCGCGGGTCGGCGTATGCCTGTGCCGCGCGGATCAGGTCGGCGTCGCGCCCGGTGTTCATCGTGTCGCTCTCGAGCGCCTCGATCGCCTGCTGCACGGCGGGCAGCAGGAGGAAACGCGGCGGGATCCGGCGGGTCTTCCGGATGAGGGATGCCTCGGCATCGCTCAGTTCGCTGCCGGCGGCCTTGATCAGGGCTTCCCGGACGCGGGCCTTCTTCACAAGGATCAGGTTGCGGTTGCCGTACGCTGCCGGCCGGAACATCAGGTCAAGATAGGTGTAGACGGGGTCCTGGCCGTCGAACACGCTGTCGCCCGTGATCTGCTGGATCGTCTCACGGGCCAGCGTGTCGAACGGTTTGAAACGCCCGTCGTGCTGGACGGCGATCAGCCGCATCCGCGAGAGGTCCACATCCTGCGCGAACTGCCGCGCGTGGGCCCGTGAGGCGGCGCCGGCGGCGATAACGACGGCGACCCACGCGATGAGGCTCGCAGGCGAAGGCGTCGCGGGCCGCTTGTTGCGGATGCCCGAGAAACCGCCGCGTACCGCCCCACCCGGCGGATTCGCCGTTTGTCCGCCCGCCGCTTCGCATTCCGTTCGCCGCCGCACCAGGAACGGCTTGACGTAGAAGCTGTAGACCATCCCGACGATCGACAGAAGCACGCCGGCGAGCATCACGGAGATGCCTTCGCGGTTTCCCACGCCCAGAACCGTGATCGCCTCGTTCTTCGGGTCCCATTCCGCCTGATAGAACCAAAGCCCTCCATATTCCGCCGGCTGGTTCGACCGCACCTCGCGGATCGGCGACCAGCCGTCCTTTTCATAGAAGCGGATCCGGCTGATGAAGTCGCGTTCCCGCTGCCCGCCGGGGTGCGTCTCGAGCACGAAGCTCTCCAGTGCGACTGCGGCCGGCAGGTATCGACGCTCCCGCGAATACATCAGTTCGATCGTGCGCCCGTCGGAGAGCGTGACCGTCCTCGGCGAATAGCTGCCGTACTGAAACCGCTCGGGGTAGGCGTAGGTCGAATCGGGGAACGGGTACTGGTTGAACGGCAGCCAGACCCGTTGCGTGCGGACGCCGTCGTCCACCTCAATTGCCAGCAGCGACATGGCCGCGCCCACGCTCTGAAGCGGCTGCCGTTGACGGCGGGGTACGAGCGCCGGTCGCGTCAGCTCTACCGCCCTCGAAATCAGTGCATCCACCGTCAATGGCAGGGCGTCCCCGGTCGGAGACGCCGTCGCCCCGACGGGTATGGGCCGTCGCGTCTGCTCGCCGCCGGGGCTGTTCATGACGAGCTCGCACTCCTGTTCCGTGGGCCCGCCGATCAGCAGGATCCCCGCCGGCGCCGGATCGACAAAGCGGATCTGAAGACCTGCATCGGCCGGGCTTGTGGCCGACGCATGCATCGCATCAAGATCACGGCTCTGCTCGGGGTGTCGGGCGAAGACGATCCGGCGGAACTTCTTTTCGCCCTGTTCCACGGAGACGACGACCACATCGTCAGTCCGGCCCCGCATGGTTTCGCTCATCAGGGGGAAGTCCAGCATCACGTCCGACGTGCCGACGGTCACCCGGTAGTCCGTTCCGGGGACCGGCTGCGGCCCCCTGTCCAGCAGGGCGGCAAGAGGCAGCTCGATCGGCATGTCCTTTCCCGCAACGCGAAACTCCAGCCGCGGGTTGTGCTTCGCGGCAAGGCGTTCGCGTTCTTCGGCGGAGGCGGCCCACCGGAAATCCATGCGGAACCGCGACTCGTTGAACTCCACATGGTTCCGCGCGGGATCGAACGCGGCCAGCTCATAGCTGTGTCGCGACCGTCCGTCGGTCAGCGAGAAACGCACGACCGGGTTCAGCGCGGTGCCGCCGGGCGCGTAGTGCGACTCGATCTGTGCGTACGGGAGGTAGCCGACCGCGTGGAACTTCAGGCCCTTCGTAGCGCCTTCGTCGCCGGCGGCCGTTCGAGGCGCCGCCGCATCGAGGCGGATGGGGCGGGGCGGCACCGGGCCGTCGTCGCTCGGCCACACATCGTCCGAGTCGGATACATGCTCGTAATACCGTGGGAGCTTGCGGATGGGCATCTCCACCCAGTCGCCGGCCGGGTCGAAGCGGGCGTACAAGGCGGCCGTGTGTTCAAGGAAGAAGGCGTCCTGGGGCTCATAGTCGAGGTCGATCCTCAGATTCGCGTCGAGTAACCCCCGGCCGGAAGGCCCCGCCGGCATCGCAGCCCCTTCGATGTCTTCCGTGAGTGCCGGGTATCCGGCGAGCAGCACCCGTGTAAACCGCCGGATGCCTGCTGCGCTGCGGCCCTGCACGGCAAACCACACGGCCAAGGTCTGCCTGCCCCGATCGGGTCCGGTGGGGATCTCATATCGCGGTGCGATGCGGGAGACGGAAACCTGATAGCGCTCGCCGCCCGCGGCGATGCTGACGGTTGCGCCGGGTCGTACCGCCATCCGGGCGGGGTCGGTCATTCCCGGCATCGAGACGAGTGCCGCCCGCCGGAAGATCACCGCATCGCCCTCGATCTTCCGGCCGAAGTAGATGAAGCATCCGACGACCAGAACCAGGATCCCGAAGTGAACCATCCACTCGCCGAGCCGGATCACGTTCAGCGGGATTCGCTGAATCGTGGCCACCGCCATCGAGAGACAGAACAGACCGACCATCGCGACGAAGATCGGCGAGGAGAACCACTCCATCTCGCTTATTTCGAAGCGGAGGGCTTCCCAGCCTACCCAGTCGGCGAGCGCCCCCTGGCGGATGGGCGGCACGGCTGAACCGATCGAGCTGTAGAGAAAGATGAGGACGAGAAGCGTAATCGCAAACCACGTGCTGCCCAATACCGGTATCTTCAACGTGATTGCTCCTGGCTCGTGCAGACGCCGTGCCGCCGACGAGACCATGACCGATCTCCGCCCTTGACCGCAACGCGGCAGGGCATCCCGGGGCCGGCGATTGTGGCGTGCTCCCCGAACCTTACCGGTTCGCCGCGCCGCCACGTGTCTGGAATCGATCCGGCCCGAGGCACACGACGCCTTGCGCCCCGGGACGTTCCATGCGGACCGTACCAGGATTATACGCCGGGTGTCCGCGAAAGGTGGAGCCGCCCCGTACGACAATGTGTTCCGACATCCGTGCGTTTTCCGATAGGCAGTGGCCGGGGAGGGCGCCGGGAGCGGGATGCGTTCGGCGCGGTCGGATCGGCGGCCTTTACATGTTTGTCCCGACCCCACGGTTGCGCCGCAATTTCGGCGGCCACACAAGGCGGCAGGGCGTGCCCGCACGAGCACGCCCTGACAGTACGTCGCCACTCGGAAGGACCCACAGGGGTATCGCACCGACCCCGTGAGCCGACGGATGCGGATGGCGCAACGCTCCGACCGCGGGGCTTCTCGGCAAACGCACGCCGTCAGGCGGCAAGCCGTGCCGGGGTGAGGAGCCGGTTCGTCTCACCGCCGTCCGTCGCGGCGTTCTCCTTACGCCCGCTGCGGGAAGCGTTCCCGCCTCTCCTGAGTCGTCACTGCGCCGGTGCCGGAGCGGGAGCCTCAGCGCTCTCGCCGCTCTTGGCCGGGGCCGGCGAGGCCTTGGCCTTTCGGGCATTTGCCTTCGGCGCCGTGCGGGCCGGAGGCGACGCTACCTTCGCCGCACCGCCGAAATCCGCCGGCTTGACGAAGCTCATGTTCCGGTCCGTCGTTTCATACGTGCCGGCCGTCCCCACCGTGGTGACTTTATCCGAGGAGACGAGGAAAATCTCCACGCGTCGATTTCTGGCCTTGTTCGCCTCGGTGTCGTTCGGGGCGATCGGCCTCCATTCGCCGTAGCCCATTACGCCCATTTTCGCCTCGGGCACCCCGTCGCCCGCGAGTGCCTTCATCACCGAGATCGCACGGTGCGCCGACAGGTGCCAGTTGCTCTTGTGCTCCCGGAGCGTTTCCGCCCGCTTGATCGGCGTGGTGCAGGTGTGGCCCACGACGATCACGTCGAACTTCTCCGCCGCCGGCGAGCGGACGATCTCCGCGAATTTCCGCAGCGGCTCGGCGACACTCTCACGCAGCACATCGCTGCCGAGCGGGAAGATCAGGTCCGCCTTCCACCGCACGGCGCCCTTCTCCGG
>Ga0272448_1003429_pt1 | contig 18914 bp, 17 predicted proteins | sample YNPCB0191_FD_202220 | JGI IMG/M metagenome (GOLD analysis project Ga0272448, IMG submission 202220) | Hot spring sediment microbial communities from Yellowstone National Park, WY, United States - YNP-CB-019-1 | ecosystem: Environmental > Aquatic > Thermal springs > Hot (42-90C) > Sediment... | reverse complement strand
GCGGGACGCGCCCTACCGACTCTCTGCGTTTCTACTGTGAAGGATTGGAGGAGAAGTTTTTGGAGCGCGGTGCTCCGGCACCGCTTTCGGTTCGATTGATTGACGACTTCCGCGTCGTCTAAAGTTTGGTATAGGCCGACCGCGCACAGCAGCCGGTTTGGACAAAGCCTCGCCTTCGAACACACGGGTTTTTACTGCGCCCAAAAGTAGCGCGGGCCGGTACGACTGCAGGCATTTGCGTCCGGTGCACAGCATGGCACTTTCAGAGTGCGGTGGTCTGGCATCGGTTTCATTTCGGCCTGAGCGTAGCTGAACGGCTCTCACGTTCATCCGGCTTCTAGCGCATGTGGAACTGCGCCCCAGAGGGGCACGCGCAAATATGACTGCAGGTATTTGCGTCCTGTGCACAACAGGCTGCTTTTGGAATGCGGTGGCGAAGCGAGCGCCAGCGAGCGCAACACCGGTTTGGAGCTCGGCTCCGACACAAGGTGTGGTTGTAGTCTTTCGAAGCGCGCCAGGCCGCATACGGTTGCAACGTAATTTTGCATTGCAGGACAAACGTGCTGTGTGGTCGAGGTCCAAGTTCGGCACAGCTTCAGCATTTGCCAAGCTCGGTAAGTCAACAAACTGCTTGCGGGTTTGTCACGCATGGGTTGGACGTGACACGGCAGGCATGGAGCTCTGGGCTACGCAATAAAATGTGCCATATTCGGATTAGCGTTGAGCGAGTCTGGGGGGTGTAACACGGATAGCGCTTTGTGGCACAGCGCACGCTGCTTTGGCAAGCTACTAGTTATGGGACAAGTAAGCTAATTTAAGAGCGTGTTGAAAAAGTCATTTTCAGAGGAAAAAATGCAAGAATCCCAATGTTTTCGAGGGTCGGTTTTCCAAAACAGCCATTTTTCAACAGCCTGTTAGTGTTGCCTAGCGCGGGGTACCAGTTTGCAAAGCGGGTCTATCGTTGTGCCGTAGGGGCATGTCAGCTCGCCGATCTTTCCCTCCTCCCAGTATGTAGTTTGCCTGCCTTTCGGCCGTTGCGTCCACAAACGTCACGGGCTAACCCCAGGTTGCCTGATTCCGGGCCAGAAGCACGCAACCCTGTGCTGCCTTGTCTGGCCGGTTTGCCTTATTTTACGGGTTTGTTGGCTGCGGTTTTGGTTGTTCGGCGGGCTTGGCAGATTCGCGTTTAGCTTCCCAGTCGCGTGTCCGCTTCTCACCGGCTGGATCCACAAATTCCATTTTGCCCTTGATTGTATCGCCGGTGATTTTGCCGGTGTATTTATTGGTGAACTTGTTTTCGCCAAACTCGCGCACAACCGAAAAGCTGATCTCGTCGCCTTTCAGTGTGGCGTCGCTTATCGGTGTTTCACCACGTCGGCCTGAGATTGTGCCGGTGAGTTTGTCGCCGTCGAGCTTCAAGACCAACGTCGTTTCGCGTGTGTCACCTGCAGGAGTTGTGAAGTTCCATTTCCAGGTTCCCGTCGGGTCCACTTTATTGGGTTGTTCCTGTGCACTGGCCCTAGTGGCCAGAGCCAGGATTAACAACGATGCCAAGCCAATTAGAATTTGCCTCGTTACTTTCATGTGCATTTTGGTGTTGACCGGTGTTTCTCGCCGACTGAACCAAGCCCCGTTGACCTCGGGACTCGAGACAATTCAGCCAGACGCCGTATCGAGATTTTCACGTGTAACGGCGGTTTTCAAGCGAAATCACCGCAAAAAACTAGCTTGGCCACGCATTAAACAGGTGCGTCGCCCAGATTGTTTAGCGTCGGGTCTGCAGGTTAACTTGCCTGCAAATGCATTTGGCTGAGCCTTTGTAAGCCCGAATAGCACGCAGCGCACAAGTTTAGTCTTGTCACAGACCGGCAATCTGCGTTCCTTTTTGCAACCGATGACCACGGCCAACAAGATCACAATTGTGCGGATATTGTTGATCCCGTTCTTTGTTGTTCAGGTGCTGTACTACGTGCAGAGCGGCAAGGAACTTTACAGGCTACTTGCGGTGCTGTGCTTTGGGATTTGCGCGTTCACAGATGCGTTGGATGGATACATAGCGCGCCGGTACAAACAGAAAAGTGAGCTGGGCACGTTACTTGATCCTTTGGCCGACAAACTGTTGCTTGTATCAGGGGTGGTTCTGTTAAGTATGGACAACGGGCCGCGGTTTGATCGGCTGCCGTTGTGGTTGGTTGCAACCATTGTTGCGCGGGATGCGTTGCTTGCGCTTGGCTGGGTTGTGATTCATCATGTTTGCGGCAAGGTCGTTGTGCAACCCCGGATCGTGGGTAAACTCGCCACGGTACTTCAAATGCTCACTGTATCGTGGGTACTGTTAAAATGGCACTCGAGTTTGCTCGAGGTATTGGCAATAGGCGCCGCCGTTGCAACAGGTGTGTCGGGTTTACTTTACGTTTGGGACGGCATTCGCCAGCTCAGCGCAAGCCCAAAAAGCACACCAATTGGTACCGGTACGTGAACAGGTTAATCCGGGTTTTGCATTTGGATTTTCGTATCGGGCCAACTCGAGCGCGTAACAATCTGGTTGCGCCGTGTCGCGCAGATGGCCCCCTACTGCGGTGCGGCTGGAAAATCGCGTTTTTGCTCCGGGGTTGAGCCAGACAACTTAGACTGGCCCAATGCGTCAAAAGCGCGACATTGGCGTAGCTGCAGGATCCATCGTTAATCAGTTTTTTGCGTTTCGAAACCAGGTTTTTTCAGCAGGGGGACAATCAGGGTGTAACACGCGAAACGCTGGCGGGTTAATTGGGGATTTCACCGACTAAGTTGAAGCGGTGCACCGGTCTGCGTCCGGTTTTTGGCCCGAGCGATAACGCCGGACCGACAACGTGGCGGTGTGCAGGTCGCCTATGGTCAGCGGCAGTTCTTGACCGGCATCGAAATCTGAGCGGAGGCCCGTGGTTGGCCGAAAAAACGCACGACAACCAAGCGATTCTATACCGGTTTGGTGGCAATGTAACGTGCCACAGCCTCAGCGCGACAACGTACATGGAGCTTTTCGTAAATGTGCTTGAGATGACTCCGAACCGTCTCGACGCTCAAACTGAGCCGGTCGGCAATTTCTTTGTTTGAATAGCCTTTCGAGAGCAACACCAGCACCTCTTCTTCGCGGGCCGTCAGGCTAACAGACGCATCGCGATGTCGGCCTTTTGCCCTAAAAGACTCGACCACGCGCCGCGCAATTTCGCTTGTCATCGGTGCGCCGCCACTGAGCACGTCCAACAGCGCCGTACGCAGGTCGGCAGGTTTTGTCCGTTTCAGCAAGTACCCGTCTGCACCGGCCTCCAATGCCGGGAACACAAGCTCGTCATCGTCCACACCGGTGAGTATCACAATCTGAAGCTGCGGCATCATGTCCTTGAGCCGTGCGACGCATTCGATGCCGGACATTCGTGGCAGGAAAATGTCCATCAAAACCACGTCCGGGCACAACCCGGGTATTGTCTGGATTGCTTCTTCACCGGTGGCGCAAGCTGCGATACATCTAAACTCTGGAAGCGAGTTGATCAGCCTGACCCAGCTTTCGCGCACGTCGCGTTTGTCCTCGACAAGCACCACCTTGAACGGCTGCCTGCCGGATTGTGCTCCTGCGCGAGCGATGTTTGGATCCGGGTTCATTGATTGTGCTGTTTAGCGGGGGTTGTAGTTGTGAGTGGTTGCGCTTCGGACTCAGTCGCCTTTGGTTCGCGGGCCATTGCTGTGGCACCAAACAACCGTTTTACCAGCCCGGGCCGGTGCTCGGTCGGACCGGGCAACGGCACAGTAAACTCGACTCTGCAGCCTTTGCCGGGTTCCGACCAGACAGTGCATTGTCCCCCAAGCTCGCTCAGTCGTTGTGTCATGTTAACAAGCCCGTTACGTTCGCGTGCGACATGCGCAGTGTCGAATCCCTTGCCATTGTCCTCGACCACAACAACCACATCGCCATTGCGTCTGTGTATGCGCAGAAATACCTCGGTTGCATCCGAGTGTTTGGCTGCGTTTGACAATGCCTCTTTCACAGCCAGGAATAGGCCGCGGCGTGTTGCCAGGTCGAATGCACTTGCGGGCATATCAGGTTCAACATCGAGTCTGCAACGTATTTGCGTTTTGCCCATGAATTCCTGTGCGTACTTGCATACATAAGACGAGAAATCGCGCAACGTGTCACGGCGCGAATTAACGGCCCACACAACCTCGTCCAATGCATGCAATACTGCGCGTGCTTTCTCGCACAATTGATCAAGCTGCGCACGCGCGTGCGAGCCTTCCGGCAGCTCGGTTTTTGCCACTTCACCCTGCAACACCAACTGTGTTAAGGCTGCCCCAACGTCATCGTGTATATCGCGTGCAATTCGGGCGCGTTCACGGTGCAGCATTGCCTGCGCGCGTGATTGAAGGGCCATCTTTGTCAAAAGACGCAGGTACGAAACCAGCCCAGTCAGCAAAATTGAAAGGAGCAAAAGCTGGAACCACCCGCGCTGCCAGAAATGCAATTGCACAGGTGCCGGCGGTGTGAGTTGTGTGATTGCATACGGCATGGTTTTCCACGGGGCTTGGCCGAAGGCGCCAACCACCTTTGCATGGTGCCAGGTTGGTCCGGGTCGGTTGCGTTTTTCCCAGCGCGGTTCGTCGTTTGGGACAACCCACCATGTGTTGTCGCTGCCAATTTCGGTCGTGGTTCCATCAACAAAGTCAATGCGCAGCCCGGCCAACACGCCCGCCTCGCCGCGCTCATTGAACGCTTCAACTGCAATTGCGTGTTGGCCAGGCGCGAGCAATCGTGTCATGTCGAACTCGGTCAAGTACCGCCAGTCACTGCCGCGCCCCAGTTCGCGCCCGTCCATGAAGAACCTGAATCCGTTATCGGCTGTGATGCGGAAAATTGCTCTTGCGACAGCGGGTTTTTGCGGCACGTCAAACGATTTCCACAACCTGCACGTCTGTTTGTTGAACGCTTCCTCGGTCCATATCCACGCGCCGACACCCCATTCAGGGTCTAATGCATGCTTGCCGGTGTCGGCCCTTTTTTCCGGGGTGGGCGTGTCTTGACCGATTGCGATGGCGGCCCCAAAAAATGCCGCTGCACACAACGTGATCAGGCAGAAAACCTGTGTACCTGACGCATACACAAGTGCGCTGTGATTAGCCGACCGCCTCGCGCTGGTCAGGCTGAACATCAAACGGTTGAATCTGCTCTGGCACAATCCTGCCATGAATGGACGCACCAAACTTATCATAGCCGCCGGTCAAAAACCAATACCGAATCGGCTGGACGGGTCGTCTCGAATTTCTTAATTATCGCTGCGGGATCACAACGCGGCTGCCAGACGCGCGCGGTTGTTTTGGCCGGCAGCGCCGAGGGCTTGTTTGGCACCGCACTTGAACCGAAACGGAAAACTATGCGCACAAAACTGACTCAGGTGCTCTGTGGCGGAATAATTGGTCTGGTGCTTTTTGCATTGGCTCAGGAACAGACTGAACCGCCCGATTGGCAAAACCCGCGTCTGACGGGTATCAACAACCTCACACCACATGCAACAATGGTTGTGTGTCCGGACGTAGATACTGCGCTCAAGATCGAGTACACTGCTAACTCAGAACGTGTTAAATCGCCTTTTTATCGGTCGTTAAACGGCATTTGGAAATACTTTTACGGGTCAAATCATCTTGGCCGTGTGTGGGATTTTTGGAAACCGGATTTTGACGATTCGGCTTGGGCGACAGTCCAAGTCCCGTCCAACGTCGAGTTGCACGGGTACGGCGTGCCAATTTATGTCAACGTCCGATATCCATGGCGGCAGCCGTGGCGCCCGCCGTTTGTACCCCCGGACGACCCGAACAATACGGTTAATCATTACAGGCGCATGTTCACAGTGCCGGAGGAATGGGCCGGGCGACGTGTGCTGCTGACTTTCGACGGTGTCAACTCGTTTTTTTATGTTTGGGTCAACGGGCAAAAAGTTGGCATGGGCAAGGATAGCCGGACACCCGTCGAGTTCGATGTCACCAGGTTCGTTAAACCGGGTGACAACCTGATCGCGGTTGAGAACTTCCGCTGGTGCGACGGGTCCTACCTTGAGGACCAGGACATGTGGCGGTTGAGCGGTATTTTCCGCGACGTGTACATCTGGTCGCCTCCGGACGTGCACATACGCGATTTCGAGGTAAAAACAGATTTGGATGCGCAGTATCGGGATGCGACTTTGACAGTCGAGCTTGCCCTCGAAAATACGACACAAAATCCTGCAGACGTTTCAATAGAAGCGAAATTGCTGGATTCAAACGGCCTTGCAGTTGCCACGCTGCGCACGCAGACCACCGTTACTGCCGACACAAACTGCACAAGAGCAACGTTGTCTGGAGCGATCACGAACCCGCAAAAGTGGACTGCTGAAACGCCAAACCTGTACAAACTGCTTATCACACTCAAAGACAAGGCCGAGAAGGTTTTGGAGGTTATCCCGGTCAATGTCGGGTTCCGTAAGGTCGAAATCAAAGATGGCAATCTATTGGTCAACGGCCAACGCATCCTAATCAAGGGTGTCAATCGGCACGAAATCCATCCCGACCTCGGCCAGGCTGTCTCGGTCGAGAGCATGATCAAGGACATCCAGATCATGAAACAGTACAACATCAATACCGTGCGCACATGTCATTACCCTAACCACCCCGCTTGGTACGACCTGTGTGATCGGTACGGGATTTATCTGATTAACGAAGCCAATATCGAAAGCCACGGCATGGGTTACGGCCCAGCGTCACTGGCGAAAAACCCCGAGTGGCTCGATGCGCATATGAATCGCACCATGCGCATGGTCGAACGCGACAAAAATCATCCATCTGTAATCATCTGGTCCCTGGGCAATGAAGCCGGCGACGGCCCGAATTTCGAGGCCACAAGCGCCTGGATCAAACGGCGCGACCCGAGTCGGCCCGTGCACTATGAACAGGCCGGACGCAGGCCGCACACCGACATTGTCTGCCCGATGTATCCGCGCCCGCGGCAGTTGGCCGAGTACGCCGCGCAACCCCAGACGCGTCCGTACATCATGTGTGAATATTCACATGCAATGGGCAACAGCAGTGGTGGTATGTGGGCGTACTGGAGCAACATTTACAGTTTACCTTACTTGCAGGGCGGCTGCATATGGGACTGGGTTGACCAGGGACTACGCAAACCTATCCCCGCCAGCTCACCATTCGAGGACCGTAGCCCGCGCAAGCTAAAATTCTCCCTCCCACAAAACGTTTTGTCTGAAGGTTTTCTTGCCGGCCCCGTCCGGTTACCCGATGCATCGCATCTGAACATCACAGGTCCAATCACATTGGAGGCTTGGGTCAAGCCCGTGCCAACCGACGGCCATGCATGTTTCATAAGCAAAGGTGACACACAATGGGCACTGCAAGTTGCGCGCGGTGATGCACTTGAGTTTTTCGTGTATGACCCCGACAACGAAACTTGGGTGACAACAGAAACGCCGTTGCCGAACGACTGGGCTGGCCGGTGGCATCACGTGGCAGGTGTATTCGATGGCAGTGAACTGCGGCTTTACCTGGACGGTAAACGGGTCGGCACAACCCAGTACAACGGCAAAGTCGCGCGCACAGCTTACCCGGTTGAAATCGGGGGTAATTCGCAGGTCGAAGGTCGTGAAGTGGCCGGACTCATCCGTGAAGCGCGCATTTACAGCCGCGCACTGAGCGATGCAGAGATTGCAAATCCCGCGCGCGGTTCGGACCCTGCATTGGCGTTCTGGCTAAAACTGCAAGGGCAGACACCCGGACCTGCTGCAGAGCAAAAAGGATTTTTCTGGGCGTATGGCGGTGATTTCGGCCCGCCTGGTACGCCGAGCGACGACAATTTCTGCTGCAACGGGCTTGTGACACCCGATCGGGAGCCGCACCCGGGCTTGTTCGAGGTCAAACACATCTATCAATATGTGCACTGCAAACCGGTTGACCTAGCCGCGCGTGTGATCCAAATCAAAAACTGGTATGACTTTCTGAATCTCAAAGACATCGCAACTGTGCATTGGCGACTGACTGGTGACGGAATCGAGTTGCAGTCGGGTCAAATACCAACCCCGGACCTTCCGCCACGGGCAACAACAAACATCACCGTGCCGGTTAAACCGTTCAAACCGCAGCCTGGTGTCGAGTATTTCCTCGAGCTTAGCTTCAGACTCAAATCAGATACAGCTTGGGCAAAAGCCGGACACGAGCTTGCATGGGAGCAGTTTAAGTTGCCTGACGCTGCTCCTGCACAGATTGCAAAGGCGACCACAGCACCGCGTCTGCGCCTTTCACAGGATAAATCTCGGGTAACTGTTACAGGCAAAGGCTTCACAGTTGTTTTCGACAAGGCGACCGGGACGCTCGGCTCATGGAAACTCGACGGGACCGAGCTTGTGCATTCACCGTTACGCCCCGACTTTTGGCGCGCGCCAACCGATAACGACCGGGGTCGTAACATGGCAAGATCACAGGGCATCTGGCAATATGCCCACCAAGAAGCAAAACTCGAGCGGTTCAGTGTCGAGGAGGTTCGCAAATCGAATGCGGTCAAAATCACCGCAGTTCACCATCTGCCAAAGGTTGATGCCCGTTGGCAGACGGTTTATACCGTTTATGCCACGGGCGATATTCGGGTTGAGGCAAACTTTAAGCCGGGCAAGACTGACCTGCCCAAGCTGCCGCGAATCGGTATGCAAATGGCAGTTACCCCCGGATTCGAATACATCAGTTGGCTCGGTCCCGGCCCGCACGAAACTTACTGCGACCGAAAGGACGCCAAGATCGGGCTGTACAGCGGCACCGTGAGCGAACAGTTTTACTGGCATTACACCGAGCCGGGCGAAAGCGGCAACAAAGTTGAGGTGCGCTGGGTCGCCCTGCGAAACAACAATGGCATCGGCCTGTTGGTCGTGGGACAACCGCTGTTGAGCGTAAATGCGTTGCATTACACAACAGACGACTTGCAAAGTGCGAAACATCCGTTCGAGCTGACGAAACGCGATTTCATTACGTTGAACCTTGACTTGAAACAACAAGGTGTCGGCGGGGACGACAGTTGGGGCGCATGGCCGCACGAGGAACATCTCATCCCGTGCCAGGAATACTCGTATGCATTTCTGTTGCGTCCACTCAAGTCCGGGTCGAAGCCGGAGCACTTGGCACGCGAGATCGTTCAGTGATTTCCAGGTTGAGTGAGCCGACCCGCGCCAATTTTGGACCCGGGCGGGCCGAAACACAGCCCGGGCCGAAAGCGTCTGGCGCGCGGTCGAAACAAGTGTGTGCGATCTTGGCCAATAAACTGCGCCATGTCCAGGTGCAACGCCGCAAATGAACCAGAGGTTTGTTTGGGAGCTGTCGGTCACGATTTCGCCTGACGCTGAAGAGGCTGTTGGCGAACTTTTCGCGCGCGTTTTCGGCAGACCGGCAGCGGTCTGCACCGATCTCAATACACGCACAAGCACAGTCTCAACTTACGCATCGAACCGACGGTTTTTTGCTGAGCGCCGCGTGCGCGCGATCAAAACCGGTTTGAAAGAAATTGCCCAATGCAACCTTGAAATTGGGCCGGCTCGAATACGCGTGCGACGATTGCGCCAACGCAACTGGGCTGTAGCATGGAAAAAACAATTCAAACCTGTCCGGGTCGGATCAGCACTTCTAATCAAACCAAGCTGGAGCAGAATTAAACCGCGCAAGGGTGAGCTAGCCATTGTGCTCGACCCCGGCTTGGCCTTCGGTACTGGACATCACCCAACAACTGTTTTTTGCCTTGAACAGCTCATCCGGCTCCGTAAACCGGGTACTCGACAGTCCATGCTCGACATCGGGACCGGCTCGGGCATTCTGGCGGTTGCAGCAGCCAAACTTGGGTATGAACCGGTTGTTGCTTTCGACTGCGACCCGAATGCAGTGCGAGTTGCAAAGGCAAACGTTAAAAGGAACAGACTTGTGCACAAGGTGCGGATTCAAAAAGCCGACCTGGCAAACTTCGCTCCCGCAAACCGAACCAAATTCGACGTTGTCTGTGCAAACCTGAATGGCGAGCTTTTGCTGCGCTACACAAGCCGGGTTCGCAGTTTTACGGTGTTGGGGGGTGCACTTGCCCTGGCCGGTATCCTTAGAGCTGAATTTGGCGATGTACAACGTGCTTATCGCAAGGCCGGATTCAAACTGGTCAAAACAAATACCGAACAAGAATGGCAATCGGGCTTGTTCGTCTTTAACGCGGCCAAACCAAGAAAACGTAAATGAACAGCGTAGGCCAGAACTTCATTCGTGCATTCATAGCAATTAACCTGCCCCAAGTGGTGAAGACCGACCTTGAGACGTTTCAGCGCAAACTTAAATCAAAGATTCCAGCCGATTGGGTTAGATGGACTGCGCCGGAGCAGATTCATCTAACACTACGGTTTCTCGGAAATATTAACATTGGGTCCGTGCCGGAACTTGAGTCGGTTCTACGCAATGTTTGCGCTACAGTTAAACCGTTCGAGCTTGCAGCGGAAAATTTCGGCTGGTTCCCGGAAGGCACCCGACCCCGTATATTGTGGGTGGGTGTGTCAGGCCAGCTCGAAACATTAAACCAGTTGGCTCAGGCCATTATCAGTAGCACCGCCAAGTGGGGTGAACCGGAGCACAGACAGTTTCAAGCGCACCTGACAATCGGTCGCGTGAAAACAAAAATACAAACCGACCTCCGCAAACTTACCGAAATACTCGCTCAATTTAAGCCAGGGCGCTTCGGTCAATGGCAGGTCACACAAATTGACCTGATGCAAAGCCAGCTCTACACAACCGGCCCGGTGTACATATGCATCGCAACTGCGCCATTGGCAGGCTGAGCACTTCATACGGACGCTTTAACAGTAGCTACGACTGGCTGTAGTTTGTGTATCACTGTTTGGGTGGCAGACCTCTTTGCCGAGACCTTACCCCGGCACACGCCCAATGGCGCCGCTAAAAGCTTGGCGGCCCGCCGCCTGTGCTCCGAACGTCTGGCCCACATCGCAACTGAACTGGCAAGCGCAGTTTGTCTGTATTTGTTTGGGATTCGCACTCGCGGCATCGCGGTATAATTCGGATTGACGCGACCAGCCTCGAGCCTTGTCACCGGCCCAAAAGCCACAGTGAAAACTTCACTGACCAAAGGGCCGGACTGAGGACCTGCACCGGCTTGGGTTGTTGCAAAACCGAGCGCACTTGCGCACAATCAACGACACAACAGCAGTTTGAACCACGGCAAACAAAATGCGCGAACAGTCAACGTGGTTACCACGTAAAGTTGTCATAGTAGGTGCAGGTGCAGTCGGTTCGACCTTTGCATATGCACTTGCCATGAGCGGTGTCGCAGATGAAATCGTGTTGCTTGACAACAACACCGACCTTGCGAAAGGTCAAGCGCTGGACTTGTCGCACGGCCAGCCGTTTTATCCGCCGGTCCAGATTCGAGTTGGTACAACCGAGGATTTCGCAACTGCACAGCTTGTTGTTATAACCGCCGGCACGAAACAAAAACCGGGTGAATCACGCCTGAGCCTGCTGCAGCGTAACGCACAGATTGTGCGTGAGATTGTGGGCGAAGTGGTACGCCAAAATGCGTCCGGTGTGCTTTTAATCGTAACAAACCCGGTTGATGTGCTCACATATGTCGCATGGCAAAAGGCTGGCTGGGCGCGCACCCGTGTCATCGGCTCAGGCACAGTGCTCGACAGTGCTCGTTTCAGATATTTGCTCAGTCGGCATTGCAATGTTGACACACAAAATGTGCATGCGTACGTGTTGGGTGAACACGGCGACAGCGAAGTGCCCGCGTGGTCAATGACACATATCGCAGGTGTCCCAATCATGCATCACTGTCCGAAATGCAATCAGTGCGGTGACTGGAAAGCAACACACAAAAAAATTGCTGAGGAAGTCAGAGACTCGGCCTATCACATCATTGGGTACAAAGGCGCAACGAACTTTGCAGTTGGCCTTGCCCTTGTACGCATCGCGAGTGCAATCCTGCGCAACCAACACAGTGTTCTAACTGTCTCAGCCGTGCTCGATGGCGAATACGGCCTGCGTAACGTCGCCCTTGGCGTGCCGTGTGTGCTCGGCCAACAGGGTATCGAACGGATTCTCACAGCCAGCCTCAGCCAAGATGAGCAAACCGCACTCGAAAAATCCGCTGCTACACTCCGTCGTGCAATCGAAAGCATACAGGTCACGTAACCTGCTCATGGTTACTTTACTTCGACTACAGTTGCCGCCCCGGCATCCTGCCAAAAGATGAAATTGGTCTGCGGACGCCTCGGTGAGGCGTCCCTACCATTTTTAGCCGCGCACACTCCTGTCCCATTGCGCACTGGGAATGCCCACAACAACGATATGGGTAGGGACGCATGGCCTCATGCGTCCGCGCCGTTACCATTTGCTAGGTTGCCAGGCGCGGGCGTCCACGCCCGCAGAAATAACCACTGCGCTTAACACTGCTACATCACCCAATTTCACAGCTCTAGAACTATCCCGCTCGAAAAAAGCCTTTGCTATGCTCTACCCACCTTGATTGCGCCGCGGCCAAGATGGCCGCGCGCCACAGCACAATAGCAGTTGCGCGGCCGCACTGACGGGCGCCTCGGTGAGGTGTCGCTACCCAAAAAGAATTTTGTTGCGTTGGTAGCAACGCATGGCCTCATGGCTCCGCATTTTAAACGCAAAGCTGCTGGGACGCGGAGTGAGGGTAGGGCGCGTCCCGTCCCGCGTAAGATGCGGCACGGGACTGTGCGTAGGGAACCGGTCAGGCACATTTGGTCTTTCGGCTTGAATCCGGTTTTCCGCGCTCTTAGGAGCTGAGCTACGCAAAGAGTAGGTAGGGCGCCCAGTCCCCTGCGCGCCGGAGTCGGGCACGCAGACCCGGCTTTTTTTGGGTTTGAATCTTGTTTTCCGCGCCCTTACGGGCGCGGCTACGAGGGTATGCGCTATGGTAGCCGCCGTCGTGAGACGGCGGATTAAAAAGGGCTATGGGGTTTTTTGTGGTTTTACGTTGGGCGGGCACGTTGCTGGGTACGTTTAAAAATACCCGTGTTTCATTCCTGATATGAGCTCGGAGTTATTCCGCGCTCATACGAGCGCGGCTACAGCGCGCGCCCCTCTGGGGCGCAGTAAATTACGCATTGCCGATGAGGCTTCGGTCCGAGCCGGGTGCAGTGCACGTGTTGACCTGCATCGACCTCTGGCCAACGTGAAAGTCGGCATTCAAATCGGACTGAAAGCGGTGCTGGAGCACCGCGCTCCAAAAACTTCTACTCCAATCCTTCACAGCAGAGGCGTAGAGAGTAAGGTAGGGCGCGCAGTCCCCTGCGCGCGTTCATCTGCACACCGAAAAACGTCGGGCGGGCAGAGGACTCCCAGCCGTAACCGCGATCAGGTGTTGGCGAAGCACAGCCTTCCAGTTTGGCTTTGAGGTCAAGTTTTGGCTCGCCCCATGCCCAGTTCGATTCGGAGGGTCGAGTTCCATCTCGACAAATTCCGCTAGGCAGAGAACTGCGCGCGCCACCTTTTTTCAATTGATTTTCGGCATCCCTGGAGGGCGGAGTTCAACCTCGGGCTGTGCGGTTCAGTTTACCAACTCCACACTAAAGCACTCGGCTCGGTGATAACACCGGCACTGGTACTCTGCTGCTGATGTTGTCATTAAACCGGTCACAGGCTTGACGCACCCGGCTGCATGCGCAAGGATTTGTATCGTTATGGAACCCAAAATCAGCATTGTGCAGATTGAAAAGCCTGAGCCTGTCAACTTTATCCTCGGCCAGTCACATTTCATCAAAACCGTCGAGGACATCTATGAAACACTTGTTACGGCTGTGCCGGGCATCAAGTTCGGCCTGGCATTTTGTGAGTCGTCTGGTAAATGTCTGGTGCGATTGACTGGTACAGACCCGAACATGATCGAGCTTGCCCGGAAAAATGCGCTGGCAATTGGTGCTGGGCACAGTTTCATCCTGTTCCTTGCCGAGGGGTTTTACCCAGTCAACGTGCTGAATGCGGTCAAGCAAGTGCCTGAGGTGTGCCGGATTTTTTGCGCAACAGCGAACGCGGCGCAGGTGATCGTGGCTGAAACAGAGCAGGGCAGGGGAATACTCGGTGTGATAGATGGCCAAAGCCCAAAGGGCGTTGAGACCGAAGAAGACGTGACCTGGCGCAAGAGTTTTCTGCGCAAGATCGGTTACAAAATTGGCTGAGAGTTGCGCTGCTCGACGTGAGGGAGTTGCAATTCGCATGGCCAGGCACCGCCCAAAGCACAGGCTAAGGTGTCCCGGGTGGATTAGTGGACGTGAGTTGCACGCCTTATGCGGGTAAACCCGACTGGAACCGGCTGCAATTATCGAGGCCGGCGTACACAAAAACTCTGTCATGCCGGCGAACCTGACACCTGAATTCGAGAAAGCACAGCAACAGTTTTGCGAGGCGAAAACCATCGAGGAGCGAATCGCTGCGCTGCAGCAGATGCTTGCTGTGGTGCCGAAACACAACGGCACCGAAAAACTGCAAGCCGACATCAAACGCAGGCTCAGCCAGCTCAGGCGTGACGCGCAAAAAGCGCCCGTGCGGAAGGGACCTGATCCGTTTCATATCCCGAAGAGTGGGGCAGGGCAGGTTGTGTTGATAGGACTCCCTAACACGGGCAAAAGCAGTTTGCTCGCCGCTGTCACAGATGCTGAAGTCAAAGTTGCAGATTACCCATTCACAACCGTGCTTCCTCAGCCCGGCATGTGGACAACTGACGATGTGCAAATTGAACTGATAGACACGCCGCCCCTGACGGCCGAGCATGTCCCAAGCGGTTTGATGGGCACAATCCGCAACGCAGATGTTGTCGGTATCGTTGTCGAGGCTGGCGATTCAGCCCTTGACCAGGCCGAAACTGTTCTTGGGGTGCTACGCAATCGCGGTCTTGCGATTCGATCCGTGCCAGCCAATCAAATCAACCGCACTGATCCAAGCTTGCGCAGTGGGTTGATTATCGCAAACAAAGCCGACTTAGCCGGCGCCGACACAGTCGAGTCGCTCAAGGCACTTTATTCAGGCACACTTGACGTGCTGGCCGTAAGCGCGCAGACACGGACCGGTCTAGGAGAACTTTTTAAGCGCCTATGGGAATTGCTGGCCATGATACGCGTTTACTCGAAAGAACCTGGCAAACCAGCCGACCTGCACAAACCATTCACTTTACCAATTGGCTCGACCGTCGCAGATCTTGCCCGGCTGATCCATCGCGAATTGCCGGAGACGATGAAGTTTGCGCGGCTGTGGGGCCACGGCAGATTCAACGGTCAACAAGTGCCCAAAACCGAGTTGTTGCACGACTGCGACATAGTCGAAATCCACGAGTAACAGGCCACCGGTAGGCTAACCAATCTGCAGTTTGTCAGTACCAGCAGCTCACAGCGCTGTCATACCAATGCGCTGCTTATCAAACCGGCAATGCCGAATTCGACCCGGCACATTTTTGTCCTGCGATTTTAGCTTTCTTGCACCAAATACCGTGGGGTGCTACGATTGTCCTGTGCACCCGACTGTCGAACCCGACAACAAAAATGAGCCGCCCATAATCAGCAGGCAGCCGCTAAACAAGCCCGGGCCCGATTACGGCACAATGGGATTTGCGCTGTCGTTGGTTGGGCCGGCGGTAATGTTACTGTTCATGATTTCGCCCCCGAGCTGAGGTTCACCCGGTGCAGCCCTTGGCGGGCTGCTTCTATTCTTCGCGCCCGTGGCGGCGCTGATTCTGAGCATGAGGGGCCTGACACGCGGCGGTAAACGCACGCCTGCTATGGTCGGGGTAATTGTCAGTGCATTAACCCTGCTTTTCCTGTTCGGCTTTCCAATGCTGTTTGCATTGTGCAGGTAATACCAATTGAGATCCCCATTGCATAATTCTGTAGTTTGTAGCGGTGCTCTGTGAACGTCACCCCAGTCGCAGACAGCCGCCACAGCGCAATTCGAAACCCAGAATGGGACAAAGTCTCATGTCCCCTCAGAAGTCCCCAAAGTGACCGCCCCAATCGGCTCTGTATTGCACGTAGATAGCGGGCGAAAATACAGCGCGCCACTGCAAGGAATAACATGCCTGACAAGCCCATGCATTACTCGCGCAACAAGCGTAGCTGCCTGCGTGACAGGCGGTTGTGCCGGAAAATGGCGGTTTTGAAAAAAGCATGCGGAAAGAGTTGACTTTTTTGGTGGAGCCAAAATTCGTCAAAAACCGTCCGTAAAACCTTGAGGCGCTACGAACGGCTCACTGGAGTGTTCCGAGCGTACGAAGAAAGACTGAGGAGCAAATGGGAAAGTGTCATTTCGAAGTTCCGGATGCGTTCGCGGCATTTTCGCTGACCAGATCATGGCGTGCATTTCTCGGAAGAAGGTGGCCAAGTGCGTTTGTGCCTGGGACCGGTGAAGATGACGGATCCACGGCGTGCGGATTTGATCCAATGCACGACTCTTCAGCGGGTCGAACCTTGGCTGTGTTTAATCCTTGAGCCTCTACTTGGCTTTCATGTGCTTGCAGCAAGTGTTCTGCTTGTATTTGCGCTTTCCCGTTTTGCTGGTTTTGCCGTTGGCGGTGCTCAGTATGCGCCTCCGAATTTGGTAATTCCATACCTGACCGATGAGCAGGTGTTTTTTGTTGCCGGGTTGTTGGAGTTGTGGGCCGCTTGGTTATGCTGGCGATGGCGGGGCAACCCGAAAGCCAGCGTGATGATTTTGTTTTTTGTGAGTCTAATGGTTTGGTATCGGTTGGCACAGGTGTGGTTAGGTAGCGGTACTTCAAGATGCGGTTGTTTTGGCTTGTTGGGCACGTTCACTGGTATGTCTGTACGAACAGAGAAGTTGCTTTCGGCGGTTGTGCTGGTTGTTCTGGTGTTGTGCGCTTTGCCAGCACATTTTGAAGATGAAAAGAGAGATCTTAAGCGGGAACAGAAATAAAGAGAATAGGCCTTGTGGAAGCTTGCGAAACGGGAAACAACGGAAGGAACCTTTAAGCAATTTCTGGCGCTGGTGGTTAAATGGCTGCGAGACACCCGTAGCCAGCATGAAAAAGCACAGCCAACAAACAATTGAGCAAAAAGGAATATGCGAACTGTATGGACTAAGTCGATCGCAGTCTGGGGCGGATGCGTAATCGCAAGCGCTATCGCTGCCAGCGTTACGGAGAGTTGGGAGGTTCTAACGGGTGGCAATGGAGAGGTGGTGGTATGCGAGACGGAGTGGCTAGACGGGACGCCCATAGGATGCACAGAGGCCACTGATAGTAAAAAGTGCATCAAGAGTAAAAAGGAGGATGGAACGTATGTGTATGGGAAGTGCACGCCGTGGGACGTTACCTACCCTGTAAGAGGTAAGTATTGCCCTTGTTGGTAGGCTGACGGGAAAAAACTTAGAGAGGCTAGTGAGCACGCTTGGTAGAGAAATGTTCGGGCCGGCCATCCGAATTTGGGTAAGCGCGTGGCCCGGGCTGTTGGCCGTCGCGTGTCTGTTGTTTGGGGTCCGTACCATTTGCGCTGAACGCCGAATAGATGATTCGGGAATAGAGGTACAGGGTCGCTATTTGGTGAAGCCATTCAGCCCGCGAACCGGAAAACTGCATGTCGAATATATAGAAACGAACATGTTTTCCGTAACCTTATACAAGAACGCTTACAGCCTGTCTGTTACCAGCACATGGTTAGGCAAGGTATGGTGGGCGAAATTTGTTTACGACGGTAGAAGCAGTTGCTACATGACATCACTGGCTACATTAAGAAACGGTAAAACAGCGCCGCATGAGAAGATCCAAGTCGAGGTAAGCCCCAGAGCGCATGCTATCGTACAATACAAAGTTTTCGGCGTGGAATGGCCGTGGTTGGTGTACTGTTTGTCTCCTGATGTTTTACCACCGGGGGAAACAAAGATTTGCCGAACTCCGTTTGTCGGACCAAGAGACAATCCAGAGTTGTTATATGGTTGGAAATGGGAGATAACCTGGTCCGCGTGCGGGCGTTTCCCCGCATCTTTACGCATGGTGCGCGATACCACATTGGACCTGGACCGGCGCCGAGAGCTGGCACGCGATGAGATTGAATGTCCAGAGAACATGGATGATTGGAACAGGTTTTTTATGTATTTAGATGGCCGACAATGGGCTTCAAACGGGCACGTGCGGGTCGAATATAAGTGTCTTGACTGGTTACACACCAACGGGCTGAGCGTCCCAGTCCAAGGAGTTTTCAAGGTTATGGACCATCCGCGTGCTTCGAAACTCGTTTATAAATGGCCCAGCGAGATCGTCGAACTTCAGGCTACATCAGTCAGAATTGTGCCGGCTGTTGGCACCATTACAGTTGGTGTAAGTCCAGCTCCTGCCAAAGTGTATGATTACCGTTACCGCCGGGCTCGTAACGACAGAATATTCAACTGTGCAACTTATACACTCAAACCCGGCGAGGCGTTAAGGTCTGCAAATGACCCTGAGTTGCTTGCGCAGGCTGAACGGCATTTGAAACGCGGACGCAAGTATTATGAGCCGCCTGTGAGTGGTAGGCATAAAGTGTTATGGGCTGTGGCGGTTGTGTTGGCAATACCGCCAGTGTTGTATTTGTTGTACCGATGGCATGACAGAAGGGGTGTGGCAAGGCAATGACCCGGGTGAGAAGGGGTACCGGTAAGCGTGTTTATAGGGTTGGTGGTAGGGATAGAGCCGCCGCTCTGCTGTGGGTATTGGGACGTGAGGTAAGTTCCTTTGAAGCACTACCAATGTACAGTCATGCGGGTCTCTTAATACACGTAGCGTTGTAACTTCCTGGACCCCAGCATGTTAGGCATTTGGTTTCGTCGTGTCCTCAAATTTTTGCAAAAGGCTATTGACTTTTTTTTTT
>Ga0272448_1003428_pt1 | contig 18920 bp, 14 predicted proteins | sample YNPCB0191_FD_202220 | JGI IMG/M metagenome (GOLD analysis project Ga0272448, IMG submission 202220) | Hot spring sediment microbial communities from Yellowstone National Park, WY, United States - YNP-CB-019-1 | ecosystem: Environmental > Aquatic > Thermal springs > Hot (42-90C) > Sediment... | reverse complement strand
GATCGGCAAAATAGTCCGGCAGGACGGCATCGGGTTCACCTCGTTGGTGAATCCATTTCGCCACCAAGCGCTACAATCCCTACTCAAAAGCAAACTGGTGTATTAATTTGATGGAGGATTACGGCATGCCATGATCTTGCACATAATTTACGGCAAGGAACACCCTTCGCCGTGTATTGATAGGCTTCAGGCATGTTATTTCCCGCCAAAACGGTTGATAATACGGTTATGTGCCAAGATAACGGCTTGCAGCTAACAGGTATGCTGAGGGATGGCCAATGAGATGGCTTACCCGCTACGCATTGTTGGTGATTTGCGTGTTGTTAGTGTCGGGTCTATTTGCCCAGCAGCCGGCAACGCTTCCGCAAACCATTACCATGCAGGAGGCCGTGACGATTGCGCTCAAATGTAATCCCACCCTGGTGCAGGCGGCCGGGCGAACCGCGGAGACGGTCGCCAATGTTGGCATCGCTCGCGCGGCTGAAGGATTCCAGCTCAATCTCAACACACAATACAGCATTACCAGCGTCCTGCCTTCATTTCGGGCCAGCCCCCTCGCACCGGTGGTGCAATTGGCCAATCCATCAGTCCTGATCAATACCTTGACCGCGCAGCAAGTCGTCTATTCCGGGGGACGGTTGCAGGCGCTGGTACGCCAAGCGACCGATCTAGCACATGCCTCGGCGGCGACAGAGCAGCGGAATCAACAGCAAGTCATCTATCAAACAGAGCGCACCTATCTGATGCTGGCGGCCGCCCAGCAGGAGCGTGGGGTTGCCCAGCAGACACTGGATGCTGCTGAAGCACACCTGCATGACGCCCAGGTACGTTATGAAGCGCGAACTGCCGCCCGATACGATGTATTGCGGGCGCAGGTCGAGGTGGAGAGCGGGCGACAGCAGGTGATCAGCGCCAGCGCGGATATCCGATTTGCGCAGGATGCCTTGAAGCAGGCGATGGGAGTGGAGCAGGGGGAATATACCGCGGACGGCGTGACGTTGCCATCCGCGGCAAACCTCCCGCCAGTAGACAATTTCCTGAACCTGGCGTACAAAAATCGACCGGAATTGTGCGCTTGCCAGTTCCAGATCAGCGCTGCCAATGAACTGATTCGTGCCACACGGGCTGCGCGATCGCCGACCATCAGCCTGTTTACCAACTATGAACTGTTCACCCCGGAATCGATCACACAGGTCAGCGGATGGACGGCCGGCGTCCAGATGCAACTGCCGATCCTGGATGCCGGATTGATCCATTACCGTATCAAGGCGGCAGAAGCGCAGCGGGTACAAGTTGTGGCGGCGTGTAATGAAATACGGGTACAGGTGACAGCCGAAGTGAATGATGCGTACACCCGCTTTGAGGCTGCCGCCAGGCAGGTTGACGTGGCGACGGATAAGGTCGCGTTAGCGGAAGAAGCCTTGCGCATCTCGACAATACGCTACCGGGGAGGCGTCGCTACTGCTACGGAACTAGCGGACGCTCAGCAGGCATTAGCGACTGCCCGCCAGCAATTGGTGCTGGCGCAGGCCAGCTATGCCATCGCACGGGCAGAGCTCGATTTTGCCACCGGCGCGACGGCGCCGCCTACTCCGCCAGCGGGAGCACCACGATGAACAAGCGTCGTCGCCTCCCACGATCCCTCATTATCATCAGCCTGCTGGCGATCACGGCAATCATCGTGACCGGGATCATGCTGCTCAACCGTCGCCCGAAGCGGACCGACTATATCACCGGCAACGGGGTGATCGAAGCGACTGAAGTGGATCTGGGCTCGAAAGTGCCGGGTCGTATCCTCCAATTGCTGACCGATGAAGGGCAACTCATTCATCGGGGGCAACTCATTGCCGTGCTGGATCACGGAGAGCAGCAAGGGCAGGTGACCTCGGCAAAGGGTGGGGTGACGACGGCGAAACAAGATCTGGCGCAACTGCGGGCCGGCTCGCGCCCGCAGGAGATCCAGAGCGCCCGCGCGCAATATGATGCCGCAGTGAGCGCCTTGCGCCAGGCGCAGGCGCGACTCAGCCTGCTTCAAGCCGGTACCCGCCCCGAGGAGATTGCCCAGGCGCGCGCCACGGTGGCGCAAGCGCGGGCGCAATATTCGTTAGTCGCCGCCGGCCCCCGGCCCGAGGCCATCGCGCAACTGCGTGCCCAGTATCGACAGGCGCAGGCAAATGTCAGCCTGGTGCGCGCCGGACCCCGCGCGGAAGAGATCGCCCAGTTGGCCGCTGCGCTGGCGCAAGCGCGCTCGACAGCGGTCAATGCGGAAACCGAGTTCCGGCGTGCGCAATTCCTGTACGAGCAAGGCGCCATCCCTGGCGAGCAGTTGGACACGGCACGCACGCAGCGCGATGTAGCGCAGGCACAGGTTCAGCAGGCGCAACAGCGATTGCTCCAGGCGCAACATGGCCCTCGTACGCAGGAGGTGCAGCAGGCAGAGGCGGCGGCGGAAGCCGTGCGCCAGCAGTTACTGGCAGCGGAGCGCGGCTCACGCCCGCAGGAGATCGCCCAGGCACGTGCCCAGGTGACGGCCGCGGAACAGCGCCTGCGCGAAGCGATCAACGGTCCGCGCCCGCAAGAGATACAGGAAGCTCGGGCGGCAGTTGCCCAGGCGACGGATCAGACCCGAGTCGCCAAAGCAGCCCTCGACCTGGCGATCCTTGGCCCGCGCAAAGAAGCCATTGGATCGGCAAAGGGGCGCGTTGAGCAAGCGGGCGGCGGCCTGCAGACGGCGAAGGCAGCGCTGAGCCAGACGAAAATATACTCCCCGACCGATGGACGGGTGACGCTGCGCGCGGCAGAGCCGGGCGAGATCAGCGCGGCCGGCGCCCCCATCATCCGGTTTGCCGAGTTGCAGACGGTCTGGTTGCGCGTATATGTGCCGGAGCCGCAAGTCGGATTGTTGAAAATCGGCCAGCGCGCCGTGGTCACCACCGATGCCTTCCCCAATCGGCAATACACCGGCACCGTGACGGAAATCAACGAAACCGCCGAATTCACCCCCAAGAATGTGCAGACGCGCGAAGAACGCGAGAAGCTGGTGTTCGGCGTGAAAGTTACCGTGAACAATCCCAACCAGGAGCTGAAACCCGGTATGCCGGGCGATGCGACGATCTATGTGCGCGAAACACACAAACGATAATGCGTATAACATTTACGCTCACGGGCTCCGCAAGTCCTTCGGCGATCTGGTCGCGGTGGATAACCTCTCGCTGGAGGTGAAGCGGGGGGAGATCTTCGGGCTGGTCGGGCCGGATGGCGCCGGCAAGACCACGACAATGCGCCTGTTGACCGGCATCCTCGATGCCACCGGCGGGGAAGCGATGGTGGCGGGATTTGATGTCTTCCGGCAGACCGAGGAGATGAAGCCGCATATCGGGTACATGCCACAGCGCTTCAGCATCTACGCTGACCTGACCGTCGGCGAGAACTTGTTCTTTTACGCCAGCTTGTACCATGTACCGCGCGCTGAGCGTCTGGCACGCGAGCAGGAGTTGCTGGAATTCAGCCGGCTGGGCCCATTTTATAATCGCCTTGCCGGTAATCTCTCCGGCGGGATGAAGCAGAAGCTGACGCTGGCCTGCACACTGATGCACACGCCCGATGTGCTCTTTCTCGACGAACCAACGGCCGGGGTTGATCCCGTCTCGCGTCGTGATTTCTGGCGCATCCTGTACTCGCTGCTGCGCGAGGGGGTGACTATCCTGGTGAGTACACCGTATATGGATGAGGCGGAACGCTGCAATCGTATCGCGCTGATCGATAAAGGGCGCATCATCATCGCCGATACTCCGGATGCCTTGCGTGGGCGCATGCACGGCAACCTCCTCTCACTCACTGCCACCCCGCAACGGCAGGCAAAAGAGGTGCTGGCGCAATTGCCGGCAGTGCTCGGGGTGGATATCTTCGGCGACCAGTTGCACGTGCGGGTGGCTGACGCGGAGCGCGATGAACCGGTCTTGCAGAAGGCGCTGTCCGAGCATGGCATTCGCGTGAGCGATATGCGGCGCATGGCGCCGGGGCTGGAGGATGTCTTCATCTCGCTGTTAAGTGAAGGGGGCGCATGACCAGCAATGTGGATAAGATGGCGGTCATCGTGCGGGACCTGGTGAAGCAGTTCGATTCCTTCATGGCCGTGAACCACATCTCCTTCTCCGTACCGAAAGGGGAGATCTTCGGTTTCCTCGGTCCCAATGGCGCCGGGAAATCGACCACCATTCGCATGCTCTGCGGGATTTTGCTGCCCACCTCCGGTTCCGGGACGGTGGCTGGCTATGATATTCTCACCCAGCCTGAGCAGATCAAGGCGCATATCGGCTACATGAGCCAGAAGTTCTCGCTGTACGAAGACCTGACGGTCGAAGAGAATATCGACTTCTATGCCGGCATTTATGGTGTGCCGCCCGGCCAACTCGAGGAGCGCAAAAACTGGACGCTGGAGATGGCAGGGTTATCGGGGCGGCGGGGCAGCCTGACGAGTGAATTGTCCACCGGCTTGAAACAACGGCTGGCCTTCGGCACGGCGTTGATCCATCAGCCGGACGTCCTCTTTCTGGACGAACCCACGGCAGGGGTGGATCCTATTTCCCGCCGGGAGTTCTGGGAACTGATCTACGACACTACCGCACGTGGTGTCACCGTGTTCGTGACCACGCACTTCATGGAAGATGCCGAGCACTGCGACCGGCTGGGGATGATCTATGGCGGGAAGCTGATTGCACTGGGCAGCCCGGCGGAACTGAAAGCTGCCTTTCACGCCGGTATCCTGCTGGAGATTTGCGCCCAGCCGATGATGCGGGCCCTGGAGGTGCTGGAGGGGGTGCCGGAGGCGCGCGATGTGACGATCTTCGGGCAGATGCTCCATGTGCTGATTGAGCGTGAGATGGACGCGGAGCGAATCTGCCGGGCACTGGAAGAGGCGCAAGTCAGTTGCCGGTACTCGGTGATTTCCCCTTCGCTGGAAGACGTCTTCATCGGCCTTATCGAGGAAGCCGACCGGCAAACCGCGGAAGGGCAAGGCTAACGATGTTGCTGCGGACATGGCTGATCTTTTGGAAGGAATTCATACAGATCAAGCGTGATCCTCGTTTGATCGGTGTGGTCATCGGTCTGCCGCTAGTAACGCTCATCCTGTATGGATATGCCTTTAATCTGGATGTGAAGCATCTGCCCCTGGCAGTCTACGATCAGGACCGCTCACCGACCTCCCGCAATCTCATCAATGCCTTTTCGCGCAACGAATATTTCGATGTCGTCGACTATCCGCTGAGTTATCAGGCCATCACCCATGATATCGACAGCGGAAAGGCGCTGGTCGGGCTGGTTATTCCCGTCAATTTCGCCAAAGACCTGGCGGTTGGGCGCACCGCACAGGTGCTCATCATCCTTGATGGCTCCGACTCGACCACCGCGACCAGTGCGCTGAACTATGCAAACAGCATCGTGGTGCAGTATTCCGCCGGCATTACGCTGGCCGCGTTGCAACGGCAAGGCGTCATTGCCGGCAGAGCGGTGCCGGTGGATAACCGTGCGCGCTTCTGGTATAACCCCGAATTGAAGAGCTCCTATTTCCTCGTACCCGGGCTTATCGCCCTCATCCTCTCCTCGCTCTCTTCCCTGCTCACCTCGGTGACAGTGGCGCGCGAACGGGAACGTGGGACCATCGAACTCCTGGATGTATCGCCGGTGATGCCGGTAGAACTGATTATCGGAAAGCTGGTGCCGTATGTGCTGATTGCGCTTGGCGATGTGGTGCTGATTATGATAGCCGCCGTGCTGCTCTTTCACGTGCCGCTGCGCGGCGACCCGTTGCTGGTAATATTGAGTGCGCTGGTCTTCTTACTCTGCGTGCTGGGGCTGGGCATCTTCATCTCCGTGAACGCGAAAACACAGCAATTGGCGCAAACCATCGCCTCGCTGACCACCCAATTGCCCAGCGTCTTTCTCTCCGGATTTGTCTTCCCCATCAGCAGTATGCCGCTGGTCGTTCAGTGGTTCACTGCCATCGTGCCGGCCACGCATTTCATTGCGATCCTGCGCACCATCTTTTTAAAAGGCGGCGGCTTCTCACTGATCTGGGCACAATTCCTCATCCTGCTGGTAATGGGATTGGCGATTATCACCTTCAGCGCAAGGCGGTTTAAGAAGAAGCTCTGATATCGCTGTCGCTCTCCCTCACCCCCCAGCCCCCCGATTGTCGGGATAGCAGGGGAGAAAGGTAAGTCGCATACTGAGGTAAGAATCGAATTTGATATTCGCTACCCCCCTCTACCCCTGGGAGAGGGGCTGGGGGTGAGGGAGAACAACAACATGAATTGGCGCCGCATCCGTGAATTAATTAAAAAGGAGTTGATCCAGACCCGGCGAGATCGGAGCATGATCGGGTTCATCTTCATCGCGCCTATCGTGCAGTTGCTGCTGCTCGGGTACGCGGTGACCGGTGACATCAAGCACATCTCGACCGCCGTGTACGATCAGGACCGCTCCGCCACCAGCCGGGAATTTGTCCAGCGGTTCATTCAGTCCGGCTACTTCGACTACAATTATTACCTTTCCGGCGAAAACCAGATTAACTACCTGCTCGATTCGGGGAAAGCGCAATTCGTGCTGGTGATCCCCTATAACTTCACCAAAGACCTCAGCCGGGGGCGGCCAACGCAGGTGCAGACGCTCTACGATGGCTCGGATGCCAACACCGCGCGGGTGATCGGCGGGTATGCCGACGCCATCATCGGGCAATACTCCGCCGCCATCACCATCCAGCGGTTGAATCGCCTGCGCACGGTGATCGCGCGGGTGCCTTCCGTCGATGGGCGATTGCGTGTCTGGTACAACCCGGAGCTCAAAAGCGTGAACTTCCTCATCCCCGGCCTGTTGACCACCATCCTGCTTTTCGTCACCACCACGCTCACCTCCACGGCGATTGTGAAGGAGAAGGAACTCGGCACGCTGGAGCAACTCATCGTCACCCCGATCTCCCCATTAGAGCTGATGATCGGGAAAACAGTGCCATTCCTGCTGGTCGGGGTTATCGAGCTGATCCTCGGGATAAGCGTCGCGCTGTTCTGGTTTCATATCCGGCTGGCGGGCAACATCCTCCTGCTCTTCATCCTGAGCATCCTCTTCCTTCTCACCACGCTCGGGCTGGGCACGCTGATCTCGACGCTCTCTCATACCCAGCAGGAGTCCTCGCTCACCGGCGTCTTCTTCCTACTGCCCGCCATGATGCTCTCCGGCTTCATCTTCCCCATCGCCAATATGCCGCGCATCATCCAGCTCTTCACCTACCTGGACCCGCTGCGTTATTATCTGGAGATCGTCCGCGGCATCTTTCTCAAAGGCAGCGGGCTCAACTACCTGTGGCCCCAGACGCTCGTGCTTGCCATCTTCGGCATCAGCATCCTGCTCTTCAGCGCCATGCGGTTCAGTAAACGGTTATCGTAGGCATCGAGAGGGGTAGGAGGCCTACCCCTTGATCACGCCCAGCGGCACGGTCTTCGCGACCTTCCGCGCGATCCCTGCCTCGTGCACCACCTTCACCACGCGGTCGACATCCTTGTAGGCTTCCGGCGCTTCTTCCGCCAGCCCTTCCCAGCTTTCGCCCTTAACGAAGATGCCCTGTTTGCGCAGGCGCTCCTGCAACTCCTGGCCGCGTACCTGCTTGATAGCCGCCGAGCGGCTCATGGCGCGGCCTGCGCCATGGCAGGCGCTGGAGAAGCTCAATTCCGCCGATTGCGCTGTGCCGGCGAGCACATACGAGGCGGTCCCCATATTGCCGGGCACGAGCACGGGCTGGCCGACATCGCGATAGTCCGCCGGGATGGCCGGGTTGCCGGGGCCGAAGGCGCGGGTGGCGCCTTTGCGGTGGATGATCAACGGTGTCGGTTTGCCATCGACGCTATATTCTTCGCGCTTCACGATATTGTGCGCTACGTCGTAGACGGTATGCAGCGCCCGCGAGCCGATGCGCGCTTTGAGCACATGCAGCACGGCCTCGCGCACGCGATGGGCGAGGAGCTGCCGGTTCGCCCAGGCGTAATTCGCCGCGCCGACCATGGCGGCGTAGTAGGCCTGGCCTTCCGGCGAGGCGAACGGTGCGCAAACGAGTTCGCGGTCCGGCACCACAATGCCGTAGTCACGCATGGGCTGCTGGAAGCGCTTCACATAATCGGTGCACACCTGATGCCCCAGCCCGCGCGAGCCGGAGTGAATCCACACCACCAGTTGCCCGGGGAAGAGACCGAACGCCGTCGCGGTGGCGGCGTCGTAGATCTCGGTGACTTCGCCCACCTCGATGAAGTGGTTGCCGGAGCCCAGCGTCCCGAGCTGGTCATCGCCGCGCCGCTTCGCCTCATTGCTGATCGCCTCGGGCGTATAGCCGTCCATGCTGCCGCCTTCCTCGGTGAAGGCGGTATCCTCCTCGGTGCCGAAATCCTGCGCGACGGCCCAGGCCGCCCCCTTCCGCAGTACGCCGTCCATCTGCGCCAGATCAAGGCGCACGGCGCCGCCTTTGCCGACGCCGCTGGGCACGAAGCGGAAGAGCGCGTTGACCAGCTCTTCGAGGAACGGGCGCACGGCATCGACCTCCAGCTCGGAGCGCAGCAGGCGCACACCACAGTTGATGTCGTACCCCGTGGCGCCGGGCGAGATGACGCCGTTGGCTTCTTCGATAGGCACCACGCCGCCGATGGGCGGGCCATAGCCCTGGTGCACATCCGGCATCGCCAGCGCCCACTTCGTCACACCGGGCAGCGCGGTCGTGTTGGTCAACTGCTCAATAGCGCGGTCGCCCAGCGCGGATTCGAGGATTTGCTCATCCGCATACAACCGCCCCGGCACGCGCATGAATTCCCGCGTGCCCAGCGGCACTTCGTAGGTGTTGGCATTGATGCGTTGCAGATCCGTCTTGTTCATTTCTTTAGTTCCTGGTTCAAGGTTTCAAGTTCAAAGTCTTCGTAACCGCATCGCTCTACGGTTGTACGAGAACTGAATTATACATCAAAAACGACGACCGTCTCATAGCCATCCGCCGTCTGGTGGAAGGCCAGGTCATGGTAGGTGGCGGCTTTGATGGTTTTGGTCTTCTGCAGCGTCTTGCCGCCGTACACCATGGCTCTCAACGTGTCGATCGTCAACTCCACGATGGCGAAGCGGGTGTAGGTTTCGTGCTCGACTTCATGCAGGTAAATCAAATGGTTCAACCAGTCCACGAACAACGCTTCGCTGTCCGGCGCCTCCACCACCACCTCGCGGGCAAGGTCGTCCTCCAGCGGCGGTCGGCTCATCATCTCAAAGAGTGCCGATGCGGCATTGATGAAGAGCGCCGGTAAGTCAGGACCCCAGACGCGGATGGCCAGATCGGCGGTATGCTCAATACGCTCGTATGAATTGGGAGAATCCATTATTTGTTCCTTGGCTGCTAGGTTAGCTCACTTTCCATAACGCCACGCCATCGCTACCGCCGATGGCCAGCTTTTTCCCGTCTCGGGAAAAAGCCAGGGCGGAGATGGCCCCGGTATCGCCGGAGAATGATTGCAGGCAGGTACCATCGCTCACGCGGCGGAGGGTGATGGTGGCATTGCCGGAGGCCAGTATCTGTCCATCCGGCGCATAGGCCAGGCTATTCACCCCTTCGGTATTGCCGGTGATGTTATACAGATGGATGCCATCGCTCACACGCCAGATGCGGATTGCGTCGTCTTCATCACCGCCGGAGGCCAGTGTTTCGCCATCCGGTGCGAAGGCCACGGAGAGGACATAACTCGGGTGCCCGGTGAGGGTATGCAGACAGGCGCCATCACTCACCCGCCAGAGCCGCACGGTACGGTCATCACTTCCGGAGGCCAGCGTTAGTCCATCCGGCGCGAAGACGACGGAGCGAATGACATCGGTATGTCCGGTGAGGGTACACAGGCAGGCGCCATCACGCAGGCGCCAGATCCTGATGGTCTCATCGCCACTGCCGGAGGCCAGCAGTTGCCCATCAGGTGAAATGGCAAGGGAAAAAATGTCTCCAGTGTGCCCGACCAGGGTCTGCCGGCACTCGCCATCGCGCACACGCCGGCAGATGATGGTGGCATCGCGGCTGCCGGATGCCAGCATTTTCCCATCCGGCGAGAAGGCGATGGTATACACCGCATTCGTATGGCCGATGAAAGTTTGCAAGCAGGCACCGTCGCGCGCACGCCAGAGTTTGACGACGCCGACGGCAGCACTGCCCGCGATGTCTCCGCCGGTCGATTTCATCTCCATACCGCCGGTGGCGATCGTTTTGCCATCCGGGGCAAAGGCGAGGGCGTTGACGCCGCTTGCCTGTCCGGTGAGCGTTTGTACACAGGCGCCGTCGCACAAGCGCCAGAGCTTGATGGACTCCCCGATACTGGCGGACAGCAGCATCTGCCCATCCGGCATGAAGATCACGGTTTCCGGACCGCCGGTATGGCCAGTGAGCTTCTGCAGGCAGGCACCGTCGCTCACCCGCCAGAGGGTGATGGCTTTCCGGAAGTATCCCGACGCGGCCAGTGTCTGCCCATCCGGCGCGATGGCCAGGCTCAGTACCCGATCATCCGCGGCAATCGTCTGCAGGAGGGCGCCATTCGATACGTGCCAGAGCATGATCTGCCAATCGTCGCTCCCGGAGGCGAGTTTCTGTCCGTCCGGGGTGAAGGCCAGCGCAGTTATGTAATTATTGTGCCCGGTGAGCGTCTGCAGACACGTGCCGTCACTCACCTGCCAGATTCTGACTGTCCAGTCCGTACTGCTGGAGGCCAATAACTGCCCATCCGGCGAGAACGCCAGGGAGAGCAGCGCCTGGTGAGGGTCCACGGTGAGGGTCTGCAGGCAGGTATCGTCGCTGAGACGCCACAAGCAAATGGTGCCATTATTACCACCGACGGCAAGCGTTTGCTCATCCGGCGAGATCGCCATGCACCTAGGGAATGTCGCTCCGGTGAAGGTGTGCAGCAGCGCCCCGTCGGCGACGCGCCAGAGTTTCACCGTATTATCCGGATACGGGATGCCGGTCGCCAGCATCTGCCCGTCCGGCGTGAACGCCAGGCACTCGATTCTTCCTTGCCCGGCATGGATGGTCTGTACCACCGTGCCATCGAGTTGGAGCAAGGAGACATCTCCGTACCCCTGCACCGCAGCAATCAGCGACACTGCCGGCGAATACACGACCTGGCCAATGAAGTTCGTTTGATTCCAGACTGATTGTGCCATCGTCGCTGTTGACTCCTTGTACAAAATCGATCGAGTGAGTTACCGCACCTTGCTCCCATTCGGCACCGTCTTATCCGGCATCAGCACCGCCATGCCGTCTTCAGCCATATCGGCGGCGAGGATCATGCCTTGCGAGATTTCGCCGCGGAGCTGGCGGGGCTGCAGGTTGGCGACGATGATGACCTGGCGGCCCACCAGCGTCTCCGGTGCGTAAACAGCGGCGATGCCGGCGATGATCTGGCGCGGTTCGTCTTCGCCGACCTCCACTTTCAGTTTGAGCAGCTTGTCCGCTTTCGGGTGCTTCTCGGCAGAGATGATGGTGCCGGCCTTGAGCTGGACCTTTGCGAAATCGTCATAGGCGATATATTCCATGGCCGGCGCTTCGGCTTCAGCCGGCTTGACTTCAGGTTTTGGGGTTGCTTCCTCCACGGGTTTCTCCTTTGCTTTCGTTGTGTCTGTGAGTTCCACAATGCGCGGGAAGATCGGGCCTTGCGGCTGCGTGGCGCTGCCGGGGCGCAAGCCGCCCCAGGCGAGGGCCGACCACGTCCAGTCGGGCGTCCAGCCGATCTGGCCGGCGATCTTTTCCGCCACGGTGGGCATGAAGGGATAGAGCATGACGGCGGTCTGACGCAAGCCTTCCGCGAGGGTGTACATCAGCGCGTTCACCTCGGCGGTCTTGCCCTCCTTCTGCAACCGCCACGGCGCCTTCTCCTCGATGAGCCGGTTGAGGAAGCTCAACAGCTCCCAGACGGATTTCAGCGCCTCCAGGTAGTTCACCACACGCCCGCTGAGATAATTCTCCACCATCTTCACGGCATGGATGGCCTCCGGCAGCACATCCGCTTCGCTCTGCGGGATCTGCCCGCCGCAGTATTTGCCGATCATCGTTACCGTGCGGTTCACCAGGTTGCCCAGATCGTTGGCGAGGTCGCTGTTATAGCGGCGGAAGACCGCCTCCAGCGAGAAGTCGCCGTCCGCGCCGAAGGGCATCTCACGGAAGAGGAAGTAGCGGATCGCATCGATCGCCACATCCGTCGCCGCGCCGGAGGCGTCCACCAGTTCCTGCGCCAGGTCGAGCGGATTGATGCGGAAGCCCTTCCCGCCGTGCTTCGATTTGCTGATCTTCTCGCCGCCGATGGTCCAGTAGCCGTGCGCGACCACCGTCTCCGGCAGGGGCAATCCTGCGCCCATCAGCATGGCCGGCCACAGCGTGGCGTGGAAGCGCGGGAAGATATCTTTGCCCACCAGGTGCGCATCCGCCGGCCACCACTTCTCAAACGTCGACAAGTCGGTGGGATACCCGGCCACCGTGATGTAGTTGATGACCGCATCGAACCATACGTAAATGACCAGCCCTTCGGAATTCGGCATGTCAGCGGGCACCGGGATACCCCAGTCGGACTTGCGTGTGATATTGACATCGCGCAAGCCGCCCTTCAGGAAGCTGACCACTTCGTTCTTGCGAAACTCCGGCTGCAGGAAGTCGGGATGCCCCTCGATATAGTCGAGTAGCCGCTGCGTGTAAGCGCTCAGGCGGAAGAAGTAGCCGGGCTCCTTCATCCATTCCACGCCGCGCCCGCACTCCGGGCAATTCCCCTCCACCAGTTGGCCTTCCAGGTAATGCGTCTCGCAGGGGATGCAGTACCAGCCCTGGTATTCGGCGTAGTAGATGTCCCCACGTTCGTACAGCGTTTTCACCAACTGCTGCACGGCGGTATGCTGGCGTGGCTCGGTGGTGCGGATGAAATCCGTATAGGTGATGTTCATCTTCCGCCAGGTGTCTTTATATGCCTCCGCCATTGTATCGACGAACGCCTGCGGGTCCTCCCCGCGCTGCTGCGCCACACGCGCCACTTTGGTGGCGTTCTCATCGGTGCCGGTGGAAAACAGCACATCGTCGCCCAGCATGCGATGAAACCGCGCCAGGATATCCGCGGCAATCGTCGGGTACGCCGTACCGATATGCGGCACATCATTTACATAATAGATCGGGGTGGTCACATAATATTTGCCCACGGTGAACTCCCTGTTAGATCGGGGTATGGGGGTGTGGGAGTATGGGAGTGTGGGAGTCTCAACTCGGTCACTTCTCCTATCCTACGGTCCCGGTATTCCGATTCGTTTCAGTTAGGTTATTGTAGCAGAAAACGGGGTGGGGTGGGAGAGCAAGGCTATCTCCGCACGAAAAAGGGGGTGCGAGATAGCTACTCCCACACCCCCACACTCCCAAACTCCCACACTATCCCATCAGTCTTTCCGCTCATGCGCCTTCAGCAGGCGTTTGCGCAGGCGGATGGAGGTTGGCGTCAGTTCGACGAACTCGTCCGCTTCGATATACTCGATGGCCTGTTCCAGCGACATCAGGCGGGGTGGGGTAAGTATGACGGCGATGTCCGAACTGGAGGCGCGCATATTGGTCAATTTCTTCGCCTTGGTGATATTCACTACCAGGTCGTTCTCCCGCGCATTCTCGCCGACGATCATCCCTTCATAAACTTCGACGCCCGGGCCGATGAAGAGCTCGGAACGTTCCTGCAAGCCTTCGATGGCATAGCCGGTGCTGAACCCCTGGTTCATGGAAATGATGACGCCGCGACTGCGGTGTGATACATCACCGCTGGTCGGTGCATATTCTGCGAACTGGTGATGGATGATGCCGGTGCCGCGCGTATCGGTGAGAAACTCCGTACGGTAGCCGAAGAGGCCGCGTGAGGGAATGCGGTATTGCAGGCGCGTCTGTCCGTCGCTGCGCACCTCCATGTCCTGCAGGTCGGCTTTACGCGGGCCCAATTTCTCCATGACGGCGCCGACATAGTTCTCCGGTACGTCAATGACTAATTCTTCATATGGCTCGCACAATATGCCGTTGATGGTTTTCATGATGACGCGCGGCTGTGAGACCATGAGCTCATAGCCCTCACGGCGCATGGTTTCCATGAGAATGGTCAAATGCAGTTCGCCACGGCCGGACACTTTGAAGGCATCAGGCGACCCGGTATCTTCTACACGCAGGGCGACGTTGGACTGCAATTCGCGCTGCAGCCGTTCGCGCAGGTGGCGGCTGGTGAGGAATTTGCCCTCGCGACCGGCGAAGGGTGAAGTATTCACCAGGAAATCGACACTGACGGTCGGCTCATCCACTGCAATGCCGGGCAATGCATCCGGTGCCAGGGGGTCGCAGATGGTGGAGCCGATTTGTATCTTTTCCAATCCGGCCAGCGAGATGATTTCTCCGGCTTCCGCGACTTCAACTTCTTCGTGTTGCAGGTTCTCGAAGGTATATAGCTTTGACACCTTGGCACGCGCTGGTGCACCTTCCAATGGCAGCAAAAGAACCTGATCGCCGACGTGGACGCGCCCACGCTCGATGCGGCCAATGGCCAACTGGCCGAGATACTGCGAGTAATCCAGCGTGGAGATGAGCATCTGGAAGGGGCCGTCCGGATTCACGCGCGGAGCCGGCACATGCTGCATGATGGCGTCGAACAACGGCACCAGGTTGGTGCTTTCGATCTCCGGGTCTGTGGTGGCGATGCCCAGCTTGGCGGAGCAGAAGACCATCGGGAAATCGAGCTGCTGATCGTTGGCATGGAGTTCGATGAACAGGTCGAAGATCTCGTCATGCACCTGGTGCGGGCGCGCGCCGTTACGGTCGATCTTATTAATGACGACGATCGGCTGCAGACCCAGCGCCAGCGCCTTGCGCAGCACGAAGCGCGTCTGCGGCATGGGGCCATCTGCGGCATCCACCAGCAGCAACACGCCATCCACCATGCGCAGAATGCGTTCCACCTCGCCACCGAAGTCGGAGTGGCCGGGGGTATCGACGATGTTGATTTTCGCATCGCCCCAGCGGACGGAGGTATTTTTCGCCAGAATGGTGATGCCGCGCTCGCGCTCCAGCGGGTTGGAGTCCATCACGCGCTCCTCCACCTGCTGATTCGATCGGAAGGCGCCGGCCTGGCGCAGCATCTGATCCACCAGCGTGGTCTTGCCGTGATCGACGTGGGCGATGATGGCGATATTGCGCATCGGCACCTCAATTCCGGTCGGGGTCGTTTCTTGGCTCGTTAACGTTGTGGTCATGTATCCTCACACAGAAAAACGGGTCAGAACGCGATGGTCCTGCCCCGTTGAGGTATTATAGCAGGAATTGACGAACATTGCCCAGAGTGTCACGATGGCCGGTCCTATTTTCTATCATCACAGGACATATCTGTGAATACAAAGTGGATATCTGCAGAGAGTTGAGACACTCATATTTGCGAAATGAGCGTATTTTACCGGGAAGCCATTTTCGCCTTCCGATTTGGCCTTCTTTTATCTTCCCTGTTTATCCGGCAGGCGATCCTGTCAGATCCGCCCCCCAGCAGCATACACATAATGCAGATTATCCGGTGCAAACGAGAAGGGATCGGAATGCTCGACCGAGGCATGGAAGCGCGAGTGCCCGTCAGCATCGATGACCATCACCTGGGGCACGCTCTCTCTCTTCGGCAGGACATGCATGCCCATCTCGGACTCTGAATACAACGGCGAGAAGAGTTGCACCTGCAACGCCTTGCTGTCCGGCAACCAGTGGAGCCCCGTGACAGGCTGCTCCAGCACCTTGCGTGGATGAAAGTCCGCCAGGGTAGCCAGATAGACGCCATAACGCTGGCTTATCAAGTGGCTATCGCCGCTGTTGGGTACATCCAGGGTATACGCCAGTGTTGTGCCGTCCGGAGAAAGCGCGAGCCAGCTCTCATATTGATCGGGAGTGTTCGTCAGGTTCTGCTGCGCGCCAGTGGCGAGGGTTATGGCGAAGATGTCCGTCACCGACGACCTGTCGAGCTGTCTGCAGCACAGAAGGCGCTGCTGGTCGGGTGTCCAGGCGATGGGGGCAAGTATCACGCGGTGGTCGTCAGCAAGTTCCTTGACGGCCTTGCCTTCACTGTCCGCCACGTAAAGATATCCACCCGGGTTGACGAAAGCGATATTCCGGCTATCCGGCGACCAGATGGGGAAGTAGGCATCATGATAGGTCAGCAGTTTGCACTCACCATGCAGATTCACGACTCCCGGACCAGACCGACGTAAAGGAGCCTCAAATGAGCCGGGCAAGTAGGACTGCACGACGAAGACGAGTGACCTGGAATCCGGTGACCAGGCAAATTCCGTCACCTCGGTCGCCTTGTTGCGCCGCGACGCAGGGTGAGGGATCTTCTGTAGTTGTAGTGTTGCAGTGAGTTTGAAGGGATTTTCCGCTGACACCAGGCAACGCGCATCCGTCCCGTCGGCGTTCATCACCCAGAGCTCGGTATCCACACTCTTTCCAGAGACGAAGCAATGCAACGGTGTCTCGGGGGGCAGGCCATTCGAACGCAGGAAGGCGATATATTTCCCATCCGGCGAATATTGCGGAGCATAATCGTAGACCGCCTGTGTCAGCGGGGCAGGTCCCCGCTGTCCGGTCCTGACCTGCGTAAATGCCGCCCCATTCAGCAGAAGAATCAATAACGCTCCGAGAAGGACCCGGCTGTTGAACATGATTGCCTCCAGGCTAAAGCCATACCTTATCCGTTAGTCACCGGAACAATGTTACTATGAAAAGCATCAATCTGCCAATCGTTTTATATCACCTCCCGGTGCATCTCCCGTGGCCCATTCAAATCCTGCCAATCCTGTTAATCCTGTCAAAAAACCATCAGTTATTTACGTCTTCTTCCGAATGCGCTTCCCCGTGGTGCGGTTGACGCGAGTGGAGCGGGAGCCGTCGAGGTAGCGTTCGGCGAGGATGACGGCGACGTAGTCATCATAGGGGCGATCCGGGGTGCGCATGCCGATAGGGAGCAGGCGCTGCCAGCCGCGCGCGGTGTGCGTCTGCAGGTAGCGGCGGCGCCCTAATTCACTGGAGCGGTCTTCATTGACGAAGACGATCTCCAGGCTGAAGCCGGCGGAGCGGATAAGATCACGCGCATCGCGCGCGCCGGTGCGGTCGCCGAGGACGATGGTGTCCACCCCGTACTTCCCGATGAAATAGCCGATACGCAAGGCCAGGCCGGCAACAGGGGTGATCTCCTGCTCAAGGATACGGCGTTGGGGTGTGACAATGGCGATCCCGCATTTTTCCGTGCCGGGATCGATTGCCAGTAATGGGGGGCCAGCAGACGGAGTGTCCATTACGGTTTTACCGGCGAGACATCGAGTTTCAGCGCGAGGGGGTCGAAGAGGTGGAGGGCGGTTTGCGTGCGTGCCATGATGACGACTTTTCCGCGGTATCCCTGTACCTTTTCCGTCGTATCCAATAAGTACGACCATTTCACCATGGACAACGTTTCCGATGGTAATCTGTCCGGGCTCGATGGATCGAAACGCCGGGTGATCATGGGCATCTTTTTCTTACGCATGGCCTCCGGCACATCAACGCGCAACAACTCATCAACCAGCTTGCCCAGGATGTCAGCCTGATCGGTCTTCGGCGTGATCTCCATCTCCAGCTTTGCCACTTCGCTCCCCGCGGCAAAAACCTCTTTATTTGGGACAATCGACAGGTTGTCGACAATGATCATCGCCGGCCCGTTGACACGGACATTGTTGGCCGGCACGAGTTGCACCAGCACACGGTCTGCCGACTTTTCGCTCTTGATCCGCGCGATTAACACATTGATCGCTTCGCCCGGCATGAGGGCAACCAGACGCTCTGTGCTGACGGCAGGCATACGGTAAAAGAGCATTGCGCTGTCCTCCACGGACATTTTCGGACTGCGCTCGCGGACAACACGGTTGGCCACCGCAAAAAACTTCGTCAGCATCTGCTGCAGCGACGATTCACTGGCAGCGGTGGGGAAGAGGCCGCTCAATATTTCCTCACCTTGCTGGAAGGTTAACGGCGCGAAATTCGTCAAGGCCAGCTCGCCGATCGCCGCTTGCAGATCCGCCTGCTCAGCTTCCAGGCGCATGACCTTTTTTTGCGAGTCGAGGATTTGTTTCGAATAATCGATCATGATCTGCCGGGCATGCGTAAGGTCCGTATTCGCGCTCGCCAACTTTTGTTTCGTATCGCGGAACTGGGCCTCGATGGCATGGTATTCCGTCCGTGCTTTGGCCAATTGCTGGTTCACCTTGTCCAGCGAGGTTTGCTTTGCGCGCAGGCTCCCCTGGACATCAGCGAGCTGATGCTGTATGGCCAGCCGTTTATCTTCGGTGCCTTTCAACAGTTGTGTCTTGGTCTGGAGCTGTGCTTCCGCGTCAGATATCTGGGCGTTGCGGGTTTGCAATTCGCCGCGCAAGCGCTCGATCGGGGTGAAGAAGGCATCGCGGACGCGCTTGTCGATGGCAAAGGTGGCGGTGAGGGTGAGGGCGGCAATCAACATGCCGATGCCGATGGAGATCACGATGGCCGTATACCGCGGGCGCAATCCCAACAGACTCAGGCGTTTCCGACCCATCTTGCGCCCGATCAGATCACCGATGTAGGCGATCAGACCGCTCACCAGGACGATGACCAGGGTCAGAAAAAACATACTTCTCATGTGTGCCGCCTATGAGGGATAATGAATTATAAGAAAATTACGAGTATAGCGTCAAGGAAAACCCAAATCCTCCAGCTAATTTCGAGCCGTTCTCGATTGCCGGTTCTCTCTCGGGAAATCGGTCACATTTTTCTGGCACAGACCATACCTTTTGGTATCCCTTTCCCCGATTCGTAACAGGAAGCG
>Ga0272448_1003427_pt1 | contig 18936 bp, 17 predicted proteins | sample YNPCB0191_FD_202220 | JGI IMG/M metagenome (GOLD analysis project Ga0272448, IMG submission 202220) | Hot spring sediment microbial communities from Yellowstone National Park, WY, United States - YNP-CB-019-1 | ecosystem: Environmental > Aquatic > Thermal springs > Hot (42-90C) > Sediment... | reverse complement strand
TTGTGGTTTCAGTGGAGCAAATGATGTCGACGTGTTTTCGCAAATTTTGAGATTTACCGCAAATGTAACCATTAGGAGATCAAGCACTAGACACTTTAGACAGGCAATACGTAGGTGACAAGTGTCCCCGCTGATGTCCCCCAGCGGGTGTGGTCAACTGGCGATTGCGGCGGAGGGAGAGCGAAGTGCCCCCTGTCCTCCGCCGCACTTTTTCATGTGACCATTCCAAGAAATCCGACACGCCGCAAATTCCACCGGTAAATATCTAAATGGGAGTACTCGAAGAAAGGTTGCCCACTTTTCGGATTTTGTCTGTAAAGACTAAGTGTAGGGCAATCGAGAAGCAAAGTGAATATCCGATGGGCCATCATCGCCATAACCGAACCGACGCCGAAACCTCATGAAGTCCATTGGCATTGCATATGAGGTTATCCTGACACTTTGCGTCCGGCTTCTGTAAGTATAAGTAGGGGCAATTGAATTTCGCAGAGGTGCTTGCCAGAGAAAGTCGACAGTCTTTGAAATTCGGTAGCAGGGATGGCGCTTAGTAGGCTAGAGATCTGACTGCCACATTTCAACATTCCGGTGTCGCTTCCGGTAGGTAATAGGTGAGTGAATTGAATTGACTTTGGGTTCAACAAGTAAGCCCAGGTATCCGCCGGATTCCGTAGATACACTTCAGGTCGGGAGTGAATCCCACGATGCCTGCATACCAATATCGAAACACAAGGAGGCCACAACAAGTGAGCGCAAACACACAGACCCTAACCAAAGAGGATCTCTCACAGTCCGATCTACGACTCATCGAGATCATGAGCCGTGTTCATTACGGCACAATCGACTCTTTCCCTGTTCAAAACGGACAGCCGATGCTCGACCCGGAACCGGAGATTGAGCTGTGCGAAAAAATCGGCATGGAGATCGGACAGAAGCCGTCTATCTGGAATGGAAAGTATCTGCATCCACGGTTCTCGGATGCCATCCGCCTCATAAGGGGCATGCATAACGGCAGAGTGACCAGAATCGAAATCCAGGAAGGCCTGCCTTTCAAGATTGCAAAACGACCTGGATCTTGCAGATAGGCATCACAAGCAACAGAAACCTAACAACTATATAGCGTCGGGCTGACCGAAAAACGGAGGCCGTTGTGGGTATCGCCGAGATATACGGCGAATCACCGCGGACTCCGCACAGGTCAGTCATATACAAACCGCATGATCCCACAGCGGCCCTCCACCACACATGGAGGACACAGTGGATTATACGGAAAGATTTCCGAAACTGGACAAGCGCTCATGCGAGCAACTGGTGTACAGAGCAAAATCGCTCGTCGGGCAATACGGTTTCACAGGAGAAGACTTCGAAGACATCCAGCAGGAGTTGTATTTGCATCTGTACCGGCAGATGCCAAAGTACGATCCTAAAAGGAGCAGCAAAGCCACATTCGTGGATCGAGTGCTCAGGAACGCGGCATGCGATCTGGTGCGCGGGCAGATTGCCCAGATGCGACACTACACCAAGGGTAACACATCACTTGATCAGCCTATCTCTTTCGACAATGAAGGAGACATAACGCTTGGCGATACCATTTCCAATGATCACGCCTTGGGTACCCCGCATGCAGCAAATGACATGACTAAAGTAGACCTGAGTATCGATATGCGTCGGCTTCTGGCACAGATTGAACCGAGAATGGGACAGTTCTGTCTCGACATAGCATCAGAGAAATCGGCCACACAGATAGCCAAGGAACACGGGATCTGCAGACAGACCTTCTACATCTGGAAAGTTCGAATCCGCACCTTGTTCGAATCTGCTGGGCTACAGGCCTACGTGGGCGCAAATACATGAACAGGCTAGCCCCCGAAGAATTGACTTGATGTTTCCGCGTGAAAGAGCGTTCATGTCACAAAGCGATTCCTCAAGGTGAGAGACTCAACGGAAGCCCGCGTTGAGGAATCCGCTAACCCATAATCCGGAGGAAAGATGAAAGTATCCGTACTAAAACAGATCGCCGATCTGGAGAAGCGCAGCCATGAGGAACTGAAGGTCATTTGGCGCTCGCTCTTTGGAGGCGATCCTCCCGCATACAATAGGCAGTTTATAATCAAGAGGCTGTCATACCGCATTCAGGAACTGAACTACGGCGGTCTACCGGAACCCACACGTAATACCATGCGAGACATTCTGAAACAGCAGGGCTTCGATGAATATGGTATCCAGCGGAAGGGGCGGTCCAAGCAGGTCAAACAACAAGACGGGATGCCGGTCGCAGGTACACGGCTCATTCGGGATTGGAACGGCAGTCGATATGAAGTTACCGTACTTCACAACGGCTTCGAGTTCGACGGCCGGAGGCATCGTTCCCTATCGGCGATTGCCAAAGTGATCACAGGAACGCATTGGAATGGGCGGGCCTTCTTCGGACTGCAGGACAAGAAAGAGAAGGTGGGCTAATGGCACTCAGAGCAGATGACGTGATGCCAGCTCCAGTTAGATGTGCCATATACGTGCGCAAGTCGACTGAGAAGGGCCTCGATCAGGAGTTTACGAGCCTCGATGCCCAGCGAGAAGCGTGCGAGGCGTACATCGCAAGTCAGAGGTTCGACGGGTGGGTCGCTCTGCCGGACAGGTATGATGATCCGGGCTTCTCCGGCGGCAACATGGAACGACCGGGACTAAAGAGACTGATCGCCGATATCAAGAGTGGCAGGGTGAACATGGTGGTGGTCTACAAGATCGACCGCATCTCCAGGTCGCTGCTCGATTTTGCCCGCCTAATGGAGCTTTTCGAGCAGTACAACGTATCCTTCACCAGCATCACCCAGCAGATATCGACCAACACGGCGATGGGGAAGCTTCTCATGAATATTCTGCTAAGCTTTGCCGAATTTGAACGTGAAATAAGCGGTGAGCGAGTTCGCGATAAGGTGGCCGCCGCAAAGCGGAAGGGCAAGTACATGGGCGGTACACTTCCCTATGGCTATGATCTCGACCGGGAACGACATAAGCTGATGGTAAATCTGGAAGAGTCAAAGATCGTTCGTCATGTATTCAAACGGTTCACGGAGGTGAGTTCAGGTCTTACTGTAGCGAAGGAGCTGAACGCTAAAGGAATCACCACCAAATCCTGGATCACGAACAAGGGCGATCTGAGACCCGGCGGTACCTGGGATACTCAGCACATCTACAGGCTGTTAAACAACCGCACATATATCGGCGAAACCGTCCACAAGGACCAGTCATATCCCGGGGAGCACGAGTCCATCGTCTCGAAGGCCCTCTGGGACAATGTTCACAGCATACTGGATAACCCTAACGGCCGGAAGAAGAACCAGCCTGCTCGAACAGTGCCAGCACCCCTGAAGGGCGTGATCCGTTGCGGTCATTGCGACCGGGCGATGACGGGGACGTACACGAAGAAGGGGTCGAAGACATATCGATACTACGTATGCACAAAGGCAAGCAGGAATGGATACGATGTCTGCCCAGTAAGATCCGTTCCAGCCAGCGAGATAGAAGATGCCGTCATCGGGCAACTCAGGGCCGTGTTCAGATCTCCGGAGATGATCGCTCAGACGTTCAGGGAGGCGCAGTCACTCGAATCCCAGGGGCTCGCTCAACTCCGCGACGACATATCGGAACTCAAGGCAGATATCTCATCGCTCAGGGCATCACTCGATGGTCTGTCCGAAACGGATGAAGATTACTGGACTACCCGCCGGCTCATCGATGAGAAAAAGGACCTGTCAAGCACTAAGACCCACGAGCTACATGTACTCCAGAGCAACCTGCTCACGGAGAACGATGTGATCGATGACCTCACGACCCTTGACCCTGTCTGGAACGAGTTATTCCCAGCCGAGCAGCAGAGAATAGTGGGCCTGCTAGTTGATAAGGTGGTGGTCAACACCGATGGCCTCGATATCCGCATACGTGCCCACGGACTCCACTCCCTTGTTACCGAACTGACTGATACCCATAGCACAAACAGCGAAAGGATATGAATAGATGGACAGAGTAACAGTGACGGGCATGGGAGACAGCATCCGGGTTCGTGTCCCCATGAAACTGAGGAAACGAAGCGGCCGGAAGATGGTCATCGTCCCGGAGGGGATGGAGAACGCCCGTGTGCCGAATGCTGATTACCAGGGAACACTTGTGATCGCTCTGGCGAGGGCGTACCTCTGGGAGGAAATGCTTGAGTCCGGTAAGTTCAACTCAATCAGGGAACTCTCGGAGACTCTTGGGCTGGATTCCGCATATGTGGCCAGGATTATGAGGCTGACTCTGTTGTCACCAGAGATCGCGAAAGCAATCATCGAGGGGCACGAGCCGAGCGGTCTGTCATATCGGATGCTTGCCAAACCGTTCCCGATCTTGTGGCGAAATCAGGCGTCGGCATTGGGAATTACCGATACGAGCAGGTGAAAGCCGTGTAACTGGTATACGCGGATTGAACAATGCCTCAATCGCATGTCCTACCGATGCTTGGTAGTGAGAAACTAGGGTGACCGTCGAAGTAGCATACGATCCTCATCGCTACTGATTGTCATTCTAACGTAAGGATCCAATTCCGGAATCGCTCTTCTGGTAGTAAGAATTATCTGCCAGTCGATGGCCCCACTATCTGACGCAGATGTTTGTAGTTGCGCTAGATATCGTAGTAGTCTCTTGTGGTTTTCTTCATTCAGATCCCCAACAGCGGGCGAATCAATGACTAACAGTCGAGGAAAGAAAGTCTCCTCTTTGCATGCAAGTTGGAGTAATGCCAAGTGATAGCAGGTCACCGCGAGGCCTTTCAATGCCACGCCTTGGCGAGTATAAAGGCTACCGTTGATATACGGCATGAGGGTATTGCTGTTAATGGAACAAGACACAAAACCAGGAAAATCTACAGCCCTCAGTATGCTTTCATAAATATCTCGAAATTCGCTAAGACGCCCCTTGTTGGGTTGACGTGCCTCTCGAAGCCGCACTGAAAGCTCGTCTTGTTCATTTTGGAGGATCTGCAGCCGTTCTCTCACCGTCCGAAGTGCTATTGCCTGTTCATGCAACCTCTTGGCTTCCCCAAGTTCAGCTTCCATGCTAGCGATCTGTCCGGAATTCTGCAGGAGATGATCAAGAGCAGGTGAAACATATCCTGCCATTTCCACGTCTAGCTCTGCCGCAATAGCCGCGTGATCGTTTTCTAAGCGAGAAAGTTTCACCTCCTCAGTTGCAATGTCCTCCTGGACACCTCTCAATACGTCCTGCGCCTCCTCGATCTGCATGTCTAGATCTTGGGTCTTGGGTATCCTGCTGGGTACCGAATCCGAATTCGTACTTATCGAGCGGTTACATAGATAGCATCGGGCATACTCCTCACGCTGTTTCATCTCAGTTGTTACTTCCTGAAGACAACGTGGGCAAATACCAAATTCAACACTACTCAGAATTGAGGTGGATGCCTGTAGACGTTTCGACTTCTGCCTGTCAGCTTGTAGAGATGACACTAGGTCGCGTAGTCTCTCCCCCTCCTGTCTCAATCCGACCAACGCATGCATTGATGCAGCAATCTCGGCTTTGATCGACATTAGCTTCGTGTTCAGCATGTCTATCCGGCCAGCGCGCGAGACAGAATGCGCACGGCTGGCTTCACGTATGCTAACTTGTATGGCGTACTGGTCTTCCTTCGCGGACTGAAGTGAAGATTGAGCCTGCCGCAAGCGTGCATCTGCCTGCAATACGGAAGCCACGCCATTTTGCTCAAGAAATGCTTTCACCGACTCATGGTAGCTATCGAGCTTTTGTACCTCCGTCTGCGTCTCCGCAAGCTCTTCTTCGATGGCGAAGCGTCCCACCGGGGTTATGCCACTGAGAAACCCGATTACATCAGTACGTCTCTGCTCTGGAATCATCTTGTCTAGAATTGCACCGAAGCTATCCTCTTGATGTAAGATGAAGGCTCGCATGAGCGTAGGCAGTGTCAAAGGAACAAGATCGCCTTCTACCGTCTTTACTGACTCCTCAGGTATCCCCAATTGCCTGAGCAGAACCGACGACAAGTCGGCAACAACCACAAGCTCTGCAGGCAACTTCGCCATGTCCTGATGGAACGCCCCATCTCGGACGCGCACTGGCGATGTTATAGCTTGCAATGACCGCTCAATGGTCATTACCTGACCATTAACCTCAATTTCCAGCCAGAGCGTTTTCAATTGGTTCATGATTGGTTCGAAGTGGAATTTCGCCCGTGATTCATGACGCCTACCTAGCCCATACTGGATTAGCTCAACCAGAGCCGTTTTGCCACAACGGTTAGTGGACCTGGTGTCTCCGCCACTTGGGACCGCCTCGACGACGTTCAGACCATCGTTGAACCAGAGATCAAGATGGAGGTCACCTTGAACTACGACCCGGCGAATAATCAGCATTGGTGATGCCATCTTTCCCTCCTAGATGACCGCTCCCAGTTCTCTTTTCACAACTTCCGGGAAATTCTGGTAGATGAATTCCTTAAGTCTTGTTCCTGAGAAGCGGCTGAATGCCTTATATACTATACTGGCCCTTTCGGATATCTCTCGATAAGCCGCATCGGCAGCCAGTTTATCGGCCACCTCCACACCTTTAGCCGTGACGCGAAAGACCTCTGTACCGCTTTTCTTCTCAACGGAGATAAGCTCCTTACCGATCAAGTAAGCCAAGACAACGTAATAGAGGTGGTCCCAAGGGCCGTACAAGTACTTTACCATGCGTGATTCCACTGTCTGGGTTTCCTGATTAATGTTTGCAGAAACGCCAGAACCGTCAAGTTGTATGTCTCGAAGTTCAAGCGCCTTCTTGAGGTAGATCGGGTATCTCAGAAAGAAATCCAGTTTGGCCAGAAGTGTACGACCTTCAATTCCTGGCATCGTGCTCGCGCTACTTTGGGGCTTCCCACAAATACGAATGAGAAGTAGCACACGAGCCGCATGATATGCTATATTCTCGCCAGTCAACTCCGCTCTTTTGTTCATTGCTGACCGTCCACCGAGTGCCACCAAGCAGAACACTCATTTGTCTCGCGCCAGAGGATGCCCAAACAGAATTGATCATCCACCTCCGACACGTTCGGGAAGTACCGCTGCGTCAGTGCCGCAAGAAGTGGTCGGAGTTTAGCCAGTATGTGAGGACCCGGAGAAACGCCGATCCCATCCTCCCTGCAAACTTCGTGTCGTAGTGCGTTCTGCTTATCAAGCACTGCTGCAGTCAGGCGTTCCATCTGGTCAGCAAAGCCGAGTTGGGTCAGTTGGCGCTGTAAGGCATTGGCCAACCCTTTCTGCCTGTGGAACAACGGCACTTCAGTTGCGTCGAAACCTGCAAGGTTTGCCTTTTTATCTAGAAGAGTTCGTCCTGGAATCGCATCCAGATCGGGGAAAGCACCAGTGAGGAGGGGACCGACATGCCTGCAGTTAACTATGTCGTCTCGATTGATTGCTCGCGAGACCATACTGGTGCCGGTGATAATCCTACGGATGACTAGCAAGATAAGGTGATCATACCAACGGTATAACTGAGCAGTGTTGCAGGCTGGCTCTCCAGGGAACGCGTTACACGTTGCGTCATCCAGCTTATCCACAATGGAGGGATTGCGAACCAATAGTGAGTTCGTATCGATGATGGTATTGCAGATAAAGCGCCGGACAGCTTCGGCATCAACAGCAAACTTATGCTCATCTCCCAAGACGGCGATAATCTTCGGTACTATAGCCGCATCAAACCATTGCCAGTCGGAATCATCTTGCTCTGTAAACTGCAGACCATCATGCTTGACATCAAGTAGTGATTTGAGGCGATAGAGAGGACCGAACGATCCTTTCTGCATACGAGTACTGTTATCCGCCATCTGATTCGTTGCGAATACGTATCGGCACTCACCGTCGAAAGCGCGACTCTTGCTGTACAGCTTGCACAAGACTGGAAGTACATCGGCACATGTCCAAGGTCCCTGACTCTCATCGCGTGTCTTCACTTGGTGGAGTTCGTATATGCCGTGCCTGCGTACTGCCACATCCTCCACGCCTTCAGGAATGACAGTTTCAAGGCCTTCAGCAGGATATAGCAGACGGAGACACCAGTAGATAGTATACTCTATCTGCGCTACATAGCGCTCCAGAGTCTCAGCGCCCTGATCTCCGAACTCTAACAGTATCGGATCTTTCAGCCTGTGTACATGTTCAATCTCCACGATTAGCTGCCCCCGAATGGCGAGAAAGGTTCTTGCGACTTTAGCCTATACGCATTCTGCAACACAATCCTGCTATGAATCATTTCAAATAATACCTGACTCTGGCGCGGTTGTCAAAACGCATGCTTGGTCGGCATAACTGTCAGTAGGGTATAAATGTTACCTAGCGGCGGATGCCCCAAACTTCCATGTATCTGGTTGTCTTCTTGAGGACTCATTTGTCAGCCCTTACAGAAATCTTGAGGACTCACTACCCCCGAGTCCTCAAGATTTAGAGAAAACCCTGCCAAACAGAGAAAATGTGGGCCAAATTCGGGTCAGAAGGGGTTAAGTGAGTCCTCAAGATTCGGCGATCACATATCGCCGGAATTGGCGGAATCACGCTTGGAAACACGCGTGAAGGAGGTGGGACGGAGTAAGTGGCTGAACGAGCAAAGAGACTGGTTCAAAAGAGGATCATGGTCGGGCAAGGGGGAAATCTACGAACTATTCTTTTCGCAAATGACCGATATCGACGTTTCGCGAAAACATTGCAGATGGCTCATGCCGATATGACTATGATATCAAGAAGTCGGCATCGATGTTCAGTGTCGACTTAACAGTTCAGGACCGGCAGGTCATTATTCCATCAGTTTCCCAACCAAATAATTTACACGCTCATAAGCATCTCGCTGCAGGAACTCGCGTTCCTCTGCATCCTCTATCGCAAGAAAATCTGCCACATGGACCGGTCCTACATGTTCATGTGTAGCGAACTTCCCCGCAATCTTGCCCAAAGCCTCCCTGACAAGGCCATGTGTCATATGTGGACGGAATTCTTCGATGAGCGCCTCCATACCACCAGGGTAGTTCTTGAGGCAGAAGTAGACGTCGTAAGCATCCTTCTCCTTGAGACGGTCGTGCAGAGCCATCCCCTTCATGACGATGAATGGCACTATAGATGCCACCCTGATATTGACCGTATCCTTACCGCCATTCGGAAGAGATCCGGAGATTGTGACCTCGGATGCCAGTTCGAAAGCAAGCTCGCAGCCACGTGCCTTTCTCGCCTTGATATCCTGGATATTCTGATGACGTCGAGTCTTACCTGTCCCTGCATACTCACCTGCAAGTAGGTCGACCTCTACATCGATCTCTTCACCGTTCACATTGACGGTACGGTAGAACATGTACGGCTGTTCCTCACCCTTGCGGTATCCACGAGACAGGAGTAGCTTTTCAATTGTGGCATAACCGGCTTCCTGAAGTTTCAGATGGTTCAACGCCAAGTCCACATCTATACTACCCACATGGCCTGAGAGCAGCAGTTCCGGCACCCACCCACCGATGAGCACGATGTCGTCCCTGTATTCACCAAGCAGGCGACTCAACTCCAGCATTACCGACCTTGCTGCTTCAACCTGCCGTTCTGAGTAGTCTGCTTGTGTTACCGCCATTTTGGCTCGATCTCCTTCTTTAGCAAGGCTTCAGCTGCTTCATCACCACGACCAGCCGTGTTACGCAGATCTAAGTAGACCTGGGTTGGCGAAGCTATCCAAACATTGTTAATAAGCCTTGCGCCGTAGAAGACATTCTGGTCGTATGGGGAGATGAGCCTCACATTTGCGCCAGTTGGCACTTCTTTCAGACCAATGGCTTCTGCTACCCTATAGACCGCATCGTCCGTAATATACGCCGTTGTGCGTTGGTAGCGGACGGCGGGAGCATATCTTGCTCCGCCAGCAACCCCCGTAAGGGCATACTTGATATTCTCTCTGGCACAGACATCCGCCAGATCGGACTCTATCTCTGGGATGGACTTCATGGAGTAGAAATCGCGTATCTTGTTGCGCTTCTGATCGTAGTTCTCCGACCAGTCGGAGAGCAACGCCACAGGATCTGTTAACTGGAACCCCCGTGCACTTGACTGCATCCACTCGCGGTCTTCCAACCGTTTCTTTACATTGGAAACCTGTCCCAGGCTTGCACCGGCCATATCGGCGAGTTCCTGAATCTTCCATACGCGTTTAGGATCATCCAGTAGTACCCTCAGGATGGTGGCGGTCTTGATCGATGACGCTGAGTACAGTGACCGCAGATCGCGCTTCTGAGCAAAGGGATTCTCTTGCCCTACGGATCTTATGTAGACCGGCCAGAAGCTGAGTCGGCAATTCCCCGCGAGATCGACATATCCGACGTTCCTTTGACCACATATCTCAGCAGACTTGGGCGAGATATATGGAGCAACGAAGACACCATACGCGTTCGGAAGACCCCGGATAATGTGATCGATCTGGTCAACGGCAACTCTCGCGATACGCGGTTGTCCGTTCGGTTTTATTTCCACCACCAGATCAATCCCACCGCTAGGAAGCTTCAGCCTGACAAGCATATCCGGCTCTCCGGCAACCGCAGGTTGTATCTGAAACTCCTCAATCTGGACAAATGGTACGTCTGAAAGGCAACAACGCAGTGCCTGCTCGGTTTTCCGTATCAGTTCATTTTCGAGTTTCATTGTAATCACTCTTTTCAGCAATATGCTGAAAATAAGTATATCACTGAAATTAGGTAGTGTCAAGCTTGCACACGCGTCCATTTCACTGATATAACAGGATTCAGCAAACCGCTGAAATTCTCAGAAATACTGAACCGCGGGCATTGTCGGCTGCAAACTCGCCGGTGCAGGCTTGCTCGACAATACCGAAAGACGCACGAGTCCAGCGACCGCGGGTCAGATATGAAACCTGACCGCATCTCGCAACAGCGCCGTGGCCTTCAGTTTGAATACCCTGCCATATCGGTCCTCAGAGGTCTTGTCGATCTCCACTAGCCCCAGAGGCTTGGCAAATCTCTCAAAGCTTCGAAGTGAATACATCCCCCGTGCAAGTACTTCTCGCGTCTCATGTGCATTAGGTTCCACGGAGTCCAGTACGGATGGAAATGCTCGCAGGAATGCGTCTTCGTAGAACGTATTCTCATGCCACTCCTGGCCGTGTCGGGTGAGCAGATACAGGGTATAGGCGAAGAAACTCTGTACAAGGCCGACTTCCGGGTAACGATCAGCATACCCCCAGTTGAACTTCTCCTCGAATGTCCTGAAGAGCATTGGGTATATAGCTCGTATCCCACCGTCTTTGAGCAACCTGCGGCACTCGTGGCCCAGGATGAACTTGCCCTTGTACCTACGGATCAGACCGGCAAGCTCTGCGACTCTCCGAGTGATATTCAGGTCGGTGTAGTCCTCTTCGCTGCGGATATCTCCGTACCACGTGAATTCGGCGTAACCCTCTTCCCCGAGACACGCGCGGGCTATCTCACGTACGACTTTCAGCGGGAGATTGCCCTTTGCGGTCGGTTTCAGTCCGTCTTCACCGATTGCGTCGGCAAGCCTGCTGAACATCTGGGCAATCGGCGCTGACGGCTCAGTATCGAGCAAACTCGGAAACTCCACCACCTCAGGGGACTCGAACGGGAAGTTGATGAGCCTATGCATCTGCTCGGGGGACAGCCCCTCGAAGTCGCCAACTGGCTTGCGATTTCGCTGCCGATTGTATTCCTGAATGAAGGCGTTCATTTCTTCTGCAGGCGTGGTTTCTTCTCCTGCTGCTTACACTTAGGGGTTTCTTTGCGCCTAGGAGTTCGCTCATCCTGGAGAATATTGCACTGAGAAGCCAACTTGCATTATTCGATCAGCAGATTCTCGCCAAGAAACGTCCCAAGCCCATGGCAAACCCAGCATTTCGGCAGCTGTGGGTGTTCCTATCCACGCGTTGGGCTGACTGGGAATCTGCTCTCATGATCGTGAAGCCGGAGACCGTCATTCGCTGGCATAGTACAGCGTTTCGGTGGTATTGGGCTCGTAAATCGAAGCCTCGTGGACGTCCGGTTATATCGCGTTCCACCATTGCACTCATTAAGCGGATTCACCGAGAAAACCCTCTCTGGTCGCCGGAACGCATCCACGATCAGTTGATCTCCCTAGGAATCGTCAATATCCCGTGTCCCAATACCATCGCCAAATACATCCCATCAATTCGAAAGCCGCCCTCGGAGAAAGCTTAGCAACCATGGCGTACATTCCTCTCAAACCATATGGATGGCACTTGGGCAATAGATTTCCTCACCGTGCCGGCAATCACTTTCTGGGTGCTCTATGTCTTCGTGATCATCAACCATGCAAGACGTCAGGTAGTACATATCGGTGTGACCAGACATCCCACGGCTTCATGGGTCGTGCGTCAGCTTCGAGAAGCAATGCCGTTTTGCGAGCAGCCGAAGTACTTGATCAGGGATAATGATTCGATATACGGCAGAGAAGTGGTAGACTTCGTCGAGGCCGCAGGAGTTCACGAAGTTAGAACAGCCTACAGAAGTCCCTGGCAGAATCCGTTCGTGGAAAGACTAAACGGTGTATTACGGCGAGAGATTCTTGACCACATAATTCCTCTGAATGAATATCATCTCGAACGGCTGCTCAGAGAGTTCGTTCGGGATTACTACCATCCGATACGAACACACAGTAGCCTGAACCACGAGCCTCCGATAGTCGATCTGTCGGTTGAGAAACCACGACTCATGCTGGATGCCGAACTCTACTCCGAGCCCATTCTCGGCGGATTGTACCATGGCTATAAGGCGAAGGCTGCCTGACTGTCAGGACGATAAATCCATTTTCCACATGACCACCATTTCTAATCGGTGGATGTATCGCCACGTCTATTAGCCTGACATTCTCCGTAATCATGGTCTTTCATCAACAAAACCGATATCATTCGCACCACCACAGAAGACCGGCAGGCCCAAAATCGCCCCATTTCGGTTCTCCATGGCGAGCCCAAATCTCTGGATTGATTATTTGCGACCGACAGCCGGAATTGCTGCATTATGTTGCTCTGACAATTGTTCTTGCTATTGGCCTTGGTATCTGGACTTCCTTGTAAGTCCATTTGAACCTTCCAAAATAGATGTTCGCTCCCCTATGGAAAATCCGAGGTCAGCAAGGCTTAGTGCAAAGCACGGCTGATTTAGACGTAACAGGTGCTAATTATGTGGTAGAGTACAAGTGATCTTCCCGCGAAAAATCAAAATGAAATCGGCTTATCCAGTACTGCTAGAACAGGAGGATAAGCCGATGTTATTATGTCTTAGGTTTTTGATATTCATAGCAAGTGGACTACGACATGTGTCAGAGGCAACGCTTCTCAACATGGCAATCCAGCTGTTACTCTGATGAATACCAGTGCAGGCAGCCCAGAGCGAAACCTGCTTAGTTCTTAGTCCCCGGGTACAACTGTGCGTTCATTAATCCAAACCATGAGGAAACTTTCTCCTGAAAAGCTGGCTCGCTTGTACACACATCGGTAAATACAGTGATTGGCAAATTGTTCTTCGGTACCAGCATCTGGCGTGGTTTGATAAGTGAGGATGTGGGCATGGATGCTGCGTGTCCGTCGCAGAATGCCCAACTCGGTACTTCATGAGCGGCGGCGGCGGCTGTGGTTTGGAAAAGTCCAAACGCCGATAATTGTCCCAAATCATCCGATACCTCTCCTAAGAGCACGATGTTTTCGGGGTTAGGGATGCTGGATAATGGAACCATAGTGCCGACGTTCGGGGGAGTAGTTGGACTGGGCGGATTTGCATACTGGGTGCACAGGCACATATTGACTCCATAACTCAATGTTCTGGAGCGCTTACCAAAGCTTACGTTCGACGGCTCCTGGTATACGTCAGGTCTAGCCGGACAAACGAACAAGTTAATATTCTTCACATACGGCAAAATCTTGTCGCTCCAGAGGACAATGACATTTCCACCACCATTCGTAAAGTCCCTTGGCGCCGTAATGTTCCATGCACTGGTGCCTTTGGAGGAGGCAAAACTGAATGCATCCGGCAGATTGCCATCATAGTCAGAGGCATACATAAGCATTCCCATTCCCAATTGCCTAATGTTATTGAGACACATGACTCTCTGAGAAGCAGTTCCCGCAACAACCCCAGGCAACACGATGGCAGTCAAAACCGCAATTACAGCAATTGCAATCAACACTTCAATTATCGAAATCCCGTTCCTTTTCATTAGTCAGCTCCTCCGGTCAACTTGTGATATTCTTTATGAAGCCATGTGTAATAAAAGCGCCCATACATACACTTCTTGGTTGGATTATATACATCAGTTCACGGGTTGTCAAGCAATTTACGCATTTGAGATATAACATAATATTGACAAACTCTATGAACGATTGATAAAATGCAGAGCGTACCTTGTGTGGCCAGTAAATTCGGTACTCACAGGTAAAGCGTCTAATCGGAGCTTTTCGCATCGAAGTTATGTACTAAATTCTGTACAGTAGGTCAAGGCAAATCTCTCAATCTAGTTGTCGATCAGCCATATCAAGGAGGGCAATCAAGCATGTCTAGGTTCTTTAACTACAGGAATCTCATTATCATGGTTAACGTGTTGATGCTAGTCACAATCGCTCACCAATCGGTCATGGCAGGTGTATCGGCGACTAGCCAAAGTCCAGGCAATGTTTTGCAGAATGACGTAGATAGATTCAATGACGCTCTTGGCTTATACGGATCGTGCAAGTTCACGCAATCATTGCAAATATCTAAGGATCTCATCAGTCGATCAAAGGACGCTGACATCGTGGATGCAGCCAAATTACTCGATGTACTCTGTACCAGGTCGCTGTATGGATATGAAACTGCCGTACGCGAAGCGAGTAATATGGGTGTATCGCCAAAAGTATCCGACCTTATTAAGCAATTGATGTCGGAGGACGCACTATATAAGAATGAACTTTCGCAAGCACAAAGCGGTTCAATGTCCGATAGGTCTTTGGTCCGTCTTGGATGGATGCAGACACTCTACGGTCGACAACCCGATACTGTCACTGCTTATGACCGTATGATCGCTCAGCACTCAAGGCAAGGTGCAGACATCGCATGGACGTTTTCGATGGTCAACATGCTCATACTCTCCGGTGAATCAAACAAGGCCAAGACTCTTGTGCTTTCGGCGTACGATCAGATCAACACATCGGGTGCTAAGTCAGGCCCTGACGTAAAAACTGCATGGACATTGGCCAACTTACTCATCCGAATCGGCGAATTTGACAAAGCCAAATCCATAGCGCTTGCATCGTTATCTGCGAATGCCGATAATGTGAATTCCCCTTACCTGGTGCATATAATTTCAACTTGTGATACGTCCCGCAACAAAGGGTTTCAAGCATGTATCGACTCAATGACTCAACTGATCAAACGTCTCCCTGGGACAAGAGCCGGATATTGTGCGATGAAAGTAAGAGCCGAGGTCAGTGAGAGCGCAGGCGATATTCCCGGGGCTATGCTCCAATATGCCGAATTGATAAATATCCCGGCCGCCGGAAAATACTCATCCGATGCCTACAGAGGGATGGTGGAAGTTGTTTCTGCTCATAAACAGGACGACCAGACAGACCATGGTCTTAAGAGCATTTCTTCGGTTTGCCACGGGACTAGAGCCGGAAGCCAGGCGTACTTGCTTCTCGGCCGCATGTACAAAGAAAATGGCAATACCTCCAAAGCAGAGAACGCTTTTGAATCACTGGTCGCAGCTTATCCCACGGGTGTAGAAGTAGAACAGGCTAAGACAGAGCTAATCAATATATATCAAGATCAAGGAACTGCGATGTTGTCGAGCGGCAACGGATCAGCCGCCTACACTGCTTGGAGGAAGGCGTACGGCCTCGATAGCAACGAGACGCGTAGAGCCGAAGTACTGTGCAAAAACGCATTAGCGCTTATCGGCAAACAAAAATACAGCGACGCCAGAAATCTCCTCAAAGTATTGAAGGCTAACACCTCCCGTGCAGTGTCCAAGTGGCAGGAACGAGCTGACTACTTGGATGCATCGATTTATTTCCAGTCAGGCGATTACAACTCTGCACTCCCACTGTTGAAGCAAATCGTGTCAACGGCCCGTTTCCAGGATTCAAAATCGGCAGCCAAAGATTTGATAATACAGATAGAGTCCAAAACTTCCGCTCATTAATCAGTCGGATCGCTTGTGTTGGGGGTATAAACGATGCTGCGACATATTACGGCACGCAGGCGTGTCATGGAAATATCTAGGATTAGTTACCTGGCATTCATCTTTGCAGGCCTTCTGTTTGCGCTCATGAATACCGACGCCTCGGCATCCGCTATAAGTGCCGAGCGTGCAGGAACAGTAGCCCGAAAGTTTGTGGTTGTCGAGTCGCAGACCAACTCAACAGTGTCCCGTTATTGGAAATCAGCCACCGTGACAGCCGGCCCTAGACTATTAAACCAGACGGGCATGACGGTTGCATACTGTTTCACCATCAGCAATAATGGCAGGTACAATGGGTACCTGCTCGTCTCCGGCGATACCAATATGCCACCTGTGCTGGAATGGTCGCTCGGGCCCTGCCCGTATCTGCGTTATCCTGAGCAATGCATTCGAGCTTTGGACGAGTACAAATCAAAATCCGGAGCCGGCAGGTGCAATCTAAATCTTCTGTACGCTACTCCTGGGCGAACGCTCTCCAAGGCAAATATGCAAGGCGGCAAAGCGAAATCCGACGTCTGGATGGATCTTCAAGCTGTTACCTTTCAAACATCTAAGTTCCCAGCCTTGTTCGATCCAATTTCCGTATATAAGACCAATTCTACGTATTCGTCGGCATGGTCCTTGTTGAGCAGCGCTGGCAACAAGACAAACACAAAGGTGAAAGAACGCGACATCGATGGAATTCCGTATTTTCCGTTTTTCCGATCGAGCCACGTGCTTGCCGCAGGATGTGCATTAGCGAATCTGGGGGCGATGAACCGGAATGAAATAACGAAAGCCTATTTCGCGAGATTAGGCAATTTTATCGAGCACTGCTTGTGCGATCGCCCCGACAAGCCTGTGTCCAGCATCCTTTCTGCGGGAGTCTCGAACTTCTGCAGGATGAGAGGACTGCCGATCAACAGTCGTGAATTCGTAATCCGCAATTCAAGCAAACATGCTCATCTGGATTTCGACGGATTCAAGGAGTTGGTCGATTCGAGAAAGCCTGTAGTCCTGACTTATTCTGCCGATCCATCGGACGCAAAAGATTACGAGCATCTCAGACTGAGACTCTATACTACATCTGCACTCGCTTACGGCTATCGAGAGGACTCTACCGGCAAGTATGCTCTGGCGTATTTCCCATCCGTAATATCGAGCGATACCGACACGAAAACCTTGCCTTCGGTTTGCAACAAGCCCGGAATCATTTACGTGAATTGGGATGCTCCTACGGCAGGCAGCTTGGCGATTGTGTTCGAGCGCGGCAGGTAGGGGGAATAGCCGTGAGTTATCAGTGGGCCGTCGGTATCAGACATTCCTCGGAGGCAATGCGTAAGTCACGGGTCACAAGTGGCATACGATTCATTGTTTGCATTCTAGCCGTGATGAGCATATGTTCTTCAAAGACTCGTGCCGCCACTCCATCCGCACTCACGACCCCCGACTCGCAACCAAAGGCTACCGTCACGTACTTCTACACGCCAGGATGCCCCGGGTGCAATGAGATACGAGGAAGTCTGGAGAAAGCACAACGCCGCCATCCCGGAGTCGACCTTGTTGCGCTTAACCTTGCCGACCCGAAGAATGTGGATAAGCTGAATGCCATGTACGATCAGTTTCATGTGCCGTACGAACGCTGGAACGGTCGGCTTGCGGTCTTCGTCGGAAAGGATTGCTTTACAACTGAAAAGGAAGTACAAAGTAGTATCGACTCCGCAATTGCTAAGGCCATCGGTACCAGGGTGCCTTCAAGGTCACCATCCGATTCCTCGAAAATCGGGCGTTACCTTTTTCATCATTTCAAGTCCCTGGGCATCGGCACTATCCTGGTAGCAGGACTCCTGGACGGCCTTGAACCCTGCGCTATGGCGACCCTGATCCTTTTCGTATCCTATATTACTTATGTTGGACGAAAGCAGCGTGAGATATGGATCATCGGTTCCACCTTTACGGTTGGGGTGTTCATCGCCTATCTTGCGATGGGGCTGGGACTTCTGCGCGCTATACAACTTGCACAAAGGTTCGAGTCAGTCAGCAGGGCTTCTTTTGCCGTTGTGGCGATATTCGCCTTTACCATGAGCGCGATGAGTTTCTATGATTACCGCAAGGCAAGAGCCGGAGAGTTCAAGCAAATGATGAGACAACTCCCTGGATTCTTGAAGAAGAAGATACACCAGACTATTCGCTACCAGAGCAAGACGCGCAATATGGCACTCGCCGCACTCTTCGTCGGAATGGTAGTCGCGGTGCTGGAAATGCCATGCACCGGAGAGATCTACATACCGACACTCACATACGTAATGAGCGTTCCCGAATATCGCGAAAAAGCGCTCTACTATCTCGTCATTTACTCCATCATGTTTTCCGTCCCGCTCTTCCTCGTCTTTCTCGCTGTTGGCTTTGGCTTTCGATCGCAGAAGCTGGCCGAACTCTCGCAAAAGCACACTGCAACCACTAAGCTCGTGTTGTCGATCTTTTTCCTGCTGATCGGACTGCTCCTGGCAGTGCAGACAGCGAGAGTATACGGATTAATCGGTTAGTATACAGCCGGAAAATTTATTGATAAATTCTTCAATTACCCATCAGGGCCTTTGCATTATGTTGATACCTGTCTATGGCCGACGAGGATTTGTTCGAGGAAAGAGGTATCCCATCCAGCTGCCTTGAGACATCTGCGCACACT
>Ga0272448_1003426_pt1 | contig 18937 bp, 5 predicted proteins | sample YNPCB0191_FD_202220 | JGI IMG/M metagenome (GOLD analysis project Ga0272448, IMG submission 202220) | Hot spring sediment microbial communities from Yellowstone National Park, WY, United States - YNP-CB-019-1 | ecosystem: Environmental > Aquatic > Thermal springs > Hot (42-90C) > Sediment... | reverse complement strand
TAGTTGAGCCAGTTGAGCTCCACTTGATGATATTGGCATAGGTATCAGTGACATTGAGGTAGTGGGTTGCATTAGGCGAAAGCACAGTTATCTGGGGACGGATAGAGAAGGTGCCATTGGATACAGCCTGCACCTCAGGGTCATTGTCATCAGTTACATAAATCTTGCAGCTCTCGCTCTTAATGAAATCCGGCACAGTCCAGTTATAACTTCCATCGCCGCTACCAATTCCACCTGGGCCAGTGGGTGTAGAGTTGGTGATATTCAACCAGTTTGAGCCGTATTGCAAACGAATAGAGACATTGCCCACAGTTCCAGTAGCTGTCCAGCTGATGGTTTTATTTTCACCTACATACCAGAGCTCTCCTGCCTGCGGCGCAGTTACATTCAATGCGCCCTTAATCTTAAAGGTATCCTGGGACATATCGTTCACCGGAATTCCGCCGATACTGGTAAGCCGCACCTTTACCGTATCAGATATGCTGTCATTTACTACCCAGGTATAAGGAGAGCTGGTAGCTGGCCAATTAGTTACAATGGTCCAGGTCTCTGATTCATTGGCAAAGGCATTGCGCGAGCCCTCAATCTTTATCAAACCAATACTTCCGCGTTTGGTCCAGGTAATATTATACACATCACCAACAATAAACTGCTGGGTTGGCCCGCCATCCGGCGCAGTCAAATCAATGGAACCCTTGATAATACTGGGAGTCTCTGTCTCATCATAGACATCGGAGTTACCGGAATCCTCGACCTTAAAATAGGCCTGATTAGTTATATTATCCGGGGCGGTCCAAAGCATACTGGTTGAGGTAATGCCACTACCAATTGCCTCCCAGTTAGCAGTAGAGCCGTTTTTATAATAGACATTGAAGCTTGAAATATCCCCAAACTTATTCCAAGACAAGGTATAATTACTATCAACAATAAAGGTCGTGCCATTAGTTGGGTCGGGGTTTTGCAAAAAGATGCTTCCAATAATAGAATTGTTGCTATTGGAGACATCCGGGTCTGCCTCGTTCACATTCAAAGGAGAAATTTTTACCTTAACATATTTAGAGGGGTTATTCGGAATCGTCCAATTAAATCCTGTCTGGCCTAATTCCGAAGAGATATTGGCTGCTCCTGAAATTAAACTCCAGTTTCCTCCCCCATCTACGGAATACTCTAATTTACAATTTCCAATACTACCTTCCTTATTCCACTTGATAGGATAGGTGGTATTGATAGGAAGATTAATCCCGCCATTGGGCTGAGTAATCTCCAGGCGACCCTTAATGCTAAACCAGGCGCTCTCGTCACTGGCCGAACTATCAGTGAGCTTGGAGATATTGATTACGCATTGGGAAGAAATAGCATCGGGTATAAACCAGGGGTATTGGCCTGCTGAGGCAGCAATGGTAGTAACATTGTAAGGCCAGGTTGCGCCTCCATCAGTAGAAAGCTTAATCAAGACCTGCTCACCTGCGGCAAATCCCTTGGTTGTCCAGTTGATATAGTGGGTCTCATTAACTACCCAGGCCTCGCCACCCTGGGGGTCAACTACGGTAACAGTAGGTTTAATCTTAAAGTCATAGGAGGAGGCGCTATAGACTGTGGCGTCATTTTTATCCTTGATACGGATACGCACATTATCCGAGACTGCGCTGGAATCCGCAGGTATATGCCAGGTATAACCACCAGCTGAACCTGGCGTATCATCAATAATTGGGCCAGTGTATTCATCGCCGATTTCCGGTCCAGGGCCATTGCCGCTATACTTGTCATAGTTTATGCTTATATTCTGGATACTACCGGTCATATTCCAGGCAATACTAATATTACTATCTACGCTAAAGGTCAGATTTTCCGCTGAAGGATAAGTCAAGGCCAGCTGCCCCTTGATTCTAAAATCAGAATGCGATGTATCATTGTAATCATAACTTACTGCCTTTACTTTTATCCTGGCTTTAGTCGAAGGAGTAAAGGATAACGGTATTGTCCAATTGTAAATACCAGCTGAGGCGGGCACAGGTGAAGAGGTTATGGGATAGGTATAATTATCATTGCCGCTATTTCCGTCGTAATAGATGTTTACCAAGCCAATACTCCCATGCGCCACCCAGGTAATGGGCACAGTTCCAATGCCAATGGTATAGGTAGCGCCATTTTCTGGAGCGGTTACATTAATCCCTCCTTTTATAGAAAAGGCCTCGGAAATCTTTTGCACCTCAGGATAAAGATTGCTCACCAGTTTCAATTTACTATTTAAACTGCCAATATGGTCAGGAACTGTCCAGATAAAAGACTTCTGGGAAGCGGATACATTATCGGTTACAGTAATATTCCAGCTCTGGCCTCCATCAGGCGAATAGTATATACTTAAATTACCAATGCTGCCCGATGGCTCCCATTCAATAGTTATATTATCATCTACGGTAACTGTCTCACCGCCAAGAGGATACTTAAAGCTTAAATTTCCTTTGATACTAAAATTAGAACCCATACCTTGCGCCTCAGGGATATCGGAGTCATACCAACTGGCTACCTTGAACCGCAAAGTATTGTTAGCTATGGCATCTGGCACCTTCCAGGTATAATTGGTCTCGGTTCCGCTTGGCCCATTGGCATAGGCCTCCTTCTCTAAAGTCCAGTTTCCTCCTGCGTCAGTAGAATAATAAAGGTTTACCTTATCCACTGTGCCGTAGGTAGTCCAACGCACAGTAACATTATCGTTCACATAAAGAACCTCGCCACCAGAAGGATAATTCACCACAAATCGGGGCACAACATAAAAAGGATTGGTTGAGGTATCATTGGTCTCAGGGTCATCTAAAGAGGTTATCTTTACCTTAAGGTTATTACACTTGTAGCCGCAGGGTTGTCCCGAAAGGTTCATCACATCCGGGATATTCCAGGAATAAGAGAGATTGCCAGAATATACGCTTGCCGCTATCTCGTAAGGATAGCCGTCCTGACCTGAATTAACCGAATAATAGAGCGAGACATTGCCCATCGTCTCACCAAAGCGCATCCAGCTAATCGGATAGCTCTGTCCTACCTGCCAGACAATCCCGGAGGCATCGGGTTGATTTAATTCCAGGGCGCCTTTGATGGTAAAATTCTGCTCGGAATAATCCGGGTCAGCATCGCTGGATTTAACTGGCTGGATACGCACCCTTACCTTATTACTGATGGCATCAGGGATGGTCCAGTTTTTCTGGAAACTTCCCGGTGGGTCTCCAGTTGCATTCACATCCGTAGCAATTACGCCCGAATAAGTCTGGCCACCGTCAGTAGAATAATGCAGGTCTATCTTTTGAATATTGGTTCCTTGACGGCTCCAGTTAATAGGAATGGTAGAGTTAATGCTAAACTTCTGGCTTGTGCCGCCATTAGGATAAAGGAGGTCAAGGGAGCCCTTAATGCGCATCTTGCCATCGGAGGTATCCGATACCTCAGGATAATTAATCGCGGTTATCTTGAATTTATAGTCGCTGGTCAGATTGGCGCTTTCCGGTACTGTCCAAAGGTATCTTAACTCCGAAGCTGCCACCCCGCCTGCAGGTGTAACATTATAAATGTAGTTTAAGCCATCGTCAGCGTAAACAATCGAGACATTGCCAATTGAGCCGTGATAGCTCCAGTTGATATACTGCTGGGTAGCGGCAATCCAGGTCTCATTGCCATTAGGCGCAGTCAAGGTAATATTTCCCCGCACAGTAAAATTATCTGCTGAAACATCCTGGGCCTCTGAGGTAGAACAATCGTAGTAGCTACAGACGCGAATCTTGGTTTTATTGCCTATAATATTAGGCACGCTCCACTGATAAATGCGCTGCTGGCCGCTGGCATTGTTAGTAATGCCATTGGCGAAATCTGTCCAATTCAAACCACCATCAGTCGAATAAGAAAGATTCACCTTATCCACTGTTCCATAGGTAGTCCAGCGAATCTCCTCAATATCATCCACAGCAAAGACTTCTCCTCCGGTTGGCCGGTTTAAGACAAAACGCGGGGTGATATAGAAGGGGTAAACCGAAGTACTATTAGTAACTGGGTCATCGCTTAGGTAAATCTTGACCTTCATATTGTTGCATTTATAGCCGCAGGGTTGTCCCGAAAGGTTCATCACATCCACAACTACCCAGCTATACTGCAGATTAGAAGAAGGTGTTTCATTTATCACATAAGGATAGCCATCTCCACCGCCATTGGCAGAATAGGCAATGGTAAGGTTGCCCAGGCTCTCGCCAAAGCGCGTCCAGTTGATTACCTTGGACTGGCCTACCTGCCAGACTATTCCCTCGGAGCTGGGATAAACCAGCTCAATATTTCCTTTAATGGTAAAGTTATCCAGCGACTCATCAAAGACAAAGGCCTCCTTGCCCTTCTCAGCAATCTTGACCTTAACCTTATCTCCTACTGCATCGGGTATAACCCAGGTCTTCTGATAACTTCCTGGCGGGTCACCTGTTGGGTCGCAACTGGTGGCGATATCGTAGTCGTAAGACTGCCCGCCATTAGTGGAATATTTGATGCTGATATTGCCAATAGCGCCGGTTTTGGTCCAGCTTATATTGCAGGTATCATTAACCAAAAACTTCTGGGTCGGCCCGCCATTGGGGTAAAGTAAGTTAAGCGAACCCCGGACATTAAAGGTGCTATTGGATGTATCTGAGACTGAAGGATAATCCAATGAGGTAATCTTTATCTTGTACGATGGCGTGGGAGTGGCATTCTCAGGAACAACCCAGCTGGTATAATTAGGAGTGGCATTGATTCCGCCAGAAGGGGTAATGATATTTGTGTCCGGGAAGTTTACTCCGTCAGTAGAATACCTAATTTCAATTTTGCCGATACTGCCATAGGCAGTCCAGTTTATCTCGTATTCATTACCAGCAATCCAGACCTCCCCGCCATCCGGACCATTGACGAATATCCTTCCCTGAACGCTAAAATTAACTGGCGAGCTGGAGTTTGTTCCTTCATCGTTATAAGCTGAAACCCGAATACGCGTGCCATTACCAATGGCATCAGCCACTGTCCAGAGGTAGTAGTTATTGTTAGCGGTAGTATTAATCAGGTAAGGATAGGTCTGGCCACCATCAGTGGAATAACTCAAATTCACATAAGGTATACTACCGCGGGTAATCCAAGTAATGTTTTCCACTTCTCCCACATAACGGGTTGTGCCGGTTATAGGATTAGTCAAGGTAAGATTACCCTTGATAGTAAATGCTGACTGCGAGGTATCATTAGTTGACGGGTCGCCATTTAAAACTATCTTTACTTTAACTTGCTCGCCAATAGCATCCGGGATTTCCCAAGGTGTTTCTAAGTTTACTGCTGGCACCTCTTTTATAAAGTAAGGATAATCCTGGCCATTGTTGGTGGAGTAGTAAAGACTGATATTGCCCATTGTCCCCACCTTTTCCCAGCGGATAGTGGTAGTGTCATTGACCCGATATATACCACCCCCATCAGGCTGGGTAAGATTCAAGATTCCCTTAATAGAAAAGGGATAGATAGAATCTCCGTAAGAATTTGGGTCATTCTCTGCCTCAACCCTTACCTTGACATTGGTAGAGATACTATCCGGAATAGTCCAGTTGTAAGGAGAACTACCTTGGGCAACTGTAGTGATAGTAGTGAAGTTACCTCCGCCATCAGTGGAAAATCTGAGCTTGACATTGCCGCAAGTGCCATTGACTGTCCAGTTAATCAAGGTAGAGTTGCCAATGTAATAGGTCTGGCCTGAGGTCTGGCCAGGAGACAAAACCGTGATATCCGGCTTTATGTAAAAATAATTGCCTGAAACCGCGCTGACATTATTCGGGTCGCCTTGAAATTCTATCTTTATCTTGCCGGTATCCGTTATCCAGTCAGGAACTGGATTCCACTCCCAGCTTTGCGAAGAGGTAGAGCGGTTCTCAACCAAGGTAACATTAAAATTGCTCCCATCCTGGGCAAACTTAATACGCACATAATTCATTGTTCCGCTGTAATTCCAAGTAATAGTCTCTGCTTTGCCCACCTTAAAGGTCTCGCCTCCATTTGGCCTGCCTAAAGTTAACTTTCCTTTTATGCTTACTGGATAATCTCCGTCATCATTAGGTATCCCTGGTTCAGTATCGTCATCACCAATTTTTTTGGATACGCGGATAGTAACATTATCGCTTATCGCATCAGCTACCTGCGACCAGGTATAAGTGCCATTTCCTGTGCCGGTTTGGTTTCCTAATACACCTGCTGCTGGCGTGATACGCACCCAAGAGCCGCCATCCTTGGAATACCAGCAATGGACATAATCCACTGTGCCAAAGATAGTCCAGTTAATAGACTTGGAATCCCCTACCCGCCAAACCTCGCCTTCTACATCAGGATAGGTCAGCTTTATAGATGGCTTGATAGTTAAAGTCCCTGAGGTATCGGAAACCAGCAAATTCGGGTCTTCTACAGTCTCTATCTTAATCTTGACAAAATCCGAAATAGCCTGCGGACTTACTGTCCAGTTGTAAAAGCCAATACTGGCATTGGAGGTATTAAATACTGTATAGACCCAGGCAGTTCCATTATACAAACCATAGCTTAAATTAACCAAGCCACTACTCCAGTTGCCCCACTTATTCCAGGTTATAGTTTTATTCTCTTGGGCTAACCAGGTATCAGTGGTAGTAGCATTAGGATAAGTTAACTCTACCTTGGCCCGGACAGTAAAATTGCTCGCTGAGGAATTGGTAATATTCGTTGGGTCAGCGTTTAAAGAAACCTTAACCCTCAGTCCTAAACCGCTGGTATCCAAAAATGGCGACCAGCTCCAAGAGCAGTTATCACCAACACAAACCTCGCTTTGATTAAGCGCTGCTGCCAAAACCGTAGGATAAGTTACTCCCCCATCTTTCGAAAGGGTGATATTGAAAGAGGAATAACTGAAGTTTCCTATTTTTGTCCAATTAACATAGCGGTTGGTGTCAGTTACTGACCAGTCCTCTCCTCCTACTGGGCTTGCAAGCGAAATCACACCCTTAATGCTAAATGGGTTATCTGAGGTATCGGTTATGTTGTTAGGCAGTCCAGTCAGGAAAACCCTGGCCTTGTAATTGGTGCCAAACATAGGAGTAACTGTCCAGCTATATTCACAGCTATCATCGCTATCGCAACTACAGTTGGCAGGGGTCTGATTTAAGGCAATAGGCACATCCCAGGATGAGCCGCCATTTGAAGAAAGATAGATATTAAAGGTGGTATTATTATAGATAAAGTTGCCTTTTTTGCTCCAGGTAAAGGTTTTATTATCTCCGATATACCAGGTCTCGCCTCCATTGGGATAGGTTAAATTAATCTCTGCGGTAACATTAAAACTATCTTGGGAGGCATCATTTATCTGAGGATGGGAATTGAGCGCCACCTTAATCTTAAAATCATGGCTATCAATCACTGGGACTGTCCAGTTGTAGAAACAGTTGTCCACAAATTCGCTACAACCTGCTTGCGCCTGGGTGAGATTGGTATTAATAGGTACGGTCCAAGTTAAACCGCCGTTATTCGAACCGCTAATATTAAAGGTGGTATTAGAATATAAAAAGTTTCCCTGCTTGGTCCAGGTAATGGTTTTATTCTGGCCTATATACCAGGTCTCGCCACCATCAGGTGAAGTAAGGTTAATGCCCGCAGTGATATTAAAGGTAGAGCCAGACAAGGCAAAGATATCAGGAGATAAAGAACTGCTGACATTTACCAAAAACTGCGAGCCATTGACTGCAGGAATCTGCCAAGGATAAGTACATTCGTCGTCGCCTAAACCGCAGCTACAGTTAGCTGGGGTTTGATTTAAAGCGATTGCCTGCCAACTCAGACCTCCATTGTCAGAATAACGGACATTAAAGGTTGACCCTAAGAAACTTCCCTCTTTAGTCCAATTAATAGCTTTTGTCTGGCCAATGTACCAGGTCTCGCCACCTGCAGGGCTGGCAAGGTTAAGGCTGGCCTTAATGGTAAAGTTGTTAGAAGAGATATCAGTAATGTAGCCTGAAAGCGAGCTTAAGGTAACATTTATCTTGCAACTTGTGCTATTTACCGCTGGAACGCTCCAGGACCAACTGCAGGAATCGTCAAACTCGCCGCAGGATGTATTTGCCTGGGTCTGATTAGTGGCAATTGCTGTCCAACTTGCGCCGCCATTGGTTGAATAGTAGATATTAAAAGTGGTGTTGTCATATTTAAAATTTCCTTCCTTGGTCCAGTTGATAACAATATTGTCTCCAGCGTAGAAAACCTCTCCTCCATCTGGATAGGTAAGATGGATTGCTCCTCTTATGGTAAAGTTATCGGTTGAGATATCATAGACATTGTTGGGCAGGGCATTAAGAGCAACCTTCAACTTGAATTTATTGATGCCGTATCTAACTGGGATAGACCAGTTATACTGACAATCGTCATCAGTCTCGCTGCAAGATGCCTGCTGTTGAGTCAAATTCTGCGCCTGAGAATCAATAGGCACAAATGGCCCACCATCTTCTGAGAGGGTTATATTAAAGGTAGTATTGTTATATACGAAGTTGCCGCTTTTCTTCCAGGTAATAGTCTTATTTTGGCCGATGAGCCAATCCTCTCCGCCGTCGGGGGAGGTAAGATTAATAACCCCTCCAATGCTAAATAATCCGCTTTGATTGCTTAAGTTAGTAGCATCGGGGTTAAGGCTAACCCTAACCCGCACATTATTCTGGCCAAACAAAACCGGCACAGTCCAATTCCAATAACAGTCGTTGTCAGTAGCGCCGCAGCCGCATTCTGCCTGGGTCTTTTCCGTAGCAATATCCACCCAGTCGTCAATGTCAGGGTTAAAATAGCTTATATTAAAGGTGGTCTCTGGCCAGAAGAAGTTTCCGCCTTTAGTCCAGTTGATAGTTTTATTTTGGCCAATATACCAGGCTGAGCCAGTTTGCGGCTGGGTAATGCTTATGCCATGGGTGATATTGAATTTACCTGTAGAATTATCGGTAAAATTAGTAGGATATGCAGTAGAGGAAACCTTAATCTTAAAATTATTCCCGGAAATTACCGGCACTGTCCAGTTGTAAAAACAACTCGTATCTTCGCCTTCGCAGTTAGCCAAGGATTGATTCAGGGTATTATTTATAATTGTATCATAACTTAATCCGCCATTATCCGAAAGGGTAAGGTTAAAATAAGTAGTAGCATTGAAGCTTCCTGCCCGGCTCCAGGTAATGGTTTTATCCTGGCCAATGTACCAGGTCTCCCCCCCATCAGGCGAGGTAAGATTTAAGCGGGCAGTGATATTAAATTTTCCTGTGGAATTATCCGTGATATTAGAGGGAAGCGTGCTTAAAGAAACCTTGACCTTATAGGTATTATTTCCATCCAAAACCGGCACCTGCCAGACATAGTAGCATTTGTCATTAGTGGCATTGCAATTGCAGGCAGATTGGTTTAGGGCAGTGGTGTTTATGGGCAGGTCATACGATGTCCCCCCATTCTCGGAAAGGCTTATCAGAAAGTAAGTGGTATCATTATAATTTCCAGTCTTGGTCCAGTTGATATAGCGGGTTTCACCCACATACCAGGTTTGTCCGCCATCCGGCTCAGTAAGGTCGATTGCGCCAGTAATATTAAATACACCAGTAGAGTTATCCTTGATTCTATCCGGCAGGGTGGTTAAGGCAACCTTGATTTTGTAGTTTGTTCCTACCATTACCGGCACATCCCAGGTGTAGTTGCAACTATTGCCTCCAGCGCAGGCCTGGGTCTGGTTCAGGGTATTGGTGATAACATAGGGATAGGTTGTTCCTCCGTCAGAAGAAAGGCTGATATTAAAGTAATCCGAAGAGCCGCTAAAGTCTCCTAACTTGGTCCAGCTAATAGTCCTATTCTGGCCAATGAGCCAGTCCTCTCCTCCATCCGGTCTGACCAGATTCAAGCCCGCAGTGATATTAAACCTGCCTGAGGTTCCGGCTACCTGAGTGGGGTGCGAATTTAAAGCTACGCGAATGGTGTAATTGTTGCCAAAAAGCGCTGGTATCTTCCAGTTGTAGGTGCAGTTGTCATCGCCAGTATCAGAACAAAAAGCCTCTGTCTGGCTAAGACTAGAATTTATGGTGGAATAATATGCTCCGTTTTCTAAAAGCGTTATATTAAATGTGCTATTGGAGAAATTTCCCTGTTTGGTCCAATTAATGGCCGGGGTCTCGCCTACATACCACTCATCTCCTTGGGCAGGCGAGGTAACATTGATAACGCCCTTAATAGTAAAATTACCAGTTGTAGCCACATTTATTAAATTTTCAGTGTCGTTATTAACATAAATTTTTATCCTCACCGTGCTGCAATATATATCCGGTATCCGCCAAGGATAGGCGCAGGAATCATCTGAGGCGTCGCAGCTGACATTGGCCTGGGTCTGAAGTTGCCGAAGCGAGGCATTGTTTGCCTCCAAGGCCTGCCAGGTTGCGCCGCCATCAGTAGAATAGGTGATATTAAAGGAGTTGGCGCCAGTATAATTTAGGTCGCCACATTTGTCAAAAAGGATGGTTGTATCCTGGCCCATAAAAAGTGTGGTGCTGGCATTAGGATAAACTATATCAATTTTGCCCCGAATAGAAAAATCATAATTAGAAATATCCCAGTTGCGCGTAGTCTGGTTGGTAAGCGTCATATTCGAAATATTCAAATCAATAATCCCCAACCTTAAGGTGCTGTTAATAGGATTATAACCGCCAACCGTATTGTTGATTTTCCAGGTATATGTACCGCCATTGTCCTTGGCCGTAACATTAGCAATAAGTATGTTGTAATTGGTTGCATTCATAATGCCGCAATCTTTCTTACAGAGCCGCAGGCTGAGGATGTGATCTTCGCACTCCTTGGCATAATCCCAAGAGATAGCGGGCTGGTCACTTACATTCCAGACCACTACGGTATTGGGATTCTTAACAATCAGGGGAGGAAATTCTATGGCCTGCCAACTCACGGTGGAACTGTTACCTGTTGTAAGGGCGGTCTGTCGGGTAAAACTTATGTTGTCAGCATTCGTTAGGTTCGCCCTCCAATATATTGCATCCAGGCCAGACTGGGTAGAGGTTGCTGGACCAGAGGTAGAAATCCAAGCAAAGGTACGGTTAGTTGACAAAGGAGGATTAAGGGTAACAGTAGCAGTAGAGGTTTGGCTGGTAGTACTAAAGCGACCATACTGGGTCATTACCTTATTGTTAAAGGTGGCCAAAAACCAGCTGATATTTGCAGCGTAACCACTGGTATTGCGCCTAAAGGTCAGGTTGACAATATTATCGTTAGCATCGGTAATAATATATCCGTCAATTGCATAACGGTCCTCATAACCATCAGCTGGGCTGGCGCTTGTATAAAATACGAAAAAGGAATTATCTTTGGGAACATTTGAAACAGTAGCATTGACCTGAGTGGCAGTTGTGCCAGTCTCTAAACCAAACTGCACATTTACATCTTCATCATCCGGGTCAAAGGAAACTACCTGATAGACAAAGTCGGTATTGTGGCTGGCCCGAATAGCGCCTTTGCATATCTGTATCTTGTCGGTTTGATTATCAGTAACATTTATAAATTTAATAAGGGCAATATTTGCCTGGTCGTACTTGTTGGGACCAGTCCTCTGGGTAAAACTACGGTAATTTAAAAAAGGGATGGTCTTGTTGACATAGAACCTCTGAGGCAGGGTGATGGTCTTGACATAGGTCTGGTCTGACATCGGCGTCATTGCAGCAGTAACATTTACCCCAGATTGAAATTCTACAATTTGATAACATATTGTATTGGTATCCTCAGTAGCTGCGCCTATACGGGAAAGTAACAGGGTTCGGTCGTCGTCAAACATAGACATAATATCAAAATCCTTGCGGTCATTGCCGGATGCAGTACCTAATTCGCTACTGGTCGTATAGACAAAGGTCTTAGAAAGGTTTAAATGGTCATTGGGGTCAAGTAGAGGAGTAGGAGCGCCTAATGCAGTCGCATTAGTTAAATCTATGGAAATGGTCTCATTTCCGGAATACATCGGATAGGTGCCGCGCAAGACGCGCTTTATCTGGTAGGCCTCGCTTAGGCGATAAAACCAGAATATGGCAGATAATACCCCTATTGCCAGCACGGCTGTAAGAAATAGCTTATGTTTTCTAATCCTAACCCCCATCGTAAATTATATTTATTCGCTGGATAAAGTATTAGTGCCGCTATCCTGCTCAGTTGTATTTGTCGCCGGCGGTCTTCTTACAAAGCTAATCCCTCTGGCCTTACGGTTTATATCTAAACGTTTAGAATCGTATCTGGCCATATCCTCCTGATATTGCACCCGGACAATGTCCCCTTTTTTAAGCTGGTTTAAGGCCCTTATATGTTCCAAGGTTATTTTCTCAGGGGCAAAGGGAAGAAGTATCTCAAACTCCTCATGGGTTTGGGGATTACTCTCGTAACGTATGGCAATAAAACGCTTGTCAAGCCAGGTTATCTCTCCCAAGACCTCTTTTGTTGTCGTCGAGCTCTCAACCAACCTCTCTTTCTTACTTTCTGCTTTTTTCTCTTGGGCATAAACTAAATTTAAAAATAACCCCATTGAAATTATTAATGTTAAATGGCAAGCAAAATTTTTCTTCATCGCTAATCACCTGCTTTTACTCTTGTTAGTTGCCTGCTCAGGTCTTTTTTCTGCTGGAGGATTTGAGCTAAAGGTGTATTCAGTTATCTGACCCTTTTTAGAATGCATACTTAAAAAACCCACCATCACCTCGCCGCGCAGCTCTCCCCGCCAAAAAACAAGGTCTCCTGCTGGATTACTCTGCATTGTCTCCCAGACCAGAATCTGGTTATCCATTAGCCAAGGGGTATAATTAGAGGGCTCATAGCCCTGACTGCCCAGATTCTTGGAAGAGACCTTGCCATCAAAAAAGGTTAATACATCCACCTGCTGGGGTATTTTTTTGCCATAGGATTGGCCAGAAGGAACCAGATATATAGTCCACTCCTTGGCGCGCATAGCTGCTAAGCCCTGCTCAATAATCTGCTTCTCAGCTAATTTTCTCACTGCCGCATCATCCCCAGCTTGAACTGTAGCGGTCTTTTTCTCTTTAGCCCAAACCCCGCCTGCAAGTGTTACTACCAAAAAAAGACTTAAACCAAAAACCCATCCCTTTCCTTTCACCTTAACCTCCTTTTTTAAAGATTTGTATCTTGGCATCATTTTTTAGCTTTCTTATCCACTCCCTAAGCACCTCCTCCTTTTTTTGGGCTAATACCTTATCATAATATATATAACGCTGCCTTGAAAAATCCTCGGGTTTTGCCAAGCGCATATTTAGGCACTTGGCTACTACATATCCATTATATATAGGTAAGGGTTTATAGATTGTGCCTAAAGGTAATTTGGCTATGCGATAAAGCTCATCTTTGGGGAACTTCCAGGCCTCAGCCAAAAAGATAATGGTAACCAGGCTTGTGCGCCGGAAAATCTGTGAGCTATCCTTTTTGGCCTTATCCCAAAATTTTTTATCCTTTCTTGCCTGATTAAAAAACTCCCAGGCCTTTTTCTCCTCTTTAAAGTAGGCGAACTCTAAATCCAAATGATTATTCTCAGCGTAAAATCTATCTTCTACCTCCTGATTGCGCACTAAAGGATTAAAACTATTCTTCACCTCATTTAGCAACTTCTGAAGCTGCACAAGATGTCGCAGTTGATTTAAAAATAACTCTAATGGCTCATTGGTCTTTTGACTAACCCATTTTGCCAGCGCCTGTGAGTCTGCCTTGTAGTCAAAGTCAACCTTCTCTTTTTCCAAAAGCTGAGCGAGCTGTTGTTGCAACTCCTCATCTGTAACCGTGATATTGCGCCTGAAGGCCTCAAAGGATAAAACCAGCTGTTCCCAGATTGCCTCATCCAGCTCTTGCTGATTTTTAGGCTCTTTGCCCCAGTAGTTGCCAAAAACCGCAATTGTCGAGCGCACAAAATTGTAATTACTTAAAGGAACCGGGCTTGCAAAGATTGTCCCAATTATTTCTGGCTGGGAGCTTGGCGGCTCCTGACTTTTAACTGGCTCGGCTTGGCCTGCCTCTACTTGTGCAAGCGCTCCTCTTGCCAAAACCCCAGTAATCGCCATAAGGATTAGAGTAAGTTTTTTCCTCATCGTCATTCCATTGGCTGTTTACTGTCAAAGGCCTGCCAGGTAACGATGTATTTTTTTACCCAGTCCACATCTTTATCGCCCTTTTTGGCGTAACGCAAATACTGCTGGAAATAACGGATTGCCTTGGGCCTATCCACCAGCTGCTCGGCATAGATATAACCTAAATTAAAATAAGAGCTGGCATCATCCGGACAAAGTTCAATCGCCTTTTCAAACTCCGCTACTGCCCGGCCATACTCTTTGCGGTTGGCATAAAAGACCCCTAAATTGTAATGCATAGTGGCAGTTCTACGGATAAGGGCTTTATTCTGCCGGGCAAGTTCAGCTACCTGCGCAGGGGTATCCATAAGTCTTTGTTCAAACCTTCTATTCTTATCTACTGCCTCAAGCAAACTTTTATTAATCTGGTCTAATTTCTGACTCAACTCCTGCGCCTTGTTCTCGGCCTTTATCTTTGCCTGCTCAGCCTCTTTTAAGGCGGCATCCTTTTTTTTGTTTTCTTCTTCTAATTGGCTCAAGGCCTTTTTTGCCTCGGATAACTGCCGCTCCAAATTCTCTAATCCAGTCTTTTTGCTAAACTTATCCAACCTATCCTGAAGTTGCTCTTTTTCTTTTATAAGTTGTTTATTAATGGTTGTCAAGTCATTAATCTGGCCTTTTAAATTTAGAATAGAATCTTGCAATTCCTTGTTGGCAAGCGCGATTTTTTCCTTCTCTTTCAATGCCCCTTGGTGCTCCTGTTCCAATTTCTGCTGGGTTTCTCTTAAAGGCAGGAGCTCCTTATTTTCAGTAAGGAGCTTTTCGTATTCTGCCTTGAGGTCAGTTTGGTCTTTTTGCAGGCGGGCGTAATCTGCCTGAATACGATTCAGCTCATTCTGGGTCTTGGTTAATTTCTCTTTTATTACTTCTTCCTCTTGCACCCTTCCTGAAAGTAGCCTTTTTTGCTCCTCTAATTTTTTGTTAAGTATATTTGCACGCCAGAAAAAATAAAACAAGGCCACCCCCAAAACTAACACCAAAAAGATGCATACTGCAATTTTTAACTTAGGCAGATATTTATTAATGCTCATAACGACTCCCTTTTATGGCTAAGCCTCCCTCGGTTTTTTCCCTCATTGTCAGATAATCCCGGTAAGGCTTCAGCTGAATCCCAGAATCCGTGCTTTCGGGAAGCATCCTTTTATCCGAAGGAACCTGTTGATACTCTTTATAGTCAGAAGGTAGCCCTCCCTGATAACGCTCATCGCCAATAGTAAATTCCTTGCCGCTTATTATATGTGGGGTAATCATTACCAATAATTCTGTGCGCTGGGTTGACTGCGAACCGCGCTTAAAAGGAAATCCCAATATGGGAATCTTCCCCAAGATAGGCGTCTGCTCGTAAGAATCCAATTTCTCCTCCTTGCGCAGGCCTCCAATGAGCAAGGTAGTCCCATCTTTTATCATCACAGTTGTCTCAGTCAATGATGTGTCAATTATAGGAATTTTGTTTCCCGTAGGCGTGGTCAGGACCGTAGAGACGCTGGAGACCTCTGGCCTAAGCTTCATAGTAATAAACCCGTCGTCATTTATAACTGGAGTAACTGCCAACTGAATCCCCACATCAACAAAAGTAACTTCTTCTGAAACAGTGCTGGTAGACTGTCCAGTAGTAGTGGTAGTGGTAACATAGGCCTGCCTCTCACCCACATGAATCTTGGCCTCCTGATTATTCAAAACCACTAACTTCGGATTAGATAAAACCTGGGTCTTGCCTAAAGTTTTAAGGTATTTAATCACCGCATCCAAATCCCTTTTGCTGGTAAAAACCCCCAGGTGCAAATCGTCAAACAAGGTCTTAGGGGTACTTGCGCTTAGACTGGAAGTAGTTCCGGAAAAAGGATAAGCTACAATCTCGCCCAAGGTATTATAATAATGCTGGCGAGTCTGAAAGGTCGGGGAGTCGTTTCCAGCGTTATTTACCGCAAAAGGGTATGTCCCGGCATAGGCATTGCCAAATTTCTTACTTACGCCAAAAAGCCCTTCCCATTCAATCCCCTCGTCAATCTTGTCGTCCAACCTCACCTTGACAATCTTAGCCTCAATCAAAACCTCTTTTGTGGGTTTGTCCAGCTGTTGAATCAAGTCTGCTACCTCCTGCATCCTCTCAGGTAATGTCTGGACCACAACCTGATTGTTACGGTCATCCGCTTTTATTGAGCCAACCTTTTTAGCATCCAGCCGGTTTTTTAATATCTCCTCTACATCCTTGGCCTTGGCGTATTTTAAGACAAAGACCTGCACGACATTCTTTTTCTCAAACTCCTCCAAAGCCTGTTCCATCTGGGCAATCCGCTCTGGCGTATCCATTAAAAGCACATTGCCTGATTCCTGGTCCACCAAAACCCTGCCAATGTCGCTTTTTAAGGCATCCAAGAGGCTAAAGGCCTGTTCAGGTATGGCATACTTTAAACGAAATACCTTTACCTGGCGCAAATCCGAGAAATTTTTTCCATACAAGGCCTTGTATTCCTGCTCAGTCATTACCTGGATGATATCCTCACCCTGCATCACATAAGCCAGGCCATTGGTAAGCAAAACCAAATCAAAAACATCCTTTAAGGAAACATTCTCCAAAGATAACGAAACTCGGCCTGAGACATTCTTGGTCTGGACAATGTTAAGATACCCCTTGCTCGCAATATATCTTAAGGCCTCGCTGACATCAATATTACGCAGGTCCAAAGACACACGGCGATTCAGCCTTTCCTTTAAAGGCAAGGACTTAATAGCCTCTTCTTCTTTTTCTTCGCTTGATTTCTCAGGGGTTGTATTAGATACATCCTCAGCTCCTAAGGAAGCAGTTGGAGCCTGCTCAGCTAAAGCCTCTTGGCCAAGGTCTTCTTCAGCCCGGAGCCCGCAATATACCATCATCAAAATTAATACGCTCAAAAAAAACAAGGGCGAAGAATTAAAAAATATAGTTTTGATTTTTTTATTTATCATCTATTTAGGCTCCGCCTTCTCATCCTGCCAGGTCTCCCAGGTAAGGATGTATTTTTTGGCCTTGTCTGCATCCTTATCCTTAGGCTCAAGCATAAGGTAACGCTTGAAATGCATAATTGCCTTGGTCTTATTTCCTATATAGTCGGCATAGATGAGGCCCAAATTATAATGCGTGGCTGCATCATTGGGATTAAGCTCTAAAACCTTTTCAAACTCAGTAATTGCATCGTTAAATTCCTGGCGCTGCAGGTAAAAAACCCCCAAGTTATAATGCAAAATAGAATTCTCTTTAAGCAGTCGGTCTTTTAAAAGGGCAACCTGGGAAAGCTTTTTGGCATTGTAATCAAGCTTCTGTTTAAAGGCCTGGTTGTCCTTAAAAAGGATTTTATTTCTTTCCTTAAGTTGCGCATTCATCTTTTCCATATCTTGGTATTTTGCTCGGTCAGCCTCCCAACGAGTTAATAAATCGCGAATGGTCTTTTCCTTTTCATTCAAGGCCTGGGTAAGCTCCTGATTCTTCTTGGTCCATTCCTCTTGTTTAAGTTGTAAATCGTGCAGCTGAGACTCTAAAGGAAGTTTGTCTGCCTGCATTGCCACTATTTTGCTTTCATAGCTCTTAAGGTTAAGGCTTAGGTCTTGGTTCTGTTTCTGCAGCTCCTGGATGGTTTTTTCTTTATTCTGCAGCTCAAGTACAATCTGCTGGATGCGATTCTGCAGGGTAATTTTTTCATTCTGCGCCTGGGCAAACTTGGTTTCCAAATCAATCACCCTGCTGGAAAACTGCTGTTTATCACGAATAAGTTCGTTTATGGACTCATCGCGCTTTTGAGTGGCTTGCTGGATAGGCACAAGCTGGGACTTAAGGTCTGAATTCTCCTGCTCAAGCTGCCTCTGTCGAAACTCATAATCCTGCAACTTTGCCTTCAATCCGGAAACCTCTGCATTGAGCTGGGCAATTATATTTTCCTTCTCCTTGAGGCTGGCATTAAGGTTCTGCAGCTTTTCGCCTGATGTGCCAATTTCTTTACGCGCCTGCTCCAGCTGTTTTTCATAATTAGGCTTCAAATCATTAAGTTGTTTTTCCAGGGTATTTTTTTCAGCGCTCAGCTGGGCTAATTTTTCTTCTCTATCCTTAAGCTGGCCTTTAAGCTGCATTGAGTCTTGTTTTAATTCATCGATAGCCTTTTCTTTTTCAGCTATATCTGCCCCTAATTCCTGCAGCCTTGCCTGCAGCTTATTCTTCTCATCCGAAAGAGCCAGTATCTTATCATCCTTTTCTTTAAGGGCATTGGAAAATTGCTCTCTGTTGCGGTTAAGCTCAGCCAAGGAACTATCCTTTTGCTGGATTGTTGCCTCTAACTGTTTAAGCTGATTTTGTAAGCCCAAAGTAGAATCCTTTAGCTCTTTTAACTCTTTCTCTAATGCGGCCTTCTCGCCATAGGCACGGGCCAAGGTTGTTTCATAGTCTTTAAGCTTATCGGTTAATTTTTGCCTCTCTTGAGTAAACTCAGCCAAGGCCTTATCCTTATCTAAAACCGCAGAGGCTAAAGAGGCAAGCTGTTTTTGCAGTTCCTGTTTTTCATCTTGTAACTGTACTAACCTTGCCTGGACATCTTTTAATTGAGAAGATACTGATTGTAGCCTCTGTTCTAATTCCGCAATCTGTTTGTCTTTCTCCGCCAGGCCGGCGTTTAGTTTTTCATTCTGCAGGGCGAGGGACTGCTGTTGGTTTCTGAGATTAGCCAGCTCGTTCTGGAGGTTTTCCTTTTCGGATTTAAGCTGAGAGAGCTTGGCTTGGTAGTCTG
>Ga0272448_1003425_pt1 | contig 18944 bp, 17 predicted proteins | sample YNPCB0191_FD_202220 | JGI IMG/M metagenome (GOLD analysis project Ga0272448, IMG submission 202220) | Hot spring sediment microbial communities from Yellowstone National Park, WY, United States - YNP-CB-019-1 | ecosystem: Environmental > Aquatic > Thermal springs > Hot (42-90C) > Sediment... | reverse complement strand
TTCGATGCCCAGCTGCTCTTCCAGATCTCGTCTTCTCACGACATCATAGTATAATACCTTCATGTTGAAGCCTCTTGAGCGTTCGATGACAGCCTGGCCTATTCTTCCGACTCCGACTACACCCAACGTGGCACCGTATACGTCGTAGCCGAGTAGCATATCCGGCGCCCAAGTGATAACCCACTTTCCTTCTCTAACATATTTGTCGCCTTCGACAAGCCTTCTTGAAGCTGCCATTATCAGTGTCCAGGCGAAGTCCGCTGTCGCGTTGGTGAGCACACCCGGAGTATAGCACACATATATTCCCCTCTTCGTCGCCTCGGGGACGTCGACGTGGTCGTAGCCGACACTCATCGTGCTCACCACACGAAGCTTCTTTGCGGCATCATAGACTTCCTTGTCTATCTTCTCTGTCAGGAGACAGAGTAGCCCATCCGCGTCCTTGACCATCTCTAGCAGCTCTTGTCTGGTAGGCGGCTCCGGTTTATCTCTCAAATATAGGTCGCATTCTTTCTCTATTATCGAGATGCCGGGTTCAAGTATGCGTCTTGTCATAACAACCTTTGGTTTCGCCAAATCAAATATCACTCTCCTATCCTATCCCATGAGTCAGGTAAATATATCTTTTCGCGTTCGTCGAGTCTACTCATGTCATGCTAGTCTGACTGTGATTGCAACGCCATCCTTGACTTTTTCCAGCAGCTCGATCTTCCCCGTTATCTTCCCGATCAAGTTGACCGGGCTAGCTGCCACAGGTCTCCTGCCGCTGCTAGCTGGCGTTGGGCCAAAGAACAGGCACATGGACCTGCCAGGCGGCCAGTAGCCTATATCTCCGACTTCAACCTCCTTCCTACCATTCTCTGAAGAAATCGAAATCGGTGTGCTAAAGTATACTTCTTTCCCCCACGTGTTCGCCTCTGACTTGAAAGGTATCTTCTTAAGAAAAGCCTCATAGGTCTTCGGGCTCATCTTATCGTTTAGCTCACCTTCGACCGCTCCAACTCCCACAAATTCTATTATAATCTTGCTTGAAGCCATTTTTGTTCGAGATAGTTGGATGGGCGGCTATTATATATTTTTTGTAAGCCACCCGACAAGTCTATCTTCAATTTTCGAGTGAAAAAGCTGCGTGATATCAGCCTAATATTTATATTCGACGCGGACGCCTATTCGACGATTGACTTGCCCAAATACAGCTACATGATTTCTGAACATTTTGGATATCACGTGAGAAACATCGACAAGGACTTAAATGAACGGAAGGACTTCGAGGCTGCCATATCATTCTTGAAGGAGTCAGGCTATCACGGTATCATGATCCCCTTGATGTTCAACATGGACGTCTTGGTCAAGGAAGTGAAGAATATTGTGGAAAGCTATGGGATCAACATCAGCGGGCTGGCGACAGACCACTACTACACTCATCTAAACTATTATCTGACGAACACAAATTCGGCGGTGAAGGCTAGGGCCTTGGACATCATGATGTCAGGCATTTCAGTCTCCGACGTCCTCTCCGCTCCACTGATAATCGGCTTGATAAGAGGCGGTAACATGAGAGATGAAAAGTCAAACATATGGCTTCACGCCGCATTGAAGATCCTGGACAAGAAGGCGAGAGACCTGAACGTCCAGATCCTGATCGAGCCCCTCAACCACTACGAGACGGGATACGTGAACACCATCGCTGAAGCCTACGACCTAATAGAAAGGTTGGAGCTAGAGAAGACCGGAATACTGATCAACACATACCACATGAATATTGAAGAAGGAGACTACGAGCGACCTATATTACACGCTAGGGAAAAGATCTGGCACGTCAAGTTTTCAGACAACAACCGTCTTCCACCTGGATTTGGGCACATAGACTTCGAAAGCATAGTAGGCTCTCTAAAGAAGGTTGGATATGATGGCTGGTATTCTGTGGAATGCCTGCCCAGACCCAATTCGAGAGATGCCGCCGCTGTATCGATCAGCTTTCTAAATGAGATGATAGGGTGAAGGTGGCCCCTCGCATGCCTGTTGCGAAATGGTGGATGCCATCGTTAACTTCGTTGAATTCCACTATCCAACCTTCTGGGCGCTCGTCTCACGTCCAAAGACTCCCGCCGCATCTGGCTTTAAAAAAACTTTTATAATAAAAACCTTCCAAAGCCGATTCTAGGCGATGAAATTTGAGCGTTTCCGAGAGAAAAGTATTTATGAGAGTCTGTGGGCGCTCTCTTTTTGACCTTAATGGCCAAGAAAAAGGCTAAGAAGGGAGAACAGAAACCTTCGGAACAGAAACAGGCATAGAATGTTATAGGGTTTTGTATCCACCTTTTTTTGTTTGGCCCACATCATAGGTGGGCCCCTCTTTATTTATAGTAGTGGGGATAAGAGTTATGTAGAGTAGCAACCGTGGAATGGGAAGTCCGGTGACTCATATTGGAACCTTCCTCACAACGACCAATCCACCAAACAACAAAATACAGGCAGCAGATGTTTGGAGACTTGAAAGGGAGATGTGCTATTCGCCTATAAAAATAACAAAAGGAAAATGTACAGACCGCAACACGTTCGCAAATGATAAAGGAGTCGAATGCCTGAAAGCATACCTTGAAGAAGAATGGGCACAGGACTCTGCTGCCGGAGTGAAGAAAGCCGATTTCTGATAGAGAATGGTCCTACCTTATCTTGCTCAAGAGGCTAGAGAGCTCTTCAGGCGCCGTCACCATGACATCGTGGTCGGATTCGACTTCGTACACCCGCCAACCTAACTCTCTAGCCTTTCTTGCTTCTCTGAAGAAGCCCCAGTTTTCGGCTCTTACTCCCTGCCGAACAAAGCACCAGATATAGGACCTGGTTAGCTTGAGGGCTTCAGGATTGGAGATGTGAACCTTCTGCTCGAAGCAGGCGAGAGGATGAGGTTTCAGCCTTTCCTTCAGCCATCTCAGAACATTTGCATCTGAGATCCCATAGAGTGGTCCTCCTCTTGGGTTCACGACTTCTTCTGGAAATGGCACAAGCCACCCTTCTCCTCTCTCGTTTGCGATCTGCCTGAGCTTTGCAACAAAGCCTGGATGGAGGTCGGATATTGATTGACCGTCGTCGGGTAGGAATGCGTCTAGGTAAACGAGATGCTTGAGCCTTGAAGGCGCCCTGTCCGCTACTCCTGTTATGACCATTCCTGCGTAGCTGTGGCCGACGAGTATCACATTCTCTAAGTCTTCGTAGTCCAAGAGGCTCACAACATCGAGTATGTGTGTGTCCAAGTTGACTTCTCGATTCAATAGGTGGTGTCTGTCGCCGAGACCCGTAAGAGTGGGTGTGTAGACTTCGTCTCCACTTGAACGAAGAAGATTTGCGACTTTGCGCCAGCACCAGCCACCATGCCAGGCTCCGTGAACGAGAACGTAGACTGCCATCTGCCATCAGCCCATGTTGGAGGCTAAGGAGAATATTGGCCTATTAATCTTTTTTTCTCTCTCACGCAAGCTTTTCCAAGAGTGATTTGGCATGTTTAGGGTTCTATATGATGTCGGATACCCTTTTCGAAGGTCATGAAGGGAAAATGTCATGGAAGTGGCGGAGATCGTTTTGAGAGACATAATATTTTTAAAAGCTAGGTTTGAAGTCAAATGTATGGCTTCTAGGAAGATCACAAACTGGAATGTGGTCGCAGACACTGAGCCCAAGAAGATGGCTCTTGAGATCGTTGAAGAAGGTCTTAGAGCCTCCAACCCATATTCTTCTGTGATCGAAGCGCTGTCGAGAATGTCGGATCAGATCCAAGCCCGAAGGAGAAAGGTGGTTGTCGGCTTTGGAAAGGCAAGCTATCAGATGGCCCTGGCTTGTGAAGAGTCTCTTGGAGACAGGATTGACTCTGGGGCTATCATAGTCCCAAAGGGGTCAGTGAAAGATTCTGGCTTGAAGAGGATAAGGCTGCTTGAAGGCACACATCCGGTGCCAACTCAACTCAACGTGGACTCGGCCAGAGAAATACTTCAGCTCACAGGAGGTCTGGCCCCTGACGACCTGGTAATATGCCTGATATCCGGCGGAGGTTCGGCGCTGTTCACCTATCCAGCCCAAGACATCACTCTCGAAGACAAACAGGAGATGACGAAGCTGATGCTCGCGGCCGGTCTCACAATTCAAGAAATCAACTGCATAAGAAAACACATTTCAGGCGTGAAGGGTGGGCAGCTTGCGCGACATATATATCCTGCATGGGTTGTCAGCTTGATCTTGTCAGATGTTGTTGGAGACGATCTCAGCTCCATAGCGTCAGGGCCTACATCTCCTGACCCATATACGTTTGAGGACGTCATGGCGCTCTTTCAGAAATATCATATAACAGAAAAGGTGCCAGAGAACATAGCCGCCAGAATAGCGGGGGGGCTTGAAGGCAGGATCCCTGACACACCTAAGCCTGACGACAGAATATTCGCGAAGGTTGCTAACGTCATCGTCGCCAACAACACTAGGACACTTTATTCGATGGCCGAAAGGGCTGAATCGTTGGGCGTTAAAACGATGATACTTACATCCTACCTAGAGGGTGAAGCACGTGAAGTTGGAAAAGTCATCGGCTCGATAGCGAAGCAGGTCATAACCCAAAATCTTCCCCTTAAACCACCCTGTGCAATATTCCTTGGAGGCGAAACCACGGTGACCCTAAGAGGAAATGGCAGGGGTGGCAGAAACCAGGAGATGGCGTTGTCAGTCGCCCTCTCAATTAGGGGCCTGCCCAAAGTTATCTTCGCCTCTGTTGGCAGCGATGGCATAGACGGCAACAGTGACGCGGCTGGTGCGATAGTTGACGGCAGGACCATCGACAGGGCGCTGGAAAAAGGCCTTTCTCCAATAAAGTACCTAGAAAACAACGATTCAAACACCTTCCTCAAGGCAGTGGATTCCCTGATCTACACAGGGCCAACTGGCACGAACGTGAACGACTTATCCTTCCTACTGTTTCCCTGAATAAACTCAACCGCTTTTTCGAAGGCCTTCCTAGAGCTTTCTCTTCACCTTCAAGACCCTACCATGCCTATCGACTACCACCACAACATTGTCCCTATCTATCTCCTCGTCGCTTGTGGCCTGCCAGTATTCGCCATTTATGAGAATGAAGCCGACCTTATTCGGTCCTATCGGATCCAATGTCCTACCTTCGCCTGTCGGAAGCCAGTCGACCGGCTTCTTACGTAAAACCACCGCGATAGCGCGGACTATGACGAAGGTGAGTATCAGTCCGCCGGTCAAGGTGGCGGCGACGACGGTGATGAGTGTTCGAAGGATCCACTCTGGCTGCACGAGAGTTGGCGAGAAAGGATTCGAGATCGTCAAAGCAAAGCCCAATGCCAACGTGAATGTCCCAAATATGGCTGCCACACCATGTGTTCCCTTCTTGAGTTCGACGATGAACAGGAGCATGCCGAAGACTATCAGTATTCCAGAAACCAGGTTCACGTTTATTCCGAATCCTATGAGCCCCAAGAGGATCATTATTGCACCAGCAACTTCAGCTCCTATTCCAGGAGTGGAGAGGCCTACGAGGACCGCCATGAAGCCCATCGACAACAGAAGGCTTGAAAGCAGTGGGTCAGAAACGTAATCCAATATCTGCACGTTGACTGGCTTATCGAAATAGACCAACCTGAAAGGGTATGTCTCAAGCGTGAAGGTCAGATCTCCTCTCTTTACTGTCTTGCCGTTCGCGTTCATCAATAGGCTGTCCATATTCTGCTCGACCGCATCGATGACTTGAAGCTCCTTCGCCTCTTGAGCGTGCAGGTTCAGATTTTCTGTGACAAACTTTTCGGCCACAGACGAGTTCCTGCCGTGAAGTGACGCGTAGGACACCATCTCAGCTTTGAAGGCGTTGACGTACTTTGGCTCATTCGTCGGCTCAGAGCCGACGACAGGCTGGGCGGAGCCGATGGTCGAATATGGAGCCATCACCGCATAATCTGCTCCCATAAGGATGTAGGTGCCAGCCGAGAGCGCACGTGACGCCTGAGGGTAGACGTATCCAATAATGGGTATATCAGAGGATAGGATGGCCTTCACGATCTGCAGCATCGAATCAGCAGAGCCCCCTAATGTGTCTATTCTGAACACGAGGGCTTTGGCGCCGACGCTTTCAGAATATACTATTGCACTTTTCACATGCTCGACCGTCGACACAGAAATGTATCCTGTAATATCGGTGTAAACGACTACGTTTTCGCTGGTCTGCAGGTAGGCACCCTGCGACAGTAATGCCAACGCTAGAATTACTAGAACTGGTATGGCTACTGCGGTTGTCTTAGGCATGGCTGGACATCATGTCATGATCTTGATCCATTTATTTAAGAGTTGGCTCAGACAATTGAAATATATCTTGGGCAAACAGTCACTTTAGACGCTTAAGCAACATGCCTAGAGTGGATCGCAAAAGGCATGTCTAGTTAGATGATGTTCACTGACATTAGCGGGCCAGGCTACAATCCTTCAAAAGTCTTCTTTCTCATGGTATATGGTGAATTATCAATGTCGATGTGTGTAAGGGCTTCTTAAACTAGGCTAAGCATAGGGTGATAGTCAACACAACCAGTCTTCATCTTGATGAGCAACATTCTTCTCAAAGTGTGAATCGCTCTTTCAATATCTTCGAAGTTCGTTACCGTATACCATAAACTTCTCTATAGAATTCCTTAAAGCATTTCGGACAGTCTTCTGGGTCTATTATGAAGTCTAGTACTGCTGGAACACCGTCAAGATTCAACTTTAAAGCCCTTTCTAGCGCACTCTTGACATTCTCGGGCCTGTCTATTTTTTCTCCGTAACATTTGTTTGCTTCAGCAAACTTTACAAAGTCCGGTTGCACAATGAAATCTGTGGCTGTAGACTTTCCAAAAAGCTTCTTCTGAATCCACTTTGGCCAACCGTAGCTGAAGTTGTCGAAGATAGCCCATGTGACTGGAGCATCATATTGAACTGCTGTTGGAACATCTTGGCTGTACATTTGGAAAGCGCCATCACCCGACGTACATATAACTTTCATATGCGGCATTGCAATTTTTGCACCTATCGCTCCAACAACGCCGAAGCCCATACAAGTCTGTTCAGCTGGCGGAACGCATCCAACTACATCATACACTTTATAGTAGGGGAAATAGTATGACCATAGATCTTGCATACCATTTTCGTTTACGAGTATTGTTTCTTTGCCGAAAATCCTATTCATTTCCTTTACAACCCTTTTTGTCTTGATCGGCACAGAATCTTCCAAACATTCAGCTTCCACAGCAGCTTCAAACTCTCTCTTGGCTCTAACAATATCATCCACCCTTGAAGATCTCGCCATATTATGTGCCTCCAATTTTAGAGTGGCATATTCAATGATCTCCTCCAATGTCAGCCTTGCATCGCCCAATATGAATAAGTCTGGCGTCCAGTTCCTGTCCATTTCAAAATAGTCTATGTCAATCTGAATATATTTGGCGTTTTGCGGAAAATATTTCCATGCACCAGACTGAAATTCCTCGAACCTTGAGCCCACATTAATTAGCAAGTCCGCATCTTCAAAAACCTTCTTTCCAACATCTGTCCGATACAAACCAACAAGCCCTAGAGCGAGAGGATGCTCTTCCGACAATACGCCCCTGCCAGCTGGCGTGGTCAGGAAAGGTATTCCAAAGAATTCAACAAACCGCCTAAACTCTTCAAAAGCCCTAGAAAGCACAGCGCCGCCGCCGGCAACTACAATAGGCCTTTCAGAAGAGATTATCAGGTTAGCAGCCTCTTTGACAAGCTCAATATCTGGCCTAGCCAGAACCTTTCTAGACCTTTTATAAGAAAAATCTTCTACGTTAGACTTAACTATGTCCGATGGAAAATCTATGAAAACAGGCCCTGGCTTACCATTTATGGCCAAAGTGAATGCGCGATGCATAAACCATGGAATCCTCTCTGGGCAAAGTACACGTGAACTCCACTTGGTCACTGGCTTAAATAATGAAACTTGATCAAGCTCTTGGAAGGCGCCCATGCCTTCAGTCTTTATGCTGGTGCTTGGGCATGTCGCAATAATAGGCAAACATGAAGAATATGCTTCAAGCATTCCTGGAACCATGTTTGCAACACCTGGGCCTGGCGAAGCATAAACCACGCTTGGTGAACCTCTAAGCCTTGAATAAGCCATTGCCATGAAAACCGCTGAAGCTTCATGTCTAACCTGTATCGGCTTAATCTTCGCGTCCTCAAGATATGGTGTCATCAAGTGTGTTGTCGGAAGACCAAACACATGCTCTACACATTCTTCCTTTAATATTTTGACAACAGCCTGCCAACCATCCATAAACATTCAGTAAATGAAGAATTCTTAATAAGCTTTGCCAAGATATTTTAAACTTGAAGAACCTAAGACTCAACCATGTTAGCTGCATTCTAGCTTGCTTCTTTCTTGGTTCCACCTAAGACATATGTCGAAGAGATTGCAGTTAGCATCAAAGACCAAACCTACATAGAAAAGGATTTCACTCAAACTTGTCGCAGGACGACACAATCAATGAATCGATATAGGACCAGTGACAATCTGCAGGATTACTGTTCCCCTGTTAAGCGATTGCACGGTATATACCGTTTCATGAGACAATCCTCATATGCTTTATTAGCATAAGACAAAAGTATTTCTAGTAATGTTCTACAGTTTTTGCCAGCTATGGTTTTCACTTACGCAAGAATTAGGGTTTGCAAACCCGCTTGCATTATCAGTGTTTAAGGAAGTCGAGTTGCTAGTGGACAGTGGAGCCGTATTTACTTCGTTGCCCAGAGCATCTTGGAAGAGTTAGGGCTTAAGCCTATCGATAAGGAAAAGTTGAAGGTTTACGGCGGGGCAGTCGTAGAGCGTGAGGTTGGGTGGGCGTCGATAGAGTTCGGTGGCAAGCGTAGGGTTATCCCAGTGATCTTTGGTGAAAGCGGTGACACTCCGGTGCTTGGGGTAGCATCGTTAGAGGCGCTCGGTTATCAAATTGATTCGATGACGAAAAAGCTCAAGCCCACAGAATTCTTGATGATCTAATCAGATTGGCGATCAAGTTTTCTCTTGTCGAGTCTGTTCGGTCAAAAAGGCTGATGAGGCTGTCGATGCTGTCCCATAGAGCAAGCTTCGAGAACACTTCTGTTCCCCTTTTAGGCCACCCTCATCAGATGTGCTTTCTGTCTATCCTAGCTCTTCTCCTTCGCGTACTTTGATAGAGCTATGCCTGGCAGTGCCTGAGCGATACTTCCCTCCGTGATCACCATCAAGTTCTTCTCTCTAGCGATCTCGGTCCACGTCTGGAGTTCACGCAGCCTCATTGCCGCCGGATTCTTCGCGTAGAATTCCGCTGCCTCCGACATCTTCTGAGCAGCCAAGAGTTCGCCTTCGGCGGTGATGATCCTGCTCCTCTTTTCACGTTCAGCTTCAGCCTGCTTTGCTATCGCACGCTGCATGCTTTCAGGGATTGCTGCATCACGTATGGCGACTGCTGTTACCTTTATTCCCCATGCTTCTGTGGTTTCGTCTAGGATGGTTTGAAGTTTCTTGTTCAACTCATCCCTTTTTATGAGCAGCTCGTCGAATTCGACCTGCCCGATGACGTCACGTAAGGTCGTCTGAGCCAGTAAGCTTGTGGCAAGGGTGTATTCTTTGACCTTTACTACCGCGTTTATGGAGTCTGCAACCCTAAAGTATACTACGGCGTCAACGTCGACTGTGACATTGTCTTTTGTGATGATCCTCTGTTTGGGCACGTCGAATGTTATCAGTCTCAAATCCACGATCTTGGGCTTGTCGACGAAGGGAACCAAGAATACGACTCCTGGACCTTTGGCGCCAAGTAGTCTTCCAAGGCGGAAGACGACTACCCGCTCGTATTCTCTTATTATCCTTATCATGGAAGCGACCAGCCATATGAGGAAGAATAGTAGGAACAGTAGGAAGATGACTGTTTCGACAGATTCTATCTGGAAGACTGCTTCACTAAGCATGTTACGTTATCGGCTAGGGGACCTATTTATCCTTTGTACCGATCATCTAATTCACCAAAGGAAACTCCCGACTTCAGATTAGGCATTCCTCCTAGGCAGTATATTCTTTTTGACGCTTGTTTCTATATTCGTCGAAAGCTTTATGAAGAAACCTCTTTAAGAATGGAAACGTGAAAAAAGAGAGAGTCCTCAGAGAAATATTATATGGTGTGCTAGAGAGAAAGACTAGACTCTTTAAGCAACTTGAGCTGAGCAGGGTATGCGGGTTGTCCTTAAGCACTGTGAATTATGTCTTAAAACCACTGGAACAGATGAATGCGATAGAAAAGAAAAGGTTTGGTTTCATTGTCCTAGATCCCAAGAAAATCTTGCTATATTGGGCTTCGATCAGAAGGCTAGAGAAGGACATCGTTTATCGAACATATTTGAATAAGCCCGTGGAAAAGATTGAAAGCGAAGTTCCGGCTAACTCTGTTTTCACCGCGTATTCTGCATTCAAGTTCAAGTTTGAAAAGATTCCGTCAGAATATGGCGAGGTTATTGTTTATGGTAAGAAAGAAGATTTTGAAAGGCGGTTTGGGAAAGAGGAAGCCTCGCTCAAACCGAATCTAATAGTCTTGAATCTTGATGATCATATAATGAAATTCAAGATATCTCCAATCGCTCAAATTTTCGTAGACCTGTGGAATTTAAGATCTTGGTATGCCAAGGATTTCCTAAGAAAGATGGAGGAAATAGTAGATGGAGTTCTGGAATAAGATCGCCATAGACAGGAGCTTTGAGATACTACAGAAATTGAGGATGAGAATCGATTTCGTTCTAATAGGAGGGTGGGCTGTATATTTTTTGACAAATGCGATAAAATCTAAGGACATGGACATCATAGTTGACTTTGATAATCTATCCAAGCTTAAGCTGGAAATGGGCATTCAGAAAAACGATTTTCTTAAAAGATATGAGCGTGAAATAGAGGGCGTTTTAATAGACATTTATGTGCCATTCTATTCTAAATTCGCTGTCCCTGTAGAGGAGGTTCTTCAGAATACGATAAGAATTGAAAATTTTAAACTGCCTAAACCAGAAATTTTGCTGATATTGAAACAGCAAGCCGAACTACAGAGGAAAGATAGTGTAAAAGGGCAAAAGGACAGAGTTGATATAATCTGCTTAGCGAAAAGCGGACAGATAGAGTGGAGATATTATAAGCAATTAATAAGGAAATTTGCGCTTCAAGAGTACAAAAGAAGACTGGAAATGATAGTTAAGTCCTCAAGGATTGAATTTGAATATCTTGGCATAACAAACTATAGGGTAGTTAAGAAGATTAGGGGAAAGATCCTAGAAGAACTATCTGCTGCATGATCTAGGAAACTCGATTGATAATGTGATTACGAAAGGGTAGATGCTAAAATTTATTCTGTCATAGAAAGACACTGGCTAATGTTTCTCTAACTGTTTATGGAAGTTGAAACAGCCAGTCGTTTGACAGGACTTCACGTTTTGAAGAAGAGCAAGGCCGATCAGGATACCAGTTGGGCGATGAGGGAATCAACCTTTTCCTCGATTATGCCCAAGACTCTTCTGATCTCTTCAATAGGCAGATCCTTGACGTCTTCGATATGCCAGTCTTCAACCTTCTTAAGAAAGACTGCAGGACAGGAGTCATCACTGCACCCCATCAGAACAGCCCTTTCCGCCTTCTCATACATCCAGCGCTCTATAGCCTTCGGCTTAGCCTTCGAGATGTCGATTCCCCTCTCCTTCATCACCTGTACCACGAGAGGGTTGACTTCTCTGGCGGGATTTGTGCCTGCGCTTATTGCACGATAGCCTTTTGGTGCCTTCGAGTTGAACAGTGCTTCGGCGATCTGGCTTCGACCCGAGTTTCCAACACACACAAAAAGGATCAGCTTGTCTTCACGCATTAGAAAAGGAATCACTTCCATATTATTTAAGTCTTACATTGGAATTAGTGTGTTGAATAACTGACTTGTTTGTCTAAGTTTCTTGTGTTATATGTAGATTTGTTATGTTTGGTATCTGCTGTTTGAGGCGCTTTGTCTGATAGGGATTGGAAGAGGTATAATGATGCTCTTGTGAGGAGGGGTGAGATTCTCTTGGATATGGGCTTTGTATCTGACTGGTCTGGGGAGCTTGAGGTTGTGAATGAGGGTAAGGAGGGTGCGAGGTTCAGGTACCCTGAATCGTTCATCAGGCTTCTTGCTGTAATCCACGCATACCTCCTACCCTATAGGCAGCTTGAAGGCTTCATCAGAGCCTTGATTAACCATGTTGAAGGGTTGAAGGCTCCGGATTACACAACCATATGGTGGAGGGTGTCGAGGATGAAGATCGACCTAAACCCTTCAATAAAGCCTGGTGAAGACGTAACTATCGCCATAGACTCATCAGGGATAAAGGTCTCGAACAGGGGAGAGTGGATTAGGCAGAAGTGGAGGGTTAGGAGAGGGTTCATCAAGATCCACCTCGCAGTAGATGTGAAGACGAAGCAGATGATATCGATGGAAGTGACCAAGGAGGACGTTTCAGATGGGAGGATGCTCAAGCCACTAGTGGAGGAAGCATCAACCAAAGCAGAGGTCAAAAAGGTTATTGGAGACGGAGCATACGACTCAAGAGAAAACTTCAGGTTCCTAGCTGAGAGAGGCATACAGCCCTGCATAAAGGTGAGGAAGAACTCCTCCACGGAGGCTAAAGGGTGCACACCTAGAAAGCTCACAGCCATAGAACAGCTCAAAGACCCAGAGCAGTGGAAGAAGAAGCACAGCTACGGATTAAAATGGATAGCCGAATCAGCCATATCATCACTGAAAAGAACATTCGGAGAATACATCGCATCAACCAAATGGACGAACATCATAAGAGAACTCCTCATCAAAGCCTCAATCTACAACCTCTTCATAAGAATGAACCCATAAGACCAAAACCAAACGACAAAAAGATAACCGATAACAGACCACACAACCTCCAAGTTATTCAACACACTAATTGGAATGGAATTTTCTGTTATTGACTTCATTAAACATAATATTGTCCTCGGCCAAGAATATCTATTTATTTGGCACACGTAAATCCTACTCCTAAACTTTTATAAATAGAGAGAGATTAGCCTCGGTTTGAAGCACAAATGAAAAAAACAGCCTATGTGTGTTCGATAATTCTTGTCACCTCTGTACTGGCACTATCGATTCTACCATCAGTGACAGCTAAGCCATCTGTTTCTCTTCCCAAGAGGACCACATGGGATATTGACATGATAGACAGTGACATAACTGGATATACGGGAAGAAATGTATACGTTGCAGTCTTGGACACTGGCCTAGTTCCTAATTGGCGCGACTACTTTCCGGCGGATAGAATAGCTACGAATCTGGGTAAGGGATTCTACGAGCCGGTGCGTGTGGATGCAAAAACTGGTGAGCTAGTCTATGCTGGATTTGTGGTGGAAACAAGCTTTATAGGCTCCACCTTATCGACACACGGGACACATGTCGTAAGCACGATAATCGGTTACAACTATTATGCTCCATCTGACGCCGTCTCAGGATACCCACTTCCCCCAATATTCGTAGAAGGAGTAGCGCCTGACGTCACAATAATACCTGTCAAGGTGCTGTCTGCCTACCATCTTCCAGGTTACTCTGGACCATATGGAGTGGAGTTTGGAACAGACCTCGCAGTAGCCGCAGGAATACATTATGCAACGGAACTGAAGCTCAAAGGCTACTCTCCAATGATTATCTCGATGAGTTTGGGCGGCGACGAGCCATCTGACATCATCGAGGATGCAGTAGACTACGCAATAGCTAATGGTGTCATAGTTGTAGCCTCTGCTGGCAACGATGGAGAAGCAGGCATGGGCTGGCCTGGAGCATATCCACAAGTCATATCTGTCGGCGCATGTGGGTGGAAATACGAATGGTACAGTCCAACTGCAGCGCCTCCTCCAAGGTACCGGCTCTGGTGGCTGCAAGACAGCACATACGGCTACAGAGACATATCTGAGCCTACACCCTCGGACGACGTGTATGTGACCGACTGGAGCAGCAGAGAAAACGACGATAGAGTTCCAGGCTATGACCAAGATCTAGACGTGTTGGCACCTGGAAGTTGGGTTAGAGGGCCATTTCCAGGCTACCCTGGCTACAGTCATCTTCCTTGGTGGTCTCAAGGAAGGGGTTGGATGAACAAGCCTAGCCTAACAAACTTCTACTATGCAGGCGGCACGAGTATGGCTGCACCTCATGTGACATCGGTGGTCGCGATGATGCTGGAGAAGAATCCGAACCTCACACAAGCGGAAGTGGAAGAAATACTTGAGAGCACCGCGTTACCGATACCTGAGGGATCGATGACGATATACGATATCTCGCCCACGCCAGGATGGTACACCTACAGCTGGGGTGCAAATGCGACAGGATCTGGTTTGATACAAGCAAAAGCTGCCGTCCAAGCAGTCCCAGAACCATGAGGGCGTAGAAGTAGTCTCGCCCTCCCACATTTTTATTTCGAGTCCTAGAGAGACTTGAGGCTGTTAAGCCCATAAAACCTTCGCTGCCGCTTCCACACCCCTCCCAATCCTATCTGTTACCTTGAGCTCTTTCAAGACCAGCTCCAGTGCTGGAACCATCTGTATAAGGTATTGTGGGCTGGCTGTGATACCCATATGTCCAATGCGAATCAGCTTCTCCTCCAGTCCTGCTAGACCTTCACCTATCATCAGTCCGAACCTCTCCAGCAGCAGTGAGCTGATCTTGTGAGACATTCCCTCAGGCACCTTGACTGCTGTCAGCACAGGTGATGCGTCTTCTTCTCTCGGTAGAGTTTCTAGGTTGAGGGCTCTTATTGCCTCCCGATAGGCTCTTCCCACCAAGCTGTGTCTCCTATATCTCTCCTCAAGCCCCTCCTCGAGAGCCTTCTTTTGAGCCATATGCAGTGCCCTTATGATGGTGGTTGGCACAGAAGTTGGATGAGGGTGGCCGATCGGCGCCCAATCTTCGGACTCCCTTAGATAGAATGGTATGTTGTAGAAGTAGGACCTTATCGAATTCTTTCTTCTCGAGGCGAACTCGATGAATCTTTCGCTCATGGCTATTGGGCAGACACCGTTTACACTTGACAGACATTTACTCGCGTATCCGACTGCATAATCTATCCCCCATCCATCAAAGTCGAGTTCTATGCCTCCAAACGATGATATTGCATCGACGACAAGCAGCTTATCATGCTTTCTCGCGATCCTTCCAATCTCTTTCACGTTGTTAAGTATGCCGGTGGATGTATCGTTTTGTACCACGTATATTGCTTTGGTGTCACGGTTCAAGTCAAGATATTTCTTAACCTCCTCTAGGTCAATTCTTTCGCCATCTCCACACTTCACATCCAGAACCTCGGCGCCGCAATACCTTAACATGTTTCCTTGGGCGTCTCCAAAGAATCCGTTGCTGATATTGATGACTTTGTCCCCATCCTTTTCGAGAATGTTGGGTACAGACATCTCCATCGCGGCAGTCCCAGGTAAGGGGACGATCGTCACCGCAGACTTCGTCTTGAAGATCTTCTTAGCATCCTCACATGTTTGGAGGTATATTTCTCCCCAGTCTGAGCCGTAGTGGGCCATAACCGGTTTAGAAAGCTCTGAAAGGATGTCTGGGTCTACTTCTGTCGGACCAGGTATGAAGAGAACCTTTCTCAAGTGGATCGGCTTGAGTTCAAATATCCTCTATTTAACGTTTTTTCAACCGGTACCGTTGCTTCTCACGGCCAACCTTTCATGTCAAACCGCAGCCTGGGGATGTGGCTGCAGGATCGGGTTTGATCTCTAAATTGCAGGCTTTAGTCAGCTCGTAGACTGCCTAGCAGGGAAAATATTGGTTCTTTTGGCAAAACTTTTTTAACCAGCTTGCGGAAATTACCATCGCTAAGCGGTCGGAAGGTTGCAGAAGGACAACTTGGGGTCTCAGAGGATGCTGTCGTATGATGAAGAGATGAAGCTCATAGTCGAAAACATAAAGAAATATGGCCCCAAGAACGTCTCCGAGATAGCGAGGGCCGCAAACCTTCCGATTGAAACGGTCAGGTATAGGATAAAGAATCAGCTGAAGGAGATGGGGATAAGGTACCATGTCAGCATAAACTACCTCAAACTTGGCCTGATCCGCTCTTGGATGCTTCTCGACTTCTCTGTCCAGAACTTGAAGAATGCTCCTGACATCTTGGATCTGCTGTCGAAGAGAGGCTATCTCACATACTATGCGAAGGTGATCCCATATGGCTTCTACATATCGATATCTACGTTGCCGTATGCTGCGATCACGAAGTACAGAGAACTGCTTGATGAACTGGTCCGCCTTGACATACTCAAAGAATATAGGATGATAGATCTACAATATCTCAAACATGTTTCACTGAGGCCGGAATTCTACGACTTCTCGACAAGAACATGGAACATACCATGGAACACGATCGATGCCGACTTGAGGAAGGAGACAAAACCCATTCAGATGGACTACTCTCGTGCGCCAATCGACAAGACAGATCTACTGATACTGAAGGAATTGCAGATAAATGCCTCACAATCCCTATCTGCCATCTCGAAGAAGATTGGTGTGCCAGAGAAGCAGGTAAGATACCATTTCAAGTCTCATCTCATGGGAACCAACATCATAGACGGGTATATAGTGAGATGGCAAGGAGACAAGTTTCACCTCTCAAACAAGTACATACTGTCATGCTTTCTAGAATTCTCTGACCTCAACACCTCAGACGTCCCATACATAAATAGAGTTCTAGAACGTCTCCCGTTCACGTGGATGATCGCCCTGTCAGTGGACAGAATGAAGCTGGTCTCTCAGATCTCTGTACCCATAGCCTTCTACCACGACACCCTAGTCTACCTCTCGAACAAGCTGAACATTTACAAGGAAAAGTACAACCTATACAACATAGACTTCTACAATGCGGAATCCTACACGCTCCCGTTTGAATCATACAGCGACAATGTCGGATGGGTCGCTGACATAGACGGCCTAATGGAAATGTTCAGGGAGAGAATAAGGGCGACATCAAAATGGCATATCATGGATTATGTCGAAAAATGACACAAAAAAGGGGAGGAGGGGAAACAAAAAAAGAGAGTGGGCTTAAATTACTTCAGGCCCGCCGATTCTTTGTCCTAGTGGTGTTACGACGCCTGCGAAGTTCGCAGATAGCGCGATCTGTGCAGATATCGCGATCAACACTAGGGCTATCCGTATTTTCTCTTCACGAGTCATATCGATCGGCTTACATAAAGAAAGTGCGAGGATAAATTTTTTTTGTTTGATAAACGTTTTGATAAAAAATATAAAGAAACTATTTATTGTTATTTACGTTTAAACCTATTCATCAAACAATATGAAGTAAAACCTCTGATTTGCTCTTTTGCTGCGAGTTTATTTCACACGACTTTTGAGCATATAATTTGCGAAAAGTTTCAAGAAGGTTTATATACGGCGCATATAAAGGATTCGTCAATTGGAGTGATGCGATGTCCCTAGAGCATACTCGAGTGGTACATACGGAGTTGACGGAGGTACTTAAGAGCATATTCTCGCAGGAAGATCACATAGTAAGGTTAATTCTACAGAAGAACACTGGAGAGAAATTTCTCTATCCCCCTCTGGACAAGATGCTCTACATGAACATAGACAAGGTCCTAGATATTCTCGACTTTATTGCATCAAAGGAATATTTGGTCAAGAAGCAGGTTGAGACATTAAAGTTTTGTCCAATATGCTTCTCTTACGAGATAATTCCAACTGAACACTGCCCAAACTGTGGATCGACAAACATTTCAAGAGGCAGAATAATAGAGCACTTCAGCTGTGGATACAAGAATCTTGAAAGCCTATTCTTGTCGAACGGTGGTCTAGAGTGCCCAAGATGCCACAAGGCCTTGATCGTCGAAAGCAAGGACTACTCAAGAGGCAAGCTGATGTACAAATGCCATGCCTGCGGAAACCTATACGACAGCCCACTGGTGGACTATCACTGCCAGAAATGTGGCGAATACTTCCCAGTGGAGGAGCTTGGAGAAACGATAGTGTACCAATATGAGATAGTAAACCACAGGACCGACTCGATAAAAGGCGCAGTCAAGACCCTTGAATCGATGGAGGCAGGGCTCAGGGAGAAAGGCTTCTCTGTGAAGAGGAATGCCCAGGTTGCAGGAACTTCAGGAATCACATACGACGTCGACCTCTACGCAACCAAACCAGAAACGAAGGAAACAGTGCTTGTGGAAACATACCTCCTTGAGGACAAAATCACAGTAGACGAAATCCTAAGGCTTCAGGCGCTAGGATACGACCTGGGCGCCAAGAAGATCGCGATGGTCACATCTGCGACACTCGATCAGAGGGCAGAATTCCTCTCAAACTACTACAACATAAAGAGGGTTGTTCCTGAAAAGGCAAAAGAGATCACCGCGGAAGAGGCAGTAAAACTCCTTTAGGCGGACGCTCGAGATAAAGAGAGCCGACACGCTATATGGCGTCTGTGAGATGCAGACATGCTTCAGCCTCGGGCATACCTTAAAAGGACTATGGCCCAGAACGTCCGCTTTAGAGTGGGAGAAGCTTCCCTATTACCAGATGCGCCGCGCATGTCATCGAAATGCCTCAAGATAAGGTGCGCTATTCCATGCGCTATCGGGCTCGTTATTTCCTCTTCTGGCATTTCACTCATGTTAGCTAACAGTTTATGGTCGTGGTGTGATTCCTATTTGTGTTTCCTATTCCAAGGGATACAAATAAAATCTATATATTAGAGAAGAAGGGTTTGATGAAGAAGAAAGTAGCGTTAGTTGGTGCTGGTACAGACTTCACTTCAATAGGCTTAAAAAAATAAGGGAGGGGGTGAATTTTATTGGCTCATATTGACTA
>Ga0272448_1003424_pt1 | contig 18944 bp, 13 predicted proteins | sample YNPCB0191_FD_202220 | JGI IMG/M metagenome (GOLD analysis project Ga0272448, IMG submission 202220) | Hot spring sediment microbial communities from Yellowstone National Park, WY, United States - YNP-CB-019-1 | ecosystem: Environmental > Aquatic > Thermal springs > Hot (42-90C) > Sediment... | reverse complement strand
CGCTTCCTGTTACGAATCGGGGAAAGGGATACCAAAAGGTATGGTCTGTGCCAGAAAAATGTGACCGATTTCCCGAGAGAGAACCGGCAATCGAGAACGGCTCGAAATTAGCTGGAGGATTTGGGCAGCGCTGCCTACTTGACGCCATCTTGCTTAATGGCTATCCTTACCAGGGTAATTATGCACGGAATACGTTCACAATTGAATTATGAACAAAATATGTTCATAATTCAATTGTGAACACCATGTGGACACTTTTACAGCAGCTGAACCGACCATGAACTATCTGGTCCTCATTGGGGATATTATCGCCTCGCGGCGCCTTGTCGACCGCGCGCACGTGCAGGAGCAGTTGCGCGAGGTGGTGTCGCGCCTGAATGCCATGCCCGCGGGGTTGGTCTCGCCATATACCATCACCCTGGGGGATGAGTTCCAGGCTGTCTTCGCCACCGCAGAGCGCATGTTTCCCGATGCACTGGCGATTGCGCACGCGCTTTATCCGGTGCAGGTGCGCTTTGCGTTGGGGATCGGTGAGATCACCACAGCGATCAATTCCCAGCAGGCCATCGGTATGGATGGGCCGGCGTTTCATGCGGCGCGCGCCGGGATGCAGGCGCTGAAGAAAGAGGGGACGCTCTTCTCCCTGCGCGGACTTCGGACGACCGACGAGCCGCTGGTGCAGCACACCCTCGACCTGCTCTCCTTCGAGATGATGAAAGGCTGGGATGCTCGCCACTACCAGGTGTGTTTGCGGCTGTATGAACGCGGGCTGGCCGAAGGGAAGAGCCGCTACGGCATGATGGTGGTGCCGCAGCTTGCACAGGAGCTGCAGATGACGGAACGCGGGGTGTTTCGCCTCATCAAGAGCGGGGCGCTCCGGCAGGCAATCCGCATCTTCCACGATATCGCTTGCGCCGTGGACCACGAGGTGGACGCTTGATGAGCACGGCCTTTTTCTACCTGCTCTGCGTTGTGATTGCCTCCCGCCTTCTGCTCATGCTGGAGAACCAGGCCCAGCGGCCCCGGGTGTTGCTGACGATCACCGCCGTTCAACTCGCGGGCTTATCGCTGTTGCGGCCGGGATGGGCAATGTTCGTGCTGGCGGCAGTTATCATCCTGATTAACCTGGGCGGATATCTTGCCGAATGGCGCTGGCCTCGGGAGATCGACGGCATCCGCATCATCGTCCTCATCGGCCTGTTCGTGGCCTTGAATATCGCCTGCTCCCCACGTATTCACCTCGCCTTCAACGGGCCATTGCTGACGGCCATCCGCCTGACGATTGCGCCATATGTGCTGGTCTTCGCGGCAGCTGGCCACCTGCCTATCCACCGCGTGCTGGTCGTGCTGGCCGGCTGGTTGTTGCTGCTCAACGAAGTAAATATCGTGATCCGCCTGCTGCTGCGCAGCCTTGGGATGTCCCCGCCGGTCAATCCGGAGACAAAACCGCGCGAGCACCATCGCATCGCAACGCCGGTGTCCGACGCCCGCGAGTGGAATACCGGCCGGGTCATCGGCTTGCTTGAGCGTACGATCGTCTATACCCTGGTGTTGTACAGCCAGTTTACCGCGATCGGGTTTATCCTCGCCGCGAAGAGTTTCGCACGTTTCAAAGACCTGGATGACCGCCTGTTCGCCGAATATGTCCTCATCGGCACCCTCCTCTCCGCCTCCTCCGCGGTGCTGCTCGGGCTGCTGATGGCAAACCTCTGAACACACCGCGGCATGCCTTGCCGTGCCGGCGTTAACTGATTTCCAACATCCGTTGAATCGCCAACCGCGCGCGTTCGGCGATCTCGGGCGGCACCTCGATGGGCGTCTGCAGGTCCTGCAGCGACCAGAGGACTTTTTCCAGCGTGGTCTTTTTCATGTTCGGACAGATGGCGGTGGCGGCGATGTGGTGGAAGGTTTTCTCCGGCGCCACCTGCTGCAGGCGGTGCATCATGCCGACCTCGGTGGCGACGATGAACTCCGGCGCGGCGCTCTCCTGCACCACGCGCAGCATGCCGCCGGTGCTCACCACATGGTCGGCGAGATCGATGACGTCGGCGGTGCATTCGGGGTGCACCATCACTTCCGCCGCCGGGTGCGCGGCACGCGCGGCGCGGATGTGCTCGGCGAGGATGCGGTTGTGCGTGGGGCAATAGCCCGGCCACAGGATGAGCTGTTTGTCCGTATGGCGCTGCACCCAGCCGCCCAGGCACTGGTCGGGCGCGAAGATAATGGTGTCGGCGTCGAGGCTGTTCACCACCTTCACTGCGTTGGCGCTGGTGCAGGTGATGTCGCATTCCGCCTTCACCGCGGCGGAGGAGTTCACGTAGCACACCACCGGCACGCCGGGATGCTCCGCCTTCAGCGCACGCAGGGCCTCCGCGGTGATCATGTCCGCCATCGGGCACCCCGCGCCGGGGTCCGGCAGCAGCACGGTCTTCTCCGGCGCCAGCAGTTTTGCCGTCTCCGCCATGAAATCCACGCTGCAGAAGACCACCACGTCCACATCCGCGAGTTTGGATGCCTTGATGCTCAGCTCCAGCGAGTCGCCGACGTAATCCGCAATATCCTGCACTTCCGCGCGCTGGTAGTTATGCGACAGAATAATCGCATTCCGCTCCGCCCGCAGCCGCCCAATCTCCGCCATCAATTCCACGTTATCCGCCATGCTTCACCTCGTTCATCTATTGTATACCGTTTCGCACCGGTGGAACAAGGCTGGAGCAGGTGAGCGCTGGCGGAGCAATTGTATTTTCACCACGAAGACACGAAGGGCACGAAAAGACTAATTGTTCACTTCGCGTTTGAATCGGACACTTCTGGCAAGTCGGACTGACAACAGCCACTCGTTATCCTTGCCAGCCTTTCCGCTTACAGCAGAGAAAATCCCCCTTTGTGTCCTTCGTGTCTTCGTGGTGAAAACACCCAACACCCCCGCATGCCAGCGCCAGCCGGTAGCCCAGGTTGACGCAAAGGTTCTGCAGCGGATTGGTACGGGAAATGGCCATGCGCTTCAGGATGGAGCGCAGCGAATAGAAGCGACGGCGGAACCACATGAAGCCCGCGTAGAGTTCCGCCGGCGTCATCCGGCACGGTTGGAAGGCCACGCGGGTTTTGCCGTTGAAATGTGTCCAGTCCTCGCTTAATAAACGGCCTTCCCGCTGCATGGTGTCGTAGAGCCTGGTGCCGGGCAGCGGGGTGAGGATGCTCACCGTCACGCCATCGATGCCCAACGCCTCACAGGCGTCGAGCGTGGACTGAAAGACGCTGTGGTCGTCCGTGTCGAAGCCGAAGATCACCCCGGCCTGGATGGAGATGCCGTGGCGATGGATGCGCTGGATCAGTGGGCGGTATTGCTCGACGTGATTGAACCCCTTGTTCACGCTGGACAGGCTGGCGGTGGAGAAGGATTCCAGGCCGACGAACAGGTACACGCAGCCGGCACGGCGCGCCAGGTGCAGCAGATCATCATCGGCGCAGCGGTCCAGCGACACCTGCGCCGCCCAGCGTCGCCGCAACGGCGCCAATGCGGTCAGCAACTGCCGGGTGTAATCGGGATCGCCGAAGAAGTTGTCGTCCCAGAAGACGAAATAGCGGTTCTTCATGCTGCGGATATCGGCAATCACCTCGTCTACCGGACGCGTGCGGAACTCCGGACGGTAAATCTGCTTCAAATTGCAGTAGCTGCAGTGATACGGGCAGCCGCGCGTGGCGATGACCGCGCCCTTGGTGAACTGTCGCCGGGCCACCAGGTCGCGCCGGGGGATGGGGACGCCTTCCAGTGATGGCGTGCATACACACTGGTAGCGCGCCTGGGCACGGCCATGGTCGAAGTCATCGAGGAAGAGCGGCCAGCTATCCTCGGCTTCGCCGATCACCAGGGAGTCGCAATGCTGCGCCACCTCATCCGGGCACAGCGTGGCATGCGGCCCGCCCATCACCACCTGCGCCCCCTGCGCGCGAAAGCGCTCCGCTATGCGGTAACAGTGCATGGCATTCGGCGTGTTCACGGTGATGGCCACCAGGTCGAAGGGGCGACCGTACGGAATACGCTGGTTATACTCATCCACCAGCGTAATCCGGTAGCGCGTCTCATCGACGAATCCCGCCAGATACGGCATGGTCACCTGGGTGAAGTTGTTGAACTGCCACTTGCGAAACCGGTGAATCTCCGCATTCTCCGGCGTGATCATCAACAACCGCTTGCGTGTATCGTTGACCATGGCGCTCTCCCATTCGGAACAAGGCAATACTGCTATTATACGCAGACCCGGTGCTGGCCGCGACCTTTTGAGGACGGGAGGTGACGCACTTGAGTGCTTGGTAGTATGGGGGAGGCGTGCCCCGTCATGAGCGAATACCCGTAATCGAGATGCATTATCATATGCAAAAGTGCCCATTTCGTGGGCACTTTTGCATATGATAATGCATCTAGAAGGCACGGTGAAACATTCAGTTACGCCGCGTGCGCTTGCGCCCCTTGCCCCAGGAAGTCCTGCAATTCCTGATTGACCTGCTCCGCGTGGGTCCAGATGAGGCCGTGCGGGGCGCCGGGGATGACCACGTAGTGGCTGCCTTTGAGCGCCAGGTACAGGCGATCGCCGGTGGCGGCGATCGGCAGCACGCGGTCGGCGTCGCCATGGATGATCAGCGAAGGCACGTCGATATGCGGCAGGTCCTTGCGGAAGTCGGTCAGCCAGGTATCTACGCAGGCCAGCGTGGCGATGGAGGACGCCATGACTGCGACGTTCCAACTGGCATAGAGCGCCTCATCGCTGACCAGTTTGCCCTGGTAGACATCGAAATTGTAGAACGTCTTGAGGAATTGCATCATCGCCGCCGGCCGATCCGCGGTGATCCCCTGCTTAATCCCCTCAAAGACGCTGCGCTCCACGCCGTCCGGGTTGTCCGGCGTCTTCAGCAGGAAGGGCGGCAGCGAGGAAATGAAGATGGCCTTACTCACCCGCTTGGAGCCGTATCTCCCCAGGTAATGCGCCACCTCGCCGGTGCCCATCGAAAAGCCCACCAGCACCGTGTTGTGCAGGTCAAGCTCGACCATGAGCTTATGCAGGTCCTCGGTGAAGGTGTCATAATCATAGCCCACCGCCGGCTTGCTCGATTCGCCGAAGCCGCGGCGATCATAGGTGATGACTCGATACCCCATGCCGAGGAGCACCGGGAGCTGCTTCTCCCAGGACTTGCCGCTTAGCGGATACCCGTGGATCAGCACCACCGGATTGCCCTGGCCATGGTCCTCATAATACATATCGAGAGGACCGGAGTTTTCCCGACCGATGTCAATATAGGGCATTGAGATCCCTCCTGTGTCTGCACCCCGTATGAAGCGCAGTTGCATCATTGCAATATCCCCGCATCCCGGCATCAGGTGTGCGCAGCGCATCCACCAAAGGTGCACCGAGCGATACAACAGGTCTGTCCGCCGTCGTCGGAGACATAATCTCCCGCACTTGAGTGCTTGGTGAAACGAAGACAAATAGCCTATACTCAAGAAGGCGCGGTCGGTGACTGCCCTCGCGGCAGAGCTCGGTAGAGGATAATAAAAAGAGGCACCGATTGGCACATTGGTTTGTATGAAAGCGCCCGGTCGGGGCTGTCACCGCGTTGACGTAACCGGTCAGATAGGCGCGAGGGCAGTCCCCAAAGGGGTATCGATGTTGAACATTTTACTGGTGGAAGACAATGCGCGATTGCGGCAGGCGTTGCGGCAGGGGCTGGAGGCGACGGGGGCGGTGCGGGTGGCGCAGGACTGCGAGAGCGGGGAGGCGGCGCTGGCGTATTGCCTGACCACGCCGCCGCAGGCGATCCTCTTCGACGTGCAACTCGCCGGCGCCATGAGCGGCATCGACGCCGCGGTGGCCATCCGGCGGGAATACCCGCGCATGCCGGTGGTCTTTTACTCCATCCAGGACGACGATAACTACTACCGCACCTTCCGCCGCTCGGGCATCCTCAGCCACTATGCCTATGTGCGCAAATCCAACTACCTGCTGCCGCAGATGATCGTGCCGTTGCTGCAGGACGCCGTGGCCGGGCGCAGCTTCATCGATCCGGAGATCGAGTCGCGCGTGCAGGAGGTGCGGCACAAGGACAGCCATGCGCCGATGGCCTTGCTGGAGCCGAACGAGCAGGAGGTGGCGCGCATGCTGGCGCGTGGCATGACCAATGAGCAGATCGCCGCGGAGATGGGCTTCCGCGACAAGCGCACCATCAGCCGCACCAACGGGCAAATCTACGCCGCCTGGGGGCTGGACGAGACGAACACCGACGAGAAGGTAGCGCGCACGCGGGCGGCGCTCATCGTGCGTGAAGGCCGGCTCATCAGTTGGGACGACGCCGGAGTGGCGCGGGTGATGAATGAGCGCGGGGAATGGGTCCGCTGGGAGGGCGCATGAGCCATCTCACCCTGCTGCTGCTCTTCTGGGGCGTGCTGACCGTCTCGCTCTTCAACCTCATCCTGCTCCTCTGGCTGGCACTGATGGTGCTGCTGAACGCCGAGCGCCGCCGCTCGCCGGGCATCTGGCTGGCCGGCAGCGGCCTGCTGATGGGCGAGGCGTTCTTCATCTGCCACACCGTCATTTTCGGCGGCAATCTGGTGAATTTCAACCCGCAGATCAATCTCTGGTGGCAGCCGGTCTGGCTCTCCGTCACCGCGGCGCCGTTCGCCTGGTATCTGGCCATGCTCTGGTATGCCGGGTTCCACTTCAACCGCCACACGCCGCTCGCGCGCCGCCACCTGCCCTGGCTCGGGGTCACCGTGCTCCTGCTGCTGGGGATGCTCGGGCTGCTCCACGTTACCCATGCGCAGACGTTCGCGTTTCAGCGACTGCAGCTCAGCCTCTCCGTCCACCCGGCGGTGGCCGGCATGCCGCTCACCGTGCTGCTCTACCTGCTCTTCAGCCTGCTCTGCATCGTCCTCTCGCTGGATGCCCTGCGCCACCCGGGGGCGCCGTCGCGCATGATGGGGGAGCTGGCCCGCCGGCGCGCGCTGCCGTGGCTCACCGGGGCCTCCCTGGTGTTGCTGCTGGTGAGCCTGCTGGTGGCGGCGCTGATGTGCTGGGCGGTCTGGCTCTGCCGGCGGCACCCGCTCAATATCGACACGCTCAATTTCGCCATCGTCTTCGGCCTGATCGATCTCACCGTCATCACGCTGGTCGGGGTGGCGGTGGTGTGCATCGGGCAGGCCATCGTCGCCTACGAAATCTTCACCGGCATGTCGCTGCCCATGCGCGCGCTGCTGGTGCAGTGGCGGCGCACGCTGTTGCTGGCGGGGGCATTCAGCACGCTGGTCAGCGCCGACCTGGTCATCCACGACCCGGCCATCTATGTGCTGCTGCTGGCGACCATCGTGATGGTCTTCTTCATCGCCCTCGCCGGACGGCGCTCGTACATCGAGCGGGAGCGCGCCATCGAGACGCTGCGCCCGTTCATCGCCAGCCCGCGCATCTATGACGCGCTGCTCGCCGGCTCGCTGACGCCGGAAGCGAACGCGGCAACCGCCTTCCGCGCGCTGGTCACCGAGGTGCTGGGCGCGCGAAGCGCCGTGCTGGTGGCACTTGGCTCCTTCTCCCCATTGGCCGGAGCACCGCTGGCCTATCCCGAGGACGGCCCGGCGCTGCCCCCGCTGGAGGAACTCCTTGCACGCTGCGATGCCCCGCAGATGCTCTGCTTTGCCATCGACCCGGCGCGCTATGGGGGCAGGACGTGGGCGGTGCCGCTGTGGAGCGAGCAGCGCCTCATCGGCCTGCTGCTGCTGGGGGAGAAGGAGGACGGCGGGCTCTACACCCAGGAGGAGATGGAGATCGCCCGCGCCGGCGGGGAGCGCCTGCTGGACCTGCGCGCCGGGGCGAATATCGCACAGCGGCTGATGGCCCTGCAGCGCCAGCGACTGACGGAGACGCGCCTGGTCGACCATCGCACCCGCCGCCTGCTGCACGACGACATCCTCCCGCGCCTGCACACCGCCATGCTCACGCTAAGCGCCGGCGACCAGGACGGGCTGACGCAACTGGCGGACGTGCACCGGCAGATCTCCAACCTGCTGCGCGAGATGCCCGCCACCGAGCCGGAGGTGACGCGGCTGGGCCTACTCGGCGCGCTGCGCCAGGTGGTGGAGGTGGAGCACGCCGGCGCCTTCGACGCGGTGGACTGGCAGGTGCTGCCGGAGGCCGAAACCGCCACGGCCACCCTCCCCCCGTTGGCCGCCGAAGTGCTCTTCTACGCCGCGCGCGAAGCCATCCGCAACGCCGCCCGCTACGGCCGCGGCGACGACCCCGCCCGCCCCCTACACCTGCGCCTCACCGCCACCCTGGCCACCCGCCTGTGCCTCCGCATCGAGGACACCGGCATCGGCACCGCCGCCCATCACCCCTCCACCGGCAGCGGCCACGGCCTGGCCCTGCACGGCACCATGATGGCGGTGGTCGGCGGCGAGCTGATCGTGGAGAGCGCGCCGGGGCAGTATACGCGGGTTGTGTTGACGGTGCCGGTGGCGGCAGCGGTAGCAAGCTAAGCCCTTTAGGGACCCAGGGAGAGGACATGGATATCGGAATACGTGCGCCTGAGTGGCAGGAGATACAGCACCGTTTGGAAGCCGAAGTCCTTCGCGCACCGGGTGGAAAGATGCAAACCGTGTGCATCCATCGGCTCTAACCCGGATGATTCGTGTCACTCACCATCGAGTTAGCGATGCATTGTTCCTGAAAGGGTTCAGGAATAATGCTGGCTAACTCATGCCGTCTCATCAACAATCACCGTATCTCGAATAACGCCTTTCGGCAGACCGCGCAAAAAGTCTTCTCGACGATCTTCCAGGATGAGCTCGATCGCCTGACGAAGGCTGTCTTTTGCTTCCGCGATTGTTTCCCCCTGTCCATTTGCGCCGGGTATCTCCGGACAGATAGCCCAGTAGCCGCCTTCCGGTGCGGTATCAATGATCGCGGTGAATTCGGACTTCATGGCAACTCCTCACAGTTGATGATCAAACCCCTCCGATGTCATTTTCTCTGGAATTATACCACGCCGCACTCCAAATGAGCAGCTACTCCCCCGCCACCGGCAAGGTGAACGAAAACGTGCTCCCCTGGCCGACAACGCTCTCCACCCAGATGTGCCCGCCCTGAGCTTCGACCAGCAGTTTGGTGATGTAGAGGCCGAGACCGAGGCCCTCGGCTTTCCGCTCGCCTTCTACACGGAAGAAGCGCTGGAAGAGGTGCGGCAGGTCTTTGGGGGCGATGCCGCAGCCCTGGTCGCTGATGGCGATGAGGATTTCGTTGCCGTGCTGCACGGCCCGGATGTGCACCGGGGTCTCGGCGGCAGAATATTTGAAGGCGTTGGTGAGCAGATTGAGCAGAATACGCTCCAACCGGTCGTAATCCGCGCGTGCCGGCGGCAAGTCAGGGGGCAGATCGGTGCTGACCCGGTGCATGGGCAGGATATCGCGCAGCCGCGTGAGCAGGTCGGGGATGTAGGTCTGCAGCATGATGTCTTTCAGTTGCAGGGTAAACTGGTGGCCTTCCAGCCGGGCCATGTCCACCAGGTCCTGGATCATGAGATTCATCCGCCGCGTGTTGCGCTCGATGGTGCTGGTGCTCAGCGCCAGTCCCCCGTCGATGCCCCGGCTGTTCAGTGCCTCCTCGATGAGCTGTATATGCCCGTGGATGACGGTGAGCGGGACGCGCAGGTCGTGGGACACGATGTGCAGCAGGTCCTCCTGGCGCTGTTGCAGCTCGCGCAGCGCGGTGATATCTGAGAGTGTCGAGACAGCGCCCAGAATCGTGCCGTCCGAGGCCGGAATCGGTGCGGCGCTGAGGGAGACCCAGCGTGTTGTTTTGCCTGTTGGGGTGAAGGCCAGCACCATATTATGGATCGTTTCCCCCCGCAAGGCACGGCTGGGAGGCATCTCTTCGAGAGTCAGCCGTCGTCCGTCTGGTAATTCCACTTTGAGATGGGTAAAGCGCTCCCGAAAGGGCAGCGTTTCCAGTTCGGGGGTGTAGCCGAGGATCTCTTCCGCCGCGCGATTGATGCGGATCACCTCGATGTCCGGCCCGTTGATGATGACACCGTCGGCAATGGCGGTGATGGTGGCGTCCATCTCGGCTGCCCACTGCTCCACGCTCCGCAGTAATTGCTGTACCCGCGCTTCCGCCTTTTTGTTTTCGGTGATATCCAGCACCGTGCCGATGAAGGCGGTCAGGGTGCCTTGCGCGTCCAGTAAGGGGCGTACATTGACGACGATCCATTTTAAGATGTGGTCGGGGGTCAAATACCGGTACTCCAGCCGCACCTCCTTCTTCTCAAAAAACGATCGCTCCTGACCCTGTATGACATAGGCGCGATCGTCCGGATAGATGCCGGCCATCCATCCCAGTCCCATTCCCTGCTCCTGCGGCCAGCCGGTGATCTCACTCCAGCGCTGGTTGACATACGTCACATTCCCATAGGCATCGCCGAGGAAGATGCCCACCGGCGCCAACTCCGCCAATTCATGAAAACGGCGCTCTGAAATTTTTAGCGCCTCATCAGCCTGTTTCCGCTCGGTGATATCGAAGACGATCACCAGAATCGCCGGACGTCCGTCGAAGGTGATGGCACGCGGTATAAAGTCACCCCAGCGACATTCGCCATATTTGGTGAGGAATTGCATCTCGTAGCGTTCCGGGGCCGATTTGCCGGTCAGATATGCTTCGGCATACGCGACCATCCGGGCGCGAAAATCCGGGTGAACGAGATCGGTAAATGGCCTGCCGAGGATTTCGTCGCGGGAATAGCCCGTTGATTTGAATGCCGCCTCATTGGCAAAGACATAGCATCCATCCTGGATGACGTAGATACATGCCGGGCTGGCCTCGGTGACGGTGCGGAATTTCTCTTCGCTCTCACGCAGCGCCTGATTGGTCTGTGTGAGCTCGGTGGTGTGCTCAGCGATCTGCGCCTCCACAAGGGTTAATTGCCGGCACAATACCTCCCGCAGGCAGCGTACCCCGGCAGGGGAAGCGACATCCGCGATGGCTTCGATCGGCAAACCGGCGGCGGCAAGGTCGGATTGCAGGAGGCATAATTCCTGCTTCAGTGCCTGCAACTGTGCCTCACACTGCCCGCCGTCGCGGGATGCATCATCCATGGCCATTCCTTACCGGTGGGAGTCGGTGATCAATACCCGTTCGCCTGATATGCCCGGTCAACCTCCCGCATCGTGCCTATATTTTATGCTGACACGCGCAATTCGCCATCGGCAACGTGAACGATAATACGCTATTGTTGTCGATTTCGCGCGGATTCATGGGGGGCGGCTATAACATTGCCGACACGCGCTCTTCCCGCGACATGAGGATATACCGCATCATCCACCGCTGGAGAGATGGACCGTCTTCCGCGAAGTCCTTCCTCGCCGCCAGCGCATCTACCATCGCCTGCGCGCGGTCCAGGTCGAGGGCGCACATCGCCTGGGGGAAGGTGGGGCGTTCATAGCTATCGTCGCTCCGCGGGACGTTGCGCATCGCCACGGCATATTCCGTTTCGATGATCAGCCGTGCTTCCACCGGGTCGAGGCTGCTGATCAGATAGGCATATTGTACGCGGTCGGCAGATGCGCCATCCATGCTGCTGAATTCGGTGAAGTGGTCACTCTCCGCATCCAGGCGCTGTTTGTACTGCGTGTAGAATTCTTTCGCCAGATCCGGATCAGTGGCATTCACCTTCACAAGGTTCATGATCGTCCGGTTCCGTTCAGTGGCGAATACCTCCTGCAGCAGCGCTTTGGCCGCGGCTTTCGGCTGCGAGGCGGCGGCGACCAGCAGTGCTGCGGGCCGCAAGTTGTCCGGCTGGGTTTTCGCCAGCGCCAGTGCCGCCGCCGGGTCTTGCTTCCCCAGCGCCTTGATCACCGGCTCGAGGTTGGGAGCATCTTCGTCGTTGCGCTTTCGCGCGGAAAATAGCTGCGCCAGGCGCGCTGCTGCCATCGGATCGCGTTGCGCCATACTGCGTATCGCCTCGCCCATGTCCATCGCTTTGAACTGGTAGTCGATGCCGTCGTACACTTTGAGCACAAATTCGGGGCTTACACGACCAGCCGCCCCCAGTAACGGTTCAATGCGCATCATGCCCATCCGCTCATCCTCTTTAAGCTGCGCATTGAATTTGACCAGCATGGCCTCCACGTCTGCGGTTTTCTGCAAGAGGCCGGCAAGGGTGAAGAGGCGCAGCGTGATATCATTGAATGCGCCGAGGCCCTTGATCGTTCGATATTCGATGTCGTCCCCATGCGGCGTCCGGTCATAAATCGTCCTGGCGATCTGGTATAACTGCTCGGCCAGTTCGGGATTGGCTTTCGCCATCGCGGCGCCCACCTCGACCGCGGCATAGAGCTTACAGCCGGGATCCGCGATCAGGTTCAGTTGCACCAGCGTGAGCTTTCCCGGATCCTTTTCCGCCTGCTTTCCAAGCAGAAACGCGCGTAAGCCATCCGGGATCGGCGCATCATCCGCCAGCGCGAGCTTGGACGCCAGCGCAAAATCATATTCGGCAATGTCATGAATGACATCCGCGCGGTTGAAGCGGCGCTGTTTCTCCGGTCGTTTGCTGTCCGCGTCAAGCCATTGCAGTGCCAGGGGGATATCGGTCGGTTTAGCCGTCTTGCCCGGCGTGCAGGTGATGAGGACGCCGGTCGCATTCTCCGCGCAGGTGGCGAGCCCGCCGCCGGTGGGGGTGGCGGCGATCAGGTACAATGTGCCTTCCGGCTGGTTTGCCAGCGTAAAGGCCCCCATCTCGTCCGTCGTGGCGCGCGCGGTCAGTCCGCCTTCCACGGATACCATGGTCGCGCCGGGCACCGGCTTGCCGCCCGCATCGCAGACCTTCCCATGAATCGTACTCCGGCAGGCCAGCATCACGGCATCGGCGAGAGTGTCTTTCCCGGCATTCGTCAACGCCAGATTGACCGGTTGGCGATACCCGGCCTTCTGCAGTGCATGGACGTTGATCTTATCCCCGGTGGCAATACCGGGCAGGTGGTAGCACCCGTCGGCTCCGGTGACGGCGGTCAGTTCTTTCGGTGCGTCCATCTCGCGCGCATCCGTCACGGTGGCGGTCACCGTCACGCCGGCCAGCGGGTGCTTCTTCATGTCAACCACCCGGCCTGTCACGCTGTGCTCCGTGACGCGGGTCACCACCACCGCGAGCGGCCCTTTCGCCGGCACCTCGAAGGCCAGCGCTTCGGGGATCGCCCACACGCGAGGCTTCTCCGGATCGGACAACAGATCGATGGTCCCTTTGCCAGCCGGCAGGCCTTCGGCAGTGAAATGGCCGGCCTGGTCGGTGATACAGGGCACATTCGTCTCATCCATGCTGATGGTATCATGCCCGTTCGGCATGGTGATGAAGAGTTGCACCCCGGGCACCGGCTTGCCCTCCCGATCGGTGACCGTCCCCGTGATCGAAAAGCCCTTCTTCAATTTCAGCGTGACGGTCGTCGTCTTGCCCTCCAGCAAGTCCACGGTGAGCGCCTCCGTCTCCTTCTGCTTCAGGTAGCCGTGCATCGAGGTCATGATGAGCAGCGTCACCTTCCCCGGCTTGGTACACAAGCGGAAATGGCCATTGGCGTCCGCCATGATGCTGTTCGGCATCGATTGGAAATCAACCGTGCGACCCTGAAACACCATGACGAGCGTCATGGGGATCGGCTTGCCGGTGTCCGCATCCACCACCGTGCCTTCCAGCAGGGCGCCGGAGCGCATACGCAACACAGGGGCAGTGATTTCCTTACCTTCAATCAAGTTAACGTCCGCGCGTGAATCGCCGGCCCAGCCCAGTTGCTCATTGCCCTGGCAACTGATGGTGTACTTGCCCGTCGCCAATCCGGCAATGTGATAGGTGCCGTCCGCCGTGGTTTTCGCATACCCGCTGGTGTCCGCCGCATTTTTGTCCGGGTTATTGATCAGCACCATGGTACCCGCCGCCGGTGCCCCTTTCGGCGTCAGCACCCGTCCGGTGATCCGCGCGGCGGGACGTGCTGTGAAGCGCACTGTGTCAACTTTCTTCTCGGGTGCGAGCTGGAGATCACGTTGCTCACGCACATAGCGGTCATCGAACAACGCGAGCGATACATTGCCGGTCGGCGGGATGCCGGGCAGCGTCCAGGTGCCGTCCGCCGCCGTTGTGGCGGTAAAGCGTTGTTGCCATTCTTCGGGGATGTAGGTATAGCGGTCACTCTCAACCGGGGCGGTTTCATTGGTGAGAAACAATAACCGGATGGGAATCCCGGCCAGCGGTTTCCCTGCCGCATCGACGACGATGCCGCTGACCGCGCTGCCCGGGCGGAGGGTAAGCACATTGCCGCCCCCTTTCAGCATGCCGCCGGTCAGCGCATAGCCCGGCGCGTAAGCGGTAATCAATCCAGGGAAATATTGCGTCAACGCGGCGAGATCAGCCTCAGCGGTATACTTGCCTTCTGCATCGGTGACCAGCGACAGCGGTTTCCCCGTCGCGGTAACAACCAGGCAGACATTCGCCCCGTGAATCGGCTTGCCGTTGACATCAACCACTTTGCCGGTCACCGTCTCAGCGGCAACAAACCTGAGCGAGAACACGAGCAGCGAGAGTACCAGGAGAGTCAGACGCATCCATTCATCCTCCAAGAAGATGGGCTATGGGGAATCTCGTTGATCTATTGTAGAGGCGGCAGATAGAGGCGTCAACTAAGTGGCACGGCCATCCTGGCCGTGAGTCGCATGGGCTTCCAGCCCATGCCGCCCCGGCAGGATGCCGGGGCGATTTTACTCGCCTTGGCTGGAAGCCAAGGCGACACATGGGCTGGAAGCCCATGCCACGGCGAAGCGAGCGGAAATGTTCCAGGGAAATCTGACGGGATGTCGCGTATGCGGAAGCCAACATTCCTCATGCCACCGGTAAGGTGAAATAGAACGTGCTGCCCTTGCCCACCGCACTCTCTACCCAGAGCTGGCCGTGGTGGGCTTCCACCAACCGCTTCGTGATATATAACCCCAGCCCGATGCCTTCGGTATCGGGCTCCCGCTTTGATCGGTAGAAGCGTTCGAAGAGATAGGGCAGGTCTTCCGTGGAGATGCCGCGTCCGCGATCAGTGACAGAGATTACGACCCAGTCACCCTGTCGCTGCGCACGCATGCTCACCGGCGTCTCGGGCGACGAGTATTTCAACGCATTGGTGAGGAGATTGGTGATGATGCGATCCAGGCGCGCATAATCAGCGAACACGGGGGGCACATCAGCAGCGATGTCGAGACTGATACGGCTGACGTCGATCGCCGTCCGCAGGCGTTCCAATAAGTTCGGAAGATATTGATGCAGATCCACCGCCTCGCGGTGCAGTTGCAGTTCCCCGGTCTCAAACCGCGCGGAATCAACCAGGTCCTGGATCATGCCATTCATCCGCTGGGCGCCGCGCAGGATGGCGCTGACGCTGGGCAGCAACATGTCTTCCGCGTGTATGGCTTCGATATCCTCCTGCAGCAGTTGCGCATGCCCCTGCACCACGGCGAGCGGCACGCGCAGGTCATGCGAGACCATATGGATGAAGAGTTCGCGCTGTTCTTGTAACCGGTGCAATTGGGTCAGTTGTGCCTCTCGCTCTCCCAGCAATCGCTCCCGCTCTTCCTCGGCCTGCTTGCGCTCGGTGATGTCCTGTGCGGTGCCGACCATCCCCACCGGTTCCCCGACTTCATCCAGCAATACTTCTCCTTCGTTATGAATGATGCGCACGGACCCGTCCGGCGCAAAGGTGCGAATCTCGCAGGTAAAATGCGTGTGTTGCTGTATGGCCGCCTCGACGGCATGGAGAAATCCTGCGCGATCATCGGGGTGTATCAGTGCCAGCACCTGGTCGAAGGATGTCAATGGCGATGGCATGCTCATCATTCGATAGATTTCCTCCGACCAGCGGACGACCCCGGTCCGCATATCCCATTGCCAGTTGCCGATATGCGCAATCTCCTCGGCGCGGCGTAAGATGGCTTCACTTTCGCGCAAGGCCTCTTCGGCCTGTTTGCGTTCGGTGATGTCCAGCACCACCCCCAGCAGGCCGACCACTTCTCCGCTTTCCGCGGTGAGCGGTCTGAAGTTCACCAACCAATCATGCGGTCGATCGGGGTCGCGCGGGGTGGTCCCATGCACTTCCTGATTAACGATGGGGATTCCCGCTTCGAGTACGGTCTGATACATGGGGAGGAGTTGTGGCGCCAGTGTCGGCAGCACTTCATCAATACGACGGCCAAGATGCGCGGCGACCGGGATGCCGTTGATTTCGGCCAGGCGCTCATTGATCCGCACGAAGCGCATCTCCCGATCCATCACAAATAATCCCACCGGGGCGACGCGATAAATTTCACCCAACTCCGCAGAGAGTGCGCGATAGCGCGCTTCCGATTCCTGCAGCGCGCGATAGGTATCGCGCAGCAACACCGGCGTCGCCCCCGTCGGCTCCAGCACCATATCCACCTCCGCCCCGATCTCGTTGCGGAGTTCCACCACCGTCTCGCGCAAGCGCTGCATGAGCGCATCAATACGCGCTTGCCGGGAATCGCTCATGGCACCTCCTCGGCAATACCCAGCAGATGCAGCACTTGCTGCGCGTCATGGAGATCCCCCAGCAGCGACAGGGTGGGCGCCGGGGCGATCTTCAGCAGCGTCGGGGTCACCAATACCCCGTCACGCACCGCGCGCAACGGATCTTCGAGACCATCAATAATCTCCAACTGGTAACAGACGGATGGAAGCGAGCGCAAAATCTCGGTCAGATTTCCGATGGCTTGCAACGAGATTGCACTGCTATCGGCAATATAGAGCTTCAGTACCAACGGCGCTGCAGCGCTATACGGACATCGCTCCTGCTGTGCGGCCGGCTGCTGGGGGCTATTCCCTGGTTTCTGTACCATGCTCCCCCCCTTCGCCGTCCGGTGTAGTGGACGGGGTATCCCCACCGCGCAGCTCCTGCCGGATGGCACGCTGCCGACTGAGTTGTTGCTCGTGCGCACAATATTCCTGTTGCGCGAGTGTCATTTCTTCCTGCTTGGCCTGCAGCTCATGCTGCAAGGCATCGATATGCATGGTGAGTGCTGCCGCATCACTTGCGCGCGCCCGTTGTGACCGCTCGAATTCCAGTCGTTGCCGTTCACGTTCAAAGGCTGATTCGGTGATGCGCTCCTCGCGGAGCGTGCCCATCAATACCTCCCCACGCTCGGAATAGACATCAGTGAGGGTGACACCTGTTCCGCTGAGGATCAACTCACGCACTTGATCGGAGTGCTTGGTGCCGCGGGACTTGATGATGGTTAGCGCGCGGTTGCGCTCTCCGCCTTGAATTGAATACGACAGGTGAATCCAGGTGTCGAGAATGGTGGAAATCTGGATCGCGCCCGCTTCGGTGAGCGGATCGCTGCTCTCGGTGAGGCTGGTGCAGAGCAAGGTGATCCCCTGCGCTTTCGTCAGGCGCACCAGGCGCTGCACGACGGTCAGCGCGGCGGCCAATCCCCCGGCTTTGACTAACGCGGTAATCGGATCGATCACCATGCAGCGGGGACGGCGGGTTTCAATGAGCGATTTCAGATGCAGCAGATGCTCCTCGGCGCTGCGGGCTTCCGTGCGCAGCGCCTCGATGGACAAGATCCCTTGTTCCTGATACGGCGCCAGGCAGATATTGACCGAGGCAAGATTGCGTTGGATTTCGTCGCCCACTTCGTCGAAACTGACGAATAATGCGGTTTCCCCCCGCTGGCAGGCAGCTTTGACGAACTCCCCGGCCAGCGTGGTTTTGCCTGTCCCCGGCCCTCCGGTGATCTGCACGGTCGAGCCACGGAAATATCCGCCGCCCAGCATGGTGTCCAGGCGCTCGATGCCGGTGGAGACGCGCTCAGTGAAGATGGGGTAGCGAAGCTCGGGGGCCGTGGCGCCCAGCGTGGTGACGACGATGCCGTGCTGGTCGATGACAAACGGAAAGGCGGCTTCCGCAACACTGGCGCCGCGATATTTGATAATGCGGAGCTGGCGCAGGGAAATGCGCTCAGCGGCCTGCCGCTGCAGGCTGATGACACAGTCCGCCATATATTGCAGAAAGCTATACTGGGCATTCGCGCACGTCTCCCCCCCCTCGACCCGCGCGGTGATCATCCCGGTCATGCGCTGGCCTTTCAACCAGTCGCGCACACGGTACAGTTCATTGCGTTCCGCCCGTGGATCATCCATCAGCGTGAGCAGGACATCGATGGCGTCAAAGACAATGCGGGTCGCGCCCATCGCCGTGACTTGCTCGGTCAGGCGCGCCAGCAGTAAGGTCAACTCAAACTCGCCGGTGGCCACCATCTCGGGGGAGAGATGGGCATCGATGAAGACCAACTTTCGGCTCTCCACCAACGCCGGCAAATCCCACCCGAAGGAGGCGGCATTCTGCAGGATTTCCTCGCTGTTCTCCTCAAAGGCAATGAAAATGCCCGGCTCCCCGAAGTCGCGGGCGCCGTTGGCCAGCGTCTGCAAGGCAAACACGGTCTTGCCGCTGCCGGGCCCGCCCAACAGCAACGAAGTGCGCCCGCGCGGCAGACCGCCCCCGGTTATTTCGTCGACCCCCTCGATCCCCGTCGGTGATTTCTCGATGCCGCTCTCCGGCACATACTGGTTCTCCACCCGCGCCATCCTCCTGCGAAAGGGGTTAAGGAGAATGGTATCATTTTCCGACAGGGGGCAAGGTGCAGTTTTTACCACGTAGAGACTATCTCAATACGTTTTGCCTACCGCTGGCACCACCTGGCTACCGATGCAGGCACTCCGGTATCGAAAACAGTGGTAGTCCGCGCCCACCACGGCGCGTTGCTCAGTTGCCATCAATTCAGGAGGAGACGGCAAGTAGCAGAGGTTGATTTCGATGTCATCGGTGCCAATGACAATCCGCTCGGTGATCTGTTCGATAATCTCTCGTT
>Ga0272448_1003423_pt1 | contig 18948 bp, 19 predicted proteins | sample YNPCB0191_FD_202220 | JGI IMG/M metagenome (GOLD analysis project Ga0272448, IMG submission 202220) | Hot spring sediment microbial communities from Yellowstone National Park, WY, United States - YNP-CB-019-1 | ecosystem: Environmental > Aquatic > Thermal springs > Hot (42-90C) > Sediment... | reverse complement strand
CACATATATGTGGAGAGATATATAATATCTGCCTTTCTTTAGCCTTGGATGAGACTTGATATATATGTCTCTGTAGGTTCTGGCTATCTCTGCTATCGTCTGAGCTAGTCCTGATTCTCCTATGCCTTGGAGGACGAGTCTCTTCTGATAATATCTTCCAAGGTTGGGCAGGGTTTTAGATATGTAGCTCTTGATCATACCTTTCATCTCTAAGGGAACGCCTGGCAGGACAAATATCCTGAGTCCCCCGAGATTGACGTCCGCGCCTGGTGCTGCACCCAACTCATTTGGGATCATCCTGCATCCTTTTGGAAGGTATGCCATCTTCTTGATTGAATCGTTGAAGGGCTGTCCTCTTGCTTTGGCGCGTGCTTGGAGCTTGAGTAATGTCTCCTCATTTAGGACTAGGTCTAAGCCTAGGGTTTTGGCAACGCTCTCCATCGTGATGTCGTCGTATGTGGGGCCGAGTCCTCCTGTCGTAAAAAGGTAGTTGACGTTGTCCCTCTTCGCCTCTAATATGGTTTCAGATATTGCCTCGTATCTGTCTCTTATGCACGTTATCTTGTCGACGAAATAGCCGTGTCGGTTCAGGAACCTGGCGATATAGGATGCGTTGGTGTTCACGACATCTCCTATCAGCAGCTCATTTCCTATCCCTACGATCCTGCAGAGGCTCACGCAGGTCATTCTCCTACAATGCTACTTCTTTGAAAGCCACCAGCTAAGTACTTCGTTCTGGCGTCTTTTCTTTTGATCTTTCTCTGAAACCTCACGTCCTTTATCTCTCAGTTCAAGAATCTGTTCTTTTGTGACGTAAAGCCCACAGGATTTGCAAAGGTACTTTTTTGTAGAAACCTCATATGTCATTACCGCTCCACATTCGGGGCATCGTTCAACCAACCCACTACCACACCAAGCAATCCTCTATGACACCGCTTAAAAAATGTTCGCAAATTCTTATATTTTGAACAGTCCATTATCTTATCGGAAGAAGGCATGATCGTCTTCAGAGCAGACGCTGAGGCGGTTTGGAGGGATCACGAGGTCAGACGTAGACTTTCCTGGTACAGGAAGGTCATGGATAATGAGTCTCCTGCAAAGTATATGTTATGTAAGAGAATCCCATCCGAAAACCCTAGAGGCCTTGATGAAGAATCCCTTTGGAGACTTCATGACAGACTACATGATGAATTCTCAAGGCTTCTCAAGGATGTCGAGCAAGGACAGGAAGCCGTCGGATTTGAGAGGGCTGAACCAAACTTCATCGATGTCAAGATTGCCTTGGCAGACAGGATTGTGGAAAGATGTCGCTTTTGTGAATGGAGATGTCTTGTAAACCGAAAGGCTGGAGAAAAAGGTTTCTGTAGAGTAGGATATGATCCTAAGGTGGCGACATGGTTTCACCACTTTGGGGAGGAGTCGCCTCTGATAGGCGTAGGCGGCTCTGGGACAATATTTTTTGCAGGATGCAATTTCGGCCCCTGCGTGTACTGCCAGAACTGGGATATCTCCTCTGACCCAGACAACGGCGCCAGCGTCACACCGAGAACTTTGGCGTTGATAGCTCAGAAGTTGAAGGAGGGTGATGCTGCCAACATAAACTATGTCGGAGGTGAGCCAACGCCAAATCTTCATACAATACTGTCTTCTCTGAAGCTTTTGAACACGAATGTTCCCCTGCTTTGGAACAGTAACATGTACTGCTCTTTGGAGTCTATGAAGCTTTTATCCGATGTAATTGATATATGGCTTCCGGACTTCAAATATGGAAGCGACAGCTGTGCAAGGCAACTTTCTAAGGTAAACAACTATTTTGAAGTTGTCTCAAGAAATCATAAGCTTGCCCACGAAAATGGGAGCATGATTGTAAGGCATCTGGTTCTCCCCGGCCACCTGGAGTGCTGTACCAAGACTATTCTCGAGTGGGTCTCGAAGAATCTACCAAATGCGTTGGTCAACATAATGGAACAATATCATCCCGATTATCTTGTACAAAGGTATCCGGACAACTACAAGGGGATCGCCAGAAGGGTGTCTAGAGATGAAATGGATCAGGCCTACTCGTATGCTGATAGTCTGGGTATCGTCTATAAGCCAGTTTCCTGATTTGACGGCAGGAAATTCTCCTCTAACTTTAGAAACATCATCATCTGTCTCCGACTCAACATAGAAGGGAGGACTTGATACTGTTCAACTCTGTTTCCAGCTTTATAGAGGAAAAACATATGCTCGGACTTGATGTCAGAGCCTTTGAGGGCGTGGTTCGAGGAGGGTGTCCGGTATGGCCCAGCTGAACTTTTCCCTGAGACTTCTAGAATACAGACGTCCTATGTTGACCTCATTTCTTCTCGCATAGTCTACGACAAGTCTTGGGTCGATGTACGAAGAAAGGGACGTGTTCAGATTCCATTCAGACACATCCTTATAAAGTTGATATTCCAAGAGAGCTTTTCTATAAGATAGTTTGGCTCGCTCGATTCTCTTCATGGCCCTTTCCTTTCCGTTATCTGTTTTGGCGATGAGGCTTTCATATTCTCTTTTTCTGGCGTTCACTCTCTCCTCTTTTTTCATAAGCTTCTCTTCGAACTTGTCTGGAAGCTTTCTCTTGTGATTCAGTCTTCTTGCGACCGCACAGTTGATGTACTTGAACCTGATCATGTTCTCGAATTCTCCTCCATCAAACTTTCCTCTTGTCTCCTCCATCGCCTTCTTTAATGTCTCTCCTGCTATCATCGTTCTGAATGTTTTAGCTGATGCCCCTGGAACTACCTCTTGGAGGAACTTGGCTACTTTCTGTGAGTTCACTCCATCGAAGATTATTCCTCCCACAGCTTTTTCCTTGAATTCTTTCAAGTTTGAGATGACCTTTTGAGGGAGAACGATCTCTCTGTGCCATTGCACATAATCTTTTCCTACAAAGTCTAGGATGACCTTGTTTCCATCTATCTGCAGGTTTTGATCTTTCAGCGTCGTGCAGCCTACAGTCCCCATTTCGCCAGCTATCCTTTCATCTCCAACCCTCATCCCTGACTCCTTGATCAAGTAGACGACGGTAGCAAGTTTTCTTCTGTTTTCGTCCTTTGATCCAAGGTTCTCCCTAATCTTCTGTTCGATGTCTTTGATCTTCGACTTCAACTCCAGCGCCTTGTTCCACTTCTCTATTTCCCTATCCTGCCTTATTTTGCTGTTTGGAGAGAACCAGACGTACTTCATCCTACCATTCAAGGGGTTTCTCCATGAAGCGATCCACATGCATTCGCTTTTCCAGACGATCTCCTTCCATCCTTCCTCAAGCCCCTCTGGTCTCTCGCTCAGATTCAGCGTTATCTCGTTTCTGGCAACCGCCCTCTTCCATCTTCCTCTCATCGGATTCTTTCCTTTCGAGGTAAATATGCAGGGTGGTTCGACGATCCAGTTCTGTAAGACGATCTTTGAGCCGTCAACTGTCGCATACCCATATCTCTCCTTCAACGCTTCCCTAGCCTTCTTTCTCTCCTCAGCCAACTTTTTCTTCTCTTCTCTACTTAAGCTATCCCTTCTCCTTTTTTCTCTCTCCAGATAGGCTGTGAATTCTCCCCAATCAAAGTCTTCAACCCTGCAGGCTGTTTTGATCCCCAGCTTCTTGGCGAAGTCTTCAAGAAAGTTTGAGACGAAAACGGGATCATTCATGCTGTCGGTGCCAAATTTCTTAGCGAAAGCTAGGGCCATCTGCTCGGCTTCCGAGTCCAACTGCATCCGGGTATTCTTGTACTTCAGAATCAGTCCGACTGGCTGATAGTTTGGGATGTATACGCCGTAATGTATCAGTTGCCGCATGTTACACAGGCCCATGATGGTTTACTTAAATAAGTTTAGTGGACTGTATCAGGCATTCAACATATCATGATGGCTTCAGGGGGTTGTGTGTCTGTGCCACGCCTTTTCTCGGATTTCTATTTGCCTCTTACGATATCCCACTTGTCTGTTATCATGTCTGCCAACTCGGAGCGCAGCAGATACAGGTTTTTGGCGTCTCCTCTTGGCGCAAATATCCTTATCTTGAAGCTTCTTCCAAAGTTGCCGGTTGTCTCGTAATAGCCTTCGGGTTTCCTCAGCCCCCTGTCCCTATATTTTTCGTAGAATTCATCTATTGCCGGATCTATACACTTTCTCAACAGTTCTTCGTTTTGGATGCTGCCATGGGGAAAGCTTAGAGAGAACGTGTATTTTATGAATCCCTCGTGAGTGCAATTTGTGATCCTGCTGTTCATCACCTGCACGTTCGGAATCAAGAGTAGGTTGAAGGAGGGTGTATAGAGCTTGGTATAGTTTATCGTTATTTCCTCGACTTGCCCTTCAACATCCCCTATTATAACATAGTCTTTGACGGAGAATGGTCTACTTATGACCACATAGAAGCCTGCAACAATGTTATTTATTGTCTGGGATGAGCCGAAGCCTATTGCTGCACCTACTAGGGCGGAGCTTCCAATCAACCATGATGTTGGCAATTCATATATCGAGAAGATTGCCGCGGTCAACGCTACAAGTGTTACGACACGCACGACGAGGCGGATCGAATTCTGGACGTGAGGTTCAAGCCCTAGCCTTTCACTGAATTGTGTAATCGATCTGCTGAGAAACTTGTAGACGGCTGCCGCAATAATGGCAGCGATCAAGGTCGATATGAGGCGAAATATGTCAATTTCTATTTCGCCGATGGTGACAAAGGTCCAAGGATCCAACTGCTAAAACCCATGTGAACTTCTAACTGTTGAGATATTAAGCTTTCTAGCATTCAGCTGAGTTGAAGGTAGAACTCTCTTGGGCTGAGCTCTTTGAACCTTCCTGTCAACTTGGCGATGTGTCTTCTAATGTCGAGGCATAGGTGGCACTTTGAAATATATCCCTCCACAAGTTCCCTGTATCCAAATTCTTCGGTGGCTAACTGATATAGCTTCCTTATATCGGTGGCCAATGCGTTCACGATCGGCATCTCCTCTAAGTCGATTCCCTCAAACATCGAATCCAACTCTTTGGCAGCCCCAAGAGAAATGCCTCCGCAGTAGCCTGCCATATAGTTGCCATAGTTGTCTATGTGCACATGCCACCTCCGCAGTATGCTGTCTAAACAGGATTCGCCAAAGAACTGTCTGGCAGGAAATCTCCGGTAAAGGCCTGCAAGACTATAAGCCGCTCTGCCCATCGGTATCAGTTCAACATGTCTGAAGCCTTGGCTGCCGGCCCTCAGCAGGTAATCTTCAAATGGCATCGTGCCCTTTACATCGAGTTGCCTGAATTGATCCAAGAAGTCTTCTTGATAGACGATGACGTTGGCATCAAACACATGTCTTCCAGCTTTAATGACCCTCTCTGTCCTCTCAAACGGTACATATTCGAGTATGAATGGGTTGACGCTGGCAAGGATTCCTTTTAAACCTTTTTCCTTCAACTGTGTCAGTCTAGCTTCTGCCGTGCTTTCGTCGACTGCCCAAAAGCAGTTTGTCTCGACAAAGGTCGATGGTATTCCGAGTTCGTTCGCGATTTCTGCAGCCTTGAGCAAGAGGTTGAAGTTCAGAAATGGCTCTCCTCCTGTCAAGTGTAGACCATAGTTTATGCTGATCGCGTTTGGTCCAAGAGGGCTGGGCAAAATCTTGTTCGAGAGCTTGCCCAAGACGGTTTCTAGGTCATCTTCTGTGATCCAGTCGCTTCTCCATTCTGGTGAACATGCATACATGCAATGTCTGCAGCGGCTGTTGCATTTGTAGGAGAGGATTATGCCAGCCGAAACTGGCTTTGGCACAATCATCTTCTTCATGTGGCCTTCAACTCTCTTTGACTTCGGCTCATCTGAGGACTTTGACTGTCCTGTATTCGCTTAAACATGGGTTGCCTATTGTATAGTGAACTTCGAATCTGGAGGTGTCAATGATAGTTGAAGCCAGCGTCTTCGACGTTCCAGCGATCCCGGGCTCGCCTGTCATATGCCTGCAGATCGAGTATGGGTAGTCAAAGTGGTCTCTTAAGATCAACTTGGTTTTTTCGACGCTCTGTTCACGTCTTAGATCTTTGACCAATTGGTTTGCCCTGAGCAGTCTTGTCCAAGAACATGGTGATATGTTTCCTTCAAGATTCTTGAATCTGTCACATAAGAAATGGTTGGTGTGAACGATCTGCCCATGGTCATCCGGCTCTATATAATCGAACTCTCTGGGTGTGATTTCTATGTCGACAATCAGATCATGTTTTGCAACCATAAAATTTATCGAAGCAGACCTTCTCGCGTTCTGTATCCAGTCGAATGCCTTTGTAAGATTGTTTGAGTTCAAGATTGACCAACCTACAACAGATATTAGTGGAACTGCCAGTTCCTGTCTGTCATCCTTCGACCTTAGCGCGTTGATGCACAATGCTAAGCCATCTGAATTTAGGCCTCTATGCGCGAGCGAACCGGCTTCAGCTTGCGTGAAAACCTTCGGGTTAGCGTTCACCTTATATTCTACGTTCACGATTCCATCTTCGATCGCCTGATAGAGATCCCAATTCTGGGCTATCAGCGACAGATCCTTCGAACTTATTCCAAGAGATGTGCAAGAAGACTTAGACGAAAAAAGCAGTTCATATCTGTAGTTAAGCACCATTATGTCTTCTAGAGATGCTCTAGATCCTTCAGCGATCCCCTCCATCACTTGGTAGGCTTCCTCATTGTAGGTTCTGATCTCCTCTGAGCCCTTCTTGGTCTTCTCTCTGAGCTTCTCCCATCCTTGGCTGTGTGCTGATTGCAAGATGGCCTTGTACTTTGCAATATTCTTGAGTATCTTGTCTTTAGCTTGCCGCCCGTAGATGCTCCCAGCTTGATGAGGGGTGCCATATGCTTTGATGATGGAGATGTCTTCAGAGATCCTTTTTTCCATCTTCTTTGCTATTAGGCTCATGAGGTTATATTGGTTTTCTTTTTCTGTGAGGCAATCTTCTTGAGCGTGTTGGCCTATCTGGATGGTCGGAACGTGATCTAGCAAATGGATGAGGGAGGAACGGATGCCTGTGTTTTCCAACGTCAGTTTTTGACTCGTGGTGTAGGCAGCCTTATCATTGCATATGCTAAGACTTCTGCAGTGGGCTCTGATCTTATGTGATTTTGGTCGACGCCTTTATCTGCGCTTTCTGCTCTCTCGTTAGAGGTGTTCCCTCCAATTCACTGATGAATCTTCTGGTGAAAACTGCTATCCTATGCGAGTCTTCGCTGGAAATCTTTCTTTCTAGCTTATGGTCTATCGCTTTACTTGCAAGGCTGTAGAATTCGAGTGCTTGGTCTTGGTTCGCCGGCGTCTTGGCTACCTCGAAGAGTGCGCTTAAGGTTCTGGTGAAGTCGAATCCTTTTCCTGTGAAGCCTACCTTATCCTTTAAGGCCGCTTCTAGGCTGTCACGGGCGAGTTTCAAGGATTCTTCCCATCTTCCCTTGTCGTATGCTTTAAAGGATTCTACAAGCCTGTCACAGGCCGCCTCCAGCCCCTCCGCCCTAAATTTCATTCTAAATGTGCAGCTTTCTTCATGTTGTAGTTCTGTGATCGATTCACATAGGAGTGGTTTCACGGGGGTGGAGTATGTGCTGTTGAACCATCTCGCCCATTCCATGAACGCCTGCGTGGTCACACCCTGTATGTATCCTTCGAAGAAGGAACAATGTCTATGTATGTCATGTTCGTATCCGGTTGTGAGGAAGTTTCTGGTTATCTTGACTTCTGCAGTCCCTTTTGTTTCGTCGAATTGGTTGACTCTTATGTCGCCCCATCTGGCTGAGCTGTCAAAGATGGCCCAGACGACGAGTATTGTCTTGTAGGTCTTTGGAAGCCTCTTTTTTTGTTTGAGTGTTTCGATTAGGATGTGGCCGAAGCTTACTCCGATTTCCTCTCCCCATCTGCGAAGGAGTCTTGCATAAACGCTCGCGCCAACGTGCTCCTTTACGCCATCTAGGAGTGTTTGGACTGTTGTCGCCCTAAGGATGACGCGGGAGGGGTCGGTGACTGGAACGACGACCCTCGATTTCTCGAGAGACTTCTTGAGCGCCTCTTGAATTGACTTGTAAGCTTGTTCACTTATGCGGTTCACATACTGAACTTTGCCTACGATTTCGTCCACGGTCTTGGTGGCTTCGGTCTCATCGAAGGGCTTTATCGACATTATAGTTTCCTGTCTGCTTGACTCCTTTTAATCCTTTTAAGTCTTGTGGTTTGAAGACGATAGAGTGGTCTGATGGCAGAGAATGGGTTGAAGGTGGCCTTTCAGGGGGAAGTTGGCGCCTACAGTGAAGAGGCCTCTCTAAACTTCTTTGGCCCGAATATCAGCACTCTCCCGTGTAGAACTTTGACGGAAGTCTTTGGTGCCGTGGACAGAGGTGATGCTAAGTATGGGTTGGTGCCTGTCGAGAACTCTATTGAAGGCAGTGTCTTCCAGACATATGATCTGCTGCTGCAGTCAAATCTCATGATCTGGGGGGAGACGGTTCTTAAGGTATCGCACTGCCTTATCTCGAAGGAAAAGGATATCAGCTCGGTGAAGGAGGTTTACTCTCATCCTCAGGCGCTGGGGCAGTGTAGAAAGTTCTTGGAGCGTTTAGGCTGCGTCGTAATAGCCTCCTACGATACTGCTGGAAGTGTGAAGGTTCTGAAGGAGAAGGATCTTCCGAACGCGGCGGCGATAGCAAGTGAGAGGGCTGCGTTGGTCTATGGGATGAATATTCTAGCTCGAAATATCGAGACGGATCCTCACAACTATACGAGATTTCTTGTCATCGCTTTGGAAGATCATCCGAAAACCGGCGTCGACAAGACGTCGATAATCTTCTCGACGAAGCATGTCCCCAGCGCACTATATAAGGCGCTTGAACCGTTTGCTAGGAGAGATATTAACCTCACCAAGATCGAGTCCCGTCCTATAGTAGGGAAGCCTTGGGAGTACAACTTTTACTTGGACTTTGAAGGTCACAGGATGGAAGGAAAGGTGAAGGAGGCGCTGGGGGAGCTGGAGGTGAATTCGACCTTCTTGAAGGTCTTAGGCTCTTATCCGAAGGCGAAGGAGTTTGCTGTTCGAAGTTGACTGGGGTAACTTTCAGAAGACGTGATAGAGTATGATCGTGTCCAAGTTTGGTTCTGTCTGTGGTCGAATCTACCCTTTGCTGGATGTGTTGGAGGTTCTGTGCGTCATATATGGTTTGTCGAGTTGTCGCCTAGATCGTGGATTGCCCGTGATGGAGGTGATGTCCTGTGATGAACTTTAGAAGGGTGGCTGTGATCGGTGGTGCTGGGAGGATGGGTAGCTGGTTTTCTAGGTTCTTTGTCAGAGAAGGCTTCGAGGTGACGGTTTCAGGTAGGACTAAGAGCAAGTTGGATAAGCTCAAAGGGGAGCTGCCTTCTGTTAGGGTGGCTGAAGATAACGTTGAAGCGGTGACGGATGCTGACTTGGTGGTGATCTCTGTTCCACCTCAAGACTTCGAAGAGGTTGTTGAGCAGATTGGCCCTCATCTTAGAGCTGGGCAGCTGGTTGTGGATTTGACATCATTAAAAGAGGGGCCTGTCAATCTTATGCACAGGTTTATCAAAGGCTGTGTTACGCTCGGGGCTCATCCTTTGTTTGGTCCATCTGCTGTGGACTGTCGCCAGAACTTTGTATTGACTCCGACTTCAGAGGAGGAGGAAAGGTTTGCTGCAGACTTCAAACGGTGGCTTGAAATGAGGGGGTTTAGGGTGACGGTTATGTCTCCAAGGGAGCATGATAGGCTGATGGGCACAATATTGGGGTTGTCCCATTTCATAGCTCTTGTGGCTTTTGACACTTGGCTGGATTCTGGGTTAGGGGAGCTGAAGAAGGTTGGTGGTACAAGCTTTAATCTGCTATTTAGCCTTGTCGAAAATGTTCTCCATTCTGATCCAGGATTGTATGCGGAGATTCAGATGGGTCTGGATAGTACAGAGGAGGCTGAAGTGAGGTTTGAAAGGAATGTTCGAAAGTGGTTGGCGATGGTGGAGAAGAAGGATAGGCGAAGGTTCGTGGAGGAAATGATGAGGCTGAAGGATGCCTTTGATAGCCAGGGGCGATGAGAAACCGTCGTGCTCCTTGTGCCCACTTCTACGCTTTTGCTATTTTGATGTCTGATCTTGTGGTCTCCCAGCATCGTTGGCGTCTTCCTGTGAGCTTCTGCACATCTTGACTATCCTCTCGAAGACCGATATGCTGCCTTCTGGGTCTATCTTTAGCCGTCTAGCTCTTTCTCTCGTTTTCGCGTAGACTTCTGATTCTCTTTTTTGGTCGAGGACTGGCCTTCCATATCTTCTTTTTAATTTTCCAGCTTCTTTGGAAATTTCGACTCTTTCGGAAAGGAGCTTCATTATCTGTTCGTCTATCGCGTCTATCCTTTTTCTGACCGCTTCAATTTCTTTCTCATAGGCCAAGTCTGCCACCTTTTAGGGTTTCCGGTATGAGGCCTGCTCTTATGGCGTGGTCAGCGAGGACGATCGCGATCATGCTTTCCACGACGGGTAAGGCTCGTGGCACGATGCATGAATCATGTCTTCCTTCGACCTTAAGGCCTGTAGGCTCCATTGTTTCAATGTCGATGGTCTTCTGGATCTTTGAGATGGAAGGTGTGGGTTTGATGGCTGCTCTGCAGACTATGGGCATGCCGTTGCTGATTCCTCCCAAGATTCCTCCACAATTGTTGGTTTCGGTCACAACCTTCCCATCCTTGACTATGAATGTGTCGTTGTTCTCTGAGCCTCTCATTCTTGCCGACTCGAATCCGGATCCGAATTCGACGCCTTTCACTGCCGGTATCGCGAACAGTGCCTTCGCTATATCTCCCTCCAACGTGTCAAATACTGGTTCTCCTAGGCCTGCTGGTACGTTGACTGCGATGCCTTCCACTATGCCTCCTACACTGTCGCCTTCGTCCCTTGCTTTGTTGACGGCCTCCAGCATCTCTCTTGCCGCTTTGAGGTCAGCGCATCCGACAGGATTTCTTTCAACATTCTTTCTGATCTCTGCTAAAGTCTTCGGTGTGGCTTTGACGCCTGCGATCTCAACCGTGTGCGCGAGTATCTCGATCTCCAGTAGTGCCAACAGTCTTTTTGCCAGTGCACCTGCCATCACATATCCGGCGGTGATTCTGCCAGAGAATCTGCCTCCGCCCCTGTAGTCGTTGAATCCTCCATACTTTAGATATGATGTGAGATCGGCGTGTCCGGGTCTGGGCTTAGTTCTTATCTTCTCATAGGGGCTGGAGTCTACGTCTTTGTTCCATATCACCATGCATACTGGTGCGCCTGTTGTGAATCCGTTGAATACTCCTGAGATGATTTCGACTTTGTCTTCCTCTTCTCTTTGGGTTGAGAAGCTGCTTTGGTGGGTTCTTCTCTTTTCCAGCTCTCTCTGGATGGTCTCCTCTGAGACTTTGAGGCCGGCTGGGCAGCCGTCTACTATGGCGCCGACGCATCTGCCGTGGCTTTCTCCAAAGCTTGTAACCCTATACATTACACCTATCGTGTTGGCGCTCATCTGGTCACCTTGACGTCCGCCTTCAAGTCTTTCATCACATTCCAGAATTCAGGGAAGGATTTGCTGACGCATTCTGCATCCTCTATGGTCGTCTGCCCTTCTGCTGTTAAGGCCAGTGTGGCGCAGGCCATGGCTATTCTGTGGTCATCATATGGATATATTCTTGAGCCGTAGGCCTTTGAGCCGAATATTCTGATGGCGTCTTTTTCTCTCTCAACCTTTATTTTCATCTTCTTTAGGCATGTTTCCATAGCTTCGATCCTATTTGACTCTTTTGACTTTAGTCTTTCAATGCCTGTTATTAGGCTTGAGCCGTTGGCCTGTGAACACAATATTGAGAGTGCTGGAAACAGGTCTGGGCAGTCTGATACGTCAAACTCTATCGGTTTAAGAGGTGACTTCTCGACCGTCATCGATTTCCTCTCTTTCTTGACTGTTGCACCCATCTTCTTTATTAGGTTGACTATGACCTTGTCTGCTTGCAGGCTCTTTGGGTTTAGGCCTTCTACGATGACCTTGCCTGCGAGGGCGGCAGCTGCAAGGATATATGATGCGGAACTCCAGTCGCCTTCCACCTTAAAGGTGGCTGGTTCATACCGTCGCGGAAGGACTTTAAAGTTTGCTTCATTGATTCTCTTGACTTCTGCTCCGAACTTGGACTGCACATCCATGGTCAACAATATGTAAGGTTGTGAGTGGATTTTGGTCTGTGAGCTGATCACGGTTTCTCCTTCGATTTGGGGGGAAATCAGAAGTAAGGCGGATATAAACTGGGAGCTAACATCACCTCTTACATTTGCTTCTCCACCCCCAGGCTTTCCTCTGACAGAAACCGTCATTCCATTTATTCGGCATTCTACGCCAAGCTGCCTGAGTGCTTCAAGAAGAGGCTCAATTGGACGCCTCATCAGGCTTTCGTTTCCGGTGAGTCTGCATTCTTCTCCAACGAGAGAACATACGGCTGTCATGAATCGTAGGGTTGTCCCAGACGACCTACAGAATATCTCTCCCTTGGGTGTCTTCAGTTCACCGCCGTCTACAACTATCTTTTCTCCTTTCACCCTCACCTTGACACCTAGCCTTCTTAACGCCTCTATGGTGGCCAGAGTGTCATCGCATATCAGAGGGGATGATATTATGCTTCTGCCTTTGGCGAGCCCGGCGCAGATGAGGGCTCTATGTGTTATGCTCTTTGATGGTGGTGCCTTAAAGAACCCTTCTATGGCGCTTCTCTTAACGACTGCCTGCACTTCTGTCACCGGTTTTCTGGAAGATTTCAACTATCTTGGCTACAACCTCTTCAACGGTTAGATCGGTTGTGTCGACCTCGTGGTCTGCTGAATTCTGGTAGAGGGGTGTTCTGCTGGCGAGTAGTTCTTGTATGATGCTGGCTTGATCTTCGGCTTCTAGAAGAGGCCTCTTTCTGTCGTCTTTTGAGTTTCTTTCGAGGATGGCTTTCGGGGATGCCTTGAGCAGGATTATGACGCCTTCCTGCTTGAGTCTTTCGATGTTTATTCTATTTAATACCGCGCCCCCTCCGCAGTCGATCACGGCATTCCTCATTCTGGAGGCCTTCTCTATCGCCTCCATCTCGAGTCTTCTGAATTCTCTTTCGCCTTCCTCCTTGAAGATCTGGGTTATCGTCTTCTTCGATTTCTCGGCCACCATGTCATCTGTGCTCACATACCTTTTTCTCAGCTTTTGCGCGATAGCCTTGGCTACTGTGGTCTTTCCTGTAGCCATGAAGCCTATGAGAACGATGTTCGTCTTCATGTGGTCTTACTCTTCAATGCTTGAATCGCAGCTTCCTTCATCGTGTTGAAGGGGGCTCTGTGGCCTGTCCACATTTCGAATGCTGATGCAGCCTGATGGATGAACATATCTATCCCAGATACTGTGGTCGAGGAGGCATCTTTTGCGTCCTTTAGTAGTCTGGTTTCAAGAGGGTTGTATACGGCATCCATGACCGCCATTTTCCTTCTAAGAAGCTTCTTTGGAATTGGGGATTGATCGATGTAAGGCGCCATCCCTATCGGCGTGCAGTTTACAACAAGATCTGCATTTTTCAAATTTGCTGTCAGCGATTTTTGATCGAGGCCGTCTGCTGTGGCCGATATTCCAGTCTTTCCTTGAATGTGTCCCGCCAACTTTCTGGCTTTCTCTTTTGTCCTGTTCAAGATCGCTATGTGGTCTGGTTTCTCTTTTGCTATGGCGAAAGCGATTGCCCTCGCTACGCCGCCTGCTCCTAGGATGACTACCGTCTTGTCTCTCAGGGCTATCTTGTTTTCAGAAAGGGCTCTTATTGCGGCGTCTGCGTCGGTGTTGTATCCTGTGAGCCTTCCGTTGTTGTTCACTATTGTGTTGACAGCTCCTATGTCTTGTGCTATACCATCGACAGCATCGAGATATTCTATTACCTTGATCTTGTGTGGGATTGTAACATTCATGCCATGTATGTCGAATGCCCTCATGCCATCAACAGCCTTCTCGAGCGCCTCCTTCTTGACCTTGAATGCTACATACACAAAGTCTAGACCGAGATCTTGATACGCTCTGTTATGGATCAACGGCGAAAGTGTATGCTCAATCGGGTCGCCAATTACACAGCAGACTCGTGTCCTGTTTAAGGTCATATTTTGTCACCTGCCTTCTGCCTTTCTGTCTCTGATTCGAGCATCTGGTAGAGGGTCCTGAGGCTTTCGAGTTCTATCTGTCCACTGGCAGATTCAAGTCCAACCTTGGTGGAGACGTAGACCAGTTCTCCTCCGATCAGTGGGGAAAGTATTCTGCTCACGCTACCCTTTTCTCCCATGCAGAATGCGACAATATGTGTTGAGCTTGCGTACTCGTGTACCAGTTTTAGGATGGTCAGGTTGTCTTCGAAACTTGTTGCTGTCGTTACCAATTTGCATATGTCTGCCCCCAAGTGTATCTCTTTATCGACGATTTTCTTGAGTTCTGAGGTGGTTGGTGTTCCTACTGTGTCATGGTGGGAGATGATGACATTCCTGTCTGCTCTCTTCGTTTTTTGGACGACCTCCTTGATGTGGGTTGATTTCAGCTCTATGTCGATGTAGGAAGCTCCTAGATCTAATGCTTCTAGGAGTTCTCTCACACGTTCGCTTTCGGATCCATTCCAGAAGCCTCCCTCGCTTCTTATTCTGTTGCATGCTATCCATGGCCTTTTCAACATTTTAGGCAGAGACTGCCAGCGGTCCCCTATCATGTCGATTCTGACTTCTATCAGGTCTGCGTTGTTTGCGGTCTCCACACATCCCATATTGTTTCTTGAAATTACAGCACAGAGTCTTGGCTTCTGCATTGGCATATCAGCTTCTGAGAATTCTGAGTAGGTCTTGCTGTTCGACTTCTCTGACGATCACCTTTCCTATTCTTTCCGGTAATACTAGAACCGTCTTGCCATACCAGGCCTTCTTGTCTTTTGAAGTTTCTTGAACGACAGATCCGATATCGAGCTTTGTTGAAGTTGGCAGGCCCAAGCTTTTCAGGAGCCTCTCTAAACGTTCTGTCTGGTTGAAGCCTGTCATCTCAGATGCCACCTTGCACGCCATCATCATTCCTATAGACACGGCGAATCCATGTTTGATTCTATAGTTTGTCAGTTTCTCTATGCTGTGTCCAAAGGTGTGGCCAAAGTTTAGGATCATTCGAAGGCCCGCCTCCTTTTCATCGCTTTCAACCACTGAGACTTTCATTTCCACACATCTCTTGACGACCTGCTGCAGTAGGCTCTGGTCTCTTGCCTTAATCGGTTCTATGTTCTGTTCGAGCAATCGGAAGAAGTCGGCGTCATATATCATACCATATTTTATGACTTCAGCTAGGCCGTTCAAGTACTCTGGGTTAGGTAGCGTGTTTAGGAACTGTGTGTCGATCAATATGAGCTTAGGCTGATAGAATGTTCCAATAGTGTTCTTTCCTTTCAGGTTTATGCCTGTCTTTCCTCCTACACCTGCATCAACCTGAGCCAGCAATGTGGTCGGCACCTGAACAAAATATATGCCCCTCATGTATGTGGACGCGACGAAGCCTGTTAGATCGCCTACTACGCCGCCTCCCAGGGCCACCAGCAGCGATCTTCTCGTGAACTCTTTTTCGAGAAGTCTTCTCCAGATAAGTGTCACGGTGGCTATACTCTTTTGCCTTTCCCCGTCCGCGACTTCGATCGTTTCCACGCCATCGTTCCAGTCGATGGCTTCGACTACTTTCTGGAGCCAGCTTTCTGCGACAGTCTTGCTGGTTACTATGCCAACCTTTGAAGGAGCCATATGTCTTATCTCCGGCCCCATTTTGTCTAGGACTTCTCTTCCTACCACTATCTTGCTGAACTTGCTTTCTATCATCTTTTCAACTCGTCCAATTCTGCCATAAGTTGTTTGAACATTTCAAAGTTCAGCTGCTGTCGGCTGTCACTTAACGCATGCTGAGGGTCTGGGTGGACTTCGATGGTCAGTCCATCTGAGCCTATGGCTTTTGCGGCTTTGGCTAATGGTGTGACCAGCTCCGATGTGCCTGCGGCATGTGATGGGTCAACTATGATCGGCAAGCTTGAAAGTCTTTTGACGATTGGGACTGATGCGAGGTCCAAGGTGAACCTGGTCTCTGTAACGAAGGTTCTTATGCCTCTCTCACATAAGATGACGTCCATGTTTCCTTCGTTCATCACATACTCGGCTGCACTGAGCCATTCTTCTATGGTTGCACTTAGTCCCCTTTTGAGTATAACAGGCTTTGTCGTTCGGCCTACTTCTTTCAGTAGGGTATAGTTTTGCATGTTTCTCGCTCCTAACTGTATCACGTCTGCTACTGTGCAGACTTCCTCTATGTCACGTGGGTCGAGTACTTCGATGACGACTGGCATGTTGGTTTCTGCCTTGACCTCTTCCACGATCTTTAGCCCCTCTTTTCCTAGGCCTTGAAAGGAATATGGGGAGCTTCTGGGTTTGAAGATCATCGCCCTGAGCAGGTGGGCGCCGTTGACCTTCAAGAACTTGGCGGTGGTGGACAGCTGTTCTCTGGATTCGACCGCGCAAGGTCCGGCCACCATCAGGAAGTCTATTCCAATTCTTGCACCTCCAATCTCGAGTTCTCTCTTTCTCTTTTCTCGGACCAGTTTCAAGTTCATCTCTTTCAACCTACAAATGAGCTGACCTGCTCGAATATGCTGTCCTCGTCTAACGCGAATTTTCTAAGTAGTCTTCGATAGTCTTCTGATGATTCCCCAAACTTGTCGCTTACACCGATTCTTTTCACCCTCACACCGTATTCGGAAAGGGTTTCGCATACGGCTGATCCGAGGCCGCCTACAACATTATGTTCTTCAATGGTTACAACCTTTCCTGATCTTCTGCAGACTTGTATGAGGTTCGGGTCAAGTGGCTTTATGGTGTGGGCGTCGACTACCGAAGACTTAACTCCCTTCTTCAAAAGCTTCTCGTGGACGGTTAGGGCGAATGGAACCATTAGACCACATGCTACTAGAGTGAGGTCGTCCCCCTCCACGAGGACATTTGCCTTTCCGAGGACGACTTGGTCTTCATCTTCGTATATTCTCAGGCAGTAGTCTCGTCCGATCCTGAAATATGTTGGGCTCCTGTTTCTCACGGCCTGCTCGAGGAGTCCTCTTGTGGACTGAGCGTCTGCGGGAACCACCACCTTCATACCAGGTATTGTTCTCATCAATGCGATATCCTCAAGGCATTGGTGTGATGAGCCGTCTGCGAAATCACTTAATCCGCTATGGGATGCTACTATCTTTACATTCATGTTATCTCTTGCGATCGTGTTTCTTATCTGTTCCCATGCCTTCAGAACGAACATGGAGAACGCTGCTGCTATGGGAATGAACCCTTCTATAGAGAGGCCGGCTGCAATACCTATCATGTCTTGTTCGCTTATTCCCACGTTGACAAATCTACTTGGAAACCTCTCTCGAAATAGTGCCGTTTTCGTTGAATCCCCCACGTCCGCATCGAGCACTATGACACGTCTGTTCTTTTCTCCCAGCTCGACCAGCTTCTGTCCGAAGGCATTTCTGTAGCTTTCAACTTTAAATTCCATTTATATCCATCACCGCCTTCTCGTATTCTTCGGCTGTTGGAACGTAATGGAAGAGGTCCTTCTTCAGCGATCTTATGCCACCGTTTCTTTGAGTTAGGGCGATCAAGACCACCGGCTTGGTTTGGCTGCGTTTGATGTATTCTAATGTTGAAACGACTTCTTCCGTGTCTTGGCCGTTGACAACCATTGCCTCCCACCCGAAAGAGCTCCACTTCTCGTCCAGAGGCTCCAGCCGCTTTATCTCCTCGGTGCCTCCGTTCAGCTGGCGGAGGTTTCTGTCTACGATGGCGATCAAGTTATCTAACTTGTGATGAGCACCGCTCATGACAGCCTCCCAAACCTGCCCCTCGTTAAGTTCGCCATCGCCGAGGAGCACTATCACTTTACCCTTCTTGTTCTTGATCTTCTTTCCCAAGGCTATCCCCACACCTATCGATAGACCTTGGCCTAAGGAGCCTGTTGAGACGAGGACTTCGGGTAGGTACCTCTTTTCTGGGTGACTTTGAAGCCTTGACCCGCAAACGCCCAGCGAGAGTAGCTCGTTTTCATCTATTGCCTTCTCTTCAGCCAATGCTGCATATAGGGCGGGTGCGGCATGTCCCTTGCTCAGGACAAACGAATTTTCACTGTTTCCCAGGTTGGGGGAGAAGACCTCGAAGATTGAAGCTATCAAGTCTGTTGCGGAAAGAGAAGATGGAAGATGGCTCGATTGAGAGGATATTCCCTGCTTTAGTACATTGATCTTGGTTCCCTTGGAGAGTCTTCTTGCTCGAGTACGGTTTTCTACGGCGCTCTTATATGTGGCAACCATGGTCGACAGCAGCCTGCCGGTTTCAGTGAGCTTGATGGGTCTCGGATCACGAAGTGAACCGTAGGTTACAAGATCCAATTCCTTGAGGATCTTGGCGTTAAGCTTCAAGGTTGAAAGAGGAACCCCTGAAGCTCTAGATAGCTCCTTGAGAAAAGATGTAGCTGTAGACTTCCTGTTTCTTCTGATTGAAGACAAAATAAGCAACTGGTTTTCGTTAAACGCTTTAAGCAAAAGTCTTGCGAGAACTATCTTCTCGCCTAACAAAATTGGCGTTCCATGGCCACCCTCCTCTAAAGATATTGGCTTTCCATGACCAACTCCTGCCCAACCCGTTAATCAGCCTTATTTAAAAAGATAATGGGCAGGTTTGATTGGCCACCGGCATAACGCTATTTGGTCTGAAGAGGCCAGGTCTGTTAGCCTATGTTGTGCTGCAGCTTTTCGCTTGCTAGAGTGTGCCTCTATAATAGCGTGTCGCCGGGCATGCAACACATTTCTGTAGCCTATATCGGGTGCATGGTCTACAG
>Ga0272448_1003422_pt1 | contig 18952 bp, 10 predicted proteins | sample YNPCB0191_FD_202220 | JGI IMG/M metagenome (GOLD analysis project Ga0272448, IMG submission 202220) | Hot spring sediment microbial communities from Yellowstone National Park, WY, United States - YNP-CB-019-1 | ecosystem: Environmental > Aquatic > Thermal springs > Hot (42-90C) > Sediment... | reverse complement strand
TCACGCCCAGTCGCACCAGCTAGATCGAGATCGATAGTAAATAAATCAAGGTGCGATGGGATAAGGTCAACATTGGCAAATACATTACTAATGATAATATCATGAATATCAAAGGTGCTTGCTTCGCCAAATGCTTGGTGTCGAAAACCGAAAATATTTGCAATAGTACCATGCTCATCAGCATGCGATTGCCAGGTATCTACTTCGATACATGAAAATGTTGCATTAGTTTGTGGATCTAAATCAACCAATAGCGTTCGCAAGCCTGATCTTCCACAGTACGCAGAGAAATTAACCGCGATCGCTGTTTTCCCAACACCACCCTTCAAGTTTACGACAGAAAGTACTTTAGCCATCTGTTGCTCCAATAGATCAATTCCGATGTATTCCCTATAGCCAAGCTCATACCGGAGTTCTTATGTGCATTATACATGCTCATCTAGCATTTATCAATTCATCACATATGAATGATGTCAGTCTGAAGGAGGAACTACCACTGTCCCAAATCACCAACCACCCCGGCTGGACTCAGCCCCGTCTCCTCTGGTAAGATGGACCCGGCATGCGCGAACTGTTGTCATGGCTGGCGCAGAATTTTCTTCCGTTCACCATCAAGGATGTCTTCGATATCCTGGTGGTGGCGCTTGGCATCTACTTCCTGTTGCGGCTGGTGCGCGGCACGCGGGCGGTGCAGCTCATTAAAGGGTTTGTGGCCGTCGCCTTTGTGGTGCTCATCACCGGGGCGGAGTTCCTCAATCTGCGCGCCTCGCACTGGATCCTCTCCGTCGTGCTGCAAAACTGGGTCATCGCGCTCATCGTGCTCTTCCAGCCGGAGTTGCGCCTGCTGGTGGAGCAGATTGGCCGCGGGCGTTTTCTGCGCGAAGCTTTCCGCACGGCGCACTCCTCCGATACGGTGGGAGTGATCAACGAAATCGTGCGCGCCGCGCGGCGGCTCTCTGAAAAGAAGATCGGCGGGCTGGTCGCCATTGAGCGCCAGGTGGGGCTGAACGACATCATCTCCACGGGCCGGCGCATCGGCGGCACCGTCTCCAGCGAGCTGCTGCAGACGATCTTCCACCCCGGCACCGCCATGCATGACGGCGGCGTGGTCATCCAGGGGCAGCAGGTGGCGGCGGCCATGTGCCTCTTCCCGCTGAGCAGCCGCGACGACACCCCGCACTCCCTCGGCACCCGCCACCGCGCCGCGCTCGGCTTGAGCGAGTTGACCGACGCGGTAATTGTGGTCATCTCCGAGGAGACCGGCACCATTTCGCTGGCGCTGGAAGGCGTGCTGACCACGAACCTCTCCGTGGAGGCGCTGAAAGAATTGCTGCTCGCAATGCTGCAGCCCGCGGGATCGGACACCAACCGCTGGTTCTGGCGGCGGGAGAACCGCGCGAAAACACGGGCGGAGGAGCCGCCGGTTCCCACCGCCGGGGAGGGGCCGCGATGAGCAATACCGAACTGACGACCCGCATCCTCGCCATCGCGCTGGCCCTCTTCCTGTGGGCATATGTGCGCATCGTGCATGAAACGCCGGATGCCCAGCGCATCATTCAGAACGTGCCGGTCACCATCACCGGCAAGCCCGCGGCGGGGCTGATGTCTCAATTGCACGTGGATAACCGCACCATCGATGTGCGCATTCGCGGCCCGCTGGAGCGCATCAACGGCGTGGATGCTAATGAAGTGAAGGCGCAGGTGGATGTCTCCGCCGTCAACCGCGAAGGCACCCGGCGGCTGCCGGTGAACCTCGTGCTGCCTGCCGGCGTATACAAGGCGCAGCAACCGGCGGATGTCACCATCATCACGCGCGCGCTGACGCAGCAAAAATTCCCGGTCACCGTGTCGTTCATCACCTCGCCGCCGCCGGGCACCTCGGTGGGCGAATACCTCATCCAGCCGTCCACCGTGACGGTGGAAGGCCCGCAGGAGGTGGTGGAGAAGGTGAAATATGTGACCATCTCGATTGACCCCAGCGAGCCGATGCACGCGAAGCGCACGCTGATCCCGCGCGCCCGCAGCATCGACGGCGACCTGCTGGAGGATGTGCATCTGCTCGAATCGGCGGTCGATGTGCGGCTGGCCTCGATGACCGGCCAGCAGGTGACGCGCGAGGTGGCGGTGCGCCCGCCCGACCTGCATAACCCGCCGCGCCGCTTCACCGTCACGGCGGTGAAGGTGCGCCCGGATGTGGTGACACTGAGCGGCGAATCCGCTGTGCTCGACAAGCAACCGGCCTATCTGGAGACCGATCCGCTTGACGTGCACGCCGTCACCCGCGACATGACCGTCACCGCCCACATCCGCGTCCCCCGCGGCGTCACCATCGTGGAAGGCTCGGACGTCCGCGTCGATTTGCAGGCGAATCGGATCGGGAAGTAGCGCCGGCGGTGCGATTATATTGATTAGCCGCAAAAGAGCACAAAGAGCACAAAAGTTTTGGGCTGCTGGACTTTCGCTCTCCCTCACCCCCCAGCCCCCTCTCCCAGAGGTAGAGGGGGAGAAGACGATCTTTCAGCGCAAGTTGGCGCCGATTTTTGTTCCGCTACTCCCCTCTACCTCTGGGAGAGGGGCAGGGGGTGAGGGAGAGCGAAAGTCCCGTAATCGTATTACGATGCCACCTCATCTTTGTGTTCTTTGTGCTCTTTTGTGGCGATCTCCTCTACCGGCACATTCACCTGCTCCACATGCACCAGTGGGATGCCGAGGAAGCGTTCGCCTTCGCGGCGCAGGCTGTTGGGGTCGCCGCTGCTGAAGAAGCGGTGGATGGTGGGGTCGGCTGATAAGGTCGTGGGGAAGCGGGCGGCGACCTCGCGGGCGACGAAGATGGCGGGGTCGATGAGTTGCACGGCGTCGCCCAGGAAGCGCGCGATGGCGGCGCGCAGGTAGGGGTAGTGCGTGCAGCCGAAGATGAGCGTGTCGATGCCGGCCTGCAGCGGGGTCAGATATTCGGCCACCGCGGCCTCCACCTCGGGACCATCAGCGATGCCGCGCTCCACCAATGGCACGAACGCCGGGCACGCCTGCTCGTAGATCTCGGGCACGTCCAGCGCGCGCAGGTTGCGCCCGTAGATGCCGCTGTTCACCGTGCCTTGCGTGGCGATGACGCCCACCTTGCCGTTGCGCGTGGTGGCGGCGGCAGCGCGGCTGCCCGGTTCGGTGATTTCGAAAATCGGTTTCTCCGTCCGCGCCACGGCGACCTCGCGCGCGCCGGCGGCGGCGGACATGTTGCACCCCATCACCACCGCGTCCGCCCCCTGGCTGAAGAGGAAGTCGATGATCTGCACGGCGAAGCTCTGCACCTGCGGCAACGGGCGCGGGCCATACGGCACATGCGCGGTGTCGGCGAAATAGAGCAGGCGCACGCCGGGAATCGCCTCCAGGATGGCACGGGCGACGGTCAACCCGCCGACACCGGAATCAAACACCCCGATGGTCGGGCGCTCGGACTCTTCAGGTTGGGAAGCAGGCAGTGATGTGTGCTGCGATTCCATATGATGCTCCTTCTCTGCGTTTTTCCAGGTACTGCACACGATATGCTGCCCGGACTGTTTTCATCCTTCCCCACGAACAGTGAGAACAGGCAACCGCCATGGATAAAACGGCGCATATTGATGACTTCCATTCCACAGGGGATTTTCCTATCGCTTGCGGGGAAAATTCTGCAACCGTGCCCGGGAGGGCGACGCTCCTGCGGAGCCCCGATGATGCAACCGGTTTTCTCATTTGGCTCCGCAGGAGCGTCGCCCTCCCGGGCACCTTTGGCTCCGCGGGAGCGTCGCCCTCCCGGGCACCTTACTGCTTTTGCAGCGCGATGGCGCCGAATTCGCCGAACTGAAATTCTTGCACCCGCGGGGCCGGGATGATTTTGAACGCGGCATCGCCGTCCAGCGGATGGATCACCAGACCCTTCTTCAGCGTTTCATGGTGATCGATACAGCGGCTGGTGACGATGGTCAGGATACCCTGGTAATAGCTGAACGCGTTGGGGTCAGTGATCGTGATTTCCATATCCGGCAAGGCGAACTGTTCCATGCCGTGCGTAACCAGCAGGTGATCCTTCGCATCGATTTCCACCGAGGTCAGAAACGTGGCCAGGTCCGATGAGGCCAGGCGTTTGAGCTTGAGCCAGTTGGCCAGGCGGGCATGGGGACGATAATGCTGTGCGGAGACATTCACGCATCCTACCGCTTTGCTCTGGCGCAGCAGCGCGAGTGCCACGCGCGTGGCGAACGCGGCGCGCTCAGGCGCAATGGGAGAGCCGATGACCTGGTCGATGAGGAGATACCCCCGGCTGTGCTTCAACGCCCCTTGCTGCCTGGCATCCAGTTGGCCGCCGGTGGCCAGCGCGATGTTAATGAGCAGATCGGGGAGTGCATCGCGGCTGGCGGAGAGCAGCAGGCTGCATTTGCCATCCGACACGAAGTAGGTGTGAATTGCCGGTTGCTTTTCTCCTTGCTCAAGCCTCTCGAGGCAGACCAATGATCGCTGCCATTGCTGTTGATACGCTCGTGCCAGTTGCTGGGGATCGATCTCGAATGGCGCCGGCAACGGCATGCAGAGCTTGATATGGGATTCACCGGTGAACGGTTTCTCTGGCGCGCGTAAACGCCAGGCAACGATGATGACCACCAGTGTCACGGCGACGGCAATAGCGGCGGGGATGAGATAACGCATCCATTCTCCTTTTCCGACGGCGCACCGCGGGGTAATGCTGCCGGCATGGCATAAGGAATTCATTGCGCAGGAGGCAATATCCTGCTTTTCGCGAATGACGGGCAGGTATGGACAAGATGGCGCAGTTGTATGGCTGGCGTATGCTTGTATAACCGGGCATGCTACCGGAATAAGCAGAAAAGTGCATATAATAGTACACCCCAACGAGCAGGTGGCTGCTTCAAGGGCGAGTGACTTTAACTCCAGGAGTCGATATGCATCATACACTCAAAACGGTTTTCCGGCTGTCAGGCCTGTTGGCCTGTCTCTCCGTGGGGCTGGCGGCGTGCGCTGCTCCCCAGTTGCGGGTGCTGCTGCCCCTCGGGCGCGCGGCCTACCAGACCAATGAACAGATTGATTTTGCGGTAGTGCGCAGCGACACCGCCGCGCTCCCGGCTGAGACGCTCCAACTCACGGTGACGGATCAGGTCGGCAGCAAGCTGACGTTTACCTACCCCTTATCCGCGATTGCGCCGGCGAATGGAGAGGCCGGCACCACCGAGCACTATCGCCTCAGCGGATGGCTGCTGCGCCCGGGCCTGTATACCCTGCAGGCCTCCGCCTATGGCGCCAACGCCCAGACGACATTCGAGGTGTACTCCCACCTGCGTAAATCGAGTTTCCGGCTGGTCAACTGGGGTCGCGCCAATGATCCCAAGCAGATCATGGCCCTCGGCGAAGACGGCATGGGTTACAACCTGTACTATGCCGCCTATGGCGGGCATGATCAGAATGCCAATATCCGCTCCGGCATCGATTACATGGGCTGCTGCGTCATGGGTGGCGCGCATCAGATGGATATGAATCCGAACAAGGACTGGTCCGATCCCCTGGTCATCAATGGCGGGGAGGCGCGTGTGGCGCGCAAGGCGCTGATCGACCGCACGACGCCCAACACTGTTGGCGTACATTTTTATGATGAGCCGGGCCTCACCTGGCTGGGCGGCACCCCGCACAATATCCCTGCGCAGAAGCGCTCGTTCAAAGGCGCCTTCGGCACCGACCCGATCTCCTATACGACCGTCAAGGGGGGCAGTGCCGATGCCGTAGCACAATGGAAAGAGTGGGCCCGCTGGAAACTGGCGTTCATGGATGGCGCCTGGAAAGCCGCCGCCTTTGGCGTCAATCATGTGCGCGCGGATTATCTCACCGCCACGCAGACCGAGTACGGCTGGATGGCCTTCACCGACGGCATCTACTTCAACTCAGACCGCTCCCTCGCGGTAACCAGCGGGCATGGCGGCTATGATGATTACTGGCTGTTGAGCTTCAATCCCGTCTTCTTCCTGGAGGCCGGACGCGCGCATAACTTCACCCGCCCGAACTGGTACCTGGCCACCTGGTACGGCAATACGGGAACGGAGAACGCGCGGGAGGAACAATACCTCTGCTTCCAGACGAACATCCAGGGGGAGATCACCCCGCCGGACCTCGATCCCGCGCTCAATGGCGGCGGGCGCCAGGGGCTGGTGGAATCCAATCGCGTGATGTCCCGCCTGGGCACCGTCTTCACCACCATGCCGGTCACGCGCGGCCCGGTCGGCGTCCTCTATTCCATGGCAGACCAAATCGACGAGCAGTCGAAGGACCCGCAGGCGCTGACCTATGCGCATGCCTCGCCGAATGGACAGGGTGTGGCCTATACCTACCTGGCCTGCAAGTACCTGCATCAGGGCTTCCAGGTCGTCCTCGATGAGGATGTCCAGGATGGCACACTGCAGGCGAACTACAAAGCGATCATCCTGCCGGGCATCACCTATCTCGACCCGGCGGTGCGTGCCGGCCTGGAGCAATTCATCGCGACTGGCGGCACGATTATCCTGACGGCTGAGAGCACGGTGGATATCAAAGGCGCGCTGAAGCTCACCACACCGTATAAGCATGACACGCTCGATAAGAACCCGCAGAGTGCGACGATGGCCATGTGGCAGGAAGCCGTGGCGGCGACCTCGAAGGAACTCGCGGCAGCCCTGAGCAAAGCGGGGATCAAGCCGGTTGTCGATTGCGATAACCCGCAAGTCATCACCACGCGCCATGCGGCCGGTGAGATCGAATACCTCTTTGCCGTGAATTCGACTATCGATGAGAAAGTCGGTCGGATCGGCCTGAAGGAATCCGCAACGAACATCACCTTCCCCGCGGATGGCTGGAGCACCTATGACGCGATCCGCGGCGGCGCCGTGGCTGAAATGAAAGCCGCTGCCGGCAAGGCGGCCTTCCGCTTCGGGCCAGGCCAAATGCGCGCCTTCGCCCGCACCGCACGTCCCATCGGCGGCGTGCAGGTGGCGACGCCGTTGGTCACTCGCGACCTCAGCGCCGCGGCTAATCCGCTCCGCTTCACCATCAATGCCACGCTGGTTGACACGAAGAACGCGGTGCTCTCCGGCTCCGCCCCGCTGGAAATCCTGGTCTACGATGCCAAGGGTGCCCAGCGCTTCGATCTCTTCCGGGCCACCACCGCCGGCACCTGTTCGGTCACCCTCCCGCTGGCGGCCAACGACCCGGCAGGCGCCTGGAAAGTCATGGTGCGCGACCTGCTGGCCAATACCGAAGGCACGGCAAGCTTCACCTACACGCCATCCGCGAGTTGCGGGGCGGCCATGGGAGCGGCGCCGCGCGCGCTCTTCCTCGCCGATGACCGCGAGAAAGTCTACCGCTTCTTCCGCATGCACAAGGACGTCATCATCGCCATGGGCAACAATCCCGCGTATGAGAAGACGGCCCAGCGCCTGGCAGAGTCATTGAAGCCGTGGGGTGTGAAGTGCACCATCGCCCATGCTGCCGACATGAGCAAGCCGCGCGTGCTCACCCCGGAGGAAGCCATCTCCTGGACCGGCCTGTCGGCGGAAGGGCAGGGTAGTCCCTGGAACGCCGGCTTCAACTTCCAGGCCGATACCATCCTGCTGGGCACACCGGCGGATAACCCGCTCATCAATTTCCTGCAGGACGCGAAAGTGCTGCCGTACCCGACTTCGCGCGAAGTCATCGGGCGTGGACATGGCATGATCGCCTGGACAACGGACATGCTCACCGAAGGCTACGAGTCCATCGCCCTCATCGCCAACGACGACGCGGGCATGCAGGAAGCCGTCGGCACAATGTATGAGCTGGCTGCCGGCTTGACCCCGGTGACGCCGCTGGCTCTGCCGACTGCTTCGGCCGTGACTCCCGCCATGCCGCCTGCCGCGACCGCTACGCTGGCCACTGTCTGGCGTGCGCTGGCGCCCGACCGCGTCATCGGCCTCTCCGCGGATGCCGCCGGCAATATCACCGCCATCTCGAATGATGGCTCAGTGCTCACCATCTCTGCTAAGGGCGCGGTGACGAACGCGAAAGTGCTGCCGCGCGCCGATGCGCTCACCCAGGCGAAAGCCATCGGGCTTCCGGACGCCATCGCCCCGGCTGACCAGGCCATCGCGCAGAAGCTCCCTGTCGGCCTCATGCCGAAGGCGGTCGTGGCTGCCGGTGACATGAAAGCCGTCGCCTATTGGGGTGGCCGCCTGGTGCTTGCCAATGTGGATGGCGCCGTGAAGTACCAGCAACAACTCCCGCAGGACATCACCGCGCTCACCATGTCCAATGGCGTCCTGCTGGCCGGTCTGGCTGACGGGCAAATCCTCGCCCTGCCGTTGAAGTAACCGTGACCGGGTACTGGATGGTACTCTTGGGGAGCGCCGGCATCGGCGCTCCCCTTTTTCGCGAGGATTACACCCGTGTCTGCCGGAACGCCTGCGGACTGAGGCCCATATGGCGTTTGAAGATTTTGCTGAAGTAGAACTCGTCATAAAAGCCCAGTTGCTGGGCGAGGACTTTCAAGGGGAGACCGGGGTCGTGCTGGAGTTGCGCGGCGGCGAGGCGGATGCGCAGCGCGTGCTGATAGGTAACGATAGTCTGACCGGTTTGCCGCTTGAAACCGGCAAGGAGCGCACGGCGGCTGAGGTTGAAGCGTTCCGCCAACGCATCGATGGAAATAGTCACTGCCGGATGTGCATCGAGATAGGCGATGACGCGGGTGATGCGCGGGTCGCACCACGCATGCTCCTCCTGCCCCAACTGGTACATCTCGCTGAGCAATACACCGAGCAGGCAGCGTGCCTTCAGGCGTGCCGCTTCCTCGCCCGTATCCCAGCAGCGCCTGATCTCGGCGAAATGTTCGCGGATAGCGGGATGACTCCCGGCGTGCGTGAGCACGGGCAGCGGCAGCAGCGGAAAGACTCCCTGGGACCGTGTTTCCTGCGCATACCGGTCATCCGGGTCAGCCGTGAAACAGACCGCCCACGCGTGATATGGGCGAGGCGGGATGGCCAGGTGATACGGGCGATCAGCGACGAACAGGAAGGTGGTATCGTGCCCGAGCGCATAGTGCCCATCCGCATCGCTGATCTCGCGCGCATCGTACTCGTGATAGATGAGCAGATGGTGCGGGGATAACATCGCGGTAGCATCGGGCTGTTGCCGGAACAGCTCCGGGGTATGGACCACCTCGACCGCAAAGACAATCTCGCGGAGGCGGGCAAAGGAAAGGGTGATGGATGGCATGGTATCCCGATACTCTTTCTCTTTCTCTTACTCATGCTCAAAATTGCGTCTCCAACCGTTTCCTGAGTATGAGCATGAGTAAGAGCATGAGCATGAATTTCGTACATGTATTCTGCACTATTATACATGCAATGCACCTTATCTCCATAGTCATATGCAAATTTCCCCGGTATAGTGATACATGAGCAGTTTACCTGGTGAGGTGATTCGTATGACGTCGACGGCGTTAACGGCGCGGGAGCGCTTGCAGCAGACTCTGGATTTCACGCCCGGCGCACAGCCATTTCTGCCCGAAGGCTGGGCGTGGACGGAAACGTGTGCGGTGTGGCGCACGCAGGGGTGGGACGGCCGCTCGCTGGCCGATAACTTCGGCACGGATCGCTACGCCGATGTCGCGCCGCATTATGGCCCGGCCCCCGACTTCGCCTATACGCTCATTGAGGAAGATGCCACCACGCGCGTCTATATCAATCCCGAAGGCATCCTCATGCGGGAGTTCATCGAGCATGCGGACACCAGCATGCCGCAGTTTCTCAAGTTCCCGGTTGAGGATGAGGCGGATTTCGACAAGCTCTATGCCGAGCGGCTGCAGCTCAGTACTGAGTTGCGCCTGAACGAAGTCTGGCACACGGCCATCGCCGGCCAGGCGGATACCCCGTACCCCCGCCGCTGTTGGCCGGGACGCTGGGGCGGCTTCTTCGGGGCGCCGCGGAATCTCATGGGTCTGGAAAATCTCTGCATCGCCTACTACGAGCAACCGGCGTTGATCGAGAAGATGATGGTCGCGCAAGCCTATATGCTGATCACCGTCACCGAGCAGGTGCTGCAGCATACGCCCATCGACGTCTTCTGGTTCTGGGAAGACATGGCCTACAATCACGGCTCACTCATCGACCCAAAGGTGTTCCGCAAATTTGCCATGCCGCACTACCGCCGGGTGGTGGAATGGCTGCATAGCAAAGGCATCCGCCACATCGGGCTGGATAGCGATGGCGACATCAGCGAGCTCATCCCCCTCTGGCTCGACGCCGGCATCAATTTCCTCTGGCCCTTTGAAGTGGAAGCGGGGATGGACGTGCTGGCGGTGCGCCGCGAGTACGGCCACGCCCTCGCCATCGGCGGCGGCATTCCCAAGCTCCCCATCGCCCAGGGCGGCGCCGCCATGCGCGCCGCCGTCGACCGCGTCATGCCGCTGCTCGAGGACGGCGGCTACCTCCCCGAACTCGACCACGGCGCCCCCCCGGACATCGCCTGGCCGCAGATGTGCGAGTATATGGAGTACCTGGTCGAGCGGGTGCGGCGGGGGTGATGGGCTCGCCTGCATAATCTCCAGTTCATGCTCCTCCGGAACCTCACTCTGGTTTCCCTGGAGCGCGAACTTCCTGGTGAGCGGATTATAGACTCGGTTCCGATGTTCTCATCCGCTCACCAGGAGGTTCGCGCTCCAGGCTATTGCTCGATACACTGTGGTATGCGCCCATTTGTATGAGCAAGCGTTTTGTGAAACGGCTGCCCAGCCCCTCTTGACAACCCGAGTAATTTCCTCTACTGTAAACTTCAGTGTTTTCCATATGAGGAAATTACCGATTTGAGTACCGTATTACCATCTATTGGCGACCTGCCGCCCCGCGTCGTAGAGATGTTGCAAGACCTTCGCAGCAAGATTGTCGGCGGGGTGCTGGCGCCGGGGCAGCAGTTGCCGACGCGGGTGGAGCTTACTGAGCAGTATCAGATCAGTAGCAAAACCCTGCAGCAAGTGCTCACCCGCCTGATCGATGATGGCTTCGTTCGTGCGGACCGGCGCAACGGCACCTTTGTCATCGAGCATCCCCCCCACCTGTCGCGCTATGGCCTGGTCTTCCCGCTGACGGCCATCGAAAGCCGCCGTTCGCTCCACTGGCAGGCATTGCTGGATGCCGCTCAAGCATTGACCACCGAGCCGTCGCGGGTGTTTGCCACCTACTCCGGATTGATGCATCCAGGGGAGACCAGCGATTATACCTCGCTGTGTTACGACCTGCAGGCACAGCGCGTAGCCGGGATTATTTTTGCCTCGGTCCCGGGTGGATTGGTGGAGACGCCAGTACTGCAGCAGGATGGCATCCCACGGGTGGCCATCTCGGCGACCCCTGTCGACCCGGGCGTTGCCTGCATTCATTATAATTTCGACTCCTTCATTCAGCGCGCCCTCACGCATCTACACCGGCGAGGGAGGCGGCGCATCGGCCTGTTCATGTTTTCGGGCTGGGGTGCGGAAACCATTGCCCTCAGCCATCCCATCCGCCAGGCCGCCCATGCGCTGGGGATGACCATCGATGACCGGTGGGTCCAGGGGGCTGCCGTCCATGCCCCACAACTGACCGCCAACAGTGTTCGCCTGTTGATGAGCCTGCCGCGCGCAGAACGTCCGGACAGCCTGATCATCACCGATGACAATATCGTCCAGCATGTCACGCACGGATTAGCCCTCGCCGGCATCTCGGTACCGAGCGAGCTGGATGTCGTGGCCTACACGAATTTTCCCACGCCGGCGCCGGCAGCCGTGCCGGTGTACCGGGTAGGCTATGACATGCGTGCGTCGCTCTCGCAAGCGATCACCTATATCTCCGCAGTGCGGGCGGGCGAAAAGCCACCGATGACGATGCACGTCACCGCGACCAGTGATGACGAAATGTAATTCACTGAAGAAGGGAGACCCCCTGATGGGACAATGGCAACGAATGATCAGCAGCGTGTGCGTCCTCTTGCTGCTGGCTGTCGCAGTGCTGGCGACAGAGACAGAGAACATCAACTTGCGGGTGGTACCTGCGCCCGGGCGCGTCACCATCGACGGGAAGACGGACGACTGGGATCTCAGCGGCAGCCTGTTTTCCTGCAGCGATGTGGAGAACCAGCGCGAACAGTTCGGCCTCTGGTTTACCGCCATGTATGATGCCGACAACGTCTATTTTCTCGTACGCTGGGTGGACCCCACTCCGATGAATAACGCCGCCAGCTCTATCGGTGGGTTCAACTTCAGCGGAGATTCGCTGCAGATACGCATCGTCACGGGCTTCCAAACGCCACAACAGCGTGTTTCACACTGGGATGCCTGGCATAGTTCCGATGGCAAAGATGTGATCAGTACGGTGTACGGCTTTGACTTTGCCGGCGGTTCACTCGTCAATCCCACCGGCGCACGCGAGGCGTTCCTGGTGAACGCGGATAAGCGGGGCTATGTGCAGGAGATCGCCTTGCCGTGGAAGTATCTCACCAAAGATGAGAAACCGCTGCCGGCGCGTGGCCAATTCATCCTGACGATTCACCCCCATTTTACCTCACCGCCCTTTGGCGTGCATTCGCCGGATATCTGGCGTCCCGGGGCCAGTCCCAACCGTGTGAGCCCCTTTATGGATTACCCGAACTGGGGGATCGCCACGCTGGAACCAGCAGGGAAACTTCCCCTTCGTCCGGTGCGCCTTACCGATGGGCGCGAGTTCCCGGTAAAGGCCACGAAGGGGAATTTGGCGGTAGACTGGACCGGGCTCATCAAGAGCCAGGAACTCAGAGGGTTCATCCCCATTCGCTTCACCATGCCGGAGGACGGCTATGTCTCCCTGCTCATCAAGGATGAGACCGGCAAAGTGGTACGCCAATTGCTCAACGCCGCTTTTTATACCAAAGGTAACCACGAAGCGCCGTGGGATGGCCTGACGAACCCGCATTACCGTTATCCCGGTCAGCCGGTCGCGCCGGGCAAATACACCTGGCAGGCCATCTGGCATAAAGGCGTCAGCCTGCGCCTGCGCGGATGGGCGGCCAACGCGGGGAGCGCACCATGGGGTGAAGGCCCCACCACCAACTGGGGTGCCGATCACGGGGTGCCGATCTCCGTTGCGGCCGATGGCAATCAAGTGTTCCTGGGGTGGAATGGCGCCGAGGCCGGACGCTCGATGGTGGCGTGTGATCTGAACGGGAATACGCAATGGCGCGGCCAGATGGATCAGAATGCCGCTGCCGGCGTCGCTGCAGATGGCGGTATTGTTTTTGCTGAAAACACCGGTTTGTACCGTTACGATGCGAAAACTGGGGCCTATCGCACCTGGGAAGGCATGGAGCATGCGTCTGCCACTCTGCCGTTGAAAGGGATCACACCTGGGATCGGAGAGCAATCGCTCGCCGACGCGGTGAGCGCGCGCGATGGCCGGCTCTGGCTGGCGTATAGCAAGGCGAACCAGGTGCTGGAGCTTGATGCCCGGACAGGAGCCATGCGGAAATCCTACGCGGTGCCATCACCCAGGGCCCTCGAAGCGGCGAAGAATGGGCAGGTCTACATCCTGTCCGGCACCACGACCGTGCTGGCTTTGAATGCTGCCACCGGACAGACCACCACCGTCATGGAAGGTTTACCCAATGCCTGCGCATTGACGGTTGATGGGCAGAACCGCATCTATGTCGGCGAGGGCGAGCCACAGAACATCGTCAAAGTCTTCGCCGCGGATGGCAAACCGCTTTTAACCATCGGACGTGAAGGCGGGCGCCCGTTACTCGGTAAATGGGTGCCGGAGGGGATGCGGTTCATCAATGACCTGGCGGTGGATGCCGAAGGAAAATTGTGGGTGGCGGAAGCGGACCGTGCCCCGAAACGCTTCAGCGTATGGGACACGACCACCGGGAAATTCATCAAGGAGTTCCTCGGCCCCAGTGCCTACGGGGCGGTCGGCGGCGCCATTGATCCGCTGGATCCGGACGTGATGTTCGGCCAGGGATGCGAGTGGCGATTGGACCCGAAGACCGGTCGGGGCATCTGCCAGGCGGTGGTGACGCGCGAAGATCCCGGCAATGCCAAGTATGTCATCGGTCCGAACGGACGGCTCTACCTGGTGACCGGGCCCAAGCGGAATTGGGGTCCGGTGCAGATCTTCGAACGCACGGGGGAGGCCACCTATGTCTTGCGTGCCGTCATCATGACAGGGGCAAAGGAAACGACGTACTGGGCGGACGAAAATGGCGACGGCCAGCAGCAACCGCAGGAAGTAACGAGCACGCCGGAGGGATTGATGTTCAGTGCGTGGAACCTGCGTATGGCGCCGGATATGTCGTTTTACGTCGGGTGGGGAACCATTCAACGTTATGCCTTACAGGGCTTCACGCCTTGCGGTGCGCCGAAGTATGACATTACGCATCCCGAAAAGCTGCCGATTCCGGCCACGAACCAGATTGCCGGTCTCGGGAGTCCGGACGGCAAGTGGTATGTCGCACGTCTCGGGGAGCATGATAACTTCTTGCCGGAATATCCCGGAGAAATGGTGTGCTATGAGCGCGCTACCGGGAAAGAAATGTGGCGCTACCCTGATGATTACCGCAATGTCGGCGGCTTTGCCAGAGGCCCGGCCATGCCGGTGCCCGGCATGCTGCGCGGCGCGTTCGAGTGCGTCGGCACCATCAGCCTGCCCGATCCTATCGGCGCGGTGTGGGCGTATCCAACGGATTGCGGCGAATGGCATCTACTGACGCAGGATGGCTATTACCTGACCCACCTCTTCCAGGGTGATTTGACGAAGGTGCAGTGGCCGGTGGCCGTGCCGGGGGCCAGCATGGATAACTGCCCCTCGGGCATGGGCGGCGAGGATTTCGGCGGGTTTATCACCACCACTCCGGATCACCGCGTCTTCATCCAGGCGGGGAAAACCGGGTTCTGGAACGTGGAAGTCCTCGGATTGGATAACGTGAAACGCCTGGGTCAAGGCACGATTCGCGCCTTGACACCCGCGGATATTGCGCGTGCTGAAACGTTCAAAGCGGCGATGCAGCAGGATGCCGTTGGCAAGAAGACGCTGGCCAGCAGCAAAGCCACACCGACCTTCACCGGAGACCTGAAAGCGGACTTCCCCGGCGCAACGCAAGTGAAGTACCAGAAGCAGGAGAATCTCCCCATCGCCACCGTGACAGCCTGGGATGACGCGAACCTGTATGTGGGGTGGCAAGTCGAGGACAAAACCCCCTGGATGAACGGCGCCTCGGATCCCCGCCACATGTATACCCATGGCGATACGGTGGACCTGCAGTTGGAAACAGACGCGAAGGCCGACCCGAAACGGCAGGACTTCGGCGCCGGCGATCTGCGGCTGTCCATCGGCAACGTGAGCGGGAAAGTTACCGCTGTCTGTTATCGAAAGTTCTCGGCGGTTAAGCAACCATTCACCTTTACCTCAGGCACAGTGAAGGAGTACCTGATGGACTATGCGGCGGTGGAACCGGCGGTGAAGGCGACGGTGAAAGTCACCCCTGGCAAAGGATATGTGGTCGAGGCGGCCATCCCCTGGAGCGTCCTCCGCATCACGCCGGCCGCGGGCATGCGCTTGCGGGGTGACTTCGGCGTCACCTATGGCGATGCCGACGGGCAGCGCACCCGCCTGCGCGCCTTCTGGAGCGACCAATACACCAATATCGTGGATGATGTGGTGTGGGAACTGGTGCTGCATCCGCAAAACTGGGGCACGTTCACACTGCAGTAATGCGAGCAATACCGCAATCACGGTGCCGCCGGCGTATCGAATCCGATACGCCGGCGGTTTCGCGTTGTTTATGGCAGCAGTTGCAGCGGAAGTTGACCGCCGGTCCGGATACGGTCGATACCCCAGGTGCCTGACACGGTCAACAGACCATCAGTCAGGTCGAACTGCACGACAGGTGCCGACTCGTGCGGCCGCAACGGCGTGATCACCGCCAGGTAATTACCAGTGGCTTGCTCGACGCGGAGATGCCGCTGGACGGAGTACTCGCCCGTTGCAATGCACGCCGGATTGGGCAGCAGCAGTTGCACGTCGAGGTTGATGCTGAACTGGCCGTAGCAGATGGCATGGTTGCCGTCCACCTCAATGCGGTCCGCCAGCGCGTGCAGCCACCAGGTGGCGGGCAGGGTGTTGTGCGCAATCTGGTCGTAGATGACGAAATAGCGCGGCTTCACGAAGAGGATGCTGCGTGTGTGGTCGATGTGCGGGATGCGGATCGGCTGGCAATATGGTGCCCCTTCGGGGAGCAGGTACTCGGTCGACAGGTCGCAGACCAGCAGGTCGGCCTCCGGCGTGCTCTGCCAGAATTGGGGAGGCAATGCCTGCTCTATGCCCAGGTAAAAGGAAGTGGTTTTGCCGCCGAAGGATACGCAGGTGTGTTTCCAGGTTTCGTAGCCGTTGTTGTGGCAACCCTGGTGCTGCGTGTGATAGCCGAAGTCGCCCAGCAGGGGCGCGCCATGCCCATAGAGCACCAGGCCACCCTCGTCGTTGCAGTTGTGGTGGGTGGCGGGTCCACACTTGATCCAGGCGAAGATTTCCTCCGGCGTGCCCTGGGCAGCGCGCATCACCGCGCCGGTGCCTTCCACGAGCCGGCTGTCCAGCGCCAGGTCGATCTCCGGGAGATCCGGTCGACCGAGTACGAGGAGATCAAATCCCCAGTATGCGCTGCAGAATTGCTGCGGGCTGCGGCGCCAGGCAGTCATCAGCCGTCGCGCATATGCCGGGTCGCGGTCGGCGTAAATGCCCGCTGCCACGGCGAGTGCCGGCGGCACGTTCGTCCCACCGCAGTCGTGGCCCGAATTGCCCCAACTGGTGATGAAGGCCGCAGTGCCGTCGGTGGGCGGATTCAGATGGTAGAGCGTCGAAAAGGTCTGCTGGCTGCTCTCGACCAGCGCCACCCGCGGGGTGAGGTTCTCGACAAAGAAGCCATAGTTGGCTTTGAAGCGGGGATGCGCAAAGAAATCCCGGTGCCCGCCTGCCAGCAGACCTACCGCCAGTTGCGTGAGCATGCCCAGCGTGTGATTGTGGTAGTTCGCGCTCTCCTCGTACCCGCCGCCCTCGAAGAACATGGCGTCCAGGTTCCGCGCGAACAACTCCTCCGTCCAGGCAATCCAGCCGGCGGATGCCGGGTGCTCCGGATAGGCCAGCGCGAAGATGCCGGTGCTGGAATAGTACTCGGTGGTGAAGTTCGGCGGGCAGATGCTCGACCCCGCATCATCCCAGTAATCGCCGCCATGCGAGCGCGGATCGCTCTGCGGGCGGAACACACTATCCCACGGCCAGTAATCCGGATCGGCGAAGCAGTAAGCCAGGAAGGCCAGTTTGCGCGCCAGCTTCCGCTCGGTCTCTTCATCCAGATCGCCGAGGGTGCGCAAAATATCGATGCCATCCAGCGTGGCTTTCATCCCGCGACCGGTGAAGATGATCAGGCGGATATAGCCGTTGTCCAGCGCATGGTCCAGGCTGGCATCCAGCCAGCGCTCAGAGTACTCGAGGAACTGAGTGCGCAAGCGCGGTTCACCGGTGATCAAGTAGGCTGGCAGCAGGGCGCCGGTGGCCAGGGTTTCCGTGGGTTCAGCGGCCAGACGCTCGTAAGCACCGGCCAATTCCGGCCAGGCGACGGCCTTCGCACGCCAGCACTCAGCGGTGCCATCGGGATAGAGGAGCGAGACGCTGCGCTTCGGCAAGGCCCAGTCCAGGTGCCAGTGCCGCACCTTCTCCAGCGGCAAGTCGCTGTATTTCCGGCGCAGGTGGCAGAAGCGGCTCAGGCCGGTGGCGGGGGCATACGCGTCCGGCATGCCGCAGCTCAGCGCATACTCACGCGATCCCCCATTAGCCGGGAAATGCCAGGCCAGTCCGGTCTCGGTGCGGTACATCGTGATCCGATTGCGCCCGGGGAAGCACCATTGGCCGCCATGCAATTCCGCCACCCCGATGAGCGGGCCTTCTTCGCGCCAGACGCCGAACCAGCTATAGGAGCTTTGCTGGTGGCCGCTATGGAAGTCGATGTGGACGAACTCGCCAGGGCGTTCGAGGCCGAGACGCGGTGGGGGCGACGTGACCGGCCCGCGCAGCACCGCCGCCTGCTCGCCGCCGCCGTGAGTACACCAGCATTGCGGGGCATCGGCTCTCTCCAGCACAAAGCGGAAGGCGGCGCCGCCATCCAGCATGGAGCGTTCCCTCACCTGTATGAAATCCTCGCCATCCAGCAAGGTCATCTCATAGCATGCGTATTCCTTCCCGCCCACCAGGTAGCAGGTTTGCCAGCGCAGGAAGAGCGGCCCCACGGCCAGGATCTCCGTCTCGATGCGCCCGCAGCCGGCGCTCAGACCCCATTCGCCCTGGCCGGTCCACACGGTATCATTGTTGCGCCGCATCGCCAGCAGCGGTCCCGGCGCCTGGTCGGCATTGAACGCTTGCGAGCGCGGTACCATCACCACCAGCCGGCTGTTCGCCATCATGTAACAGGGCAGGCCGGAATGGTCGGTCTCAGTAATGCTGAACGAACTCGGCGCGGCAGCACTGGAGTCAGCCACGCAGGCGATCTGCCGCTCCTGCCCGGGCATCAGGCTCAGGCGCACGGCGAGACGGCGGGTGTCATCTTCACAGACCACCTGCGACGGCAGCCATTCCCCCGTCTCGGCATCCCGCGCCGCCACTCTGTCCGGCGGACAGGCGAGATAAATGACCTCATCAGTCCAGGTTCGTTCAATCGGCTCACGGATGGTTACCACATCCAGGCTCGCTTCAATGATGTTCTGCATAACAATACCTCTGGTCGGCTTTCCTGTTTTCCCTCACCCCCGGCCCCTGAAGTTTAGCTATTTTCAGACGCAGTAGTGCCCTGGTCTGACGGTGATTTCGCCTCGTCACCGTCTCTTTAGGCCCGCGTGGCCATCACCAGCGCTTCGGGGGTGATC
>Ga0272448_1003411_pt1 | contig 18979 bp, 16 predicted proteins | sample YNPCB0191_FD_202220 | JGI IMG/M metagenome (GOLD analysis project Ga0272448, IMG submission 202220) | Hot spring sediment microbial communities from Yellowstone National Park, WY, United States - YNP-CB-019-1 | ecosystem: Environmental > Aquatic > Thermal springs > Hot (42-90C) > Sediment... | reverse complement strand
ACAACCGATCAGTATAACAACCGGCACGATTCTTCCCATCAATGCATATCACCTTGCGGTATCATTCGGAACGAGGTCTCGTCATCCGCGCCGCTCTAGACAGCGCGCGTCCTCCGCGCCGGTGTCGGGCGCAGGCTCCGTCGGCACAAGCGCGGACCGTAGAATGTCCATTGCCACCTCCAGAACCGAGCATTCGCCCGGCGTCAGTGCGGTCAGCTTCTCCGCCAGGCACGAGTGCATTCTCAGTTTGACGGAGTTCACGGCATCCTCGCCCGCGTCGGTGAGGGCAAGCGTGAGTCTGCGGCGGTCTTGCTCGGCGGTCTCGCGGCGGACGTAACCGCGCTCGACTAGGTGGTCAACGATCTTGGATGCTGCCGAGAGCGTGGCGCCGAGGTGCGCGGCCACCTTTGAGAGCGAAGCGCCTTGGTGGTCCTTTATCGTCATCAGCGCGCGGAACTGGTGGACAGGGAGATCCTCGGCGGACTGCCTGCGTGCTTCCCGCCCCACCGCACGCATCATCGCGTGAAAGGTCTCCATCAGACTCGCCGCGCACCGCTGTCTTGCTTCATCCGCCATCGCAAACGGCCTGTAAGCGAATTTTATTTAACGGCGGCAATGATTGCTTTCGGCAAGTATGCAGCCGCAGCCGAGCGCCGTCATGTGCTTAGACTGCTTGAATGGGGAAAGCGTTTCAGCTTTTCACCGAAACTTTTTGCCGATTTCGGGGTGACACATACGAGCGACTGGGCGTGGTTTGCTCAGCGGGTCGGGGCTATGGTGAAGGTCGTAAACTCGTTCCTAGGCGGGAGCCAGGTTGCAAGCACGTCCTCGACGTGGGCCGATCGCGGGCCGGTCTTCAACGCCGCAAGCAGCGCTTCCAGCGCCCCCTGCTCGCCTTCGGCGATCACCTCCACATCGCCGTTGCGGAGGTTCCGGCACTCACCGGTAAGGTGCAGCTCGCGGGCGCGGTCAACAACGAAGTAGCGAAAGCCCACGCCCTGCACTCTTCCTCGGACTACCGCCGCCAATCGTCTGCGCTGCTCGACCATTTTCGCAGTAGTTGCACGCTCAAAGCCGGAGGCCCAACGTCTCTTCCAAGGCGCAAGATCGCACTGTGCGCTTCAGCCGCCGGTAACCGGGACACTCATCGATCGTCACGGGCCTGCCTGCAGCAGCCGGTGCTCTGCAGGCAGACCTGACCGCGAACGTTCTAATCACATTTCCCTAGGCGGACTCCACCCATGACCAGTCGCGCCGCGAACTACAGCCCGGCCACCTCGCACGGCGCACACTTTTCGGCCGACTTCCACGCGGCCTCCGTAAGCTCTATCACGCGCAGCCCGCACTCCGCCGGCACCCAGTTTTTGTCGCGGCCCAGAATCGCGTCGCAGAAACCCTGGTCGTGATTACCGCCGGGCGGCAGATCGGTCGGCTCGATCATCTCGCCGGCTTCGTTGCAGTGGATGAGCTTGCCGTTGCGGTAGAACAAGACTCCCTTGGTGCCCCAGATCGTGAAGTCCTCATACCAGCGGCACACCGAGTCGCCCACCACGCTGACCGTGCCCTGCGCCCCGTTGGTGAACCTTATCGACAGCGCGGAGTTGATATCCACCGGCGTGCCGCAGTTGTCGACGTAGGCGTGCACGCTCTCAGCCGTGAGGTCGGTCAGCCACAGGACCATATCCAGCAGATGACTGCCGGAGTCGTTGAGCTGTCCGCCGCCGGAAAGCTCGGGCACCTGCCGCCACGTACCGGCAACGCCCTTCTTCCAGCCCTGGCACTGAAGCGCCGCGAGGAATGTCACCTCGCCGATCGCGCCGCTTTCAATAGCCTGCTTCATATAGCGATACTGCGGCTGGAAGTGACGCTGGTAGGAAATCATGACGACCTTGCCCGTCTCGTCGCGCTTCTTTATGATGTCCCTGGCATGTTGGGTGGTGCAGACCATCGGCTTCTCGGTCAGCACGTGCAGCCCCGCGTCCAGCGAGTTCATTATCTGTTCGTAGTGCAGCGTATGCGGCGTGTTGATTTGCACGGCGTCCAAGCCGTCGCGGCTGATCATGTCCTTGTAATCCGAATACGTCGGGACGCCCTTCAGCTCGGGGACACGCTCGAAAGCCGTCTCCAGGCGCTTGGGATCGGTATCCACAAGCCCCACGATCTCCGCGTCGGGCGAAGCAAGGAAGTTCTTGATGTGTCCATAGGAGATTCCCCCCACTCCTATGATGCCGACTCTGATCTTGCTCATCGTTTAGATGCTCTCCTTTTGTGATAGGTCTTGCTATCTAGCAATTGTACGCCGGAGCGATAACGGCCTTCCCGACAAACGGTCACGATGCGGCGAACGCATTAGTCCGCGATTCTGCGTCGTTTCGACCTGCACGCCGGCCGGCGCCGAAGACAAGGTCCGAGTCCGGCGGCGTCAGCAGGGCGCCCCCAGAGCCCTTCGGATGGCGACCGCATCGGCCAGAACCTCGGGTAGGTCGGCGAGGCTGAGCATACTTGCCGCGTCGCAAAGCGCGCTCGGCGGATCGGGATGGACTTCCAGGAACAGCGCGTCGATACCCACCGCCACCGCCGCGCGAACTAGATCGGGCACGAACTCCCTCGCGCCCCCGGACGCATGCCCCAACCCGCCAGGGCGCTGGACCGAGTGGGTCGCGTCGAATACTACGGGGCAGCCGAGCGAGCGAAGCATCGGGAGGCTCGTCATATCGACCACCAGGGTGTTGTAGCCGAAAGAGACCCCGCGCTCGGTGAGGCAGATGTTGTCGTTGCCCGTTGATCGCGCCTTCTCGACCGAGTTCTTCATGTCCCACGGCGCCTGGAATTGGCCCTTCTTGATGTTGACGCACTTGCCGGTTCGTGCCGCGGCGACGATCAGATCGGTCTGGCGGCACAAGAACGCGGGGATCTGCAGGATATCAACGACTAGTGACGCCGGCTCGACCTGCCACACCTCGTGAACGTCGGTCAACACGGGCACCCCCAGCTCCGACTTTACGCGCGCCAGTATCTCCAAGCCCTTGTCCAAGCCCGGCCCCCGGAACGAATCCACCGATGTCCGGTTGGCCTTGTCGAAAGACGACTTGAAGATGTAAGGCATGCCCAGCGCGCGCGTGATCTCGGTCACCTTGGAACCGACTTCGAAACACAGATCCTCCGACTCGATCACGCACGGCCCCGCGATCAGCGCCAGCGGTCTTCCTTCTCCAAACCGGATGTCTCCGGCTCTCGCAATGCCCATCCCGGCCTCCGTCACCCGTCACTCCGAGCGTACCTGTTGTTCTGAGCGCGGCGAAAAACCTTGTCGAGGATTCCTCGCCGTGCTCAGTGTGACAGGAATGCGCGCCTGACGCGCTCTAGGTCTTCAAGAGTATCCACGCCCGCAGGCCTATCTTGCACTTCGACCATCTTGATCCGATATCCGTGCTCCAGCACTCTCAACTGTTCCAGCGATTCGGCCTTCTCGAGCGGCGTCTGCTCCCAGGATGCAAACGCCAAGAGGAAGTCCTTCGTGTAGGCGTAAAGGCCGACGTGGCCGAAGAAATGCGCCGCTCGAACCGCATCCCGAAAGAAAGGTATCGCCGACCGCGAGAAGTAGAGCGCGTAGCCGTCCAACGACACCACGACCTTGACCAGATTCGGGTCGTGCGCCTGCTCGTACGTGATCGGAACCATGAGGCTGGCCATCACCTCGTGAGATTGCCCAAGCGGCTGGATCACCTTGTCGATGCAGACCGGGTCGATCAACGGCTCGTCGCCCTGAACGTTGACTATGACGTCGGCATCCACGTTCCTCGCGGCCTCGGCGATGCGGTCCGTGCCCGAGCGATGTTTGTGCGAGGTCATCACCGCCTCACCGCCGAAGCGCTCGACCGCATCGGCGATCTCCCGGTCGCACGTGGCCACGATTACCCGTGATACGCTTCTTGCCTGCGACGCCCGCTCGTAGACCCACTGTACCATTGGCTTGCCGCATATGTCCGCGAGCGGCTTCCCGGGAAAGCGGGTCGATGCCATACGCGCGGGGATCATTACTATCGCATTCACAGAGAGGATTCTAACACAAAGGCCGATTCCCTGTCACTTTGGGCGGCAGTCCCGAAGGCTTCGGTCCGATGCGAGATCGATCCTGAGCCGACTTCCTCGCGCCGAGCAGGACGAGAAGACCTATGTCAGAAACTGATATATGGGCACGTTGAAGATCCAGCCGATGAGGGTCCAGACGGCCTGAGTCAGGATGTCGCCGAGGATTACGCCTACGAAGAACGGCACCCCTCCGCGGTACGCCCTGTTGCCGCCGAATCGAAGCAAGCACGTCTTCGCCAGCCAAGCGATGAAAAACGGAACGATGAAAGCGCCCATCGTTAGAGTGTTGCACAATACGTACCCTACGGGGTGCAAGCCGAAGAAGCCCAGCGATCTGATCCGCGTGAGCGCCACGGTCAATGCCGCCGCGAAAACCATTGCGGCAACACCCGCACGGTCCCACGAGCCGCCTGAGACAGCCAAGCGGTTGACCTCGTCAAACGCAACCGACACCTTTCGCACCGGATAGGATTCGGCCTTCGCGGTTGCAGCGCCGATTTCGTACCACTTCGTAAGGGTAGTGAACCATCCGATCGCGAGGGCGGTGAGCGTTCCAACGCCGACCCAAAAAAGGACCGTGCGCCACCTGATGCCGGAACGTTCGGCAATATCGAGCCCTTCCATCAGATACGGCATTGACTGAGCGCGCACATCCACGTGAATCAAGCTGAAAAGGCCGCTCGAGACCAGCGCCTGGTCCCCCCATCCCATCGTGCCCGTGATCGAATAGGCGACGCGGTTTGGAGTGAACTGCAGTGGTGCAAACGTCCACTGGCCGCCGGCTTCGGCACGCACGCGCGATCCGCTGAGGACATAGGCGATGTATACGCATATGATGATCCCGGCCGCGAGCTTCGGCACTCCCGCCATCACCATCATCGCCGCGCACACGGATGCGCACGCGACGGCGCCTATCGTACACAGTCGAACCGAGGCTCGCTCGGCCTGCGGAATCATCTTCGCGACGCTGCGCCAGTGGTGCCTCGCGCCCCAGATCACTATTCCCGCAAACGCGATCCACGCCCCGGCGGCTTGCTCCTCTCTGTACGGAAAGCGCGACGCCGCCGAGCCGAGTCCACCCTGCTCGATCCCCGCCGCCGCGCCGATGACCGGCACGACAAACCGGATAACGACCGCCAAGAACCAGCAGCTGAAACTGACATCGCCCGGCACGAAATACGCCAGACCTATCGCCATCGGGTACAGACCGAAGGGGAACGGCGGCAGAGCGTTCCACGGAGGAGGCTGGGCCGCGGCGAAGTTTACAAAATACGCCTTAAGCTGCAGGGCCGGCACCGAAGGCCACCACTCGCGGAACACAAGCAAGCTCTGCAGAACCGCAGGTATCGCAAATCCGATCCAGAACGTCGGCCTGTGGAATAGATCTTCGCGCGGGTCGCTCATTTGAAGCGGCAGCATGGCGATGGGGAACGTGAGGCGCTCCTGATGAATCCACACACGGCGCATGACTCCCGCCAGGCACAGCCATATGCCGCTCAGCGAGATCAGGTACGCGCTCCAAAACCCTATGGGCACGGCCCACGCCCGCCAGGGAACCGCACTCCCGCCTCGGTAGAGACCCCTGATCGCCTCCGAGTCGTGCAGAACCGGCAGGCCCGAGAGCGCCGGGATGAACTTCAGCCACTGCGGCTGGGCCGTGGAGAAGAACGGCAGATACCCCATACCGGCAGCGATGAACCGCATGCCGCCGTAGCCCACAATGGGAATCGTCGCCGTCAGCACCACGTAGGCCAGCAGAAGCTCGTTCTGATCAAAAGGAAGCCACCGCCTACACACGCGCGCGAGAACCAGGTACAGCACCGTGGGCATCATCAGCGAGTAGCACAACAGATGGACCCCGATCTCCAACTCGCTGTCGGCCACCCACACGAGCATCAATGCTTGAAGGCTTACGATGAGCACGATGACCCGAGCCCGCACACCTGGGAAAAGCCCCGTCTCTTTCGCATTTCTCAAGTCGCCGACGCGCGAATGCGGTCCGGCCCGGTTTTCGACGGCGAATTCGCTCACGGCAGTGATTCTAGCACAAACGCTAACGGGGTTGTAGCATCCACCGAGCTTGCGCCGCGGGGTCGAGCGGCGCCCTTACAGTACCCGAACGTAGGCGTTGCCGGGGACCCGCCGAGCTACGTTCTTCATCTCGAGTATGGTCAGCGTCCCCGCCACGAGGGGAGCGGGCAGGCCGGTCTGTTCGATGATGTCGTCAATGCGCATAGGCTCAAGCGAAAGCAGCGCCGCGATCTTGCGTTCGTTATCGTTCTTGAGCGACTGGATCGGCAGTGCCAATTGCCCTGCTTCCTTGTCGTCGGGCTCTTTCAGCCCAAGCTCGAAGAGAATATCGTCGGCGCTCTCGACAAGCTTTGCGCCGTCCTTGATGAGGGCGTGGCAGCCGCGATTGCGTTCGTCGTCGATGTTTCCTGGAACGGCAAATACGTCCTTGCCCTGCTCCGCGGCGTAGCCGGCCGTGATAAGAGCACCCGAGGCGGCGGGACTCTGGCAGATCAAGACCCCGAGGCTCATCCCGCTGATGAGGCGATTTCTGGGAGGGAACCGCCAAGGCTCCGGAGTCGACCCAAACGGGTACTCCGACAGCACCGCGCCGTTCTCGGCAATCACGGCAAACAACTTCCTGTTCTCAGGGGGATAGGATACGTCGACTCCGCAGCCGAGAAAGGCAACGGTTCTTCCGCCTGCGGCGAGCGCGCCCTTGTGGGCCGCCGTGTCGATTCCTCGCGCGCCTCCGCTCACTACGGTAATGCCGCTTGCCGCCAGGTCTCGCGCGATCTTCTCCGCGACCGATATCCCATAGAACGTCGCGCGACGCGAGCCGACGACAGCTACCGCCGACGCGTCGGATTCGACAACCCGCCCGCGACAGTACAAGACTACCGGCGGATCGTAGATGTGCTTCAAATTCACTGGGTATTCGTCCGACGTAATGGGAACCAACGTGACCTTCATCTCGTCGACAAGCTTCAGGTCGCGTTCGATTGCTGCCGGGACAGGACCCAGCACTTTTTCGCACAACTTCTGCGTCAGCCCCTCGACAGCGGCCAAATCGGACTCAGAGGCGTCGAACACCGCCTCCGGGCAGCCGAAGTGCTCCACGAGCGCACGGGCGACGATGGGAGATAATTCGAGCCGGCTGAGACGCAGCCAGGCCCTCAGCTCGCTTTCGTTCATTCGTGTGCAAACCTCCCCTGTACCGCCGTCAGAACGGACGCGGCGCGCCGCTGTCTGGAGCCATCCCGGGGCCGGGGGGTCCTCCGGTGCCCGGCGCCATTCCGGGTCCCGGTGGAGGAGGAGGTGGAGGTGGAGGCGCCTCAACACCCGGCGGCAAGTTCGGCGCAGCCGGCGGACCTGCGGGCATTCCCGGCGCCGTCGGGGGCGTCGAGGGCGGAGCCGTCTTGGTCCGCGGCGCCTTTTCCTTCTTCCCCGGCTCCTCGGTCGGCGCGCTCCTGCGCGGAGGCGGCAGAGAGGCATCGGTGACTATGTACCAGTCCTTGATAAGCGTGTTTCCCGCGTAGTCACGAGCCGTAACCGCTATGCGGTGAAGGCCGTCCGGCAGAACAATGGCCTGTTTGCCCGCCCCGCCGATCTCGGTTTGATAGGATATCGTCCCTGTCGGCAGGTCGACGTTCGCCTCTACCGGCTGACCGTCGAGGGTGATGGCGGCCGTGGAAAAATCGACCCCGCTGCCTATGTCGTAGAGAATCGCAGATATCTTGATCGGCGGCGCACCGGACATTAGTGTACCGTTCGCCGGCGTAGCGGCAAAGAGCGCAGGCGGCGAATGGTCGGGAGCGTCCGGCCTGAAGCAGTGCAGCACCCCGTCATCGGTCAGCACCAGCAGCGCACCCTCGGCTATCGTAGGTGAGGAAGCCGCGTCGCAATAGAGCGCGCCCGGCGTGGTCACGGGCGAGGGCGCAATCGTATATCGCCACTTGAGCGAGCCGTCGAGCGCCGAAAACGCAGCCACGACCCCACGGGAACCCGTGACCCAAACGGTATCGCCGGCGACCACCGGACTGGACATAGGGCGTGCGCCCAGGTCGGCTGGTTGGGTCCACTTGGCAACAGGCTGGCGGCCGCTTGTGAGGAAAGCGTATATCTTCTTGTCTTGGCAGGGGACATAGACGTCGAACCCCTGAGCCGCCGGTGTGGCTGCAGCTTCCGCGCCCAGCGACACCTGCCATTTCTGCTGCCCGCTCCTGACCGACAGTCCGAAAATGCTGTTGCCCGCGGCCATTACAACGATGTTCTCGGTGATGAGCGGCGACGTGTCGGTCGGGGCCACAGGGAGACGGAATATCCAACGCAGCCGCCCGGTGCCCTGAGTTAGCCCGTACATATTGCCGTCCATGGACGATACTACGGCCATCCCGGTCCCGACAGCCACGCCCACGGCAATGTCGTCGCGCGCGGTGAACACCCACCTGCGCTCGCCGGTCTCCGCTTCGATTGCGTAGAGCGACTCGTCGTCGGCCCCGACGTAAACCGTGTCCTCGACCACCACGGGCGGACATCTGATCGCCCCTCTTACGCGGTAGGCCCATTTGAAAGTGCCGGTCTGCGCGTCGAGGCAGTAGAGGTTCTCGTCGGTCGCGCCGAAAAAGATTGATCCGTTGTGGTAGGCCGGTGTGCCCTTGACGGACCCGCCGAGGCCCATATCGGCGCCGGGATACTTCCAGATCAGGCTTCCCGTGGCGAGATCCACGGCGTAAACGCGATCACCGCAGGCGAAGTAGACTACCCCGTTGACCACGATGGGCGCGGCAGGGTTGTTGTCGAACTTGTTCCCGACGAACTCCCAGCTCAGGGCGAGCGGCAGCTTGAGTTGTTCCATGGTGCTGCTCGACTGAGTGGGATCGTAGCGAGCCATGGTCATCTGCTCACAGCAGGCGTAGGACGCCGCCAAAACAAACAGCACCGCCAGCGCGGCGCAGCGACCTGTCTTCATTACGTTGCCTCCGAATCAGCGCGGAGTACCTCGCGCCGCGAAGATTATACCGCCGCCCGTTCGACCCGTCAACAAGCCCATCCGCTAGGACGAGTTCAGTTGTCCGCGAACGTCATCCTGAGCGAAGCGAAGGATCTTCTCTCGGGATTCCGCCCGTCGATGATTAGACGCCGGGGAATGGTGCGGGGTTCCTGCCGCGACGGCAGCGTCCGCCTGAGGGTCCGACAGACGTCGCCGCCGGCTCAAGGTCTGAAGAAGGTGAAGGTAACCGCGACGCCCTCGACCGATACCGTGCCCGTTCCGTCTGAAATGTTGACCTCGACGTCGGAGACGCTGGTTGTCGAAACCTGATTGGAAACCTTGCCGGTGCGCCGAACCGATCCATCGGCCGTAAGCCGCATCGAACCGGCGACGCCCGCAAGCTTCATATCCCCCGTGAACGTATAGGCCGCCAGCGGCGTGTCCGCGCGCGCCTCGACGGAACAGGAACCGGTGAGATTCAACGACTCCCGCGAGATCGCGAACTTGACGGGAACGCTCAAGCTTCCCAACTGCACTCGCCCGGTGCCGGAGAACCGGCCGCCGGTGTCGACGGTCGTCACCGCTTCCGTCACGGACCTGGGAACAAGCTTGATTACCGCCGCACGGCTTTTCAGACCGCCCGCGTCCAACACGAAAGGTCCTTGGATCTCCGCACCGGATATCCTAGCCGCCATCGACACGCTGCCGGAGATATCTCCTCGCGCCGAGCGGCTGAGCGTGACCTTCTGAGCAAGAACGCCGGGGATCTGAACCTGCCCTACGGCTGTGCCTGAGCCGTCGGCGTTCACGCTTCCGCTGATACCCGTCACGCTGAAGCCGCCCAGGCTCATTTCGCTGGGCCAACTCCAGTTCTGACCCAGACACGCGTTTACCAGACCCGCGGCAACCGCCGCAGTCAACAAGAGCTTTCTGACAATCATACTACTCCACATACAAGCCGCCGGACAAACAATAGCACTGCCCGCCGCCGTTGTCAATCCGGTGGCGCCCCAAAGATCATAGACGCCTATATTTGGGTTTATGCCCCGTCCGCGCGAAGGACTCACAAACGGAATTCGGTAACCACTATCATGCTATCCCTCGAGGCACAAGGAGGAACATCTTGGCGACGGATTTCAGAGCAAAGTACTTCACGCGCACTCAAAGCGCTTTCCCCGACGAGGTCGAGATACTCGGCACGACGTATGTCAAGGTCGAGGACCTCCGCTACGGCACCAATCCGCACCAAGCAGCGAGTTTCTACAGGCCGAAAGATTCGTCCGGAACGCCGTTCGGTCACATGGAGGTTATAAAGACCGGCAAGTCGGGCCTGTCGGAAACCAACTACGGAGATCTCAACCACGGTGCGAACATCGTGAAATACTTCGACCGTCCCGCGTGCGCGGTGATGAAGCACCTGAACCCCAGCGGCGCGGCAGCCGAGCTCACACCTGCCCCCTGTGCCGAGAGAAGTGAGCCCGTGAGTCCGAGGTCGGTTTACGTCCGCGCGCGCGACGCGGACCCCGTCGCGGCTTTCGGCGGCACTGTCGTGTTCAACGCCAAGGTGGACTCGGCGACGGCAAAGGAGATTATGACGAGCGTTGTGGAAGTCGTTGCGGCGCCCGACTTCGAGCCGGAGGCCCTGGAAATCTTGTCGGATTACGAGACCTACAAGATGAACAAGGAAATTCGGCTTATCAGACTGCCCAACCTGATGAGCCTGCCGAAATGGGTCGGTGAGCCGGCCGCGCCGACTATCAAGGTCTTGTCCGACGGAAGCTTGATAATAGCCGAACCGCTGTTGACCCGAATCAGGAGCGGAGAAGATCTGGTCATCGCTTCCACCGACCATCCGAAGCACGGCAGGCTGGTCGTGCGGAAGGCTCCGACGGAAAACGAGATTCGTGATCTGTTGTTCAGCTGGTATGTCAACCTGAGCGTGCGGTCGAACGGCGTCGTGATCGCCAAGAACGGCGTAACACTGGCGGTGGGCACAGGTCAGCAGGACAGGGTCGCGGCGGTCCGGCAGGCGATCGCCAAGGCGCGGGAGAAGTTCAAAGGCTCGGAGACGCTCGAGGGCAGCGTGTTGTCATCCGACGCTTTCTTTCCGTTCCGCGACAGCGTAGATGCCTGTGCCGAGGCCGGGATTACGGCCATAGTCCAGCCCGGCGGCTCGGTGCGGGATTGGGAGTCGATAGAAGCCTGCAACGAACACGGGATATCGATGGTGTTCACCGGGGAGCGCTGCTTTTCCCACCACTAACGCTCCCGGCCGCCTATTCGCCCGCGGGCTTCTCGGCGGTTCGAGGCGGAGACTCGTAGATGTCAAACCCGTTTTGGACGTCGGACATATCCCAGCCGGGGGCAAAACGGGTCATCTGCAGCACGACCTTCTTGTCGAGCGTCCGCAGCACGGCCGTCCCGATCACCCGGTTCTCGTAAGACTCGTTCGGGTCCCAAGGGGGAACGGCGACGTCGAACTCCTTGCCGGCGTCGCGCTCGCGCGCCAAGAGCTCGGGGCTCTTGCTGGAAGCTAGTTCGATTGTTCGGCCGGACCTGCCGATCGATACCACCGGACCGTACCAGCGTTTCTGATCCGGGTCGGCGAGCTTGACGAGGATCGAGTCGTCGCCTACAGGGGCGTACGAGTATTCCGGCCGCGTCACGCCGATGAACTCCCACTGCCCTGGGCCGCGCGATGAGATCACCACCACGTATCCGACATCGGCGTAGACAAGCTTGGAGTAGTCCTTGTTCCAGACGAGCTGGCGCGCGAGGAACCGCTGAAACCGCGGCACTTCGGAATCCAGCTCCAATTTGCCGACGTCCCCGTCTGCGCGCGTGGTTGCCTTGACCCTTCCCACGCCGTTCTCCGGCTTGGGCTCCGGCGGCATATACACACCCGCGCCTTTCACGATCTCGTTTGCTCTGTCCGGGGCGATGAGGCGCACAACCGCCGCGTACGGGTCGCCGGCGGACACAACCACCGCCCGGGCGATGGGTACCTGGGTGCGGCTCTCATAGTAATAGTCCCAGCCCCAACCCATCAACCACACCACGGAGCCCTCGGCAAGCGACTTGGAGGAAGTGAACTTTATCCTCTGCCCATCGACAGCCACAACCTCGCCGATCTTGTACGGATTGGGGACCTCCTTGACCTCCTCGGGCGGGATCGGCACGCCTTTGCTCTCAAGCAGCTTCGTGAGGTACTGCTCGCGCTCCGGAGTCGGCGGGTGCGAGGAGAAAATCTTCGGAGGCTCGCCGCCGTGCTCGGCCTGGAACCTGCGTATCTTGCGCATAGCCAACAGCAGTCCGGCAGGATTGAAACCGGCCTTTTCGCACAGCTCCACGCCAACCTCGTCGGCCTGCCGCTCATCCCCACGCGAATACTTGAGAGTGTAGACCTGGTGCAGGAAATCGGCAATGTCCATCCAGGTCCTGTTCGCTTTTGCAGCAGCGAGAATTACCGATATCCATATTTGTCTGCGCTGAGCCTTCAGGATGGCGTCCAAGGCGTGGCGGCGGTCCGAGTGGACAATCTCGTGGGCCAGGACTCCGATTCGCTCGTCACGCCTGAGCACGTTCCAAAGTCTTTCCGAGAAGTACACGTACCCGCCCGGCGTCGAGAACGCGTTCAAGTCGTCGCCGCGGAGGATTCGGAAGTGGTACTTGATTTGCGGACGCGTAACGCCTTTGGCGAGCCGCTGCCCGAGATCGTCTATTTCCTTGAGCGCTTGGCGGTCGGATATTTGAGGCGTCTCTTTGAGTATTTCCGCGTCGAGCTTGCGCCCGATATCGATCTCTTCCTCGAGGCTGATTGCGTGTGCGGGGACAACCGGCGCCCCTAGCCCCGTAACCAGAAGCGCCAAAACGAGAACCAATCTTCGAGCATCAGCTAGTGGTTTCATCGAAGGGCTGACCTCCAACCGCTGCGGCGCCGGCCGGCCGGCGCGGAGTAGTTTCGAGGTTTATAGACGCAGAATCCGGGCATTGATGGCGCTACGGACTGTAGCGGGCCGTCGTGTCGATGTGTTCGGCCGGCACGGGCTCGCCGCTGTCCGAGATTAGAACCGGCCGCCGGCAGATATCACAGCTAAACTTGCGTCTGGAGACATACACGTCGTTCTTGCTGGCGCAATAGGGACAGAAGAGCGCTCGCGAGGGTTCTCTGCCAAGCATCGAGACATATATCATCGCGCCGACCACTATCAACCCCGACGCCACCATAAGCGGTGCTCCGACAATTGCCAGGCCGGCGACGGTCAGTATCAGGCCGGCCCCGAAGGCAGACCCCCCGTAGCCGAATATCCGGAAGGTCTTTCTTTCCAGCTCCCTTACCGTTGCGAACTCGATTCTGCGTGAAGCCACTGCCCGCCTCCATCACAAAAAAACGGGGGAGCTACTCCACCCGGTGCTCCCGCTTGTCCCCAAGAATAATGGGGTAGACTCTATGCAAATACTGATCCGGGCCGCCCTCGCGTTCCCGGGAAATCGGACTCCCCAGGCTCGGCCCGGTTGAGGCGATGCGAACTCAGTCGAGCTCGGTGTACGAATGCCAGCGCTTCAACTGCTCCAGCCTGGCTTCCATGTGCTCCGATCCGCGGACGCGGGCCGCGTGCCCGTCGGCAAACAGGGTGTTGCAGTAAGCCACCCTGTTCTCCGGCATCACTCGGTCGCCGAGATGCCAGAACCAAATGTCGCCGAGAAGTGCCTTCTTCGTGCTGCTGACGACGGCGCTTAGAGGCGCCCCTATTCGCGTCCGCCGCCCGTTGATCTCAACCTCCGGCGCCAGCGCGGTGCGAGGCACCTGCGGCGGATCCGTTCCCGCAGCTTCCAGATAATTGCGCTGGTTGGCCGCGTAGTATTCGTAGCTGCACCCAGTCTGCCGCCACACCGGAATCGAAGCCTTGACCCCGCCGCAGAACCCGTCGCAGCTTTCCGGAAGCCCGACGTCGCTGGGACAGCAAAACACGCTGCGCGTCGGATAGGTAACCGAGCCGTCGGCAAGTCTGACCGGAACCGAGGCGCTCCGCACGAAGGGCACCAACAGCTCCTGAATGGTCTTTGCGCCGTGATTGGCGGGAGAACCGGGGATCCCCCACGGCACGGCCGCAGGGAATTTTTCCTCGTAGTCGTCCAAATACATCCGAAACGCCAGACCCAACTGCCTCATGTTCGACAGGCACTCCGTGGTCTGCGCGCTCTGTTTGGTCTTTACAATGACGGGAAACGCTATGGCGGAGAGTACGGCAAGTATGACCACCACGACCAAAAGCTCCACCAGGGCGAAAGCCCTGCCGGATCGCGGCACAAACCCCACCGTTATGACTCTTCCCACTCGCATCGCAATCAGCCTTTCGCACCGCTGCCATCGTCGGCACACCCGGTGCGAACCGCGTCTTACAACTGTATTTTACACCAGGATTCGCCGCCCGTCAACTACCACTTGCGCCGCGCGCGAATTTCGTCTCCCCGCCCTGCCGCACATGTGCCTTCAAAAGCGCGGTCCACCCCAGCCGCGACCGCGCCTTTTCCACGATGATTATCAGCCGATTCGGTTCTTTTCTTCACTCCCGAGACCGCTGGGACGATGGGTTGTGCCGCGAATGAAAGAAGGAAGACCCCGCCGGAGAGTCGAATTGCAAGTGTTGCCCCAACGACGGCGGCCGTTTTCGCGTCGGCGAAACATGCACGCCGGGCAGGAATCAGGCAGGAACCACGTTCGCGGCGAACGGCGACGCCGTATTCGCCGTCATATGGAATGACCGCAGCCGTGATGGCCAACAGAGGAATCCGCAAGACTCTCAAGATAGCCGCCGCGGCCTTAGGCATCGCGGCGGCAGCCGGTATCGCAGCGGCGCTGGTGATACAGTTTCGAATTCGCGTTGCCAACGACTGGCAGCAATACGCGCCGATCCCTACCGCACGCGTCCCTGCCAAGGGAGACTCGATCATCGTCTTCGCGCCGCACTGCGACGACGAAACCCTCGGCTGCGGCGGTATGTTGGCCGTGGCTCGCGCGAACGGCGCGCGCGTGCGCGTGGTTCTGGTGACCAACGGCGACGGCTTTCGGATCGGAGCGGCCCAAGCATTCCGAACCGTGCGCGTGACCCCTTCGATCTGCGTCGAATACGCTCGCCACAGGCAGAAGGAGACTCTGAGCGCGCTTCGGGTCCTGGGCATACCGGCAGCCGACGTCATGTTCCTAGGATATCCCGACCGAGGAATAGCCGCTCTTTGGAACGATTACTTCGCCTCGGACAGGCTTTATCTCTCGCACGCTACGGCAACGGATCATTCGCCCTACCCGAACTCATATACGCCCCGCGCACCATACTGCGGCGAGAGTCTGATCAAGGACATCGCCCAAATCATTCGCTCCGAGCGTCCGACCGACATATATCTGCCTCACCCCTCGGACAATCACTCCGACCACTACGCCACCTACTGTTTCGTGACCGCGGCCGCCGCTCAGCTCGATTTCGAACACCGCAGCCCGCCGGGCGGAATCAGGATGCACACTTACCTTGTGCACCGGGGTGATTGGCCGGTGCCCAGAGGCGACCATCCCAACGAGCCCCTCGCCCCGCCGCACGCACTCGCTAGAGGCGACACAAAGTGGTACACTCTTCCGCTCGACGAGGACGTCGCCGAGGCAAAACGGAGAGCAATAAAATGCTATAAGTCGCAAACCGCAATCGAAAAGGGCTTCCTGACGAGCTTCGCGCGCAGAAACGAACTGTTCGGCAGCCTACCCGTCCGCACAGTGGTATCCGCACAGGACGGGACACATAAAGTAGACGGGCGCACGGATGACTGGCGCGGCGTGCCGCCGGTCGTGGTCGACGCGGTCGGAGACTACGTAGTGGCCGGAGTAACCAGAGGCGGCGACGTTCGCAGCATCTATGCGTGCCGCGACAGCCGGCGTCTTTATCTGAGAATCGACTGCGTCGGCCGGCTCTCGAAACGAGTCACCTACGCCGTCAACCTGCGACAGCTCTCCGGAGACAACTCCGACCGCCGCTTCTCAATCTACTTCAAGCCGCCGAAAGCACGCGTGCCCGCGTCGACGCTTTGGGCCTACAAAGACAACGTGCTCGAGCTGGCCCTGCCGCCCAAGCGCTTCGAGCAGGACGCAACCCTTTTCATACAAGTGCTGACCCGGCTGGGAGGCGTCACAGTAGACAACACCGGCTGGCACCAAATCAGTTCCCGCCGCCGAAACCATCCAGCGCCTTCCTGAGCGACTCGACGATGTCGATGGGCATCGGGAAAACGATTGTGGTGTTGTGCTCGGTGCCGATCTCGCGCAGGGTCTGAAGATAGCGCAACTGAAGAGCTTGGGGATTGGCGCTGATGGTATTGGCGGCCTCGATGAGCTTCTGCGCGGCCTGAGCCTCGCCTTCGGCGTTAATGATCTTGGCGCGGCGCTCGCGCTCGGTCTCGGCCTGGTTCGCCATCGCGCGCTTCATGGATTCGGGCAGGGTCACGTCCCTCACCTCGACGGCGGTCACCTTGATCCCCCAAGGCTCCGTAACCTCATCGATGATGCTCTGCAGCTTCGTATTGATCTTGTCGCGCTCGGCAAGCAGCTCGTCCAATTCCGCCTGGCCGATCACGCTGCGCAGGGTGGTCTGGGCCTGCAACGAAGTAGCCTTGACCCAGTTCTCCACTTTGGTGATCGCGTACTCGGCGTTCATCACCTGGAAGAACACGACCGCGTCCACCATCACCGAGACGTTGTCACGCGTAATGATCTCCTGCTTGGGCACATCCATCGTCACGACGCGCGTGTCGATGACGATCAGCTTGTCAATGACCGGCCATACAAAACGTATGCCCGGCAGCTTGACGTGATCGAATCGCCCGAACCGCAGCAGCACACCGCGCTCCCATTCGCGGATGATTCGCACGGCGTTGGCGACCACGATCAAGAAAAAGAAAACGACGATACCTACCGCACCGTACAGCTCTCCCATGATAACCTCCTTGGTCTGAGTGACCCACGCTGAGAGATTTGAGTTCGGCAGTGCCGGACTTGGTTCATACCAGCGCGTGCCCCTGAACTCAGTTTACGGCGATGCGCGTCGACTTGGGGGATGGAAACGCGCGGTCTTGCACGCACCGGTGTTCACTCGCTCCTGTGCCTGCGGACCTTGAGTTTGAGCCCCTGCATCTCCGTCACGTCCACCATCTCTCCCTTGGATATGTGTCCCTCCGTGCTGGTGGCGGTCCACAGTGAACCGTCGATGAAAATCTTTCCCGTGGGATCCAGATCGGTTCTGGCTTCGCCCACGTGACCTACCACCCCCTCGCGCGCGGATACGTAAGGGTTCTTGAGCGCCCGCACGCCGAGACCGATCACAAACGCGAAGAACCCGGCGGTCAAAAGAGTAACAAACCCGAGCAGCCATATCGGGACCATGAAACCCTCCGCAGCCCTGAACAGCATCACCAATCCAAGGAACAAACTGATCGCCCCCCCGACCGTCAGCACCCCATGCGTCGGAGTGAACAGATCGATTAGGAACATGGCTATCGCCAGTGCGATGAAAACGAACCCCGCCACATTGACGGGCAGGACGCTGTACGAATACAGAAGAAGCACGATCGAGATGGCGCCGATTACCCCTGGAAAGATCGCGCCGGGGTTGGCAAGCTCATAGATCAGCCCGTATGTGGCGGCAAGCATCAAGAACAAGACCACCATCGGGTTGCTGAGGTAGTGCAAGAACGCCTCCCAAGGCCCCATCGGATTCTCCTCAATGGGAGCGCCGGCGGTCTTGAGCGTTACGATCTTGTTGCCTGCTACCTTGACGCGGGCGCCGTCGAGCTGACGCATTAGGTCGGGCACACTCTCGGCCACGTAGTCTATCACGTTCTGCTTCAAGGCTTCCTTGGAAGTCAGATTCGACGCCTCACGGACGGCCTTCTCCGCCCACTCCACGTTCCGCCCGCGTTCTTTGGCAATCGAACGCGCTTTGGCGGCTAGGTCGTTAACGATCTTGCGTTCCATCGACCTGCCGAGCTTCTGCACCTCGCCGGACGGACTCAGCGCGACCGGGGTAGCGGAGCCGATATTTGAAACGGGAGCCATCGCCGCCTTGTGTGCGACCATAGTGATCAGCGCGCCGGCGGACGCAGCCGTGGCGCCGTTTGGAGCGACATAGACGATAACCGGGATCTTCGAAGCGAGAATCGCCTGGATAATCTTCTGGGTCGAGCTCAGGAGCCCGCCGGGCGTATCCATCTGGATTAGGACCGCCTGGCACCCGGGTTCAGCTCTGCGTATGCCCTCGGCAACGTAGTCGGCAGTGACCGGGTCGATCTGACCGTCGATGAAAAGCAGCCTCACGGGAGCGGGCCGCGCCGCCGTCGCAGGCAGTGCAGCCGCGGCAAGGAGAAGAAGCGATACAATGAGGCTCAGTTTGAGGCGCGGCATATTCTCACCATTTGCGTGCACATCTAATTCCTTTCTTCGCGCAGCTTCGACTGGACTCCTTTGTTTTTGGGCAGTCGCAGCGCTGCGGTCTGCGGCGCGGAGAATGACGGTTCGTTCTTCGGGCATTTCGTCGTGCTGAACTCGATTCGTCATCCTCCCGGCGGCTCGATGGACCCTGAAACAAGTTCAGAATGACTTGCGTCTGGGCCGTTTGGCCCGCAGAACTGAACCGATGCCTCCGAAGAGCTTGTTGCGATAGAGCACAATTGGCCGCGTTCTCGCCCGTCTGCGTCCTCAGTTGAGGAGCCGCAGAGATGGTCCGGAGTATGTTACTCCGGACCCGAGTTGCCCGGGCGTGCAGACTGCGATAAGTGATCAGAGGGCAAAATGCCCAGCGAATCACGGGCAGGGGTAGCATACCCCTGCCCATCGACCCGCAGAAC
>Ga0272448_1003410_pt1 | contig 18981 bp, 19 predicted proteins | sample YNPCB0191_FD_202220 | JGI IMG/M metagenome (GOLD analysis project Ga0272448, IMG submission 202220) | Hot spring sediment microbial communities from Yellowstone National Park, WY, United States - YNP-CB-019-1 | ecosystem: Environmental > Aquatic > Thermal springs > Hot (42-90C) > Sediment... | reverse complement strand
TCTTTCCTCTTCGGAACAGTTAGAAAGGCGTTCCCGGTAGGCTTCTTTCCAAAATTCAATGTCCTGCTGGTAAATTTCTTCGTTCCTTATTTTGGCAACCTTTTTTTCTGTTTTGCTTTTCGGAGAAGGAAGAAGAATGTTTTCCTTAATTAAGTAGGCGCCAATTATAACCAAGAGGAAGATGGAAGCTATAATAAAAAATTTTTTTCTCATTGTTTTTTATTATGATATGTTTTAAAAAATAATTCAAGAAGATGTATAATAGAAGAAATGAAAAAAGTTTTGGCAATTTTAGGGTTGATAATTCTATTTTTAGGAGGAGGGATTTTGTTTTTTAAAAAAGGGGAGAAAAAAGTTAGTTTTCCCTGGCAACCAAAAGAAGAAAAGCTTACTCCAACTCCGGGAATGAAAGAAGCAAGTTTTGAAGAAAGCCGGCGGATAGCCGAGGAAGCAGTAAAAAATACCCCAACCTATAGATTTGACGGTTTTGGCTTACAGTTTGTTAGTTATGAGGCCCTGCGCTGTCCCTACTGCTGGGAATTTACTTTTTCTTTTGAAAGTCGGGCTGTCGGATATGGAGATAGAACAGGAAAAATGCTTGCTCAAGTGATTACTCCTCATACCGTTCTGGTAATGGTAGATAAAGGGCGGGTTACAAGTATTGTTACTGACCAAACCTTTGACGAGCTAAATCAAAAGTTTTTAAAATAAGACGGTGCTGAAAACAATTGTTGCCAAAAAAGGAGTTTATTTTTTAATTTTGCGAGAGACGGCTTTTCTTTTAGGTTGGGGAGTTTTACTTTTGCTTTTTTTAACTCTTCTGATTGGATTTTTTGGCGGTTGGTTTTTGGCAAGAAAAATAAAACTTTACCTTTTAAAAATTTCTTCCCGCGATAGAGTTTTAATTTTTGCTCCTCATCCTGATGATGAAACTTTAGCCGCTGGTGGGCTAATTTCTTATCTTTCTTCCAAAAAAATTCCCAAAAAAATTGTTTTTCTAACCGTTGGTGATGGTAATCCCTATAGTTTTTTAGAAAAAAGAAAAATAAAATACGGTCCGGAAGAATATATCAATACCGGATTTAGAAGACAAAAGGAAGCGATAAATGCTTTGGAAAGGTTGGGGATAAAACAAAAAGAAATAATTTTTTTAGGTTATCCTGATGCTTTTTTATTTAAAATGTTTAAAAATCCCAATTTTTCTGTTATCAATAAGGGGAGAGTCAATTTTATTCCCTATGATTTTTCTCCTGATTTTCGGAAAGAGGCAAGCGGAGAAAACTTATTGACTTCTTTAAGAAAAATTATTAAGGATTTTAAGCCGACAAAAATTTTTTTGCCTCACAGAAGCGATAATCATTCTGACCATAAGGCTACTTTCTTGTTTGTTGAAAGGGCGTTAGAATCTTTTACGCCAAAGCCAGAAGTTTTTCAATATTTAGTCCAGATTTATTGGAAGTTTTGGAGAGTTTACCCCAGAAAAAGCAATGAAGAAAAGATAGTATATCCGCCAAAATTTATTATTTTTGATAAAAAATGGTACTCCTTTTGGCTAAACCGCGAAGAAGTGGAAAGAAAGAAAAAAGCACTTTTGGAATATCAAAGCCAATTCAAAATCCCTACCCTTAAACCTCTTTTTAAGGAATTGTTTGGCGTGCGAAATGAAATTTTTGAAAAGCTTTAAAATTATTCTTCCAAAATCTGGCGGATTTTTTTGGTTGTTGTTTGAAAATAAGAGGCAAAAATTTTAATTAATTCTTCCTTGAATTTCTTTTTATAACTTTCACTTTTGTTTTTTATAAGGTTTTGGGCGATTTGGAATCCCTCTTTAATATAACTTACTTTCCAGTCTTTCCACTTTTTTTCCTTAATAACGTGGAGAGATTTTTGGGAAATGAGGGGGACAACTACCACCCTTTTATTTTTAAAAATTTCGTTCAAAATCATCTCTACCCCATACTGAGATTTTTTAATTTCAGCCAGCTGCCCGATGATAAATTTTTTCTTTAGACATCTTTGTCCGCTAAAATACCACATTACCGGAGAGGTAAAAAACTTAAATTCTGTTTTAAATTTTGCCTCCCAATCGCCGATAGTCATATCTGCTTGATTGTTGATTACTGGCCAGATTAAAGAAGAAAGATGGTGGGGCTCAAGATTTACAAGGTCGGCGTCTAAAAAAAGGAGGTTTTCGTATTTGGCTTTTTCCACTCCTTCGGCAACGGCAAAACCTTTACCATGATTTTCTGGAAGGTCAATAATTTTTATTTTTTTACCTTTGATTTGGCGGACGCGGTCAACAGTTTTATCGGTAGAACCATCGGAAACAACAATAATTTCGCCAATTTCTGGAGTTTTAAGGCAGGTTTTAACTACTCCAGCAATGGTGGACTCTTCGTTGTAGGCAGGGATAATACAACTGACTTTTGTCATTGGAGTATTATATCATTTTTATATTTAAATCTTCCCCGCATTTGGGACATTTACCTTGGGAGGTGACGGCTAAAATTTGGGTGGAATAGCCATCGCGGCGGATTGCCAACGAGCCACATTTTGGGCAAAAAGTATCGTCTTCCTCTTCAACCGGCAGATTGCCAATATAAACAAATTTCAGCCCTTCTTTTAGGCCGATTTCTCGGGCTTTGTATAAAGTTTCCGGTGGAGTAGGAGGAACATCAGTTAATTTCGCATAAGGAAAAAAGCGGGTAACATGCCAGGGAGTTTTTTCGCCAAGGTTTTTGACAATCCAGCGGGCGATTTTTGCCAACATTTCTGGATCATCATTCCAGCCGGGAATAATATTGGTGACGCACTCAATATGGATATTTGGGTATTTGTCGTGGAGATATTTTGTCGTTTCAAAAATCGGGGCAGCCTTGGGAACATTAATTAGTTTTTGGTAGAAATTATCGTTGAAAGACTTCAAATCCACTCTGTAGACATCAAGATATGGGGCAATAACATCAATTGCTTCGGGGGTAGCATAGCCGTTGGTCACCCAAACGGTATATAAAATTTTCGAATTTTCAAATTTTCCAATTTTCAAATTTTTTGCCAACTTAAATACATCAAGGGAATATTCAAGCCAAATTGCTGGTTCATTGTAGGTAATGGCAATTCCCGCCGATTGGTATTTATAGGCTAAATCAACTAAATCTTGGGGAGGAATTTTTTGGCCATACTGAGCTTCAGCAACTCCATCAGCCCAGGAAATTTCCCAATTTTGGCAAAAAAGGCAGCGGAAGTTACAACCAAAAGTGCCAGCGGAAAGGCAAAAAGAGCCGGGGGCAAAATGAAAAACCGGCTTTTTTTCAATCGGGTCGTTGTTGAGGGAGGAAACTACTCCATAAATAGTAGTATAAAGTTTTCCGCCACGATTTATTCGCGTTTTACAATAACCAACACCTCCCTCAGGAATCAAGCATCTTCGCTGGCAAACTCCACAGCGGACCTTTTCCCCGGGAAGTTTTTGGTATAGAATCGCCTCTTTCACAATTTGATTTTAAAATTTTGATTTGACAAAAACAAGTCATTAGGATTATAATTCTCAAAAAGGAGGCAGAAAAAAATGAAAAGAAGAGCTAGACATGACACGATAGGTGAAGCGGAAATGAGATTTAATGCTATTGATCCGGAAATAGTAAAACAACTTATGGAGGATGGACTCTCTTATCCAGAAGCTTTACGAATAGCAGCGACGGAAATGAATGGAACAACGGAAGATGAAGAAGGGAATGTGTGGGGAACGCAAACATATTGTGATGCTCTTAACCCTAAAAAATTTAGAAGAAGATTTAGGGGAAGGGAGAGAGAATAAATTTTTCTTCTTGACAAACGGTTTTTTCCGTTTTATTTTTTAAATTATGATTGAGGTTCGGGGACTGAAGAAAAGATTTGGACAGGTAAAAGCTTTAGATGGAGTTTCCTTTAAAATCTCCAAAGGAGAAATTGTTGGCCTTTTGGGACCAAATGCTGCCGGGAAAACAACCACCTTAAATATTTTAGCCGGAGTTTTGCCGCCTTCAGCCGGTCAGGTTTTGATAGACGGCCAGGATTTGGAAGAAAATCCACTGGGATTAAAGCAAAAAATTGGCTTTTTGCCGGAAAACAATCCTTTATACGAGGAGATGTTGGTTGAGGAATATTTGCGTTTTTGGGCAGAGGTTAAGGGTTTGGACAAAGCTGGGCAAAAGCAAGCGCTGGATTTTGTTATTAAAAATTGTGATTTGAAAAGCGTTTTGGGCCGGCCGATTTCCGAACTTTCTAAAGGTTTTCGCCAGCGGGTTGGTCTTTCTCAGGCAATTTTAACCAAACCAGAAATTTTGCTTTTGGACGAGCCAACCGAAGGTTTGGACCCCAACCAGCGCCGGGAAATTTCCGGGTTAATTAAAGCTTTGGGGAAAAATCGGACGGTAATTATTTCTTCTCATGTGCTTTCTGAGCTGGAAAAAATTGTTGACCGGATGATTATTATCAATAAAGGAAAATTGGTTGCCCAGGGGACGGTTGAAGAATTAAAAAGAACAGGCGAGGGAGGAAGCTTAATCGAGGCAGAGATTCGCGGAAGAGGTGTGGCGGCAGTTTTGAAAAAAATCGCCGGGGTTTTGCGGGTTGAAGAAATTAAAAAAGATTACTTTTTGCTAGAAACCCAGCCGGGAAAAGATTTGCGCGAAGAAATTTTTAAAACCGTGGTTTCCCATCGCTTCACTCTTTTAACCTTGGTTTCCCGCGGTAAAGCCTTAGAAGAAGTTTTCGCCCAACTTACTGCCTAATTATTTTTCCACCGCCCTCATTCCCACCTTTTTTGCTAATTTGCGGAAGAAAATTTTTAACTCTTCTAAACTAAGGGGCTTTACCATTCTTGGCAAAAATTCAAAATCTTCAACTTTCAAAAAGTCTGAAGCTAAAAGATAGGGTTCAATTTTTTGGCGAAATTTTACCCTTACTCCTTCGATTAAATCCCAGACTCCAAATTTTGGTTCCAAAAAATAAAAATCAACAAAGTCTTTAACATCGGTGCGCTGGATAATGGTTATTAGTTTGTTTATGGCGATGTCAAAAAGACTATCAACCCAAACTCCTTCTTTTAAGATGCTTTTTCTCACTCGTTTAAACGGATAATAATTAAAATCGATTTTTAATTTTTCTTTATCCGGAAGGTAAAGATAAAAAGAATTAACATTTTCTATTTGCTCTGTCTTTAGTTGAAAGTGATATTTTTTTCTTAAGTCTTCGAAAAAAGAAATAAGCGGCTGATTGTCAAATTTTTTTTCCGAGAAAAAATCTAAATCTTCAGAGAGCCGATGCTGAAGATAAAAATAGGCCAGGGCAGTGCCTCCGGTAAAATAGAAATTTTTCTGAATAAATTCAATTTTTGCTAGTTCGGTTAAAATTATTTTTTGGTTTTTGGTGAGGATAGGTATTTGTTCCATATTAAAAGTTCCAACAAGCGCCGGCGATGGGGAAAAAGATTTAATTTTTTCCAATATTTTTTAACCTCGGAAAGTTTTATTTTTTTGCCTCCTGGCCCGTAATTAAGCATCCGCTCCAAAATAAAAATCCTTCCTTTTTCCGTTTTCTTCAGTTTCTTTTCATCGTAATCCCAAAGGTAAACCATAAGCTAATGATAGCACATTTTCCTCTTGACAAACAAATTTTGGTTGGTTAAATATATAGAAGTATGGGAAGAGTGAGGGCGATTGCTAAGAAAGAATTTTTTGGATTTATTAATCAAACACTGGGGTATGTGGTTATTATTCCTTTTTTGGTTCTTTCGATTTTTTTCTGGTTACGTGTCTCGCTGGTGAGGAACGAGGCTGATTTACGCTCCTTTTTGGATTTACTGCCCTGGTTTTTGCTTTTCTTAGCCCCGGCGCTAACAATGCGCAGTTTGTCTGAGGAAAGACGGACAGGTACCGCCAATCTTTTGTTTGCCCATCCTTTGTCTGAATGGCAAATTGTTTTAGGAAAGTTTTTAGGGATTTTTGCTTTTTGGTTGGTGGTTTTGGCTTGTACTTTTGGCTTGCCCATAACTTTGGCGGTGTTTTCCCGACCTGATTTTGGTCAAATTATTTCCCAATATTTGGGCGGAATATTTTTGGGAGGAGGATTTTTGGCCGTTGGTTTGGCGGCTTCTTCTTTAGCAAAAAATGCTTTGTCTGCCTTTTTGTTGGGAGTGGTTGGTAATTTTTTGCTGGTTTTGTTAGGGAGCGATTTTGTTTTGCTTTCTGCCCCTTATCCTTTAAACCAGATTTTTTCTCAACTTTCTTATTTTAGTCATTTGGAAAGCTTTGGTCGGGGAGTGGTTGATTTTCGCGATCTTTTGTGGTTTTTAACTTTAATTGCCCTTGGTTTGTTGGTGGCGGTTTTTCGCTTTTCCTATCAAAGGTTGGTGGAAAAACCGGCATTAAAGCAAAGATTAATTGCTGCTTTTGTTTTATTGCTAACGGTTGGGGTTTTGGGAAATTTGGCTTTTGCCGCTTATCCCCTGCGGGCAGACTTAACCTTTTCCCGGCTTTATACTTTATCGGCAGGCACCAGAAAAATTTTGGCCGATTTACCAGACCTTTTAACGATTAATTTTTACGCTTCTCGGGATTTGCCGCCGGAAATGCACCAAGCTTATCAGGCGGTTGCTGATTTACTTGAAGACTATCGCCGGGCGGCAAAGAAAAATCTGCTGGTAAAAATTGTTTATCCTGACTTGAGTCCTGAGGGGGAAAATGAAGCCCTCCAGGCCGATATTCAACCCGTCACTTTTAGCAAAATTGGTGCCGGCAAGTTTGGGATGCAAAAAGGCTATTTGGGTTTGGCTTTGCGCTTTGGCGAAAAAACTGAAACCATTCCTTTTGTTGGCAAAACCGAGGACTTGGAATATCAGCTTTCCCGACGAATTCAAAAATTAGTTTCCGGAAAGGAGGTAAAATTGGGTTTTTACAAAAATGGGATGGCTTCGACCCAAATTTTGGAGGAAGTTTTGTCTGCCCAATACCAGCTTTCGCGGATTTATAGTTTGGAGGAAAAAAATTTGACTGATATTTCTGGTCTTTTGCTGATTGACGACGGTTCTCAGGAAGCAACCCAGACCGCGGTTTTGGAAAATTATTTAGAAAAAGGAGGAAAAATAATTTATCTTGGGAATGGAGTTTCTGTTAATCCCCAGTATCTTTTTGCCTCAAAAACGCAAAGCAAACTGGGGAGCGCTTTTCAAAAATGGGGCGTTAGTTTGAACAACGATTTGGTTTACGATGTTCAGCTTAACGAAATTTTGGCTTTTTCCGATGGTCAGCGAAGGTATTTACTCTCTTATCCTTTTTGGTTAAAGGCTTTGGTAAATAAAGATTTTGGGCCTGTTTCAGGGATAAATTCGCTGGTTTTAGGTTGGCCCTCAAGTATTAAGATTGAGGAAAAGCAAGGGATTAAATACCAAAAAATTTTGCTTGCCTCACCGGGGGGAGGTCGGCAGCAGGAAAACTTTGATATTTCTCCAAATTCGGTAAAAAATTTAACCCCGGGGAAAGGTGAGGAGATTGTTTTTGGAGTAACCGCAGAAAAGAATGGCAGTAAATTGGTAATGGTAGGAAATAGTTTGCTTGCTGAAGACCAATTTGTCAGCAATTCCCAAACTAATTTAGCCTTTTTGGCAAATTTGGTTGATTGGCTAACGGCTTCGGCAGAAACCGCCAGCATTCCTTTAAAGTCGCGAGGGCAAGCTGTCTTTTTATTCAAAGCGCCTTGGCAGCCGCTGGCGGTTCAAATTGGTAATTTAGCTGGACCGGTAGTTTTAATTAGTGGTTGGGCAGTTTGGTGGTTAAGGAGAAGGAGGTTGCTATGGAGAGGATAAACTTTAGAGTTTTGCTGATAATCATTTTGGTTTTAGGGGCGGTTGTTGGCTGGCGAGTGGTGGGGGGAAAAATTTTGCCCTCAAAAAGTGAGTATTTTCAGAAATTGGGAATTAAAAAAGAGCAGGTGAGGACAATTAATCTTTCTTCTGGGGAGAAAAGCGTAGAACTGAAAAAAGAAGGTGAAGTTTGGAAAATAAAAGGAAAAAAGGCAAAAGAGACAGAAGTCAACGAACTTTTGGCGGTTTTGTTCCCCCAAAATCCACCGGAGGTAGTGGCAAAAACTTCTTCTCGCCATTCTCAAATGGGGGTTGATGAGGCCGGAGCAATAAAAATAAAACTAAACGGGGAAAAAGAAATTTGGTTGGGAAAAAGTACTGCTGGCGGAAATTATTTGCGCTTTCCCAGCGCCGATGAGGTTTGGTTGGTAAAAGGGAGCGGGTATTCGCCAACAGTTGAATTTTCTTACTGGGCGGAGAAAACGATAATTTCGCTAGATACTTCAAAACTGAAAAAAATTGACTGGCGAAGCCCGCCGCGAATTAGAGTTTACGAAAAAAAGGATAATTCTTGGTGGGAGGGAGAGAAAAAAGTAGAAGAAAAAAAGGTGGAGCCAATTACCAGCGGATTATCACCCTTAACGGCCGAGGAGGTAATTGAAGACCAACGGCCCTCAGGTTATTCTCAAACACCAACGGTAACTTTGGCAGTAGAATGGGAAGGGGGTTCAGAAAAACTGGAATTTTTCGCCGGTAAAGACAAGTATTTGGTCAAAAGAAACTCCGATGGCCAAGAATTTTTAATTTCTTCCCAAACCGCCGAAAAATTTTTGGAAATTTAGGGAATTGTGGTGGAATATTTCCCTAATGAGTATGGAAATTTCTCGGCGGGATTTTCTAAAAGTGGTAGGAATCATGGCGGGAGGGGCATTATTACCTCCCCAAGTTAGAGATCGGGTTGGCCCGAGAGAAAATTCTTCTTCAGAGGCATTACCCCCTCTTTATCTTATTTCAGCATGTAAAAATTTGTTAACGGTAGAAATTCCGGGGAGAACTTATCCACCTTATCCAGAGATTTTAACCTTAATCCGCCCGAGTGCTGCTTATCCAGAAATTTATTGTCGAGATAGTGTTTTGGCGGCTTTAGGTTTAGGGGGTCAACTTCTTTTGGGGAGTTATTGGTGGTTTACCTTCCACCAGAACGAAAATGGCCAAATTCCTACTTGTATTTCTTTAAGAAGAGAAGCAGATTTTAGAAATGATGAAAGTACTTTGTTTTATATTTTATTGGCTTGGAAAATTAAAAAAGAAGGGAAGGAAGTTGACAGGCAGGCTTTAGAAAAAGCTTGGAAGTATCTTCAGAGTAGAGTGAAAGATGGAAAATTTACCTCTTCTGGGCCTTTTTCTTACTGGGCAGATAATTTAAAAATAGAAAAAGACACAGTTGTTCCCTATAATCAGGGTTTATATATTTTAGCCCTGGAAGCTTTAGGAGAACTTGGTTTCCCGATTCCTCGGGAAGAAAAAGAAAAAGCAGAAAAGTTTTATCTTGAGGCAGTTGATAATTTTCCCTATCAAGATATTTCTGGGCTTTTTCCTGAGGTTTTATCAAGGTGGTTGCTTGGAAGAGGAATTATTCCCGATGATAAAGTTTTGGAAATAGTAGATAGGTGGATTTCTACTGCCGCTGTTTACTATCCGGATGGAAAATTAGCGGGGATAAAAACAATTTCTGGGAGAAATGGGAATTTTCTTCCAATGGAAAAATTTGCGGTTTTGGATTTGGCTCACCCCGGTGATTATCAGAATGGTGGCAATTGGCCATTGTGGAATTTAGCCGCTTTAATTTTGGCTTTTAAAATTTCCGGTAATAAAAAATATAAAGAAATTATCGAGGTTTTAATCCGTCATGAGCTTCAGGATCGGGTTTCAAAAGAATATTGGCATTTAGGTGAAGCAAATCTTGGAAAAGCAGACGAAGTTAGGTTCAATTATTCTTGGAATGCTTTGATTTATCCTTTATTAAAATGGGGAGAAATAGTTTCTCCTATTAGTTTTTTAACTTCTCGAGTGCTTTTTCGCTAGCAGGATTAATGTTTTTTAGAATATATTCTAATTGCTCTTTTGCTTTTTGTTTTTCGCCGGCCTGCTCATAGATTAAAGCTAAAGCGTAGCGGGGGTCTTCGTAGTTTGGTTTAAGTTGGATTGTTTCCTCCAAAGCTTTTATTGCCTGCTGGTTTTGGCCTAAAGTAAGATAAATTAAAGCTAAATTATATTTTATTTTTGGGTCGGTTGGCGCAAGTTCCGCTCCCCGCAAAAGGGCTTGAAGGGCAAGTTGATAATATTTGGGGTCTATGTTTGCTAGTTTAAAACCAATTTTTGCCCGCGTTTTCCAAAAATTTAAATTATAAGGGCTCGTTTTTAAAGCCTTATCGGATTCTTTTAAAGCTAATTCAGTGAATTGTCCGGATAAAGTTGCCCCCTGGCCCTTGGCTAAAACTGCTAAATTTGCCGCTGACCAGGAAAGTTCGTCGTGATAAACTGGCTCACAACTTCGGAGTTTAATTGCTTGCTGTAAAGAATTAAAAGCTTGGTCGTAATATCCGGCTTTGTTAAGTTTTTCTCCTGAGGCAAAAAAAGTATCTGCCCGCCAATATTTAAAAGTAAAAATTAAAAAGGAAAAAGTAAAAAGTAAAATTCCCCCCAGCGCTCCCTTTTGCCAAATTGACAAATTTTCCCACGTGGGAAATTTTGTCAATTTTTTGAGTGGAGTTTCTTGGTGAGTGATTGTTTCTTTTTGGAGAGTTAAGGCAAAGGCGGGGAATAAAAAGAAAAGAAGCTGAACAGGAACGACAGAAAAGCCGAAAAAGTTAGTAACGACGATAGAAAGAAAACCAGAAGATAATGAATAATGAATTATGAATAACGAGTTATGGTTTTTTTCCTTGATTCTTGATTCATGATTCATAATTCTGAATTTTTTTACGCTCCAAAGCAAGAAACTGCCAATGAGCAAAATATAAGCAAGTAAGCCAAAACTGCCGGTGGTGGCGGCATAATTTAAGTATTCATTATGGGCTTTGTTGTATAAAAAGTCCCATTCTGATAAATCGTTGTGCTCCCGCGGTCGATACCAATAATAAGAATAGGCAAAGGTTTCCGGGCCGGTACCAAAAATTGGATAATGGCGCCAAATTTCCACCGCCCCTTTCCAAACAACCTTACGGATGTCTCCGGATTCGGAAATTAGAAGTGGTTGGGTTGTTGGTTCAACTAGCGATTCGCTATTTTTTTTACCTGTTTGAAAATTGAAAATTGAAAATTGAAAATTTTTAACTCCCGGGACCCAATCGCGGCCGAAGGCAAAAGTAAAAATTAAAATTGAAAAAGTAAAAATTAAGAAGGGTTGAAGAATTTTTTTCCATTTCTGGCGATTTAAAACAAGAGCTAGGCTCCAAAAAACTAAAAAAGCCACCCCAAAACCCAAAAGCCCGGAGCGGGAACGAGTGAATAAAAGACAAGTGAAAAGAATAATGAATAATGAATAATGAATAATGGGTTTTGGGAATTTGCTTTTTCCATAATTCATAATTCTTGATTCATAATTCAAAAGGGCGAAGCCCCACGTTAGTGGGGCGAGCCCTACCAACCAGGCAGCAAGCCAATTCGGCTGGCCTAAAGTAGAAAAAACGCGATTCTTAACATCCTGAACCCAATATTTAGCATCAATGCCAAAGTGCTCGGCAATACCGTAGCCAGCAACTAATGTCGCCGTGATGAGTGATGAGTGAAGAGTGGCGAGTCCAGAGTGTTTATCCATATTGGAAACAAAAGCCCAGTAAAGTAAAAGATAGCAGATTATTGAAAGTAGGCCGCCGTTAAAGCGCGAATAATAGCCCCAAAATGAAGTATGCTTATCAATAGAGAATAAAAAACTCGTTAACTGAGAAATAAAAAATAATCCCAAAGGAATATCCCAAAAAGTATGGCGGAAAATAATTCTTTTTTGGACGACCATTTTTGCCAACCAGGCACCAACAATAATTGCCGTCAGAATATAAACCGTCAGCATTTTGTTGAATTCAAAAAGCTCATAGTTCCAGGGAGTTAAAATTAGAGGGACAATAATAAATAAAGAAGAAAAAGAATATTCAATAATTCGCTGACAGACTTTCTCCCATTTCGGCATCGTCTTTAAGTATAACATACAAGTGTGATAGAATTAACCTAATTGACCTAATTTCTAATTAACCTAAATAATATATGTGGGCTTTTCCGTTTTCTTTATTTTCTACCAATTTAGGAATTGACCTAGGGACATCAAACACTTTAATTTTTGTTGGCGGAAAGGGAGTTGTCCTTCGCCAGCCTTCCGTTGTTACTCGCCATAAGAAGACTAAACAGATTTTAGCGGTGGGCGAAAAAGCAAAAAAAATGATTGGTAAAACTCCGGCTATTCTTGAAGTGGTTAAGCCTATTCGTAATGGAGTAATTGCTGATTTCGAAGCTACTCAGGCAATGTTGAATTTCTTTTTTCAGGAACTTCAACAAATTGAGCGAAGTCGGTTTAGGTTTTTTAAACCTAGGGTGGCGGTAGGGATTTCTACCGGAGTGACAGAAGTTGAAAGAAAAGCCGTTCGTGATGTGATTTTGTCTGCTGGGGCAGGAAAAGTTTTTTTAATTGAAGAACCTATTGCAGCAGCAGTAGGAATTGGTTTGCCGGTCGAAGAAGCGGGAGGAATTCTTTTAGTAGATATTGGCGGGGGAACAACAGAGATTGCCGTCATTTCTATGGGCGGAATTGTAGTTGGTCGTTGTTTGCGGGTAGCCGGTGAAGAGATGGATGAAGCAATTACCAATTTTTTGCGGTTAAAATATTCCCTTCTTTTAGGAGAGACAACCGTTGAGGAGGTTAAAATAAGGCTCGGTTCGGCAACTGCCCTGCCTTCAGAAAAGGAAGAAAGACAAATGGTAGTTCGTGGCCGGGATTTAGAAACCGGGCTTCCCAAATCAGTGAGGGTAAATTCAGCGGAAGTGAGAGAAGCAATTTCTCCCATTCTTCAGGAGATTCTTTCCCAAATTTCCGAGGTAATTGAAGAAATGCCGCCGGAGTTGGTAAATGATATTGTTTCCCGGGGAGTAGTTTTATCTGGAGGTGGGGCGCAGATAAAAGGTTTGGATAAGTTAATTGCCGAGGAAACAAAAATGCCGGTTTGGGTTGCTGATGAGCCAATGACTTGTGTTGTTCGGGGTTGTGGGAAAATTTTAGAAACTGAATCCTTGTTACACCGCCTGAGGATAGGTGGTGAATTAAAGTAAGACCTCATGGAAAGAAAAAATTTGACTTTATTTTTCTTTTTGTTATTAATTTCTGGGCTTTTGGTTTTTTTGGATAAAAAAAGGATAATTAGAAAACCTAAAGAGGTTTTGGAAAAACCAATCTTAAAAACCGAAGAAAAAATTTATGGTTTAAAAATTTGGGGCGAGGAACAATTGGGACCGATTTTTCGAGGAAAAGTTTTGGAAAAAGAAGCTGGCCGGCTCCAAGGTGAGCTTCAGCGACTGGCGGTTGAGCAAAACCAACTTTCTTCTTGCTTGGAAGAAAACGAGCGGCTGCGAAAATTATTAGGCGCGCCCCTGCCGCCAAAATGGAAGTTTTTACCGGCAAAAGTCGCAGGGGTTGGAGAAAAAATAAGAATCGATAAAGGAGAAAAAGACGGAGTAAAAAAAGGAATGATTGTCGTTTCCGAAAATATTTTGGTGGGAAGGGTGGTAGAAATAAGCGAGGAAAGTAGTTTGTTGGAGACACCTTTTACCCCCAAAGTGAGTTTGCCGGTGGTGGTAAAAAGAGCGGGAGGAAAAGGGATTCAGGCGCGGGGAATTCTTCGGCCGGTTGGAGGAAGCCTAATTTTAAGCGAGGTTTTGCAATCTGAGGATATTCAAAAAGGAGATTTGGTGGTAAGTGGCGGTGATGAAAACTGGCCGGCGGATTTACTAATTGGCCAAATTAGCGATGTTTTACCAAAATCAGCCGAAGTTTACCAAAAAGCAAGGGTAAAACCGCTGCTGGAATATGATAAATTGAGAATAGTGTTTGTTGTAATAAACAAATAAGCAAATAAGCAAATGTCAAATGACAAATTTGTAATATTGCTTATTTAAAATGAAGAATTATTTAGTTTTATTTCCAATATTTTTCTTTGCCCTTCTTCAGGGGGCGTTTTTGCCCTTAAATTTGGTTTTGCTAACGGTGATTTTTTTTACGGTTTTTGGGGAAGAAAAAACCGCCTTTTTAATTGCCTTTTTTTCTGGTTTGTTTTTAGATTTGGCAAAAGGAACACCTCTTGGGCTTTCTGCCGCTTGCCTTTTACTGGTTAGTGGTTTACTTTTTTTATACGCTTTTAGATTTAATTCCCGCCAGCCGTTGTTTTTAGCGACTGCCTCTTTTTTAAGCCAGCTTTTTTGGGGAAAAATTTTTCAGGGATTTTGGAATTTTAAAGAGGCTTTATTCTTGGGGATTTTTGCTTTCATTTTGGGGATAATTTTTAAAAATTTTCTGGTCTCTTCCCTAAAAATTACGATCCCGGATCGTTCAAGATGAGAGAAAGAATTTATTTTTTTTATATCCTTTTGATAATTGGACTGGCAGTTTTAGTTGGCCAGGCGGCAAAACTTCAGCTTATTTATGGCAATTGGTACCGAGAAATTGCCGAGGGAAACAGAATTAAAAAAGTAATTATCCCTGCGCCCCGGGGAATAATTTATGACCGGAAGGGCAGGGCGTTGGTGAGAAATATACCAATATATAAATTCAAAATTCAATCCGCCAGCCGGCGGACAAAATTCAAAATTTTGAGTAGGGAGGAGGCGTTGAAAATAAAAGCAAAAGGAGGGGAGGAAGCCCAGAATTTACTGGAGGAGGTGGGGAGAGAATATGTTTATGGTAAGGCTTTGGCCCATGTCTTGGGATATTTAACCGAGGCAAATGAGGAGGAAGTAAAAAGCGGCCGTTACCAGTTGGGAGATTTGGTTGGTCGGGGAGGAGTGGAAGAAGAATATGATTTCTGGTTGCGCGGTCAAGATGGGGGAGAGGTTTTTGAGGTTAATGCCTTGGGAGAAAAAATTAGGGAAATTGGCATTCAACAGCCGGTTCCGGGAAAAGATTTGTATTTAAATATTGACGCCGAGCTTTCCAAAATTGCTTTTGAGGCTTTGGAGGGAAAAAAAGGAGCAGTTATTGCCAGTGAGGCAAAAACCGGAGCAATTTTAGCTTTGGTTTCTTCGCCTTCTTTTAGCCCGGAAAAAATTACTCCTGAAGTTTTGACGGATAAAAATCAACCATTATTTAATCGGGCGGTAGCCGGGCTTTATCCGCCGGGGTCAACTTTTAAAATTGTTACCGCTACCGCCGGCTTGGAAGAGGGAAAAATTGATAAAAACACTACCTATGTTGATACCGGAGAGATTCGCGTTGGCAATTATGTTTATAAAAATTGGTATTTTACCCAATACGGAAAAACCGAGGGAGAAATAAATGTGGTTGGGGCTTTAAGGCGGTCGACCGATACATTTTTTTATAAAGTAGGAGAATGGGTTGGACCAAAAAGGTTAGCAGAATGGGCGAGGGCTTTTGGTTTTGGTAAGCCAACAGGAGTGGATTTACCAGTAGAGGCAGCGGGCAGAGTTCCCGACCCTTCTTCAAGTCAGTGGTTTTTGGGCAATACCTATCATTTTGCCATAGGACAGGGAGATTTGCTGGTGACACCGATACAGGTTAATGTGATGACGAGTATTATTGCTAACGATGGTAAGCTTTGTTCACCGGCGATTGCCGATTTTAGTAAATTGACAAAATATCCCACGTGGGAAAAATTGTCAATGGCTCATACCTTGAACAAAACTATGAATTGCCAAAATTTGCAGCTTAAATCGGAAACACTGCGGGTGGTGAAAGAGGGGATGAAGGGGGCTTGCGCGCCAGGGGGGACGGCTTTTCCCTTATTTAATTTCTCCCCAGCGGCGGCCTGTAAAACCGGAACAGCAGAATTTGGCGACCCAGCCGGTCGGACTCATGCCTGGTTAACGGCTTTTGCTCCGGCTGATGAGCCCCAAATTGTGGTTACCGTCCTGGTTGAAGCCGGTGGAGAAGGTTCCCGCGTCGCCGCCCCAGTAGTCAAAAAGATTTTGGAGGAATGGTTTAGAGAATAAAGCTTTTCTTGACAAAGGTTGTTTATAATCATTAATATTAGAATGAATGAAAAAACTTTCCGTTGGTCAAAGAAAATCATTGGCGGAATTTTTTACCAATGGAGCAGTCGCCTGGCTTTCAGCAGGAATAATTGCCCCATTTTTCACCGGGAGAAAAATTGTGGATTTTTTTGCTTCAGTTTTCTGGGGATTAGTTTTTACGACAACGTTTTTGGGAATTTCCCTATTTTTTACTAAAGGAGTAAAGTCATGATATCTCAAGAATTACTCAACTTTTTTTCGATAGCAGCAATTGCCAGTTTAGCAATAATTGTTATTGTTTATATTCTTTTTGTTAGAAAATAAGGAGGGCATGTTAACACCTTTAGTAATCGCCGGAATCATTTCTACTATTATTGCCGGTATTATCGCCATTCATCTTTACCGCCGGACTTTCTGAAGCCGGTGGAGAAGGTTCCCGCGTCGCCGCGCCGATTGTAAAAAAGGTTTTAGAGGAGTGGTTTAGAGAATGATTGTGATATTATTAAATTATGAAGGTTGTCTCTTCTTCCTGTATTTATTGTGGCGTTGGTTGCCAGCTTAATTACCAGGTAGAAAAAGAAAAAATTGTTAAGGTTTTTGGCAATCCGGCAGATTCGGTATCTCAGGGAAGGCCGTGCGTAAAAGGATTAACAATTGGCGAAGTTTGGAATAAAAATCGAGTTTTGTTTCCCCAGATAAAAACTCAAACCGGTTTTAAAAAGGTAAGTTGGCAGCAGGCACTGTGCTTTATTGCTGAAAAAACAAAAGACCTTGCTCCTCAAGAAATTTTTTTCTCCGGTTCAGGAAGAATTACCAATGAAGATAATTTTGTAATCCAAAAATTTGCCCGGAAGGTTTTTTGTACCAACAATGTTGATGGTTGTTGTGCTCGTCTGTGCCATCAACCAACCGTTCAGGCAATGACAGATTGTTTCGGGACACCAAACTTAACTTGGATGGATAATCTGGGAAAAATCGACACCCTTTTGGTGATTGGTTCTAATCCGGCAAGCAATTATCCGGTTTTTTGGAATAAAGTTTTGCAAGAAAAACAAAAAAGAAAACTAAAAGTTATTTTGGTAGGAACGATGTTTTCTTTAACGGCAAAAACTCTGGCTGAGGATGATTTAATTTTGGTTATCCAGCAGGGGACAGAACAGGTTTTTTTAAATGGGCTGGTTAATTTTTTGCTGGAAAAAGGAGATTTTCCCCAAGCGCAAAAAATTGAAGGTTTTGAAAGACTAAGAACAGTAGTTTCTAAATTTAGGCCGGATTTTGTAGTCAATACCTGCAAAATTTCTCCTCAGGATTTTCAAAGGGCAGGGGAGACAATTTTTTCTTCCTTGGGGTTGGGGGTTTTCCACGGGATGGGATTAACTCAGCATGTCAATGGCATTGAAAATATTCATTCCCTTTTAAACTTGGTGATTTTGAAAAAGGCTTTTCTTTTAACTTTAAGGGGCGAGATAAATGTTCAGGGGGTGGGGGACATGAAATGTGTTCCTTTGCCTTTTGGTGATGGTCCTTTGGAAAAAGGGAAAAATATGATTGAGGCTTTTTATTTGTCGCCGGTAAAAGCGGCTTTTATCTCCAGCTTTAATCCTGCTTGCTCCTTGCCTGATTTACGCCGGCTTTGGAAAAATTTTTCCAAAATGTTTTTGGTTTTAATTACTTCCCATTTTAGCAAGACGGCGGAATTCGCCTCGGTGATTTTGCCCTCGCCGATTTTAATCGAAAGAAGAGGAACAATTACCAATGGCGAAAGAAGGGTAAGGCTGGTGTGTCAGGTAATTCCTCCTTTGGGAGAAGCCAAGCCGGAATGGTGGATTTATAAGCATTTGGCAAAAATTTTGGGAAAGGAAAAGGATTTTAATTATCAAAACGAGAAAGAAATTTTTCAAGAAATTATAAGGACTATTCCCGATTATCAAAATTTATCTTCGGAGGAAATTTTTGCCGGCAAAGACGGTTGGCCGGAAAAAAAAGAAAAATTTGTTAGATTTTTCCCTGAAGACTGGGAAGGATTGGACGACCCAAGAAGCGAAAAATATCCCTTTTTACTGACCACCTTCCGCCAGCAAAATTTATTTTTAACCTCGGAGGAAATTGAAAATGCCGAAAGTCTAAAAAAACTGGGAAACTTTAGTGGCTTTTATCTTTCCCCAAAAGATGCCCAAAAAATGGGGATTAAAGACGGTCAGAAAATAAAAGTAGAAAGCGTGGTTGGGGATTTAGTTGGTCCGGTAAAAATTGAGGGGGCAATTCCCCAAGGGATTGTTGCTGCCTCGTTTCATGACCAAGAATTTCTGGTTAATACTCTTTTTCCCTTGGAATTTGACGAGGAAACTTTTACTCCCAATTTCAAAGCCACCGCCGTAAGGGTGTCTCCTGTTTAGTTTCTCCTTTTTTTCGGTTGCGTGAAAATGTTTCCGAGTGCTAAAATCCCGAGTAAAAAAATTGTTCAAAAAGTAAATTTGTGGCTTTTATTGTTTAAAAATTTACCTGATTTGCCCTAATTTTATAAGGAATGCTTTTAAGGTTTCCGCGTCGGTACCTGCTTTATCTGCTATTTCAGAAAGTTCTTCATCGGTTAAATTGCCTAAAACTTCCCGTGCTATTTCCCCTGTCGTTTCAGGATTACTACACATCGATATTACTGCTCTCATCAGTTCTTTTACCGTTGTTACTCCCGCTTGGGGGTTCTCTCTTTCTTTGCTGCTCATTTTTCCTCCTTTCTGGGCAGAAGTTTGGTTTAATTATAAATCTTTTTAACGGCCGTGTCAAATTTTTGTTCTGGTCCACTACATCCCGTACACTTTCCTCCTTTCTTTTGTTGATTAAGCTGATAATACTCCAAAGGAGTTAAATAGTTAAGAGATTGATGTGGCCGGTAGGTATTGTACCGGCCAGTC
>Ga0272448_1003408_pt1 | contig 18982 bp, 27 predicted proteins | sample YNPCB0191_FD_202220 | JGI IMG/M metagenome (GOLD analysis project Ga0272448, IMG submission 202220) | Hot spring sediment microbial communities from Yellowstone National Park, WY, United States - YNP-CB-019-1 | ecosystem: Environmental > Aquatic > Thermal springs > Hot (42-90C) > Sediment... | reverse complement strand
CCCTGAAACCGGTGTAGTTGATGACATAGCCGTATCAGCGGACCTGACAGTGACCTTTCACAGTATGAAGGATGGCCTTAAGCTTGCGGACCCTGCAGTTACAGGGGAGATCGTGGTGAGGGATATAGGCATACCCCCCGCTGCAGAGATATTCATGGGCCCTGGTGATCTCCTGAGGATACCCTCGAGGAGTCCTGGAAGTCATAAGGGTGAAAATGGAAGGGTTCTTATTATCGGAGGGAGCAGGCAGTACTCGGGGGCACCGGCAATAGCAGCAAAGGCCGCCCTGAGGGCGGGAGCCGATATTGTAATGGTGGCAGCTCCAGGGAGTGCCGCCAGGGCCATCAGGTCACTCTCACCTGACCTGATAGTCAGGGAACTTGATGGGGGATACATTGGAATGGAGTCCCTAGATGAAATCCTTGAACTTGCAGAAAATTCTGATTCAGTTCTTATGGGCTGTGGTGCGGGCAGGGAGACGTCAACGGCCAGGACATTCATGAGGATCATGGAGGACCTCCATGAAATGGAAAAACCCCTTGTACTCGATGCAGATGCACTCAGGCTCCTTGATTACTCGGATGTCAGTGAATACAGGGAACTGACGGTGACACCCCACATGGCTGAGTTCAGCAGCTTCTTTAAGCTGAAATCCATGATATTTAATGATTTCAGGGAACGTGTATCTGCATTCCAGTCAATCTCATCGAGGATAACAGGGACTGTGCTGCTTAAGGGAAAGATTGACATGATATTCCAGGGGGAGAGGTTACGTCTTAACAAAACAGGGTGCCCTGGAATGACCGTTGGGGGTACAGGAGACGCTCTGGCTGGTTTAACAGCTGGTTTGCGCGCGCTGGGCCTATCATCCTTTGATTCCGCTTCACTGGCAGCCTTCATCAACGGGATGGCCGGGGAACTGGCGATGGAGAGGTATGGTAATGGCTTCACCGCATCTGATATGGTTGATATGATCCCCCCTGTTATGGATCCTGGTTTTTATGGGTTCTGAAGCGTCCCTCGTGATGTGCGGGTCCATGACCTAAAATTTAAAAAATTAGTGGTTATGACTGGTTATACCAGTCCAATTATACTGCCTATGAGAAGGATACCGACCCCGGTTATACCTCCGAAGCCCGCCACAAGGACCGTAAGGGGATTTATGGGGATGTTTATGAAGGGCAGTATGTTCACGGCAAGCAGAAGGATGATGCCGGCCACCATGTTCCCTGCAACCGTGAGGATCCTCTTACCAAGACCCATGAGTATCCGCAGGGATGCCAGGCCCCCCGCAACTATGAAAGTGGCGATTACAATGAGTATGAGGAATGGGAGACCTTCCATCAGTTCTCCTTCCTGCACACCCTGCTGTATATCGCAGCCTGGAGGGCATAGTTTTTGACCATCCCGGTCATCTCCCTCTGATCGAGGGTTTTATCCTCAAATGAGACTATCTCCTCACTGTACAGGCTGTAGGGTGACTCCCTTCCAGTGACGCGCATGCTTCCCCTGTGGAGCTTAACCCTGACTGTTCCAGTGACACGCCTCTGCATGTGGTTTACTGCCATGTCAAGGTCCTCACGCAGGGGGTCATGCCACAGTCCACTGTACACAAGTTCAGCATAGGTGCTGCTTATCATGTCAGCAAACCTGAGCTCGCTCCTTGTGAGTGTGAGCTGCTCCAGGCTCCTGTGGGCCTCCAGTAACAGGAAGGCTGCGGGCGTCTCATAGACTTCCCTGCTCTTCATACCTATTATACGGTCCTCCATTATGTCAACCCTACCGATACCGTGTTTTCCTGCCACTTCATTTGCAAGGCCTATGAGTTCAAGGGGCTCCATTTCCTCACCATTCAATGAAACAGGGACCCCCCCACGGAAACCGATTTCAATGACCTCTGGATCCTCAGGGGTCTCGTGGATGGGTTTTGTCCATTCAAAGGCATCCTCAGGGGGCTCAACCATGGGGTCCTCCAGGATGTCCCCCTCTATTGCACGTCCCCAGAGGTTCTCATCTATACTGTAAAGCTTGTCTGAGGGGAGCGGTATCCCACAGGACCTGGCATACTCCATCTCCTCTGTCCTTGTGAGGTTGAGGTCCCTTATGGGGGCTATGACATCCAGGTCCGTCGTTGACCTTATAACAGCCTCGAAACGGAACTGGTCGTTACCCTTACCGGTGCATCCATGGGCTATGGCAGATGCTCCCTCCTTCTCGGCCACTTCAACTATCTTTTTAGCTATAAGGGGCCTTGCAAGGGCTGTGCTGAGGGGGTAACCCTCGTAAACTGCATTGGCCTTTATGGCTGGAAATATGTAGTCCTCTGCGAACTCACGCCGTGCATCTACTGTGTAGTGTTTGTAGTTTCCGAGTTTCTCGGCAACCATCGCAGGTCTTTCAATTTCATCCCGTGGCTGACCGACATCCACACAGGCAGTTATGACTTCCATGTTATACCTTTCCTCGAGGAGTTTGATACATACTGATGTGTCAAGGCCTCCACTGAAAGCAAGAACCACTTTATCCACAGCAATCACCTTCAACTAATAAATGGAATCATCCGGATACTCATGTTTTTATTTACAACATTATAGATATTAAATGCGGGTAGTTATAAGTATATGTCCATTGCTGACTGATAACCCGCCCACGCGGCACTGGTGATCTAGTCATAATGTCCCGTGCTGGTGCTGGATTATGGGGATTTATCCAGAAGTGAGCCAGCAATGAATCATGGTGACCCTGATGTTTGTAAGTGAGGATTCAGTTGAGGTTTCACTGATACATGATGGTTCGGGAGGGGATATTACCAGGAACCCTGCACTGAAGCCATACATACGTGAGGGGTATCCTCTGGCCATTGCAGAATATTCCCTGAAGGGGACTGTGATGCTTTCCCTGGGTTCTGGAAGACCATCGGTCATGGTAGTGGCGGGTGTCCATGGAAACGAGATACCCCCACAGTTAGCGGCCATGTGCCTTGTTGAGTCCCTTGCAGCATCTGATCCCACTGGAACGGTTCATGTTATACCCATCGCTGCCCCATGGGCCACCATGAGGAACATTCGCTGGTGCAGGGGCCGTGACCTTAACCGTTCAGCCGGTGTACCCGGGTCAGTTACAAATGCCATATTCAGGAGGGCACTTGAACTGGGGGTTGATGCCCTGGCGGACTTTCATTCAACTGCACCGGGAAGCAAACCAGGTGTTGAGGGTGTTTTCTGCTCAGAGGAACCTGAACCAGAAAGTGTTGAGATAGCACGCTACATAACCTCAAGGACATCATCCAGGGTCCTGTGCTATGGAAGGGCATCCTCCAGTTACATGGGCGCCCTGGAGGATGAATGCAACCTTGCAGGCATACCCTCTGTCACATGTGAGGTTGTGTCTGAGAACGGAACAGCCCGGAAGGGCAGTTATGAGAGGTCCCTCCTCCAGATGAGGCTATTCCTGGAGTACATGGGCATCCTTTTGGAGGCGCCTTAATGTCTTTGAGGCTAATTTCTGTGGGTCGCTGCATCGGCTCTGGTCATCAGGAGGGCTGTCAATGTCTTTTAGGCTGAATTTCGGGGATTTATGGGTTTTGAAGCTGCATTCTGACATGTTGAGATTAAATGATGTCTGGAGGTTTTTGATTGTCCTCTTATAGGAAGCATGCTCTTCTTTCAATCATAATGGCCATTCCAGTATTTCCGGCGGTTTTCCCGGTTGCCCTGGCGTTTATAGGGGCCATGATACCTGATATGGACCATGAGGTTAACTCTGGCAGTGTTTCAACCATATTCCTCCTTGGACTCGTGATATTCCTCGTGTTCTACATCATGGGGCTTCCATACCTTGCTGGAATAGCCCTGATGGACCTGGCCCTGATATTTTACCTTTCCAGGCACAGGGGCTTCACGCATTCTCTTATCGGTGCTTTTATACTTTCAGCATGTTTAACGGTTTTTGTACTGTCATCCTTCTTCCTTTTGAGGTCACTTGGTCTTGATGGGAGGGCATCCCTTGTGGTTATCCTAACGGGCCTTGGATTCATAATTCTAAACAGGGTCCTGGTCCTGCCCTTTGTGCTGGTGACACTGCTGGGGGTTTTCCTCACGGATTTTCCTCTCATGAACTTGTATACAATAATGGGGCCCCTGCTTCTCGGCTTCATAAGTCATGATGTACTTGACTCCTTCACACCTTCAGGGGTTCGCTTCATGAGGCCCATATCCGGCAGGACATTCCGCAGGGGCTTCGGGGTCATGGTCCTTGTTCTATGGGCAATACTGGCGGTTTATTCTCTTTCAGGCCTTTTATGAAGGTTCATGGGTTATTGCACTGCCTTCTTCATCCTTCAGGTCTTTAATCATATGATCACCTATTTTATTACGATTTATATAGAAAACTTTATATTATCATAAATAATCATGTTAATTATTGGCACTAAAGAGAAGGGAGCTATAAAATGTTTATCACGAGGATTCTGTACGGCATCGCCTACTTCCTGGTCCTTATATATGAAATACTCAAGGCAACAGTTGATGTGGCAGCGAGAACCCTGAATGGAAACGTAAAGCCTGTAATAGTTGAGATAGAGACAGAGCTCACAAGGCCGGTGTCCCAGACAATACTTGCAAACAGCATAACACTTACACCTGGAACCCTTTCAATCGACCTGGATTCTGAAAACAGAATCCTGAAGGTTGCAACCATCTATCCAAGGAAAAGGGAGGACATAGTACCATTTGAGCCCTACATAAAGGGGATGCTCGAATAGGGGGGTCATGATGGATATACTGATAATCGCTGAGTACACTCTTCTCGCAGCCCTGGCAGTGTTCAGCATTGCGGCTGTGAGGATAGCAACACGCAGAAGCATAGGGATGGGTCTTGTGGGGATATCCGGGTTGAGCATAGCCATTGCAACCATACTCATACTCATAAACAGGATGTATGGCATCGGCTTCTGCCGTGACATAGCCTACGCCCTGGTACTTCTTGGGCCTGTCGGCACAATAGCATTTGCAAGGGTTCTGAGGGGTTGATAGAATGTATCTTGTAATCCTGAGATCAGCGGTCCTCTTCATATCATCCATACTCGTGATACTCGCAGCCCTGGGGATACTCAGGTTCAGGGATGACGTCAAGCGTGTCCTGTATGCCCGGATTCATATCCTGGGGATAGCTGACGTGGCATGCATACTCGCCCTTCTTGCACTTGGCGAGCCACTCCTGGCAGCCACTTACTTCATACTGGCGCCCTTCGTGTCCCATGCAATAGCCAACGCCCACCACTATGGGGAGGGAGATTAGATGATTGAGTACGTGATAATGATCATAGCAATACTCGGAGCGGTAGTGGCCCTTGTCCAGAGGGACCTCCTCAAGGCAGCCATACTTACAGGGGTCCCGGGGGCAGCAATAGCCGCCCTATACCAGTTACTCCTTGCACCGGACGTTGCCCTGACACAGGCCATAGTCGGGTCAGCGATAATACCGGTATTCTTTGCCCTTGCAGCCTACAGGACAATGAGAATGGAGGAAGAATGATGATATCCCTACAGCTTGCATCACTTCTGACGGCAGGAAGCCTCATGGTCATAGGTGCCGTTGCGGTAATCTTCATAGACAACCTCATAAAGAAGGTTATAGCCCTCTCCTTCATAGGCGACGGTGTTAACCTCTTCCTTGTGACCCTCGGATATAAACCAGGGGGTATAGTCTACATATACCTTCCAGGGATGTCGGGGTCATGGTTTGCCCAGAACGCAGCCTACCCCCTCCCCTTTGCGCTGGTGCTCACCAGCATCGTCATAGGGGCCAGCACCCTGGCTGTCATGCTCGGAATAATAATTGTACTCTACCATAAACACGGCACCATCAGTGCATCGAAGGTGCTTGAAGAGTGATAAAATGAGGAATCTAACAGGTGAGGAACTATGAATCCACTCATACCGGTCATGGTGGTTTTACCGATTCTATGCGCACTCCTCCTGAACCTCCTGCATGGAAGGGACAGGACCGTAAAGGCGCTGGCAGTTGCTGTCGCGGTCCTTCTTCCAGTAATACCCCTACTTGCAGGATACGGTGTCCACTACTTTGGAGGATACGCGCCCCTATCTGAGAATTCAACAATCGCAGCCGGTCTGCCGGGCTCAATAAAATCGTCCTATCTATACTCATTCCACCCGGCGATAACCTACGTATTTGGAAGTGCCCAGAGGATATTTCTCGTGATACTCTCAGTGGTGACATTCCTGGCGGTTCTAACTTCACTCAATGAGGTCAGAAGGCCATCAGGTGTCTATGCATTCCTCATGTTCATGGGGACCGCCGCTGTCACAGCAATAGTCCTCACGGATGACATATTCAACCTTTATGTCTTCTTTGAGATAGCGGCCCTGGCACAGGTGGGTGTGGTCCTCTGTTCGGGTGTGGAGCGTAATTATGAAACAGCCCTCAAGTACATGATGATAGGAGGGGTTGCGGCGCCCATGCTCCTTCTGGGCGTGGCCATCCTCCTGGCTCTGACAGGTAACGTGAACATATCTGATATCGTGTACTCAATGAGGAGCGGCCTCGTTAACCCGGGAAGTCCACTCTTCCTCCTGGCATCAGCACTGCTCATCTTCGGGTGGCTCTACGGGACAGGATTGCCACCATTCCACACAATAAAATCTGCCATCTACAGCAAGGCCCTACCCCATGGATCAGCACTCCTCCAGGCCTTCTCTGTATTCACATTCACGGCCCTGGCCATCGTGATACTCAGGATGTTCTACCATGTCCCCCTCGTCAGGTGGGTGATGGTGTTCTTCTCCCTGGCAGGGATGGTCCTGGGTATAAGCATGGCACTCATGCAGACTGATCTGAGGAGGATGATCGGGTTCCTTGCAGTCGGGGAACTGGGGTACATAGGGATAGGCTTTGGTCTTGGAACAGCCGCCAGCATATCAGCTGGACTATTCCAGGCAGTTAACGAGGCCCTGATAACGGCATGCATCTTCCTGGGCTTTGGAACCATATTCTACATGACTGGTAAAACAGACCCCGAGGATATTGGTGGCCTAATGGCATACAAACCTGGCCTCGCAGGCCTTGTGATGCTTTCAGGGTTCATAATGGCGGGGGTGCCACCCTTCAATGTATTCCAGAGCAAACTCCGCCTGATCCAGGCAGCGATTCAGGCAGGGGTCCCTGAACTTGGCATCCTCATGATACTACTCAGCATAGTAACCTTCATGACCTTCATGAGGGCCTTCTATTCGGTTTACCTCAAACCGGAGCCCAAGGGAATGGAACTTGAATCCAGGTCCGTGCCCAGGTCAACGGTCTTCTCAATGGTGGTGCTCATCATAATCTGCACCGTCCTTGGAATCGCACCATGGCTTGCAACCTCACACTTCACGGCACTCATACAGGGTCTTATAATATGAGAGGGGATGGAATGAACTTCTATGATGAGATAATCAACAGGATAAGGAAGGTTACAGGAGAGAGAGGGGAAGGTGAGAGCAACATCTCAGTTTCAGCCGCCCTCACAGCCGAGATAACATTCATATCAGCGGTCCTAATAGCCGCGGTGATGCTCAGAAAGCTGAACTTCATCCTCATGGTCATCGCGGTTCTCTTACTTGCAGCGGTTCTGCTGACATCCTTTCCGTTGTCGGCGAGGCTCAGGACAGAGCAGGGGGACGGTTTCAGTACAATGATATTCTACGTCCTCCTGACACTTGGGATACTGGTATCCATATTCTACTGGGGTGGTGCCGGTGTCTGAATCACTCAGGGGCCTCATGGCCACAGTGGCACTTGGACTATTCGGAGTGACACTATTCGATGCCATAATAGACCTCAGCAACATGATAAACCCTGGTATAAGCATCATATACAACTACCTGGGGACCAAGATAGCCCCTAACATGGTTACCGTTGTTGTGTTTGACTGGAGGGCCTACGATACCCTTGGCGAGGCCCTCATACTCGTAACAGCGGTACTGGTAACCCTTCTTGTCTTTGGAAGGGGTAAGGTTCAGATGGGGAGTTCAGATAAGGGAGGGAAGGACAGATGAGTACCATACTTAAAATATTCGCATTCCCTGCAGCCATATTCATAATGTGTCTCGGGATCCTCACAGTACTTGGAGGACACATAACGCCCGGTGGAGGATTTCAGGGCGGTGCCATGGTTGCAGCAGGGTTCATATTCTGTGCAGTGGTCTATGGGATTGAAAGGAGCCCCTTCCAGTTTTCCCATGAATTCATGTCTGCAATGGAGAGCATAGGCGCCCTTGGATACGTTGGTCTTGGACTCTGCGGCCTCTTATTCTCAGGCTTCTTTCTCTACAACCTGGGAGTTGACCTTTATGGAGTATCTCAGGCCGTCAGCGGATTCTTCAACTATCCTGACCCCACAAATGCAGGTATAATACCCTACCTTAACATCCTGGTTGGCCTGAAGGTCATGGTGGGTCTCAGTGCAATTGTCATAACCTTCATGGAGTTCAGGGGTGAAGAGGTCACTGAATAGAGGGGAGTTGAGAAATGTTTGCAGGACCAATAATCTTTGGATTTATACTGGGATTCATACTCGGAAGCAGGATAAGGGATGACATTTTCCCGCCGTCATCCTACCTTGTGGTGATCCTTGCACTCATCATCGTGGCCTGGAACCTCGGTCCATTTCCTTACTACACGGACCTACCAGTCGCCACGGGATTTGTGGCTGCTGCAGCAGGTATAATGGCAGGCAGGATCCTACTTGGACGCTGATAATCTCATGGGGTTATGATCATGTTCATATCAACAGGAAAATGTGAGGGACTCGGGGAATGTGTTAAGGCATGCCCGACGGAAGCCATAAGGATGATTGATGGGAGGGCCTTCAGCTGCATAACCTGTGGCGCCTGCATGGAGGCCTGCCCCAACAAGGCAATACGCAGGAACAGGTACGGTGGATACGTGGTTGACAGGGCCAAGTGCAATGCCTGTGGTGTATGTGAGATGACCTGCCCTGTTAACAGTATAAAAATAGAGGATGGTGTTGTTAAGGGCATATGTGCAAGGTGCGGCCTCTGTGTGGATGCATGTCCACTAGGTGCAAGGGTGGATGCCTTTGACCTCATAGAGGACAGACAGCTTCGATTCCTTGAATCACTGAATCTTGCAGTTAAACCGCCGGTTAAGAGGACTCCAAGGAGTTCTGAGGCCACCAGGGTCAATGTGGTCACCGACACAGAGAAATGCACCCTCTGCAGGAGGTGTCAGTACTACTGCCCCACAGGTGCCATTATTGTTGATACTGAGGATGGGGTATGCACCGAGTGCCGTGTCTGTGAGGATGTCTGCCCGGTTGGTGCCATAGAGGACCTCGAAATCGACCCTGAAAAATGCACCCTCTGCCTCAAATGCATGAGGGAATGCCCCAGCAATGCAATATACATTGACGACTTCAAGGTGAAAATAAGGAGGTCAGAGGCGAGGGGTGAGGGCAGCATAGTGTCCTGTCTCAACTGCGGCCTCTGTGTGGAGTCCTGCGAGAAGGGCGCCCTGAGGATGGTTGATGGCAGATTAAGATATGACCCAACACTCTGCAGGGACTGTGATGAGACACCATGCATTGATGCATGCCCTGTGGGCACACTACGGATGGTTGATGGGGAGCTCAGGGGCTACTGTGTTTCATGCGGCCGGTGCGTTAAGGCCTGTGATGTTAGCGAGGCAAGGAGCTTCCAGACTGTCAGATGGGACGGATCGGTCTCAGAGGACTGCATATCCTGCGGGATCTGCTCCGAGATATGCCCAGTGGATGCCATAACCCTGAAAAGGGGATCCATAGAGGTGGATACCGACAGATGCATACTGTGTGAGAAGTGTGGTATACACTGCCCTGTGGATGCAATACCAAGAACGACCATGAAGAAGAGGAGTATAAAGGGCGGATTCACCCTCATCGACCAGAGGCTGTGCATAGGGTGCGGTCTCTGCCTGGATGTGTGTCCCGAGGATGCCATATCAAGGGATGAAAGCGGATTGATGTTTGTTGATGATGATAGGTGCATACACTGCGGTGCATGCTCCAACATATGCCCTGCAAGGGCAGTGATATTTGAGAGGGAATTTGCATCAGATTAATGGATGGTGGATCATGTGAAGAATCTTCTAAGGATAATGCTGGAGGGAGCCTACACCAACCTCAAGAGGATATTCCTTGCAGCGGACCGTGTAACGGATATGGAACTGCGAAGGAGGATCCTTGAGGGGCGGGTGGAACCTGAACCCAAGGTCGCCGAGGTCTCATGCATAGGCTGCGCCGGGTGCTCCAATGCCTGCCCCACAGGTGCCATTGAGATGAGGGACCTGGATGACCCCGTTGAGATAATCGAGGGTCTCGTGAAGAAACAGGTACCGGTACTGAACAGCGAAAAATGCGTGCACTGTTACTACTGCCACGACTTCTGCCCGCTCTACGCACTCTTCGGCGAAGCAGGGACCATACACCCCAACGATGTGGGGGATGTCGATTTCGATGCTGGAAGGGTGCTCCAGAAACCCGTTAAGATATCAGAGGATAAACTAAGATTCATATCCCATTTCCTGGCTGATAAGAGCGTTATGAAGACAGAAACCCTTGCAGAGACCGCAAGGAGGATCAGGTGATTTAAAATGGGTCTTAAATCTTTTTCAAGGGCAAGGGCAGTACATGCAATGCTCGTATACACAGGTGGATGCAATGGCTGCGACATAGAGATAGTAAACGCAGTCTTCTCACCAAAATATGATGCTGAACAGTACAAGATATTCCTCACATGGAACCCAAGGGAGGCCGATGTCCTCATAGTAACGGGGCCCGTGACAAAGCAGAACGAGGAACCACTGAAGGTCATATATAATGCAATACCCGAACCAAAGGCGGTTATAGCTGCAGGGGCATGCGCACTCATGGGTGGCGTCTACAAGAACATACACGGGGACATACCATCTGAGGAGATCTGCGGCCCTGTTGACCAGGTCATACCAGTTGATGCCAGGGTTCCGGGCTGTGCGGTGAGACCAGAGGACGTCCTCGCAGCCGCAGTCGCAGCACTTCCAAAACTGCTGGAGGCGGATTGAACAGATTCAGGTGCTTACAATGGATGGAAAACAGGAGATAATAGAGACAGAAATAGCAATGGGGCCCGTGCATTCAGCAGCCATAGAGCCCTACCGTGTAAGGCTCTTCGTTGAGGACGAGATAGTGAGGGACGCTGAGATAACTGTTGGCGTGAACCACAGGGGGATTGAGAGGATAATGGAGGGTCTCCCGGTTGAAAAGGCCAACAGCCTCACCGAGAAGGTCTGCGGTATCTGTTCAGGCGTCCACCTCTGGAACTCGGTCCTGGTCGCTGAGAAGGGCCTCGGCGTGGAGATACCTGAGAGGGCATCCTACATAAGGATCATCGTCGGTGAACTTGAAAGGATCCACAGCCACCTCCTATACCTGGCCCATGGAAACGAGGTCCTGGGCCATGAAACCTTCTCCATGAGACTATTCTACATAAGGGAGACGGTAATGGAGCTTCTAAGGCTAATAGGAGGTAACAGGGTACAGTACGGCGTCCCGATAATAGGAGGGATAAGGCCCAGGGCAGACCTTGATGAGATGAAGATACAGAGGATAGGGGAGGGCATTGATCTCATCGAGGAGAAGTTGGAGGCCTTCGCAGAGAGGTTCACCTCCGACCCCATGATAATGTCCCGTATAACAGGGGTATGCCCCATAAGCAGAAAGGATGCACTGAGGTTACATGTCACAGGACCAACTCTGAGGGCAACCGGTGTGGACCTTGACGTGAGGCGTGAGATGCCATGCTACGACCCCTTCGAATTTGAGGTTATAACACAGGATGGTGGTGATGTAAGGGCAAACCTCCTCATGCGTGTACTTGAAATATTTGAATCAGTGAAGATCATAAGACAGGCCCTCAGGGATTTACCAGAGGGTAAGGTCGTTGACAGGAGCTGGGAGATGCAGGACACAGGCATCGTCAAGAGCTACGTGGAGGCGCCCCGTGGCAGACTCTACCACTCCTATGCAATAGAGGATGGAAGGGTCAGGGGTTCGATTATAAGGACTCCATCCATGTCAAACATAGGGGCAATGCAGTATGCATGTATAGGTCACCACATCACAGACGCCCAGCTGGGCATAGTCCAGTGTGACCCCTGCTTCACATGTACAGACAGGGCCATAGAGATTGTAGATATGTCTGATAATCCTCGCAGGTGATTTAATGGATCCATCATACTCAGCTGTAACGGTTTTGGGAACACTAATCCTGGGATTGCTTGTTAGCCTCTGGCTCCCTGGTATTGAAAGGAAATTTGTGCATGCAAGGATACAGCAGAGGATAGGGCCACCTCTCTCAAGCCCGGGTCTGATGGCAGCCCTCAAGTTCTTCTATAAGAAGACAGTCAGGCCATCCTCACCCCTTCCAGGGCTCTACAATTCACTTCCAATTATGGGGTTCATATCAGCCCTCCTCATACTGCTATTCCTAATACCGCCAATGTACTCCATAGGGGCCCTGGCAAGCCTTGTTGCCATCGTCGGATTCCTGAAGATAGAGGAGGTCATATATGTATTCATGGGTTCCCTCTCAAGGTCCGTGATGTCAATGGGGATGCCCTTTCCTGACCTTGCAAGGGGAGCGAAATACCCTGACGTTAATAGGTACTTCCTTGAGGATCTGAGCTCCATGAGGGCCTTCCGTTTGATAGCCTTCGGCTCCTTCCCCATCTACCTTGCAATCTTTGTGCCGGCTGTGTTGTCCGGGAGCATCTTCCTGAAGGACATCGTGGCCTATCAGGCGGTCCATGGACCCGTCATCTTTACCATGGCCGGTGTGATAGGGGCCGTTGTCTTCTTCATAGGATACATGATACTCCTCAACGAGTACCCCTTCGCAATCCTAAAGACAAAGGCTGATGTGATAGAGGGGCCATACATGGAGTACGCCGCACGTTACCGGGCCTTTGTCTACATAACCCGGGGATTCCTCATGTTCACCCTGGGATGCCTGTTCTCGGTCCTCTTCCTGGGAGTGCCACCTGACATACTCAGCTGGGGCATACTGGTTAACATTGCAGTGGCAGCGGTATTACCTGTTCTGATGGCCATATTCAGCGCCTTTGCACCGGTATTCACATTCAAGCAGTTCTACCCTGTAACGGTGGCGGCTTCAGTGCTCGGGGTCCTGGCACTGGTCACAGCATTCGTCTGAAGGTGATAGTATGAAGATGGTTATAAGACCAAGGCACATGATAAGCCTCGGAGGGTACATAGTTGAACTTGAGTTCCCCTACCGTAACCTCATAGTTGTAAACCCCACCGATGAGCACATAAAGATAGAGGTCCCTGTATTCAATGAGGAATGGATAGAGGAGCACCGCAAGCTTGGACTTAAAATAGTGCCAGTGGGGGATGATGATAACTACCTGAGCCTCTGGAGGAAGGAGAAAGCCCTCCTTGAGGTATCAGATTGACCAGTGATTTTATGAGTTCAGTGGCTCTTAGTATAAAGACAGTTGAGAGGCCCGGGGTTCTGAGTGAGATAACCGGCATGATAGCATCAAGGAATATAAACATCACCTACGCCCACCTCTACGTTGAAAGGGATGGTCATGGCGCAATATACATGGAACTTGAGGATATAGATGACCGGGAGTCCCTCATTGATGAGTTGAAATCCTCCAGCACGGTACTGGATGTGAAGATACACAGGTCACTTGAGGAGATCTATGGTAAGAGGATAATTATAATTGGTGGGGGAGCCCAGGTGTCCCAGGTTGCAATGGGTGCCATCAGTGAGGCCGACCGGCACAACATCAGGGGTGAACGCATAAGCATCGACACCATACCCCTTGTGGGGGAGGAGGAGCTTGCAGAGGCTGTGAGGGCTGTTGGGAGACTCCCGAGGGTGGCGGCGCTGGTACTTGCAGGGTCCCTCATGGGTGGTGAAATCACGAGGGCCGTTGAGATGGTTAAGAGGGAACATGATATTACGGTTATAAGCCTCAACATGCCAGGGAGCGTCACCGATGTGGCTGACCTCGTTGTAACGGACCCCATACAGGCAGGGGTGATGAGTGTCATGGCGGTGGCTGATACCGCTGTTTTCAGCATTGAAAAGGTAAGGGGTAAAAAATTTTAGAAAAAGATGTTCAACTCATCTCAATTGCACGTATGAGTTTGCTAGCAGCGTTTTTAAGTTCTGGGTCCTTTATGTCCCCGCTTTCCCTTATTTTGAGGGCAAGTTCCAGAACCTTTGAGACGTCTGATGGCTTCAGGTTCTCTGCCATCTCAAGGTAGGTCTGGTCCTCCTCGGGTATCTCCTCCTTCTTCTTCTCAGCAAGTTCCAGGAGAACACGGCAGCTGCTCATAATATCTGGACTGTCCAGGTCTTCACACTTTTTAAGAAGTTCCTCCTTCATAACATCACCATATCTATTATGTTGAAACAATTATTTAAACTCTGGGAAATTATCTCAAAAAATTCATGATATGTAGGATAATCCTGTGGCTGATACCTGTTATGGTGTAATTCGTTTATTGTTTAATTCTGTGGCTGATATCTTTCACTACTTCATTGAGTCAGCATGGCCCCTCCCTTGCGCAGACCTCTGCAAGGCTGCAACCGGCACACCTTGAGGGATTCACATCCACTGATGGTACCTCTCCATCATCGGTTATCCTCCTTATCTCGTCAAGCACATCAAAGAGGTACTCCCTCCTCCGGTAGTCTATCACAACCGGCCGCCTTTCTGCCGGTAGCATATAGTCTAGGAAGGCTACCATGACCTCTGTTTCAAATTCCCTCTCAACCAGGATTGCATGGGCCGTTATTTCAAGGCTGTCAGAGGGCCATACTCCACTTGCAGGAGGCAGTGATGTCCTGAACTTCAGGGGATAGTATGATCCGCCACTTATCTCCATGCTGACACGGCCATGCAGCTCAATTGATGGGTCATATATGGGGTAGTCCCTGATGAGGGGAGGGAAGATGAGGGAGGCAGCCCTGTCGCACTGGCCCCTTAGGAGGGCCATGGACCTTCCTATGCGCAGTGCCATGGCCCTCACCTCAAAGAGCATTGGTTCAGCTATAGGATCCCGTTCATCTTCATCAAGGTCCCCCAGGATCCTCTCAAGATCCTTCATCAGCATTGCTTCCAGTTCCTCCACCCCAACATCATCTTCCAGTTTCCGTGTCCTGCTCTCTGCAGCCGCCCGGAAGTCGAGGTAGACCTTCCTGAGGTTTACTGCATAAGGTTTCATGGGTTCCCTCACCCCGAGGACCTCCCTGAGGTACAGCTTGATGGGGCAGAACATGAATTCTGATATCATGGATACTGCAACCGACATCCAACCACCATGACACTTTATAATATTTATTAATATTAAAGTATTACTATCACTTAAAAAATATGGGATTTAGAGCATCCTGAGGCGCAGGGGTTCACCCATCACCCACTGGATATCTGATATCTCAGACAGCGCCTCCTGCACATCCCCCTCTGCTGCCTCATGGGTTACGATGTATATGGGCACAGTCTCGCCCTCATGGGCACCCTTCTGGGTCACAGATTCTATGCTTATACCGTGTCTGCTGAAGGCTCCGGCTATCTCATGGAGAACTCCTGCCCTGTCGACGGCATCAAGCCTTATGTAGTACCTTGAGGATGTTCTGGAGAAGTCCCGAACTGACTCAACAACCCTGACACCGGGGCCTGTGGGTATCGATCCCTCAGGGTTGACTGCAATATCCATGCAATCCGCGACAACTGCACTTGCAGTCGCCCTCCTGCCAGCACCCTTACCATAGAACATGACTGGCCCTGTGAAGTCCCCTGTGATGTATATTCCGTTGAAGACACCGTTCACCGAGGAGAGGAGGTGGTCGTGGGGTACCAGCGTGGGTGTAACGCCCAGCTCCAGTTCACCATCACTGAGCCTGGCTGTTGCAAGGAGCTTCACACTGCATCCAAGCTCTTCAGCAGCATATTCAATGTCATCCCTCCGTATGCTGCTTATACCCTCAACGTGGAGTTCATTCTCTGGTACATGGACACCAAAACCAAGGAGTGTGAGTATTATTAGCTTCTGTGCGGTGTCATGGCCCTCTATGTCAAATGTGGGATCCCTTTCAGCATATCCAAGCCTCTGGGCCTCCCTCAGAACATCATCAAATTCCATGCCCTCTGAGGCCATCCTGGTCAGTATGTAATTGGCAGTACCGTTTATTATCCCATATATTGATTCTATCCTGTTGGCTGCAAGGGACTCGTTGAGGGCCCGGAGGACAGGTATACCACCGCCAACACTGGCCTCAAATGCAACCCTCACACCCTTCTCCCTGGCAGCACCCATTATTTCATCCCAGTGCCTTGCAAGGAGGGCCTTGTTGGCTGTTACGACGTGCTTACCATTCTCTATGGCCTTCAGTATGAAGCTAAGGGCGGGTTCATAGCCACCTATGAGTTCTATGACGATGTCTATTTCAGGGTCCTCGAGTATGTCATCTGCGTCGGTTGAAAGGATTCCGGGGTCTATTTCAACGCCACGGTCGCTTTCAATGTCAAGGTCAACGACCCTCCTGAGCCTCAAGTCCATTCCAGTCTTTTTCCTTATGATATCATGGTTGGTGTTGAATATTTCCACCACACCTGCCCCTATGGTTCCAAATCCTATGAGTCCTATGTTCACACAAAAACCTCCATACTTCTTTTTACTCAATTTTGAGATCCTTCAGCTTTATGAATTCATTCATGGCCTCTCTGGTTGTCCCAACAACTACCCTGTAGCCCTCTGATTTTCCCATGAACCTCTCAAGTTTACCCCTTGCAATTATGCGCTCCCCCTCCCTGGCCTGACCAGCATAGGTGTGGGTGAAGGACACCACCTCCCCTATATCAACCTCAGGGCCTTCAATCACATTAACATCATCCACAAGGTACCTTGATGGGTTGTCAAAGGCCTCAAGGGCATCCACGACTGTGCACTCAATGGTTATGCTCCCATGGGGCTCATAGGTTGTATCGCCCCAGGAACCCTCTATTTCACTCCAGTCCCTGGTTGCAAGGATGTCGAACAGGGTTCCGTCTATCATTCCCCGGTTGTTCTTGCGCATCTCATACCAGCAGAACTCCCTGAAGGATAGGGTGTCGTCAACGATCCTCTTACTGTAAACCCTCCGGAGTAGCTCTTCATCAAGGCCCATTAGGGGTGATGATGGGTCATCCTTCAGTTCACCGAAGGCATCCATGGCCAGCCGGTGGTTTTTCAGTCCATAGACAACAAAGTCAATGTCGGAGTTCTCAGGGTCATAGAGTCCTGGCAGTATGGATCCAGATACGCCCATGTACCTGTAGGGGATTCCGGTTGCATCGTGGAGTGCATCTGCTATTTTAACAGACTTCTGGAGAAGGGGATCTGATGGCGACTCCATTATATTCTCCAGACGTTTTTCAGGCCTCAGTATCTCCCCTACCTTGTTGTGGGGCACGCCCATCATCCTAACCCCAAGCTCATCATAGTGGTGAAGGTACTCTGGGTGTGCATCCGCAAGGAAACGGTATGCCACCTCCGAGCTGACCTTCGAGTATCTTGCAGAGTCCAGTGATCTTTCACCATCCATGTCGGGTATGTAACGTAAAAATGATATGATCCTCCCGGCAGGATGGAGGTATGAGGTCACAGCAAAGAAAAGGTCATCAGTGGTGTGTATGAAGTCACGGATTCTGGCTCTCATAGATAAATTAAATGCTTGATGTGACTATAAACCTTTTCATATGATAATCATAAGACTTGAACCGGGCATGGACCTAATGGAGGAGATGAGGGCAGCTGAAGAGGATGGGGTTGTGGTGACGGGTATAGGGAGCCTCCACAGGGTCAGGATACGGACGGCTGATGAATCAGACCTCATGGTCGGGGGTCCCCTTGAGATACTTTCACTGCAGGGAACCATCTCACGTGATGGGGTGCACCTCCACATTGCAGTCGCCGATTCAGAGGGCAGGGTTACAGGGGGCCACCTCAGGGGGGACTGCCCGGTGAGGACAACTGCAGAGGTCGCAGTGATCCCATATACAGGGGTGCTGCGGAGGGTGATGGACAGGAGGACCGGGTACAGGGAACTCATTGTCATTGATTGAGCCCTGAGTTTCACTCCGGATTTCCTGGAGGTTCCACAATACATGGTTCCAGAATCATCACACTGAGGTTTTTCCTAGCAGTACCCGGGGTCAACTACAGGTTTCCATCATCACCAGCCACCATAGTTTCTTATCTCCTCAACATCCGCTCCCATCACCACCCGCTGCTAACAGTCTGGGCATCCTACTTATAGGGGCAGCTCCAGAATATAATGATGGTGATGTAATGATATATGAGCACCTTGAAGATCCTCTCCTCTATGATGGGAGTCAGATAGAACCTGCATGGGCCCTCAGTGAACTGGGAATAAAGGGCTCAAGCATAATAACGTGGATAGGCCCCATGGATGTGAAGAATATAGTGGATTATGAGGATGTTGAACTTGAGATAAGGTCTGAGGAGGTCCTCCATTTCATTGTTGAGCACTTCGATGAGCAGCCATCCAGCCTGAGGCTTGCATACCACAGGCAGAGGATTCTTGTGATGCTGCTCATGGAGGAACTCATGAGAATTGGTGTGCGGACAAGGAGAGAGGGGGATGATCTCTACATAGGTTCATCAAAGCTCACGGTTTCAATAGCAACGGCCTCTGTGTCCAGCATGAAGATACACCTCGGCATCAACATCCATGAGAGGGGGACACCCGAGGATGTTGATACCATCGGACTCATGGATGAAAAGCCTAAACTTTCGGATGATGACATTAAGGCAATAGCTGAGAATGTTGCAATGGCATATATACATGAGATTGATTCCATTGAGGAAGATATAGCCAAGACAAGGATCTTTTAGGCGTATAGGGAT
>Ga0272448_1003407_pt1 | contig 18983 bp, 12 predicted proteins | sample YNPCB0191_FD_202220 | JGI IMG/M metagenome (GOLD analysis project Ga0272448, IMG submission 202220) | Hot spring sediment microbial communities from Yellowstone National Park, WY, United States - YNP-CB-019-1 | ecosystem: Environmental > Aquatic > Thermal springs > Hot (42-90C) > Sediment... | reverse complement strand
CCAGCAGTGGGGGCGTTTGGAACGGCTCGGCCAAGGCCAATACGACCGCCGCAATCAACGCCGTGCGGAGCAGGAGCACCGTCCATTCCTCCAGTCGCAAGCGGCGCTGGGTTTCGCGCAAGGCGGCCAACAGATATTCCATCGCCGCCCAAGCCGTCCGACGGTAACGCCGACGACTCCACCAATGGATCACCCACGGTGCTACGGCGGAAATCAGCCAGCCCAGCATCATTTTACCCTCCGGGTCGTCAGGAACGTGCGTAGGGCCAAATCGACCGGCTGATCCGTGTGGAGTCGGACGTATTCAATTCCATGTTCCCGACAGCCTTGCTGAAGCCGACGCAGATACCCCTGAAAATGCCGAAGATACGCTGCCCGCAAAGCCCGGCCGTCCGCCAGGACATGTCGGGCATCCTCTAACCCTTCGAAAAGCATCAGCTCCTCAAACGGGAACTCTTCCTCCGCCCGATCCAACACGTGCATCAGAATCACATCATGCCGACGGTGCCGAAAATGCGCCAACGCCCGAATTAATTCCTCCACCTGGTCGAAAAAATCGCTCAACACCAGAACCAACCCGCGTCGGGAGAACCGTTCGGCCAATTCATGGAGCACCTCGGCCATTTGGGTTTTGCCCTCCGGCTGGATGTGCTCCAGACCGCTCAGAATCTCTTTTACATGCGACGGATGGGCCCCTGGGCGGACCATGGTCCGCACCGCCTGATCGAAGGTAATCAGACCGACGCTGTCCTGCTGGGCCAAAACCAAATAGGCCAAAGCGGCCGCCAATGCCTGGACATATTCCCATTTTGTCCAAGGGGACTGGGCGCTCTGATAACTCATGCTTCGGCTGGCGTCCACCACCAGATAGCAGACAAGATTCGTCTCTTCTTCAAATTGTTTAAGATAGAACTTGTCGGTCCGGCCGAACACTTTCCAATCTAAATACCGCAGATCGTCGCCGGGGGCGTATTCTCGGTGCTCCGCAAACTCGACGGAAAATCCCCGGTAGGGACTGCGGTGCAGACCCGTCATATAGCCTTCCACGATCCGCCGGGCGCGAAGCGAGAGCCCTTTAAGCCGTGCTAATACCCGGGGATCGAAATACTTTTGTACGCCTTCCTCCATCGCCCTGGAACTCCTCTGGCGCCGGCGCTGTCTGAAGCAGCCGACGGATGATGTCGTCCTGACGTAGCCCTTCTGCCTCCGCATTGAAGTTGATAACCAACCGGTGCCGGAGTACGGGAAAGGCGGCCGCCTGGACATCTGCTATTCCTGCACAAGGCCGACCTTGTAAAGCCGCCCTCGCTTTGGCCGCCAACACAAGCGCCTGACTGGCCCTCGGTCCCGCCCCCCAACTGACATACTCCCGAATAAACTCCGGCGATCCGTCTTCCCGCGGACGCGTCAGCCGAGCAAGCTGCATCGCATACCGCATCACATACTCCGCCGCCGGCGTCCGACGCACCACCCGTTGCAAGGCGACAATCTCCGGACCCGTCAAGACCGGATGAACCTCCGCAGACAGGTCCGCCGTGGTCCGCCGCACTATCTCCAACTCCTCCTCCTCAGCCGGGTAACCCACTAAACACATCAACAAAAACCGATCCAACTGCGCCTCCGGCAATGGATAAGTCCCCTCCTGTTCAATGGGATTTTGGGTGGCCAAGACAAAGAAGGGTTCTTCCAACCGATGGCGTTTCCCGCCCACGGTGATCTGATGCTCCTGCATGGCTTCTAACAAAGCGGCCTGGGTCTTTGGCGGGGTGCGGTTGATTTCATCGGCCAAGACCACATGGGCGAAAATCGGCCCCGGTAAAAAACGAAGTTCTCGCCCGCCCGTCTGCTTGTCTTCCTGTATCACCTCAGTCCCGGTGATGTCCGAAGGCATTAAATCCGGCGTAAACTGAATCCGACTGAACCTCAAATCCAACGCCTGCGCCAGCGTCCGGACCAGCAACGTCTTCGCCAAACCGGGTACACCCACCAGTAAACAATGCCCTCCGGCAAACAACGCTACACATAACTGCTCAATGATCTCCTCTTGGCCTACAATCACCCGACCGACTTGCTCTTTGAGCGATTCATAGGCCTTGTGCAGCTTCGCAACCGCCTGAACATCGTCTTCCATCGTCATGGAACTTCTCCTCGGAATAGGCCTCTGGTCTGAATCTTGGCGTCGCTCTTTTGGGGAAAGTGATCTTTTTCTATCCTTATCCTACGGTGTTTTTTCAGCCCCCCGGCCGTTCTGGATCAAAACCTCCTTTTCGGATGGGGAACTGTTTGGGTCCGGTCGTCCTGGAGCGAAACCGATCAGCTCATTTTCCCTAGCGATGATCCATTGGTCTGCAAAGACCAACAAATTTCCTCCGCCCGCCTCCCAAGGACGCAACAAAAGTTCCCGGATCGGCTGCCCGGTCTTGGCGTCCAACAGATGGATGGAATTCCGGGTGGGCCAATAGATACGTCCCTCGGCCAAAACACCCCGTCCATACCCGAGATGCTCCGGTCCTTCCGGCCATCGGAAGACGATCTGACCCCGACGAGGACCGGAAACTGCAATTCCGTACACTCGATGCCCGGCAGCGATCAACCGGTCCTCCCAAACTCCCAATAAATAGACAACATCTTCCACTTCCGGGCCGGTCTCCCACAGCATCTGCCCTGTGGCAGCGTCGAAAGCAAAAATCGAAGGATGATCCGCCGGCGCTATATAAAGCACTCCCCGCTCATAAAGGCAAGGATTCAAATCCCTCGCCCAATGCAAACCTATCCGCTCACCCACGGGCAACGACGCCCGGGGATATAGGCTCACCCATCGTAACCGGCCGTCCGTCTTGCTCAACGCAGCCACCGCACCGAGATTCGTAAGATAGTAAATCGTATCTCCTTCTAAGGTAAGGAGTTGATGGCTGGTCTGCGGCAGGTTTCGGGCAGGCGGCTCAGCACCACATACAAATGTTCTCCACCGCAATCGCCCTGTCTCCGCATCCAAACAGGCTACATACGCCTGCACATGCGGCCCCAGTTCGCTCCGCCGCATCGCTGCATAAACCGATCGGCCGTCAGCGACCGGACTGCCCTCAAACGCCCAGTGTTTCTCCTCCGGCGCAGCCTTCCACACCAGCCGACCTTCTGCCCCAAGATCCAAACAGACTAGGTATCCGCCCGGTAAATCCGGGGAATCCGGACCCCAAGAGGTTACCGGAGAACCCATCCGGGCGTAGAGCCGATTCCCATGCACCGTCAGTGTGTTTCGGGGCGTCCCCCACATCGGTTGGGGAACCAACGCCTCTTGCGCCGAGCGGTCCAATGGATCCTGATAAATTCGACCTTGATGCCAAACAGGCGTCCCCGTCCACCGGTCCCATCCGTAAATCTCCCACAACGTGTTCACAAAAACCCAGGACCCCGCCACGACAGGAAAATACGAAAGCGGCCTCTCCGACGATTCGGCCACGGTGGGCTGAACAACAGGACCGCCTCGGACATGAGGGCAGAAGGGCAACGGGACTCGCCATCGGACCGGCCCCAACGCCGATCGGCTCGCCAATCCATTGCGAGCTGGTGTACCGGCAAAAGTCGGCCAATCTTCCGAATGCGGGTATTTCGGCCAACCAGACGCCTCGTTGAACATCTGTTCCAAGGCTTCCACCCAACGGACTTCCCGACCGGCCAGTCGGCCTCGGACTTCCGGATGCAACTGCGCCAATCGCTCCCATTCCTCCTTGGCCCGTCGGAAGGAACCTTCTAACAGGGAAGTCCATACCAACCGGGCCCGCACGGCTCCCACATCTATCCCCGGGTCCGGATACGTCAACCAGGTTGCTTCTTTTTTCTTTTCCCCCTCCTGGCCCGCAGGAATGAGCCGTTCCCAATACCACCGAGCCTCGGCATATTGCCCCGCTTCCAAGGCCATTTCGCCTAACAACCAAAGGGCCTCATCCGTCCAACTGCTTGCGAAGGCCTGTTCCACCACCTGACGGAGCAACTGCATATCCCGACGCGTTCGGCCTTCCTCATACCATTTTTGAGCCAAGCCATCGACTTGGCGACGATACACGGCCAATCCTTCCGAAGGTAACTGGGAGAACAATAAATGCCCATAATCCCGAAGAGGGATGAAACGATACGGGGTAATAGGTACTAACTTTGTACCCGCCCGATCCATCAACTCCCGAAGGCTTCGGATGGCTTCTTCCCATTGCCTTCCTGCCAACAACGCCTTGGCCCGATCCAACTCTCCCAAAACCGTCGCATCCGCACGGTCCAGAAGAACCGTCGGCGAAACTTCCGCACTGGCAGACGGATTCTCCGACTGGCCTAACCCTTCTGCTTGCCATAGCCATCCCACGATCAAGGCGACCAAAACCATCTCGGCAAACATCATCCTGGGAGTTCTCCTGGTCGGTCGGCTCAACCGCCTTGGAACCTTCTGCTAAGATAACGGAAAAACAAGCCCCACAGCCTTTATTTTTGAGAGTATAAACCGCCGGGGGCCGCAGAAAAAGGAGAACTATACAAACAAGTATCTACCCCCCCGAATCCTCCCCAACAATCGGCGGCTAAAAGGCTTCGATGCCCAAGCAGAGGTGGTCGGCCCGCAGTCGGCTATTCGCAGAAAGAGGCCCGGTTCGCTCTTGATAGGTTTTGCCTTCTACTTCTAGCCACCCTTCCGTCCGGCAGTATAAGGCGCCCTGATACCGAAAAAAGACCACCGGTTTCTCCCTCTGAGGGCAAACAATGTGGCAGTTACTCTGCCGTCCTAACAGACAGGTTTCCGCCATCAGGACTACCGCATCGGTGCGGGGTTCAGTCCGATGAGAACTGAGAAACTCTAGACGAGCTGTAGCGCTAAACGGATGCGGAACTCGAAATTTCAGATGGAGACTTAGGCCCAACTGGATTCGGCTTCCGTCCCGAAGCCAGGTCCCTTTCTGCACCTGCCGACCATCCACCCACACCTGCTGGATCGGCTCCAGAAGATAGCCTTCCCCGTCTCTACAAATTCTTGCATGGGCATGGGAGATGGCTGCCAGAATAGGCACATCCACTTCGGGCCCCCCACTGGCATGCCCTAACGATATGGTATCTTTTAGACAAATAAGATACCCTCCCACCCCATCAATCCAGAGCAAAAACCGCTCAGGTTGCCAATAGGAGGGATCGCCCATAAGCCTTCCGGAAATCCTTTGGGAACCGATTTCCCTTTAGACCCCTTCAAGGAAAACCCATAAAACTATTTTACTGGATTCTGCGTCTGCCCCTAAAGAGGTGTCTTATTCCCCAGGGATTCCTAGGCCTTCTCTGGAATCAGGCTGCCTCTTGACGCATGGGGCTTCCGACGTTTTTGCAGGAGGGACCCTAACTGTCTTTTTGGCTTGTTGCTCTAGGTTCTGAAGAAGGGGCACCGCTGTAATTTGTGTATATTGCCTAAATTTCCAAAAATACACCCCTTCCTATCCTAGACTGCCCGGGGGACTAGGGAGTTGAGTATTCTGACCCGGCAAGGGCAAAATATTCGGATACCTCTTTTAAGATATTGTCCGAAGCCGGTTTTTCCAAGGGAATTTGGTCGTGGAGTTGGGTTTCCGCCTGCACGAGTTTCGATTCCGTGTCCAATTGGATATGCAATTGCTGGATCAATTCTTTCACTTGTCCGAGTTTGCTCTCGTCAAACACGTAGTTGCTGGTGGTTTTAGCCACGTCGAGCATCTGACGTTGAGCTTCCAGATTTTCCACTTCGACCGTCAGTTGCCGACGAGCGGCTAACATCCCTTCCAGCCGCTGCCGGGCTGCTTGGAGGCTTTTCGTCCTGGCTTGGTGGATGCTCCGAAGACTGCTCAGGGTCGCTTCGGAAGTCTTATATCGCTCGAACCGGTGGGCTAAATCCGTTTTGACCTCTTCGGCCGAGTACGTGCGACTTCCATAGATGTAGCTCGACCGCCCCTGGGACAAATCCTCTTTGAGCCGAAGAATTTCCTGCTTTTCCTTTTCCAAGCTTTTCTCGGCCTCAGCGATGCGTTCTTCTAAACGTTGGATTTCCACCTCTTCTTTCGCAATCAGATGCATGTTTTTCCGGATTTCCGGAATCAGGTCTTCGATCATCCGGCGAGCCCGTTCGATCTGAAACTCGATGGGCACACTCTGCCGGACAGAGTCTTTCACATAGGCCAGACTGGTTCGCATGTAACTGGCCGTCTCCCGCCCTAACAGAAACACCACCACGGCAAACGTAATGGCCATCCCTACAAGCACTTTCCGAAGCATGGTCTTACCTCCTTTTAGGAAAGTCCGGTTTGGTTCCGGGAACCCATGGTTTGGGAAATCTCTCTAAAAATATACCAAGGGGAAATAGTGTTTCCGGCTTGACGTCAGCCGGCGGTCTTTTTCTGGAAGATGTCCGCAGAGCTTTCTTTTTCTGAATAATCCGTACAACCTTTCCTTTTCCCTATCAGGTAGTTCGCTGGCAAGAAAAAAATCTTGGGAATCTCCCAAACCATCTTTTCAAAAGGCTCGAAGCAAACTATAAGGGAAAAGGGCTTTCCGATGGGGGGCTTTCCCATGACTCTCCCGCTGGAAACTTTTATTACTAAAATTCATGATCTTCCCCAAAAGGTGGTGCTGGTCGTTAGTGGTGGTGGGAGTGGGGCCCTTTCTGCCTTGTTAGAAGTGCCTGGGGCCTCCCGGACCCTCCTGGAGGGGATTGTCCCCTATTCCGAAGAAGCGATGGTCCATTTTTTAGGGGGCCGACCTGATCAATTTTGCTCCGCTGCCACCAGCCGGGCTTTGGCTATGGTCGCCTTCCGCCGCGCCCTCCAGTATGCCCCTTCGGAAAAAAATAATGTGGCTGGGGTGGCAGCTACAGCCAGTTTGGCATCCGATCGGCCCAAACAAGGTCCCCATCGCGCCCATGTCGCTATCCAGACCCTTTCGACGACTATCACCTATTCGGTGGAACTTCAGAAAGGCGCCCGCACTCGGCAGGAAGAAGAGAATGTAGTCAGGAGCCTGGTCCTGAATGCGGTAGCGGAGGCGACCGGCCTGGACGACCGGTTGCCAGTTCCTCTTCTGCCGGAAGAAAAGATCGACTCCTCTCGCGTAGAAGCTCCTAGGGGTTGGCAAGAGATCCTCCTGGGGCGGACGCCCGCTCTGATGATCGGGCAAACGCCCAAGTCTCCGGTCTCTTCCTTGCGGGGAATCTTTTCCGGGGCGTTTAATCCCCGGCATCGTGGCCATCTCCGGATGGTCGAGGTGGCCGAGCAGGTTTATGGCCTCCATGTCGAATACGAAATCTCGCTGGAGAATATGGATAAACCTCCCTTGGACTACTACGAATTGGCGCGACGCCTAAAGCAGTTTGGTCCGGAAGAAGTGGTCTGGCTCACCCGAGCCGCCGCTTTCGTCGAAAAGGCCGATCTGTTTCCCGGCGCCACCTTCTTGGTAGGGGCCGACACAATCCGCCGCATCGCCGATCCAACATATTATGGGACCTCTGCTGCCTGCCAGGACGCCTGGCAACGCATTGCCGCCCGGGGATGCCGATTTCTAGTCTTCGGCCGAGATTTGGGCAGGGGCTTCATTCGGCTCAGCGATCTGGATTTGCCAGAAATGCTTCGGGCCATCTGTCGCGAAGTCCCCCCAGAACAATTCCGAGAGGACATCAGTTCCACCGCACTCCGCCAGACCGGTCAGTGGTAAAACAATCTCAGTAACATTTTAGCTTGACTGTATCCCCCCGGAACGATGACCACAATCTGTGGTATTCGATCCGATTCTTAGCCACTACAACTGGTAGGGGCCGGGCCGGGGAGACACAGTCAAATGAGCCGAATGGAAGATGCTCTTTTTTTCCTCTCCCCTGGCCGTCGAGAGGGTTAGGGTGAGGGGAAATCCGGAGGGCGGACGTCGCGTCCGCCTTTTTAGGCGAGCGGAAGGCCCGCACTCCCACCGGCCCCCTCACTCGGCCTGCTGCGCAGGCCGGCCTCTCGACGGCCAGGGGAGAGGCCAGTTGCTTCACTCGCCTAAAATGTTACCCAAAAGCTAAAACAGGGAATTTTCAGGGCCAGTGCCTTCAGATTACACAATGCTGCCGGAAAAGACACGCCGAAGACCTTTGGGGATTTGAAGAAGCAGTTCCCCTTGGGGACCGATCCCTTCGCAAAGGCCCTCTAGCAAAAGAAAACCGTCCGAGGATGGGTATTGACCCCCCTGATTTTCTTGCTCTCTGGGAGGTTTTTCGTCTATATGGGGGGGCAGGTTCCCCTGGCATGTGGGTGCTCCCACAGGAATCAAAACTTTTAGGGGATGCCCTTTCTGCAAACAGGCATGGTGGGCATCTTGTGCCACCTTTTCGGGGTGTTCAAGAAAGGTTTGAAATAGTTTTTCCAGATGGCCGAGTAGGTCCAGAAGGAAATCTTCTACGGAGTGGGTTTGGCCGGTTAAATCCCGCAGCGTGGTTACCCGGTGCTGAAGTTCCGGGGGGGCCTGCTGGGCGGTATTGTTCAGATTGCCCCCAATACCCACCACGACCAGACCGGAGGCGAGAATTTCGACGAGAATACCGGCCAGTTTTTTCCCTCCGGCAAATACATCATTGGGCCAGTGGAGGCCCAGAGGAATCTGCGGCAGCCGAGGCCGCACAGTCTGCACCACGGCCAAAGCAGCAGCCAGTCCGATCAGACCTGGATGAGCCTTTGCAGAGGGCATAACTGCTCCAGGAGGGGCGTTAAAAAGTTCCTGCCAGTGCTCCAGGGGGGGCAGCAGAAGCGTCATGGCCAAACTGCCTGGCCCGGTCCACCACCGGTTGGTCCCCCGGCCTCGGCCGGCCAATTGCCGATCGGCCACGATCAGGCAAGGCAGCGCCTTTCGGAGACTTTCTGCGGTGGGGTTCTCATGGCCTCGAAGCGGTTCCTCCCCGAGAGCGATCCGGCGGGCACGGTTATTGGTCGAGTCGATCTGGGGATGATACTCCACATAGGATACAAAAGTGCGTTCCACAAGATTTTGGAGTGCGATGAGATTCATTGCTACTTGGTCCAAAGGTGCCAACCGATCCGGTGGCAATCGGGATAGATTATAAGAACGCTTTGAGGGCTTCGTGGAGTTCATCGACGGCCATGAGTCGGCAGTAATCCAGCAGGCCGGACATGGCCCGGGAAGAGATGCGATGGCCCAATTCTTCGAGGATGGCGATCGGATTCAGCCCGCCGATGACCACGGCCCCGAATCGACCGGGAGAGACCGGAAAGCCTAGAAGCGGCTGGTTGGGTAGCCCGACTTCTATCAGGCCGCCCAGACCGACGGCGGCAAACCGCTGGCTCAGATAAAGCACCTTGTCCCGAGCATTTTCCGGAAATTCCCGGAACCCGGCGCCGATCAGGCCGTTGCCGTCGGTAATGGCCCCCATGTAATCGGTCATGCCGCTGTGGATGAAGACCTCCAGGGGGTCGATGGTGGTGGCGTCGTAGTGGATGGCTTCGACGAATCGCCAGGGTTGGCCGTTGCGGAGTTGGAGCAGTCCGCCGAATCGGCTGATGGTGGGGATGCCGTGTTTTAAGAGCACGCCGTTTAGGGTGATGGAACATACGGTACAAAAGCCCACTTTATCGGGCGGCACGGTCATACCGGCGATTTGTTCTCCTGCAGCGAGCAGGCCAACGCGGTTTCCCATGCCGTAGCCTTTAGCGAACACGGTACAGATTTTATCCAGGTGCTCGCCCAAGATGCGTGGGGAGACAAAGGAGGTATTGACGACGACCTGACCGGTGCGGGTGGCCAGATCGAAGGTCATCGCATAAGTCAACTGGTCGATGCGGGCCGACAGATAGCCCATGCGAAGGGGAATTTGGGATGCATGGATTTCGGTTCGGCCCAGATCAGTAATCATATGGCCACGTTTGCCGAACGATTTCGTTAGGCCCTCCTGTTCGAGTTCTTGCAGGTAGAGGCGGACAGCCCGCTGGCTGAGGGAAAGGCCGATGTGCGTGAGCAACTGAGCGATTCGGGGGGAAGACAGGGGGGTCGTGCTTTTTTCCAGGATTTCCAGAATGGCCAGGCGGTTCCGTTCTACTTTGTCCATATCGGTATCCTTTTGGGCCAGTGGATTGGCAGTGGAGAAAGATGGGGAAAAATCAAATTGCCGATTATAGGCATTATACCCTTCTTTTATCGGCAAAACAAGCATAAAAATTGCCAATAAAGAAATTCGATCGGAATATTGTTTCCGATTTTTAATTTTCATTTTTCCGGTTTGTTTTTGGTACTTTCCCCAAATTTTTGGCGTTTTCCCCCTTGTCTTTTTCTAAATCCTTGGCTATATTTTAGCTCTAATTCTGCTAATAAGAACCATATGGCATTTCAAGAATCGGCAATATTTTGCCGAAAAATCGGTTCTCTGGTTTTCTTTCAGGAGTCTCCCAATGATCCAATGGCGTAAAACCAATGATGTCCTTGCCACCAATAACCGCGGCAATCCGGCCGAATCCGGTCTGTGCACCCTCTGCCGGGCGGATTGCGCGGGCAAATGCGAAACCTGGCTGGCTAGCCTGGTAGGCCGACGTCTGCTCTACCCCAGAGATTTCGGCATGGTCACCGCCGGCAGCGCCAATACCACCCATATGGGCGTCGGCTATCATGCCCTCCGAATTCAAGGCCGACTCTACGGCGCCCACGGCGTCCCGACCGGTCTGTCCAAAAGCCCCGATGACTGCGTGTTTCCCAATGTCTCGCTCCAAACCGAATTCGGCACCTGGCATAAAATCCGTTGCCGATTGCCCATCATGACCGGCGCTTTGGGTTCCACGTTCATTGCCGAAAAATATTGGAAAAGCTTCGCCATCGGGGCGGCTCTGGTCGGAATCCCCATTGTCGTCGGAGAAAACGTGGTCGGCGTGGACCGCCAATCCGTCTTCCGCAATGGCCGAGTGGAAAAATCGCCCGAACTAGACCGCCGCGTGGAAACCTTCCTCCGCTACTACGACGGCTACGGCGCCATCCTGGTCCAAATGAACGTGGAAGACACGCGGTTCGGCGTGGCCGAGTATCTGATCGACCGTTTCGGCCCGGAAAAAGTCTGCATCGAACTCAAATGGGGTCAAGGCGCTAAAGACATCGGCGGCGAAATCCAAGTTACCAGTTATGACTATGCCCTTTCTCTGCGTCAACGGGGTTATGTGGTCGATCCCGACCCCTTGGCCCCGGGGGTCAAAGAAGCCTGGGAGCGGGGGGCGATCCGTGCGTTTGCCCGGCATAGTCGGCTCGGATATACCGACCTGGATTCGCCCGAAGCAGTCCGAGAGCAGTTGATGCAGGCTGTCGAACATCTCCGCTCCCTGGGTTATCAGCGGATCACCTTAAAAACCGGTTCTTACGGCATGGAAGCCTTGGCCATGGCCATCCGGTATGCAACGGACGCCCAACTGGACCTATTGACCATCGACGGCTCCGGCGGCGGCACTGGGATGAGTCCTTGGAACATGATGGAAAACTGGGGAGTGCCGTCGCTGCTGCTCCACAGCAAGGCCTATGAATACGCCAAGCGATTGGCCGATCAAGGAAGGCCCGTGGTCGATCTGGCCTTTGCCGGCGGATTTGCCCGAGAAGAGCATATCTTTAAAGCCCTCGCTTTGGGCGCCCCGTTTGTGAAGATGGTCTGCATGGGCCGGGCCTTGATGATCCCCGGTTTCCTAGGCTCCAACATCGAAGGCGTGCTCCGAAAAGAAAACGGCGAGGGAGTCGTCGAGGGCGAATGGACCCGGGTGGACACGATCCACGGCAATTGGGAACGTCTGCCGCCGTCGGTGCTGGAAATCGGCGATCGGCCCGAGACCATCTTCGCCGGCTATTACGAAGTAGAAGCCAAGCTCGGCAAAGAAGAAATGCAGAAAATCCCGTTCGGCGCGATTGCCATGTGGACGTTGGCCGACAAATTGGCTGCCGGTCTGCAACAATTGATGGCCGGTGCCCGAAAGTTTTCCGTCCAGAAGATTTCTCGGGAGGATTTGGTGGCCGCCAACCGGGAAACCGCCGCGGAAACCGGATTGCCCTTTATCACCGAAGCGGAAAACGAACAGGCCCTCCGCATTCTGGATAGTTAAATTCTCCCCCTGGGCTTCCGTTTCTCCGGGGATTGGTTCCCACGGAGGCCTCCAGTCTGGTGAGATCAACGTTTTGGTAACACTTTAGCCGTTTGAAGGAATAAGATTGTGTCATTCCTGCGGAAGCAGGAATCCAAGCCGCTTTGTGCCTGCTACGGTGTTCCTGCTGGGCAAGCGGAAACTCGGAGATACTTTCTGGATTCCCGCTTTCGCGGGAATGACACGCCGGGTTTGGTCTGCCGAAGGAGAGGCGAGTTGCTTCATTCGGCTAAAATGGTACACGTTTTGTAGGTAGCCTTGTTAAAAACGGAGGCCATTCCGAAGTGTTTTCCGGCACAAGGAGATTTTCTCCTTGCCCGGCGGGCATGTTGGTTGTGTGAAGGCTTGCCCAGCGGGGATTTTTGCTGATAGAAGGGCCCCCAAGGTCTTCCCGGGACAGGAGACTTTCTGCCTGTCCCGGGATTTTTTGTTGAGGGAGGGGACCTAAATTCCCTATCTTGCCTATCTTTCCCCTTTGAAAAAATCGGTCTTGACCCAGCGAACCAGGCTTGTTATGCAAAGCCGCTGGGTGAGCTTGGTGGGAGTATTTTAGAACGTGTCCGGAGGAATGGAGTCCTCCTTCCGGCTCTAGCCTTCCGGTTTCCCCTTGGAACGAGTTTCCTTTTATTTCTTGTCTTGTTTGGGGAAAATCCCAGCGCCCTTTTCGGGAGTCCCTCCAATGGGATGCAAAAAATCGCTCCGAGTCTCCCGGCTATTCGGTAAAAAAAATCAGAATCAAAGACCAAAAGCTTTCTGGGTCGAAGAGGGCTTTTGTTGGAGGGATGGGCAAGGAGTAGAGAAAAGGAGCGGACTTTTGCTGGTGGGGCTGCTGGTGTGGACAACCTTGCTGCCATCTGTCCGGGGCCAAACCATCGCTCTTCCTCCAGCTCCAGCCCTTCCTCCGGCCCCGGCCGAATGGACGGCCGCTCCGGCCACCACCCTGGGACTTCCCAGCCCGCCGACGAATGCCCTGGCCCAAGTAGCCCCCGGCTGGAATCAGGCGGGCAGTTCGGTGCCTCCTGGAAGCACTTCTTCCGGTGGGAGCTATCCAGTCAGTTCGGGGGGATCGGGGGCAGGCACCGGCATGTCCCCGGGGAGTGCTGGGGCTGGAGCCCCGTATGGCCAAAATCCTTGGACTCCTTCTGGGGCTCCGGGAGTTTCGCCACCCTCGGCCAATTCTTATGCACCGCCCAGTGGGAGTGTGCTCTCTCCACCGGCTGGCAGTGGGGCTTCTGCTGGCTGGACTGGAGGGAACCCGGCAGGAGGGGCTCCGGCCCCTTCAGGCCCGCCCAGCACATTTGCCCCCCCGGCCGGAGTGCAGTCTCCAGCCAACTATGGGGGGGCTGTTCCTTATTCGGCGTCGCCTTATGCCGGAAGCGGATCGAGCTATGCACCGCCCAGTTATGCGCCGCCAAGCACTTCAGGTTCGTTTTCCACCTCACCGGGTTACACCATTCCTGCTCCATCTGGGAGTCTGGGGGCCGTGTTAGGCCCCAGCATCAGCCCACCCCCGCCGCAGTGGGATCCGTATGCCTCCCCAGGATCGCAGCTTTCGCCGGTCGATCCGCTGCAACCGGTCTTTGGCAATTTCACCGGCCAAGGCCTGCCCAAAATAGGCCAACGCCTCCTGGACCATTGGCAGTTTGACTATCTCTGGATGCCCGGCAACTCCTCCGAAGAACTGGGCATCCATCACTGGGAGCTAAGCGGCACATTCGCCTTTCCGTTTCTCTGGAACAGCCAGTATCCGCTTCTGGTAACGCCGGGTTTTGGTATGTGGTTTTGGAGCGGACCGGATTCGCCGCATGACATGCCCTCCAGAACCTATGATGCCTTTTTAGAGGGGGCTTGGAACCCCCAGGTCAACCAATGGCTGGGCGGCGAATTGAGCTTCCGGATCGGCGTTTATTCCGACTTCAAGAAGGTAACCATCGACGCTCTTCGGTACCAGGGCAAAGGCATGGCGGTCCTCACGCTCAATCAGGCCTTCCAGTGCAAATTCGGCGTCTGGTACCTGGATCGGAATCGGGTGAAAGTGCTTCCGGCCGGGGGAATCATTTGGACGCCCAATAGCGATGTGCGGTTTGAGATTCTTTTTCCCAATCCAAGGCTGACGCAACGGCTTACTACCTGGGGTACCACAGAATGGTGGTGGTATGTTCGGGGCGAATACGGCGGCGGGGCATGGGAGTTTACCCGGGATCCGGCCAGTGTGGGACCAGGGGTGGTGGATCATGTGGATTACAACGATCTGGAAGTGGCGCTGGGGCTAGAGTTTAAGGCCCTCAGCGGTCTGACTGGCCATATCGAAGCCGGCCTGGCCTTCGATCGGGAACTCTTCTACGCCAGCCGAAATCCAGACGCCTTCTTCCGGCCCAATCCCGCCTTCTTACTCCGGGCTGGTATCACCTATTAACAGCTTATACTTTCTATTCTATGTAAATTACCTATTCTTTATATTTTTTCTTTTGCCTTACCTCTTTTTTTCCCGTTCACCGGGGTTCTGCTTCCATTTTGGCCCTAGGCTCTCTCGCAAGACAGCCAAGGGATTTCCGTAACATTTTAGCCCAATGGAGAGGCCGCCGGTGTCATTCCCGCGGAAGCTCACGATCCAGTTAAAGATTCATGAAGAAAATTCTGGATTCCCGCTTGCGCGGCAGGGACACGGGATGGGGGGTTTAGCCAAAATGGCCGCGGCTTCATTCGGCTAAAATGTTATGGATTTTCTGAGAATGGTCCTCTCTGCCGGGAGTTTTGGGGCTTGAAAAAAATCCCACGATCCACAGGACCTTTTGGTGAAAATGGTGGCTTTGGGAAAGACCGGTAAAATATTCCTCATGGGAAAAATCGGGCTTGCTCCGTGAAGTCCCCCTCCTTTATACTGCTCCAACCGGTTGTTTGACCAATTCCCGCACTTTCTTTTTTCCATGAGCTACGGAGGGCTTTCCATGCGTCGAAAACATCGGGGTTCGGAAAGTTCGAATGTTCCGGAACAGACCCGCCCAAAGCGTCCTTTTGTTTCCAAACGGTGGCGGTGGGGGATTGTGCTGGGTGGTTTGGCCGTGGTCGGCTTATGTGTGCTGATCCGGGCGTATTGGGAGGCTGAAAAGGCGCAGGCCCAATCCGAGAGGAATTCTACCCCTGCTGGACTTCGGCCCTCCGCTTCCGCCGATTCGGCTTCAGCGGACCGTGGCCCTGCAACCACGCCTACCCTTCCGGGCGCTGGGGCTGCTTCCGGGGTCCAGGCGGCTTCGACGGGCTCCGGCCCCGCGAAATTCTCGTTCGGCGAAAAGAAGCCGATTCCTAAGATCGTGGCCATGATCAACACCGAAGAAATCAGCCGGGAGGACCTGGCCCGAGAATGCCTCTGGCAATATGGCAAAGATGTGCTGGAAAGCATGATCAATAAACAACTTATTGTGCAGGAGTGTGCCCGGAAGAAGATTACCGTAACGGATGAGGAAGTCGATGCGGAGATCCAGCGGTTGGCCGGTCGGTTTAATGTACCGGTGGATCGGTGGTTGAAACTTTTGGAACAGGAACGGGGCATCAGCCCGGCCCAATATGCCTATGACATCATTTGGCCGACATTAGCCCTGCGGAAACTGGCCGGTTCTCAGGTCCAGGTTACCCCGGAAGAGCTTCAGCAGGAGTTTGAGACGCATTATGGGCCGATGGTGCAGGTCCGGCTGATAGTCTGTAGCAGCAAGGAAAAGGCCGACAGGGTCCATGCCTTGGCTACGGCCCAGCCGGACCAGTTCGGACAGTTGGCCAAACAACATTCCGAAGATGTCAATAGCGCCAGCGCCGAGGGACTGATCCAGCCGGTACGGAAACACGTGGGCGTGAAAGAAATCGAACAGACTGCTTTTGGCATGAAACCGGGCGAAATCTCCCCGGTGCTCAAAGTCGCCGACCAATACGTCATCCTCAAATGCGAACGCCATATCCCCGGCCGAGACATCAAGGAAATGCAATACATCCTCCCCCAATTGGAAGAGACTATCCGAGACCAAAAATTGCGGAAGGTTGCCCACACGATCTTCCGCCAACTCCAAGAGGTCTCGAAGGTCGAGGTGGTCTATAACGACCCACAGCGTCGTGCGGAGATGCCGGGCGTGGCCGCCGTGATCCACACCCCGGAAGGAACCGTCCCGATCAGCCTAGCCCAATTGGCCGAGGAGTGTATCCATCGCCACGGCAAAGAAGTCTTACAAGGGATGATCCATCGGCGTCTGATCGAACAGGCCTGCAAGAAACAAAATGTCCAGATTACGGAGGCGGATTTGGACCAGGAGATTGCACGGACTGCTTCGCTCACCCTGCCGCCCAAGCAGGATGGATCCCCGGATGTGGAGGCGTATTTAGCTCGGATTACCGAACAGACGAACATGACCATCGAGGTGTTTCGGCGGAATGCGGTTTGGCAATCGGCAGCCTTACGCAAATTGGTTGCCGGTTCGGTGCAGGTTACCGAAGAGGATATTGAGCGGGGCTTTCAGGCCAATTACGGTCCCCGGGTCCGATGCCGGGCGATTGTGATGAACGATCTGCGCCGTGCCCAGGAGGTTTGGGAACGGGCTCGCAGTCGGCCCAATGCGGAATATTTCGGCGAACTGGCCCGGCAGTACTCGATGGACGCCGTCAGTGCGTCGATGGGCGGCCAAATCCCGCCGATCCGTCGCTTCGGCGGCCGACCGGAATTGGAACAACAAGCCTTCGCCCTCTCCCCAGGCGAAATCTCCGGCATCTTCCAGATGGATGGAAAATATGTGATCCTGTTCTGCGAAGGCATGACCGATCCCGTCCAGGTCTCTAAAGACGAAGTCCGAAAAGACCTGCATGACGATATCTACGAGAAGAAGGTGGCCCTGGCCATGTCCCAATACTTCCAACAGTTGAAAGACGCCGCCCAGATCGACAACTACCTGGCCGGCACGGTGCATCAGCCGACCAAAAAGCCGGCCGCTCCGAATGCCCCCGGCCAACCCGCTCCCGGCAAAGCCGATGTGTCGGGAAAAACGGACGGTGTGCGATCCGGGACGCCCGGCGCGGTGCAACCGGCCGCCGCCCTTCTGCCCACCTTCCAACGCGTACCCGCCCCAAAACGATAACTCTCCCTCCAGATCGGCTGCGGAAATTCTGAGGTTTCCTGGAGGATATTTTTCTCCCCCAGAGGCAGGTTCTGGATTCAGGCAACCCCTTCAGGACCAACCTCCAAGGTCTTAGGATTCTCCGGCCGGGGGATTTCTCCTATCGCCCATAGCGCCGGAATCGTGCCGGTTTCGGCTCCCATGAGGTTTCTCAAAAGCCCGGGGCCAAACTTGCTCCCTGGACGGCGGGGGCTTGCTTGCCGCTTTCGTTCCCCACTGCCGGAGAGTATAATACAACCAATCTGCCTTGTATGTCATTCCCGCGAAAGCGGGAATCCAGTTGTTTTTTCTGGATTCCTGCTTGCGCAGGAATGACACGATGTCCCCTCACCTGCCTACCGAAACGGTAATACTTTAGCCGTAACACGTTACCCGAATGAAGCAACTCGCCTCTCCCATGGCGGGAAAGGCCCGTTGAGAGTGAAGCCGGCTGAGGGGTGTCATTCCCGCGAAAGCGGGAATCCAGAAGAAGGAGAGTCCATGTTGCCTTGGCCCCGCTTACCACAGCGGAGCACTGGAGCAGGCACAAAGCAGCCTGGATTCCTGCTTACGCAGGAATGCCACATTGTACTCCTCCATTCGGCTAAAATGTTACGAATTTTTATCTAGCCGGGTGGTTAACAAACATTCCATCTCACTTAAGGCTTCAAGAAGTTGGGATAAAATAGGCTATAGGCTATTGTCTGTGTGGTCGGTTTTTTTCCGTTGGTTTTTTTTCAAGGAGAGCAGCGATGAGAAGGTGGACGCTGTGGTTTGTGGTTGGGTTGGCCCTGATCTTGGCCGGTTGGCCTGGGCTGGGAGGTCCTACCTGGGCTGCCGAAGACGAAGAAGGGTTCATCTCTATTTTCGACGGCAAAACCCTGAACGGTTGGGACGGCAATCCGGAGCTTTGGCGGGTCGAAGACGGCGCCATTACCGGTCAGACCACCCCGGAAAAGCCGATCAAAACCAATACCTTCCTCATCTGGCGGGGCGGCCTGGTCGGCGATTTTGAGCTCCGCTGCCAGTACCGTATCCTCGGCGGCAATTCCGGCATCCAATACCGCAGCTTCGAAGACCCGGAAAAATGGGGCCGGTGGGTGCTGGGGGGCTACCAGGCCGACATCGAAGCCGGCGATCGCTTCTCCGGCATCCTCTACGGCGAACGTTTCCGGGGCATCCTGGCCGACCGAGGCCAAAAAACCGTCATCGGCCCGGATCACAAACCCAAAGTGGTCGAAACCTTCGGCGATCCGGCCGAGCTGCAAAAACACATTAAAAAGCAGGATTGGAACGACTACCGCATCGTAGCGAAAGGGTTCCATTTTGTTCACTATATCAACGGCCAGAAAATGGCTGAGTGCATCGACGAAGACACCCAGATGCGAAAGGCCAAGGGGCTTTTGGGCATTCAGCTTCATGTCGGCCCGCCCATGAAGATTCAGGTCCGGAATATCCGGATCAAGCACCTGAGCCCGTCCGGCGAAAAAACCTCCTCGGCCGATCAGCCAGCCGGTCAGGGGTGCTCGATGCCCAGTGCGGCAGCCGCTCCTGCCACCGGCCCGGAAAAGAAAAAGCGGATTGTCTTCATTTCAGGCCGACCCAGCCACGGCTACGGCGGCCATGAACATTACGCCGGCTGCATGTTGCTGGCCAAATGCCTGGAACAACTGCCCGGTGTGGAGTGCAAGGTCTATAAACACGCTTGGCCGGA